>Ga0302321_100001717_pt1 | contig 18752 bp, 18 predicted proteins | sample Fen_T0_1_FD_202505 | JGI IMG/M metagenome (GOLD analysis project Ga0302321, IMG submission 202505) | Peat permafrost microbial communities from Stordalen Mire near Abisko, Sweden - Fen_T0_1 | ecosystem: Environmental > Terrestrial > Soil > Wetlands > Permafrost | place: Sweden: Abisko...
CCATGAGGGTTGGCCAGCGTGCCGTCCTCATGTTTGGCTTCGAAAAGAAGGATCAGGCGAACATCAGGCCCGATGAACTGCGCGCCTATCGCAAGGCCGCGGCAATCTACCTCGGCCTGAGTGAGACCGAGATTGCGGCGATCGTCAAACAGAAAGCTCTCTTTGAGATCGCCCCAGCAAAGAAGGGACTGTAACATGGCAAAAACTTACAAGAGCGAAGCGTTCGCGGCACTGCACGAAAGCATGTCTGACCTGCACCAGGCCGGTGCGATCGACAGCAAGACCATGCGCGAATTCGACCGCGCCTGCCTTACCCCGGTCATGGAACTCACTCCGGCAGCCATTCGCCGCATCCGCGCCAAAGCGGCGGTGAGCCAGGCCGTCTTCGCCGCTCATCTGAATGTGACCACTGGGGTCGTCAGCAAGTGGGAGCGTGGCGAAAAGCAGCCACGCGGACCAGCCGCCAAGCTGCTTACCCTGGCCGCCAAAAACGGCATCGCAGCCATCGCCTGATCATAGGCGGAGTAGCAACGGAGAGAGTAGGGGCTTTCAAGCCCCTTGAACTGAGCAATCGAATCGAAGGGCCTTTAGGCCCGGGCCCTGTTCCTCTGCAACCTAGTCCGAAAACCCGCTCATCACGAAAAGGCCGCGATGAACGGGGCACAGTCCGTAATGCCGGGTTGACTGGGCCACCTGCCTTTATGGAGCCTTCCGAGCCGCTACAGACGATTCCCTGACATGCTGAAGAACTTTGCGCCCGGCATCCCTTCCAGCAAAACGGAACGCCATCGGCGAGAAATTAATCCGATCACAATCAGCATCCTTTACGACAATTCGGACATTGAAGTATGCTAGCGGGCCAGAAAATGCTAGGACATCAAGCAGGCCAAAAATCGCCGAATCGATATACTCTGCATACTGGATCTTTTCAATGACGGTGTCATTAGTAACGACTTCCAGATTCTGTGCCGGTTCAATCTGCATCTTCACTACGGCGTGCTGATTGGAGTAGACAAGATATGCGTTGAACTCGCCTATCACATCTACTGTCACAGGAAGGTTGCTAGATCGTATCTTTGCGATACTATCTAGCCACATTCTCAAATAGTCCTTCATTCATTCTCCTCAATAGCACGCTGGATTGAACCACCCTCGATTGTTCTCGATGACATCTGGATGATAGAGCTCTTTCTGGTATCCGGGTACATCTGGGATGCCCTGTCTTTCTAACGTCATAGAGTGTGCGCCTTCCGGGACAATTCCGGATTCTGATTCATCAAATCTTTCTCCATCAGTTTATGGCAGGTGGTCCGTTCATCAGTCCCGAAGAATTACCATGAGCCATGAAAAGCTGTGCCCCGTTCATCGCGGTTTTGTGCCGCGATGAACGGGGCACAGCTTTTCATCTTGGCTACTGATCGAAGCAGGTAGAATCGATGCCCGGGCCACCTGCCGATGCGGCTCTTCGAACCCATCGCATGCGGAGTGAACTAGGGTGTTCGTCGGCCAGGTGATCTGTCAGCTTTCCGACACGATTGTCGACTTTGCTGGAAAGTTGCCTGTCCACACCGTGCGGTCACTGTTGATAAGCCATTTGGGTTCTTCGCTCTGCCGAATGGACCACAGCGTGCAATGTAAATTCCCAAAGTCCAATTGTGGCGCGCGACCACGCGACCACTAACGCTCGTGGAGAATGGAGATTTACATTGGCAAATGTCACTTTTTCCTCGCCCGTAATGGCGAAAGACCTCACTGTGTATGCCATCGCGGGAGACCGCGGCACGATTCTGGCGGTAGCGCGCGCGCACAAGATTCCCATCCCGTTCGACTGCCAGGATGGAGAGTGCGGATCGTGCGTGGTTACCGTCGAGCATCTGGCAAAGAATGTGAAGTGCGCAGTCTCACTCACCGAAAAAGAGAAAGAGGTGCTCCGCCAACTGGGCAAGATCACTCCCGAGGAGATCCAGGAGGCCGAGGTGAATGACCTTCCCCCGCGCCACCGGCTCGCATGCATGTGTTTTGTCCGGGAGGAAGACATTCTGGTTTCTTTTGAGGGTGACCGGACGCTGCCGGTACAAAGACCTCACCTTTCGACGGCTGCGAAGATTTACAAGGGCGGCATTGAAATCAAGAATCTCGATCAGTTCCTGGGCTTCGCCGTCAGGCTGGAGGAAGACTCTTCGATTCACTATGACGAACTCGCGGTCGCGATGGAGGAGTGCGGGAACGATGCGGTAGCAAAGCTGTTCAGGGATATGGCGCGTTACTCACGAGCCCACCTGCAACAGGCGCGCGACCGAGCCAAATCGATCGACGTCACGGCTCAGTTTCCCCCCGATTACGTGTGGCCCGATCACGCAACTCCTGAGAGAAACGCTCTCTGGCGTGGCGACCCGGATCTGTCCCGGTTGGACGCGCTGAAAACGGCGTTGCAAGGTGAACGCCGTGGCTTCGATTTTTATTACTCCGTTTGGGGAACCACAAAGGATCCAGAAATTGCTGCGATGGCAAACGAATTCGTCAAAGAAGAAGGTGAGCACGTCGCGATTCTGGAGCGGTGGATTGAGCGTGAAGCTTACGTTGTAAAAACGGCGGAGGGAGCGGCGGCGGCAGGTGGCCCACCCAAAGTCTGCTGAATCTCAATCTTCCTTCAACTCAGGGTGCCCCAACCTTTCCACAGCCTTCTCGTGGAAAGGTTGGGAAATCACGAACCTCAACCAGCGATTTCTGATCTCGGACCCCTGATCTCTGCTCTAGTAGAGTTGGCAGTTCTTCTTCAGCTCCACTCCTAGCTCATAGGTAAATTTCCGGATCGCCTCCCAATCGCGCTTCTCGGCCGGCTGTGCGCGCCAATACCGGATCTGCGCGCTCGGCGGCGACGACATGGGAACCATCTCGGCGGCCTCCATCAGGTCTGCCGCGTCCTCGGCCGCGTCCAGCAGTTTGTCCGTCTGCTCTTTTGAATGGAGACCGGCGTCGGAGACAGGATGATCGTCCTTTTGTGCTAGAGCTACCTCGATTTCCTTGACGATCTTCTCGGCCCAGCCCTCGCGGTTCGGCGTCGTTTTGACCATCGTCTTCAGGTCGCGATTTCGATAGAAACCCATGATCGCCGCGACGATCGCCGGATCGCGAACCGTGCCATCCGGATAGAAGATTCCGTGAATCTCGCCCCAGTACCCCTGAATCATCAATTCAAAAAGATAAAAGCCCGTCTTGTGCTCCCCGGCGATCTCAAGCACCATGTCGTACGGATTAGCTCGGCCAATGCAGCCCGTCTCAGAGTTGAGCACCGGCTTGCCATATTTCTTGCCGTAGTCCTCGGCGATGGCGTAGGCATGTTCCACAGAGGAGCGCCGCGTCGTGTAGTCGTGGAAGCTGATCACGTCCTCAAGATCTGCCGCGCCATCCAGTTGGCTTGAGAACTCGTAACCCACGGTCAACGCGTTCGTCGGGTCCAGTTTGCGGACATAGTTCAGGTTGTAGCGAACGAACTCTGTGATTTCGGCGATGCGGCGCGTTTTCTCCTCGCCCGTCGCCTTCATCACGTAGTCGTTGGTGACCGGTTCGTTCATGATGTCCCACATCAACAGGCCCGGCTCGTCCTTCAATGCCTCGACGACGGCCTTCACATAGGCATCGCCACGCGGGCGGAAGTCGGGCTTCAGCGTCTTCGGGTCGATGTCGTTTCCACCCCAGAGAATCGGCATCGTCGTGAAGCCCATCCGGTGCGATGTCTCGATGAAGTTCTTCAGCCGCGCTATGAAAGCCTTCGGGTCCTTCTCGTAGAACTGGTAGCCGAGCCAGATGCGCGTGCTGTTCAGATTGATTCGCTTGGCGTAGCCAAGGTCCCGTTCAATGACGGCCTGGTCGCCGTCGATGCCGTAATTGACGCCCCGGACGAAGCTGTAGTCTTTCAGCGGCTTCTCAGCCAGCGCCGGTGCAACAGAAATAGCCAGAACAATGCTGGCCAACAGGGCAAAACGTGTCGTCATCATGATGCATCCATGATAGTCGAGCTTTGAGCATCGACTCTGCGTTCGGAACTCAGTCGGAAAGCCGCGAACCCCCTGCGAGCGAAGAGCGAGCGTCTGCCCCACCGCAGGTGGCTGCCCCACTGCAGGTGACTGCCTCACCGCAGGTGGTTGCGATACCCTAGATTCATGCGGTTCGTTTCATCTTCGCTCTCATATGTTCTGATCGCAGCAGGGCTCACCGTCGCAACGCACATCTCTGCCCAGCAAGCCCCTGAAAACTTCCGCTGGGTCGATTTCCACTCCGCCAAAGAGGCCGACACCATCGCCTGGGTCAAGCGATCGCTTGAGCCGGAGAAGTGGACGGCGATTCGCGAGATCGGCGTTGAGTACGACGCGGCGCTGGTCGTCACCACGCTGCGCGCCTCCGAGCAGTCGCCAACCACGTCGGACACGTTCACCATCTGGACCCTCTCGCTTACCAGCCACAATCTGTCGCCGCTCATCAAGGGCGTCAACCTGCGCCTGCTCGACTGGATGCTCCTCTACGAAGGCCATCCGCGCGAACTGGCCACTCTCTACGACGACTGCAGTGAGTGCGCCGCGACCACCTTTTTCACCGCCTTTCACTACGACCTCCAGCAGCACATGTGGACCGCCCGCTGGCAGCGCGGCACCCAAACCGCCCCCATCTGGACCGCAAACACCGCAGCAGGCGTGACCCTCACGCAGCTTTACGCTCTGCTTGCCGAGCCCAATGGACGCCAGTTCATGGCCACATGGAGCCACATCGACCACGGCCCCAACGAAGATGCCGTCGACAGCGTCTATCGCTACGATCTCGATCCTTTCAGCGGCATTGAGCGCACACAACTACTCAGCGGCAAAGAGGCCGAATCCATGAAGCAGCGGCTCTGCACCGCGCAGAGTCCAGCTCCCGGCCTGGCGCGCGGGCAGGATTCATCCCTATGCCAGCAGACCGTTAAGCAGCGCCCCGAACGCAGGCCCGTCACCACCCCGCCCGGCAATAATCACGGCCAATCCCAGCCGCCCAAGGCCCGGCACTAGCAGATCACGGGGTGGTCAATAGAGGGCTGTTTCGCCGCACTCGCTTCACCTAGCATCAAGGTGAATTGGAGTGTGAGATGAGTTTTCTATCAAGATTTGCAGCCTTGCCGTTGATGACCTTCGCGGCCGCGCTTTTCCTTACCGGATGCCCAGGGAGCAAGGCTCAGGTCGCCGACGCTTCCAGCCAGGCCGTCGCGCAGGATCAGGGCGTGGATCCCGCAGCGGGTAATATGGCCGATTCAAGCGCTTCGGCCTCCCCTTCGTATAGTGCTCCTAACTCTGGCGGCTCCTACAGTCAGGCTGCGTATCAGGCACCCAATCAAGGGTATGACCAGGGTTCGGACGATCCAGGCTACGGCGCTCAGCCAGTTCAATACGCCGATCAGCCGCCACCGCCCTTGCCCGACTATGAGCAGCCTCCCACCCCCGGCGACGGCTATCTCTGGACGCCCGGCTACTGGGCCTGGGGTCAAGGCGATTACTACTGGGTGCCCGGCGGTTGGGTTGAGGCTCCCTACGAGGGTGCTCTCTGGACCCCCGGCTATTGGGGCTACTACCACAACCGCTACGGCTTCTACCGCGGCTATTGGGGGCCCCATATCGGCTACTATGGCGGCGTCGATTACGGCTTTGGCTATTTCGGCATCGGCTACGAGGGCGGATACTGGGGTGGCGGCCACTTCAACTACAACCGTTCTTACAACAACATCAACGTCTCGATCATTCGCAATGTCTATGATCGCCCAAGGCGCGAAGAGCGCAGAGGCGGCGTCCGCGTCAGCTTCTTTGGCGGATCAGGCGGATTGCAGGTCCGTGCCAGACCCTCGGAGTTGGCGGCTCGTCACGAACAGCACGCTCCGCCGATGCAGGCGCAGTTCCAGAATGAGCACGCTGCCAGCGGCAACCGGGCTCAGTTTGCCAACGTTAACCATGGCCGCCCAGCCAGCATGGCTGTCAGCCACCCGCTTGCCGCCGATCACAACGTTCGCATGCCGGAACAGGTAAAGGCGCGCAACCAGGCTGACGCGCAGCACATGCAGCGCCAGGGACAGCCAATGCAGGGACAACAACGCCCAGGGCAGCAACAGAATCAGAGTCCCGCAATGCAGCAGCAACAGCAGCAGCGCCAGGGGCAGCAGCAACAGCAACATCAGGCACCTGGAATGCAACAACAGCAGCAAGCGCCCGGAATGCAACAACAGCAGCATCAGGGGTCTCCGCAACAACAGCAACGCCAAGCTCCCCAGATGCAGCAGCAACAGAATCAGAGTCCCGCAATGCAAAAGCAACAGCAGCAACGCGAAGCGCCCCAGATGCAGCAACCGCACCAGGCGCCACTGCAACAACAGCAGCAGCGCCAAATGCAGCAGCAACAGCAACATCAAACGCCCCCAGTGCAGCAACAGCAGCAGCGCCAATCGCCTCAGAACGAGCATCAGATGGCCCCGGTGCAGCAACAGCGCCAGGCTCCTCAGGCTCAACAGCAACAGCAGCAACAACAAAAGCAGCAAGTTCAGGAACAGCAGCACCAAGCGGCTCAGCAGCAGCAACAACAGCAGAAGCAACAGGTTCAGCAGCAACAGCAACAACAGCGTCAGGCCACTCAACAACAACAGCAACAGCATCAAGCAGCCCAGCAGCAGCAACGTCAAGCCGCTCAACCGCAACGGCAGGCGCCCCAACAGCAGCAACAACGCCAGGCAGCTCCCCAGCAACAACAGCGTCAAGCGCCCCAGCAGCAGCACCAGGCAGCTCCGCAGCAACATCAAGAGCAACGCCAAGCGCCTCAAGAGCATAAGACTGAGGAGCGCCCCAAGCAGTAACGTCGTCGAGAGCACCCGCACCAACCCCCGCGGGTGCTAAGGCAACGGGTGCGCAATCATGTCGCCGTCCAAACCGGGATGGCAAGTCGTTGCGCATCCGGCAAGCTGAACCCAAAACGGAATTCGTCGTATACTGGCCTCATGTCGATCGTGCGCAACATCGCCGGCATCGCCAAGGGTATGAGCATCACCTTCGGGGAGATCTTCGAGCCCACGCAGGTTGAGAACTACCCCGACGGCGAAGGCCCCCTGCGCGGGGCGGTCCTCGAACAGCGCTACCGTGGCGCCCACGTCCTCCAGCGCGATGAAAACGGCCTGGAAAAGTGTGTAGCCTGCTTTCTCTGCGCCGCCGCCTGCCCCTCCAATTGCATCTTGATCGAGGCCGCGGAAAACACCGCCGAGCAGCGCATCTCCTCCTCCGAGCGCTACGCCAAGGTCTACAACATCGACTACAACCGCTGCATTTTTTGCGGATATTGTGTAGAGGCCTGCCCCACAGACGCCATCACCCACGGCCACGGCTTCGAACTAGCCACCCTAAACGCCACCAACCTCGTCATGCGCAAAGAAGACATGCTGGTGCCGCTGAGTGCGTTGATGGCAAAGTGAGCAGGTTCACCGCGTCCTCCGCGCCAAATGCTGCTGATCGAGCGCGTGCCGCAGCAGTGTCTTGATCACTGCCTGTCTGCTGATATTCAGTTGTCTGGCTTCCTCATCCAATTCATGCAGCATGGGCAGAGCAAAGTCCACATTCACGCGTTGAATCGGCGGCATCTTCTTTCCCGTATTGGTAAAGAAACGGGAGATGTCCTCGCCCTTGTCGGCAAGCTCAGCGATCTCGTCGGCGGTCGGAATCTTGGGGGATTCAAGTACTTTCGGCATAGAGTTCCTCTTCTTCACGAGTCGATTTCCAGAGCGTAACCAGATGGTAAAACTCGCCTTCGTCGTCCTCCCGAATCTCGAAGACGAGCGAATACAGGCGTTGCCCGACCCACCCGATCGCGCGGTACTGTTCAGGTACATCAGACCTCTGATCGAGGTAATACGGGCGGGTAAAGATCTCCTGCGCTTCTTCAAAATCGATGCCGCGGTGCGGGTTTGCCCTCAACCGCTGACTCTTGCGCGGATCGAAGTGAAAACGCATCTATATAACTGTTATACCGTATCGGAGAATTATGCAAGAGAGATCAAAAGGAGATGAAGGAAGTATGCAAAGCGATAGACCATATATCCTAAAAGGTTGGCTGCGTTTTTCGTTTCCCCACAGCGGCCAACGAGGTCAGGAGCCATTTTGACGGATTTTCTTTCAGCGCTGAAGCGGCGCGTGCTGGTCTTCGACGGCGCGATGGGCACTAGTCTGCAGAAACTCAACCTTACCCTGAAGGATTTCTGGGGCAAGGAGGGCTGCAATGAACTGCTGGTGCTCTCAAAGCCGGACGTGATCCGCGCCGTTCATGCCTCGTATCTTGAGGCCGGCTGCGACGTCATCGAAACCGACAGCTTCGGCTCGGCAAGCATCGTCTTGGCAGAGTACGACCTCGCCGATCGGGCGCGTGAACTGAACGTTACAGCCGCCCGTCTGGCTCGCGCAGTAGCCGACGAATATTCGACCCCTGACAAGCCTCGCTTTGTCGCCGGCTCTCTCGGCCCCACCACCAAACTGCCCTCGCTCGGCCATATCGGCTATGACGCCATGGCTGCCGCCTATCGCGAACAGGCCGCAGCCCTCATCGAAGGCGGCGTCGATGTGCTGCTCATCGAGACCTGTCAGGATCTGCTGCAAGCCAAGATCGCCCTCGCCGCCTGTCATGACGCCATCGACGATGCTCGCGCAGGCCGCGCTCCTTCGACCGGCCGCAACGTTGCGCTCCAAGTCCAGATCACCCTCGAAGCTACTGGCACCATGCTGCTCGGCTCGGAGATCGGCGCGGCTCTGGCTGTGCTTGAAAGCCTACAGCCCGACGTGATTGGCCTCAACTGCGCCACCGGCCCGGCGGAGATGAACGACGCCGTTCGCTTCCTCTGCCAGAACTCGACCCTGCCCATCAGCGTGCAGCCCAATGCCGGTCTGCCGCAGAATGAAGGCGGCCACGCCGTTTACAAGCTCACTCCTGCCGAGTTGGCCGCGCATCATCGCCGCTTCGTCTCCGATTATGGCGTGCAAGTCGTTGGCGGCTGCTGTGGCACCACCCCTGAGCATCTCCGCGCCGTTGTCGATGCTCTCAAGGGAGTCTCGCCCGCAGCCCGCTCCGTCAAGCCGCAATCGGTCGCTGCCAGCGCCTTCAGCGCACAGCCGCTTGAAGCCGACGCACAGCCCATCATCATCGCCGAGGAGATGAACACCACCACCCGCCTCGAGACCTTTCGCAATATGGTCCGCGCCGAGGACTACGACGGCATTCTCACCCTGGCCAAGCGTCTTGTCGGCGAGGGTTCACAGATGCTCGATCTCTGCTGCGCCATTGTCGGCGAAGACGAAGTCGGCTACATGAACGCGGTGCTTGAAAAGATCGCCACCCGCGTCACTGCGCCCATCGTCGTCGATTCCACCGAGGCCAATGTCATCGAGGAGGCGCTCAAGCGCATTCCCGGCAAGCCCGTCATCAACTCCATCAATCTCGAAGACGGCGAGAAACGCACCAGCCTCGTGCTGCCCATGGCCCGCCGCTACGGTGCTGCGGTCATCGCGCTCACTATCGACGAACAAGGCATGGCGCTCACCGCCGATCGCAAGGTCGCCATCGCCCATCGCATCTATGATCTCGCTGTCAATAAATACGGTCTACGGCCTGAGGACCTCATCTTCGACGCGCTCACCCTGCCGATCTCTACCGGCCAGGAGGACTACCGCTCTGCCGCGATTGAAACCCTTGAAGCAGTCCGCCGCATCAAGCTCGAACTGCCACGCTCGCGTACCGTTCTCGGCGTTTCCAATATTTCCTTCGGCCTCAACGCCTATGCCCGCCGAGTTTTGAACTCTGTTTTTCTCAACGAGGCCGTCGAGCGCGGTCTCGACACGGCCATTGTCAACTACTCGAAGATTTACCCGCTCTACAAGATTCCCGAAAAAGAAGTTGAACTGGCGCGCAAGCTGATCTTTCAGTCGAGCGACGAAAGCGGCAGCGAGCCCTTGCAGAATTACATGGCCTACTTCACGAGCCTGGGCAAAGGCTCTGTGAAGGAAGAAGAGATCGAGGTCGAGAGCCTCACCACGGACGAAAAGCTCAAGCAACTCATCATTCGCGGTGAGCGTACGATCGGCCTCGGCGAGCAAAAGCAAACTCTGGAGGAAACTCTGGAGGCGGCGCTCGTCGATCACACGCCGCTCGACCTCATCAACACTGTCCTGCTCGACGGCATGAAGACCGTCGGCGATCTCTTCGGCGCGCGCAAGATGCAGTTGCCCTCGGTGCTCGACTCGGCTGCAGTGATGAAGGCCGCCGTGGCTTATCTCGAACCGAAGATGGAAAAATCTGACGGCGGCGGCAAAGGCACGATGGTCCTGGCCACGGTCAAGGGCGACGTGCACGACATCGGCAAGAATCTCGTCGACATCATCCTCTCCAACAACGGCTATCGCGTCATCAATCTCGGCATCAAGCAGCCCTCTGACGCCATCATCAAAGCCACGCAAGAGATCGGCGCCGACGCCATCGGCCTTAGCGGCCTGCTGGTCAAGTCAACGTTAGAGATGAAGTATGTCCTTCAGGATTTGCAGCGCCTCGGCCTTACTATTCCCGTCATCTGCGGTGGCGCGGCGCTCACCCGCAAGTACGTCGAGGAAGACCTGCGCAAGGAGTACTCAGGCCCGGTCTTTTATGCCGAAGACGCCTTCGCCGGATTGCATGCAATGGCCGACCTGACCTCAGACGATCAAGCAGTTCGCGAGAGCAGGGAAGAGGAAGGCCGCACAGTCAAGGTCTTCAAGAAGGCCGCCGAGTCCACGCCCGAGCTGACGCTGGTCGAACTGACAGGCGAAGGCCGTTCGCCGGTCGTCGAGCGGGTTGCGGTAGTTCCTACTCCAGCCTACTGGGGTGCAAAGGTTTTCAAGAATTTCAATCTTGACGAAATCTTTCCCTACATCAACGAGACAGCTCTCTTCAAAAATCAGTGGCAGTTGAAGTCCGCCGCACAGGGCGACTATCTCCGCCTCGTCGAAGAGAAGTACCGCCCGATCCTCTTCGAACTCGAAGAAGAGGTAAAGGCCGCGGGCTGGTTCGAGCCACAGGCCATCATCGGTTTCTATCCCTGCGCCAGTCATGGTGACGATCTGGTTGTCTTCGATCCCGACGAGCCCGAGCGCGAACTCGAACGCATCACCCTTCCGCGCCAGGCACAGGGCCGCCGTCTCTCGATCGCCGACTTCTTCGAGCCCATGAGTTCAAAGCAGCGCGATGTCGTTGGATTTTCCATTGTCACCATCGGCGATGAAGCCAGCCGCCAGACTGCAAAGTTGTTCGAAGCTGGCGACTTTACCAAGTATCTTTACCTGCATGGCCTCTCGGTCGAGACAGCCGAGGCGCTGGCCGAGTTGGCGCACAAGCAGGCCCGCGAGTTCCTCTCCATCTCCGGCGAAGACTCGCCGCGCATCTCCGACCTCTTCCATCAGAAGTATCGCGGCTCACGCTACAGTTTCGGCTATCCGGCCTGCCCCAATCTTGAAGACCAGACGAAGATCTTCCGCCTCCTCAAGCCGGAAGAAAAGATCGGCGTGCGGCTTACCGAGAGCTTCTTGCTTGAGCCAGAACAGAGCACCAACTGTATCGTTGTGCACCATCCCCAGGCTAAGTATTTTGTTGTGTAAAACGCCGCCGGACGATTCGCAGCTTGCCCTGAATGAAACAGTCTGAACGCTGTTGACTGATTTGAAACTTCCACAGGTGGATTTGCGTAGAATTATCCGCGTTTATGCGACAGTGAAATCAGAGCAAGAAGAGACATGGTCATGTAGATCCTCCTCGAACGGCCGGGGTGCAATCTGGATGAAGCTCCGCACTCCCGGCCGTTCGTCTTTTCCTCTGATTTCGTCGGAGGTACAACAAGGTTCTACCGCCCAGCATCCCGGTAGCGACCCAACTCCTTTACCATGTCGCAATGAGGCTTGAGCGCCTCGATCGCACGCGAGCCATCCTCGGCGGACTTCATCTGGCAGTCGACATAAAAGATGTATTCCCACGGCTTGCCGTGCACCGGCCGCGACTCGATCTTGGTCATATTCGCGCCGATCTCGGCCAGTCCAACCAATGCCGCCACCAGAGACCCCGGACGATTCTCCACTGAAAACGCAAGGCTGATTTTATTCGACTCGGGATCGGTCACTGCCTCGGCCGTGCGCCGAACCAAAAAGAACCGCGTATAGTTCTCCGGGTTGTCTTCGATGCCGGCCTCCAGAATCTCCGCGCCATAGTAGCGCGCCGCCGCCTCACTCGCGATGCCCGCCGCATGCCGGTCGCCCGACTCCGCCAACTGCTTCACGCTCCCCGCCGTGTCGTAGGCGGGCTGTGCCTTCATCGCAGGGTGAGCGGCCAGGAATCGCCTGCACTGCGCCAGAGCCACAGGGTGCGAAGAAACACGCTCGATCTCATCCATCGCCACGCCGGGCAGCGTAATGAGATTGTGCCGAATGCGCACCAGCGTTTCCTGTTCCACCCGCACATCGTGGGTCAGCAGCAGGTCAAAATGTTCGAGAACGGACCCGGCCAGGCTGTTCTCGATGGGAATCACTGCGATCTCCACAGAGCCGTTTGCCAGTGCCGCAAAGACCTCCGCCGAAAGCGGGCACGGAGCGATCTCCCCATCGGGGACCAGCTTCATTGCTGCCTCGTGGCTGAACGAACCAGGCTCACCCTGAATTGCAATCTTCATAAGATTTCGCTTCTCCGTTCCTCAATCAGTTTCAGTTGGGATTCAACGATCCTTTCGGTGCCCCATCCATCGCGCACTTTGCGATGGGTGGGAAACCACGAACCCTAGGCGCGAAGCGCGTCCGCCCCACTGCAGATGGTTACCGCCTCCACAAATCTCCCGCCACAAACCCCAAAAATACCATCGCAATCACGCCATTCATCGTGAAGAATGCCGCATTCAGCCGCCTCAGATCGCCCGGCGAAACCAGCGAGTGTTCATAGGCCAGCAGCAGTCCAACAGCCCCGATGCCCAGCCAGCCGACTGTCTGAAATTGAAACAGTTCTCCAAACCACACCAGCAAACCCAGCATCGCCAGATGCATCGCACGCGCCGTCCAAAAGGCTGCCGGAATCCCCACCGCCTGTGGCAGGCTGTGCAGCCCAGCTTCGCGGTCGTGCTCGCAATCCTGGCAAGCATAGAGCACGTCGAAGCCTCCTGCCCACAGCGTCACCGCCGCAGTCAGCACCAGTATCCTCAAATCGAGAGACCCGCGCACGGCAATCCATGCAGCCGACGGCGCCAGCCCCAACGCCAGCCCTAGCCCCAGGTGCGACCAGCGCGTGATGCGTTTCAGATAGCTATAGCCCAGCAGCACTACCAGCGCAATCGGAGCAAGCCAGAGCGTCAGCCGGTTCAACTCGGCACAGGCCAACAGAAACACCGCCACAGCCAGCACCGTAAAGCCCAGAACGAACTCCCGCGACAGCAATCCGGCGGGAATCGCGCGGCTCTTCGTTCGTGGGTTGGCCGCGTCCAGATCCGCATCGGCCCAGCGGTTGAAGGCCATCGCCGCTGTGCGCGCCGAAATCATTGCCACCAGAATCCAGACGATCTTCATCGGCAAAACAACGCGCCAGCCGGGCAGCCCGTTCGCCGCCAGCAGTACCGCCGTCAGCGCAAATGGCAGCGCAAAGATCGAGTGTTCCCACTTGATCATCTCCAGCGTCGTCCGCGTCTTAGCCCACAATCCCGGCATGGTCCACTCCAACCTCAGTGTACTTGAGGGGCTGGAGTGACCTCGCGCTTGTAATGGTGCAGTTTCCGGTTAGCCGGTCACTCAGGCGCTGTTCCTGGCCAGCTGCGTTCGTCGCAGTAGTAGAAGATAGATTAGTGTCGTGATGCTCGAGACCGCCGCCGATATACAAAAGTTGACGTAGTCATCGGTTGTCGAGCCAGGAGAGCTAGTGCGGGTCAAGACGGCGTAGAGAACAAGCGCCGGACCAATACCGCTTCCAATCGCAAGGTAAATCCAGAAACGCCATCCTATACTGCTTCTCACTAGCAAGACGTAGGGTATCCCCAGAAACCATCCGAAAACACTCACGGCAAGTGCAGAGATAAGATACAGCAAGCAAAAGCCGAGAAAGCCAAAAACCACAGATACCAAGCCACTTCGTATATGAGGGTTTTGTGTGATAGGAGGGTCTTGCGTGAATACCCAAATCGACACAGGAATCCCAACTACACCCAATGACACTACCCAGCCGATTAGCCCGTAAGCCAGCCGTTTCCACCATGGAACCATGGCTCTCGCCCTTCCTAACATCAGATTACCCCAGACTGAGAGCCAACCTGAAAGTTGTGCTGGATTCTCTTGTTCTGGCCGCATTGTAGGCTATCTGGAAACTGCACCACCACTCTGGCGCTCTCAGGCCTTGCCTTCCGCCTCGTCCACCGTAGCCGCCAGCGGAATCATCGTATCCACCTTCGTCAACTTGAACAACTCCATCACCCGGCTGCTTACTCCTGTGACGGTCATCTTGATGCCGATCTTTTCGCAGTGTACGTAGTAGTTGATCAGCGTACCCATGCCTGCTGAATCCATGTAGGGAACCTTCGCAAGGTCGAGGATGGCGACGAAGGGATCAAGCCCCTGGCGCAGCTCGTCCTGAAAGGTGAAGAGATTGCGCAGCGTCAGCGGGCCGTTGAAACGCAGGATGCGCGTTCCAAGGGCTCGTCCAGCCTGGCGTTCAACCGAGAGTGGGGCGTCGATGAACATCGTGGGGCAAGTATAGAAAATAAAACGCTCTTTGTCGCCGCAACGGGGCAAATCTTACGGGCGAACGCCGCTCGTCCGCCCTCTTGTACGAAAATAATCCTATGGAATCTGTTCGCATCGACAAGTGGCTCTGGGCGGCGCGTTTCTTCAAGACACGGGCGCTCGCCTCCAAGGCCTGCGATCTGGGCCGCATTCTGTCGAACGGAATCGCTGCCAAGCCTGCTCGCGAGGTGCGCATCGGCGACAAGCTAGAGGTGAAGAACGAAGGCGGCGACTTTCAGATTGAAGTTCTCGCGCTGAGCCAGATGCGCGGCCCGGCTGCCGTGGCGCAGATGCTCTTCCGTGAGAGCGAGGCCAGCATTGCCGCGCGGGCCAAGGTGACAGCCGAGCGTAAGGCGATGCAACAGTACGCGCCCTTGCCCGAGCACCGTCCAACCAAGCGCGACCGCCGCAGAATCATCCAGTTTCGCGGCCGAGAGTAATCGACACGCAGTTTTCTATTCCCTAGTCCCTGGTCCCTGCTCTTCTCACGCTTCATGCGCCGTAGCCAGATGCGGCTGCGGTAGCAGTTCTGTGAGCGCGATGCCGGCAAGAATCAGCGCAGCGCCGATTGCAGGACGCAGCCCGAGACGTTCGCCCATTACAAGAAATGACGTAATCCAGGCAAAGGCCGGCTCCAGCGTTAGAATCAGGGCTGTGTGCGTGGGAGGCAGCACGGACTGCGCCCAGCTTTGGATGGAAAAGGCAACGGCGGTCGCGAAGACCGCAGCGACTCCCAGCGCAATCATCACGCGCGGGGTCCATGTAATCTGCGGGTGCTCGATCAGTGGCAGGCTTAACGCCATGAAGAGCGCGCAGAAGCCCACCTGCATCAGCGCCAGAGGCTGGAAGCCGATCCGTGGCGAAACATGGCTCAAAGCAATGCAGTGAAAGGCGAAACCGATGGCGCAACCAAGGGTGAGCAGGTCGCCCAGATTGATTGATGTCATGTCAGGCAGCAGATGCGCCGCCTGACTCGACAGTGAAGCCGGACCCGGTGCAAGCGCGGCAGCCGGCGCGGTCAGCAGCACGATTCCCACGAAAGCCAATGCGGCTCCAAGAAACGCATTCCAGCGCGGCCGTCTGCTTCCCGGCACATGCAAGCCCGGAATCGTAGAGAGCAGCGGCACCATGACCACCAACAGCCCAGTGATGAAGGCCGATTTCGAAGGCGTTGTGCGGGCTAATCCGGTGGTCTGGAACTGGTAGCCCACGGCGAGGCACAATCCAACCATCGCTCCGGCCGCCACCTGCCATCTGCGGATCCCGCGCCAGTAGCGGTGATAGGCGACCGCCAGCACTGCAAAGGCGAGCGTCATCCGCACCAAATTGAAGGCGGCCGGGGTGGCATCTGCAAGCGCGCCCTTGACCACCACAAAGGTCGATCCCCAGACAGCGACCACAAACAGCATCAGCAGATATGCGCGCAGCTTCATCTGTTTCGATTATTGCAGTTGGGTTCAGCGGCTGCGGCGGGCGTGAATCACGTTACTGGTCAGACATCACTGCTCTGCGGCCCATTCGGTCATCGCGAGCGTGAGCAGCAGAACGCGTTTCAGGCCAGCCTCGCGGTCTTTGGCGGAGTACCACTCGGCCATTGTGTGTGCACCGCCACCGTCGCCGCCTGCGCCCATCGACAGTGCTGGGACCCCCATCGAGAGCGGAATGTTGGCGTCGGTCGAGCCCAGGCGCTGATCGGTCCGAAGCCCCAGGTGGCGGTCGACGGCGCGCAGTGCCTCAAGCAGCGGAGAATCCGCGGGCAGTTGCGCGGCGGGCCTGTCGCCGATCTTCTCGATGCGGTAGGTCAGTAGCCCTCGCCCGCCTTTGGCAGCAGAGGTTGCCTTGGCGTTCCAATGCTCGACAGCATCTTCGACGGCGCGATGCAGGGCCACCTCAAGCAGCAGTAGCTGCTCGGCGTCGGTGGAGCGGAAATCGATGGATGCCTGCGCGCTCTCAGGGATTGCGTTGACGCTGGTGCCGCCTTGAATCGTCCCCAGATTCAGAGTGGTTCGTGGCTCATCGGGCAGCGGTGTCTCAGCCACGACTGCCAGCGCCGAGGCCAGCGCGGCAATGGGGTTTGGCGTTCCGGCATCGGTGAAGCTGTGCCCGCCGGGGCCGGTGACGGTGACACGGTAGCGGCGGCTGCCCAGCGCCTGGGTCACTGCCGATTCCGCTCCTGCCCCGTCCAAAACAATATGCGCAGCAATGCGCCCGGCCAGCGCCCTCTGGCTGTAGAAGTGGCGCACGCCGCGCAGGTCGCCTTCGCCCTCTTCGCCTACGTTGCCCAGAAACAATAATGGCGCCGCCAACTCGACTTCGCTCTTTGCCAGCGCATGGGCAATTGCCAGCATTCCCACCACTCCTGCGCAGTTGTCGCAGGCTCCGGGAGCTTCCAGACGCTCTCCGTCCACGACTGGGTTCAAAGGCGTCTCGGCCGGGAAGACTGTGTCGAGGTGCGCAGAGAGTATGACGACCGGTCCCGTGCTCTCGGCCGGAAGCCTGGCGGCTCTCAGCCAGCCTGAGACGTTGCCGATGGCGTCGGTCTCGACTTCGCTGAGTCCGGCTTCGGCAAAGCGGGCGGCCATCCACACGGATCGCGCCTCTTCGCCGAAAGGCGGCGCTGGAATCGCAACCAACTCCGCTTGCCAATCCATGATCGTCTTGGGATTGCCATGCAGCCACGCGAAGGCTCCGTGAACCGGCCGGAGAGCGGCAATCGACGTCACCCGTGAAAAGGCCGAGTTGTGAGAGGACAGGGTCATGCGGATGGTTTCAGGGTAGCAGGAGCGTCGAATCGGCGCTGCCGCGGACCATTCGGTCAATGATGGCTTGCTGGTTTGAGAATGCAATTCCGCAGGGGCTGAAGCCCATCGATTATCTTGCACGATTCGGCACGACTGAAGTCGTGCCCTGACGCTCCAGGAGATCTCCAGGGAGATATTCCACAGCCAGTGAAGTGATGCCTGGACGCAATGTGTCTTTTTTGAAATGAGTCCTATTCACTCTTCTCGTCGTACTCCACTGAAACCAGAAACAGCCCCCGCGCGGGAGCGGTGGGACCGGCGGCCGCTCGGCTGCGGGCTGCAAGGATCTCTGGAATTTGCTCGGCTCGCAGTCTTCCGCGTCCCACATCCAGCATGGTGCCCACCAGGTTGCGCACCATATGGTGCAAAAAGCCGCTGCCTCGGACGCGATAGACCAGAAGCTTGCCGGCCTCGGTCGCTTGTTCCTCCCAGGCCGAGGAGAAGATCTTTCGCACGGTGGGCGCCGCAGGCGGCTCGATTTGAAAGCCTTCTCGCGGAATCGGCCGCAGATCGGGACCCACTACCGGGTCGAGGCTGCGGCTGGCAAGTTCGGGATCGGTGGCAGCAAAGCTCAAAAAATCGTGTTCACCCTCAAAGATCCGGGCTGAGCTTTTCAGTGCTTCAAGGTCCATTGGCCAGGAGCTGGCGTAGACATAGCGGGCCAGAAATGGCGGACAGATCTCGCCCTGAAAGATCCGGTATTCGTAGCTTTTGGCCACGGCCGAGTGCCGCGCATGAAATGTGCTTCGCACCGTTCTCGACGACAGGATTCGAATGGACTGGGGCAAGGTGCGGTTGAGCGCTCGTTGCAGGTTTTCTGCCGGGATCGGCGCGGCAAGCGCGAAGCTGGCCACCTGGCCCAAGGCGTGAACACCTGCGTCGGTGCGGCCGGAGCCTTGCGGAAGCGGCGATTCGCCAGTGATTCGTCCAAGCGCTGCCTGTAGCTCGCCCTGTACGGTGCGTTCGCCGGGCTGAACCTGCCAGCCGCGGAACTCCGTGCCGTCATAGGCCAGGGTCAGTTTCCAGGTCTGGAGGTCGGGTGCGGTTTGGAGGGCTTCGGTCATGGAAAATGCGTCTTGACAACAGTGTACCGGCGACGCCGGGGAGTTCTCTTGCCGTTGCCCTGATCGGCTGGAAG
>Ga0302321_100001718_pt1 | contig 18747 bp, 10 predicted proteins | sample Fen_T0_1_FD_202505 | JGI IMG/M metagenome (GOLD analysis project Ga0302321, IMG submission 202505) | Peat permafrost microbial communities from Stordalen Mire near Abisko, Sweden - Fen_T0_1 | ecosystem: Environmental > Terrestrial > Soil > Wetlands > Permafrost | place: Sweden: Abisko...
TCACGTCTCACAGATCGGTTATCATCCTGACCAGGAGAAAACTGCTATAATTGAACTCGATAAGAAGGAAACAGCAATAGAGACACCATCTCTATTCAGGTTGGAACCTAATGGTAAAAACGTTGAAGTTAGGAAAGTAAAACCAGTTGTGTGGGGCTCCTTTTTGCGATACAGGTATTTGAAATTTGACTTTTCATCTGTTAAGGATGAAGGAATGTATTTCGTGAAATATGCTGGCCGGCAATCACAACCTTTTAGAATTGCAGACGATGTCTACAGGAGAAATGTATGGCAGCCTACACTTGAATACTTTCTTCCGGTACAAATGTGTCATATGAGAGTTAACGAAAAATATCGTGTGTGGCATGGTTTGTGCCATATGGACGATGCAAGCATGGCTCCGCTGAATCATAATCATTTTGACGGATATATTCAGGGTGCATCTACACTGACCCGATTCAAACCGGGCGAACATGTTCCCGGATTAAATTCCGGAGGATGGCATGACGCAGGCGATTATGACCTTAGAGTTGAATCACAGAGTTCAGAGGTATACATTCTGACGCTTGCCTATGAAGCCTTTAAAATAGATTATGATGAAACCTCGATAGATCAGAATACTCACATTGTTGAGATACACCAGCCTGATGGAAAGCCTGATGTTCTTCAGCAAATTGAGCATGGGGCACTGACAGTGGTTAATGGTTATAAAAATCTTGGACGTCTCTACAGAGGAATAATTTGTGGCGATAAGAGACAATATGTTCTCCTGGGTGACGGATCGACAATGACTGACGGTCTTATTTATGATGCCAGTTTGAAAATGGGTGAACGCACAGGAATATCTTCCGGAAAGAATGATGACCGATGGGTATTTACTGAGAATAATCCTTCGCGTGAGCTGACAACAGCTGCACATTTGGCAGCTGCTTCAAGGGTGCTGAAAGGTTTCAATGATGATCTCAGTAAACGATGTCTTGATGTTGCTGAGGCTATCTACTCAAATGATTATGAGCTATCAGGGAGAGTTGTATATTCCAAAATACATGCAGCTATTGAACTCTTTCTGACAACGGGTGAGGAAAAGTACAAAAGGTACCTGACAGAAAATGAGTCTGTTATTTTAAAGGGAATTGATGACCTTGGCTGGCTAATCGGGCGTGCTCTTTCCAGAATTGATAATCCATCATTCACAGCAGCGGTAAAAAATTCGGCTAAAAACCTGGCTGAAGACATAAATAAACAATCTACTGAGACTCCTTTCGGCGTACCTTACAGACCACGCATCTGGGGAGCCGGATGGGATATACAGAGTTTTGGAGTTAAACAGTATTTTCTACATACTGCATTTCCTGAATTTTTCTCAGATTCACCTGTTTTTAGTGCCCTGAATTTCATTCTTGGAGTCCATCCGGGAGAAAGTACCGCTTCATTTGCATCAGGTGTTGGTTCAAGATCAACAACGGTCGCTTACGGTGTTAATAGGGTCGATTGGTCTTACATACCTGGTGGTGTGTCATCCGGTACTGCCCTTATTCGACCTGATTTCCCTGAGTTACTCGATTGGCCTTTTCTATGGCAGCAACAGGAGTACGTGATGGGAGGCGGAGCCACCAACTTTATGTTCCTGGTTCTGGCTGCTGATCATCTGCTTAATAAACAATGATAGGCTGGGCATAATATTAATGAGGTTATTGGTTTATAAATTTACAGGTCATACCCTTAGAAAAGATTCCCCTTTAAAAAATAATGGATTGGATCTTAAATCTATCTTTGAGACAGAATATCCGGCACCTGCCTTTTTTGGAAATCCTGTTGCCCGAGGTTATGCCACAGAACCTGGAATTTGTCAGATTAAATGAAGGTGTTTGATATTAAATTAAGTACAACATTATAAATTAGCGGATAGATATATTCGCAGAGATGATATATTTGAAAGATAATATATTTGAAGTGGCGATATATTCGTAGAGACAGGTCTCAGACCTATCTCTACACGAAATAAGATTGAAATTAATTGGAAACCGAAATAAGATTTTATGATTGGGAAATACTTAATATTCAAGCCCGGGACCGAGGGAAACGTGGGAGATGAATGGAGGCAGTGCCTGAAAAAGATTATTTATAAGAGGGAGAAGGGATTCAGACTTATTAAACTGAATGTGTTTATCGACCTGACTGATTATAATATATTTTTAAAAACATCAAAGGAGATAGGAAGAACAGTTAAGGAGGCTTTCGGCAATGAGTGTCCTACCTTTAATATAACAGTTCATCCTCCTGAAAAACCCTGGAAAGTCTGCGTTGAAGCAGGATATACTGATGTTGATCCATCCGACGTTGTTACAAACGTATGGAATTCAATACCATATGTCGTATGTTTAACTGATTCAGGTAAAGAGGTCTGGGCAGCCGGACTCGGTTCAGGACTCTTTCAATCCGATACGCGCAGTGCGGCAGAAGCAGCCTTTAACCAGATGAAAGGTATCCTTGAAAATGAAGGTATGTCATTTAATCACCTTGTCCGGCAATGGAATTATATTGGCAACATTCTCGAAATCAAGGATGGCTACCAGAATTATCAGGTTTTCAATGAGGTGAGGAGCGAATTTTATCAAAAATACCGGACTATTCACGGGTACCCTGCTGCAACCGGGATTGGATTGAAACTTGGCGGGGTAACCATAGATTTTTGCGCTGTTCTGCCTAATGAAGCAGTCCTGATAAAACCAGTTGATAATCCTAACCAGGTGAATGCTTATGAGTATGGACAACAGGTATTGAGAGGAATGCCGTGTGAGGGGATGTCTGTTAAACATCCGCCTCAGTTCGAACGGGCACTTCTTTTGACCAGAAAAGTAAAATCTACTCTATTTATTTCAGGCACAGCTTCAATATTAGGCCAGGACACAATTGGTATTGATGATGTGGAAAGGCAGACTATTGTGACAATTGAAAATATAAATAAACTGACAGACCAGAAAAGAATTGGACAAATGATCTCCGGAACCGACATTGATTGGGGCCAATTCATTCTTTTAAGAGTCTACGTGAAAAAAACTGAGGATATTTTGCAGGTAAAAAAAATCTGCATGGAGAAATATCCTGAAATTCCGCAGGCTTTCGTTGAGTCAGATATATGCAGGGATAATCTTCTGGTAGAGATCGAAGCAGAATTTTTAATAAATAATTAATTAATTAATTAATCAGCAAGCGTATGGAATCCGAATTCAAATCAAGATTGGATATACTCACAGATGAGAACAGGAAACTTCTTGGCAGGGAAAATATAAGAATCGAGGCCGGAAATGGAATTTATTGGAGATATAAATATCCGATCCTTACAGGTGATCACGCACCATTATCCTGGAGGTACGATCTCAACCAGGTAACAAATCCTTACCTTATGGAGCGTTTTGGGATTCATGCGACATTTAATGCAGGCGCCATAAAGTTCGAAGGCAAATACATACTGGCTGTCAGGGTTGAAGGTAACGACAGGAAATCATTTTTTGCTATTGCCGAGAGTCCAAATGGGGTAGATAACTTCCATTTCTGGGACTATCCGGTAACCATGCCTGAAACGGAGATTCCTGACACGAATGTTTATGATATGAGGCTTACCCGTCACGAAGATGGATGGATATACGGAATCTTTTGTTCAGAAAGGAAAGATCCGTCAGCTCCGGCAGGTGATCTCTCTTCAGCTGTCGCTGCGGCAGGTATTGCGCGAACTCACGATCTCAAAAAATGGGAAAGGCTTCCCGATCTTAAAACTAAGAGCCAGCAGCGAAATGTTGTACTTCATCCAGAATTTGTAAACGGAAAATATGCACTCTATACACGTCCTCAGGATGGCTTTATTGATGCCGGATCGGGGGGAGGCATTGGTTGGGCATTGATCGATGATATTAAACATGCAGAAATACGTGAAGAGAAAATCATAAACTTCCGGTATTACCATACTGTTAAAGAACAAAAAAACGGGGAAGGACCTCATCCGGTAAAGACTAAAGCTGGCTGGCTGCATCTGGCACATGGAGTGAGAGGATGTGCTGCCGGTCTGAGATATGTCCTTTATCTATATATGACTGATTTAAAAGATCCTTCCAAACTTATTGCCGAGCCTGCAGGCTTCTTCATGGCCCCTGAGGGGGAAGAAAGAGTCGGTGATGTGTCAAATGTTCTTTTTACAAATGGATGGATCATTGATGATGACGGTAAGGTATTTATCTATTATGCTTCTTCAGATACCAGGATGCATGTGGCAGTTTCAACAATCGGACGACTGGTCGATTATTGCATGAATACACCGGCTGACGGATTACGGTCGGCAGCTTCTGTCAATACTCTTAAAAGTCTGATTGACAGGAACAAGAAGCTATGAATGTCGAATTGTTAAATCTTCTACGCACTTTATATTTACCTCTATGATGCCACAAAGACTGAAACTTAAAGAAAAGATCGGATATGGTTTTGGCGATGCTGCCAGTTCCATGTTCTGGAAGTTATTTTCTATGTATCTTATGTTCTTCTATACAGACGTATTCGGTATTTCTGCGACTCTTGTAGGAACCATGTTTCTGGTCACAAGAATATGGGACGCCGCATTTGATCCGTTTGTTGGCATTCTTGGTGACAGAACAGAAACACGTTGGGGTAAGTTCAGACCCTACCTGCTCTGGATAGCTGTGCCATTTGGAATTATCGGAGTTCTGACCTTTACAACCCCATCATTTTCTGGCTCAGGGAAAGTGATATATGCCTTCGTTACATATTCACTTATGATGATGGTCTATTCAATGATCAATGTGCCGTACGCTTCCCTAATGGGAGTAATGACAGCTGATGGTAAGGAGAGGACCAGCCTCGCTACATTCAGGTTTATTTTTGCTTTTGGCGGTAGCCTGCTTGTACTAGCGCTGGCTGAACCATTGGTAGATATATTCAGTAAACTCGGCAAAGGAGGAGTGAATCTTCAGATGGGATGGCAACTCGCAGCAGTTGTTTTTGCACTGATCGCCATAACATTCTTCCTGTTTACCTTTTTATGGACACGCGAACGTATAAAGCCAGTAACTGAAAAAACTTCCCTGAAGAAGGATCTTGGTGACCTTCTTCATAATACTCCGTGGTTCATACTACTTGGAGCAGGCATAGCGGCTATCTTTTTTAACTCCATCCGTGATGGGGCAGCAATATATTATTTCAAATATTATATCCAGGGACAGAGCGCCTTCTCAATAAAGGCAATTAATCTGACAATTACTCTGAGCAGTCTATATTTTGTACTGGGCCAGGCCGCAAATATTGTTGGTGTTGTACTTGCAAAACCTGTTTCAGACAGGATTGGTAAAAAGTATACATTCCTTTATGCTATGCTCTTTGCAGCTGTATTCAGTATTGGGTTTTACTGGCTCGACAGGTCCAGCATAAGCCTCATATTTGTATTCCAGTTTTTAATTAGTATGAGCGCCGGTATCATTTTCCCTCTTGTATGGTCAATGTATGCAGACGCTGCTGACTACTCTGAATGGAAAACAGGAAGACGCGCAACAGGACTGGTATTCTCAGCATCATCTATGTCGCAGAAATTCGGATGGACAATCGGAGGCGCACTGGCCGGTTGGTTACTAGGTTATTATGGCTTCAAGGCAAATGTAGTCCAAACAGCTGAAGCCCAAACCGGGATCAAAATGATGCTTAGTTTCTTTCCGGCAATAGGAACATTGTTCGGAGCGTTTTTCATGTTTATCTATCCCCTCAGCGAGAAAAAAATGATGACTATAAGTGCAGAACTGGCAGTCAGAAGGGAAACGGTTAAAAAATCATAGGGTAAAAGATCAGAAAGATGTCAGAGAGTAGAGTCGATTTGCTTAAGCAGGAAGTTAAGGTTGAACTGGTGAATAATATTCTTCCTTTCTGGATGACAAAAATGATTGACAATGATCATGGGGGTTTCTATGGACGAATAGATGGTTCCGGAAATGTTCACGCTGATGCAGATAAGGGTTGTGTTTTAAATGCAAGGATTCTCTGGACATTCTCCGCTGCTTACCGGGTACTCAAAAATCCTGAATACCTGAGAACAGCCGAAAGAGCAAAGGATTATCTTCTTGATAAATTCTTCGACAAGGAATATGGAGGTGTATTCTGGCTTACCGATAATAAGGGCAATATGAAAGATGGCAAAAAGCAGATCTATGCCCACGCATTTGTGATTTATGGACTTACTGAATATTATAGAGTTACAAATGACAGAAATTGTCTCGATAAGGCAATTGATCTGTTCAGTCTCATTGAAAAATATAGCTTTGATACCAGGCTTGATGGATATTTTGAAGCATTCGATCGTGAGTGGGGAATCATTGGCGACCTCCGTCTAAGTACAAAAGATGCCAATGAAAAGAAGACAATGAATACACATCTTCATGTTCTGGAGGCTTATACAAATCTTTTCCGGGTATGGAAAGACGATCGTCTTAAAGAGCAGTTGAAAGGGCTAATAGAAATTTTTGCAGTCCGGATCATAAATAATCGGACCTTTAATCTCAATCTGTTTTTTGACGAGGAATGGAATGATAAAACTGATCTGGTATCATATGGGCATAATATTGAATCCTCTTGGCTCATCTATGAAGCAGCTCTCATCCTGGGTGATAAAAAAATTGTTACTAAAGTGAAGGACATCTGCCTCAGTATTGCGGAGTCTTCAAAAGAAGGGCTAATGGCTGACGGAAGTATGATTTATGAGAGATTCCTCAATAAAGATCATACAGATTATGACAGACACTGGTGGGTACAGGCTGAAGCAGTTGTTGGTTTTTTTAATGCATTTACATTATCAGGAAAATCTGAATATCTTGAGCTTAGTCTGAAAGCATGGGAATTCATATCTGATAATCTGATTGACAGAAATAACGGTGAGTGGTTCTGGAGTGTTGATAATAATCATCAGCCAAATCTTAAGGATGATAAAGCCGGTTTCTGGAAGTGTCCCTATCATGATTCAAGGATGTGTCTCGAAATAATTGAACGCACTAATAAATCAATCATATGAAATACTTTTCAAAAATTGGTATTAGTATTATAACTCTTTTTACAGCAGTTATGTCATGTTATTCTCAATCCGCATCACTTAAGGATTCACTGGGAGGAGCTCCGGTACCATCTGAGATACAGAACCCTGAGCTACTTGGGATCAATAAGGAAAAAGCGCATGCTTCTTTGATGCCTTACGCAAATATCAACGAAGCTCTTGCTGCGAACAGACATGCATCTACGTATTGCAGGAGCCTGAACGGAATGTGGAAATTTAACTGGGTATCGTGGCCGCAAATGAGACCAGTTGATTTTTATAAGCCCGACTACAGCGTTGCCGCCTGGAAAGAAATACCCGTTCCATCGAACTGGCAAATACTTGGATATGGTACCCCTTACTATCGAAACTCAGGATATATACTTAAGAAAGACTTTCCAAATGTTATGAGCACTCCTCCTAAGAATTTCACAGCTTATGAGGAACGAAATCCTGTTGGCAGTTACCGTCGCGATTTTGAGGTTCCGGCAGAATGGGATGGCCGTCAGATATTCATTACGTTCGATGGTGTTGACGCAGGTTTCTTTCTATGGATTAACGGCGAGAAAGTCGGCTTTAGCGTTAACAGCAGGAATGCTGCCGAGTTTGACATCACGAAGTATGTTAAGCCAGGTAAAAACATGGTTGCAGCCGAAGTCTACAGATTCACGTCTGGCACCTGGCTTGAAGATCAGGATATGTGGCGACTCAGCGGGATTTTCAGGAACGTAACAATCTGGAGTGCACCGAAGGAGCATATAAGAGATTTTTTCATAAAAACTGACCTCGATGATAATTATCGTAATGTAACAGTCGAGGTATCCGCCATTGTCAAAAATTATGGGACAGGCACTTTAAAAGAGACAAAACTTACTGCTTCCCTTTATGATGAGAAAAATCCAATATCAGCTTCTCAGGCAACTGCAGCTGTCCCTGATTTAAAGCCAGGGGAAGAAGCCCCGGTCAAGCTTGTATTCAAGGTTGAAAATCCGGGTAAATGGACTGCCGAAACACCAAAATTATATACAACAGTACTTACATTAAAAGATGGAAAAAGGGCAGTTGAAACACTTTCATCAAAAACGGGTTTCAGAAAGATTGAGATAAAGGGGCGTCTTTTCCTGGTTAACGGGACTCCTGTTAAGCTTAAAGGCGTAAATCGTCATGAAAACTGGCCTGATGTTGGTCATGCTGTGACAGAGGCTCAGATGATACGCGACCTTGAGCTTATCAAACAGGGAAACTGTAACCTGGTGCGTACTTCCCATTATTCAGATGACCCCAGATGGTATGAATTATGCGATGAGTATGGAATATTCCTGGTGGCCGAGGCAAATGTTGAATGTCACGGTTATATGGGACGATTTGATGAAGAACCAACAATAAAAGCCGCAATCATTGACAGAAACGTGGCAAATGTTGAGAGCTTTAAAAATCATCCCTCAATAATAATCTGGTCACTGGGAAATGAGAATGGAAGAGGAGGCTCAAATTTCAGGGCGGCAATGGCGACAATAAAGGGAATTGATAATTCGAGACCTGTTCATTATGAAGGTTTTGGAATTGGGAAAGTTAATCCGGCTGATATAGAGAGTCAGATGTATGCCCAGCCAAAAGATATTGAGAGGATAGCAAATGATACAACATATAAAAAACCCTACTTTCTCTGCGAATACGCACATGCGATGTTTAATTCCATGGGAGCCATCGGGGAATATAATGACCTGTTTGATAAATATCCTGAATTACTGGGAGGTGCTATATGGGAATGGCAGGACCAGGGTATCTATAACCGACGAGATCCGAAACATCCTATAATAGCATTTGGCGGAGGTTTTGGTGAATTTCCTAATGACCATTACTTTATCCATAAGGGAGTTGTAGCATCTGACCGCTCAATGAAGCCTCATTATCCTGAAATGAAACATGCTTATCAGTGGATCAGAGTCTCAGCTGAAGATATTAAGAAGGGATTGTTCCTGATAAAAAACAAATACCAGTTCATTGATCTGAAAGGATTTACAGGATTGTGGACGCTATCAGAGGATGGGAAAGAAATTTCAAAAGGTGAATTTAAAATTCCGGATATCAGTGCCGGGAAAGATTCACATCTTAGCATTCCTTACGTAAAACCTGCTACCAATAAGGGGTCAGAATATTTTCTTCGTATATCATTTTCCCTGACAAATGACCAGCTCTGGGCTAAAAAGGGATTTGAAATGGCATCGGAACAATTCGAACTACCAGTTGAAGCGCTCGCAGCCACCATCGATTCTGGTGTTAAATCAATTATTCTGAGCCAGAATGAAAAGGAAATTTCAGTTAAGGGAAACGGGTTTAGTGTACTATTTGATAAAAGTGCCGGGACGTTTACCAGCCTTGAAAAAAACGGAGTCAATATCCTGGCAAAAGATGGAGGGCCAAGGCTTCATCTCTGGCGTGCACCTCACAGGAACGACGATATGTGGGCTGACAGAAACTGGGTTAATTCCGGTTTAAAGGAACTTAAATGGACCGTGCAGTCAGTGAAAGTGGTTCAAAAGAGCCAGTCAACTGTAACTATTACCGTTTCTCTGCTTGCAGAAGGGAAAAATAATTTCACAGTCAATCATAATGTAGTCTATACAATTTCGGGTGACGGCTCTGTTAAATCAGAAAATTCATTCAGCTCAAACGATACTAAATTAGTTCTGGCGAGAATTGGTGTAAGAATGTTCCTTAACAAAAAATATGATCAGGCATCATATTTTGGTCGCGGTCCACTGGAGAATTATTCCGATCGTAAAAGAGGATTTGATGTAGGGGTATATAAAAGTACTGTACAAGAGCAAATGACTCCATATGAAAAGCCGATGGATTGTGGAAATCATGAGGATGTAAGATGGGCTAAGGTAACAACAGAAAAAGGGACAGGTCTCATGGCACAGTCAGACTCTTCATTGTTGCAGGTATCAATGCTGCCTTATTCCGATGAAATAATGGAGAAAACAGAATACAGGATTGATCTTCCTGAAAGCACCTCTACTGTCTTCTGTATCAGCCATCTGACACTGGGAGTAGGCTCAGCAGGGTGTGGACCCAAACCATTACCTCAGTATATGGTGTATGCTGCACCGGCTTCATTTACCTATATATTAAAGCTACTATGATCCAACAAATACTGACTCATTATGAGAAGATTATTATTAATTGCTGTTTTGTGTGCTTGCTTACCTTGTATGTTGCAGGCACAGGATTCCAAATCGAAAATCAGGCTTAATCAAATTGGCTTTTATCCTGACGGTGCCAAAATTGCAGTCATTACTGATGTAGCTGCTACAGATTTTAAGATAATTTCGGTGAAATCAGGTGAGGTTATACTTAAATCGAAACTCAGCGCTCCCCGCAAATCGGCATTATCAGATAAAATGACTAGAATAGCCGATTTTTCAGCTGTTCAAAAACCAGGTTTGTATAAATTAAATATTGCAGAACAAGGAGATTCTTATACATTCGAAATTAAAGATGCCATTTTTAATGATCTGACGAAAGCCCTGATTAAAGCTTTCTATTTTCAGAGAATGTCTACTCCTATTTTAGATCAGTTTGCTGGCAAATGGAGCAGGTTGGAAGGCCATCCCGACACAAAGGTGATTGTACATCCAGCTGCAGCATCTCCAGGTCGTCCTGCCGGCTCAATTATTTCAAGTGCCCGGGGATGGTATGATGCCGGCGATTATAATAAATATATTGTGAACAGCGGGATAACAATGGGTACATTGCTCTCACTTTATGAAGACTTTCCTTCATATTTTGATAAGCTGAAAACAAATATTCCGGAGAGCGGAAACGGGGCTCCTGATATTCTTAATGAGGTTTTGTGGAATCTTAGATGGATGTTCACAATGCAGGACCCTGCTGACGGAGGTGTTTATAACAAAGTTACAAATGCCAATTTTGATGGATTCGTTATGCCTGCCGAGTGCTTAACTCCCAGGTATGTCGTTCCGAAAGGAACAGCCGCCACACTCGACTTCGCTGCTGTTATGGCTCAGGCCGGTCGTATATTTGCTAAACTCAGCAAGGTCTTTCCGGGCTTATCAGATTCCTGCATGAAATCCGCTGAGAAAGCATGGATATGGGCGGTAAAAAACCCGAAAGTGGCATACGATCAAAACGGGATGAATAAGCAGTTCAAACCCGTAATTAATACAGGTGGGTACGGCGACAATGATTTCAACGACGAATTTATATGGGCAGGATCGGAACTATATGTAAGCACAGGGAATGACAGTTATTATTCAGCTAATTCAATGTTGCCGGATACTCTTATGCCTCTGCCTTCCTGGGATAATGTAAGACTTCTTGGATACTATACTTTGTGCAGATTTGAAAAGAAACTTAATAATCAGGCAAAAAAAGATTTTGATGTTATCAGGAAAAGAATCTTAAAAGACGCTGATAATATTTCCAGTGGAGTTGTTAACAGCGCTTATATGACTGTAATGGATAAGAATGCTGCAAACTTCGTTTGGGGAAGTAATTCAGTTGCAGCAAACGAGGGTATTTTACTCATACAGGCTTACAAACTTTCAAAAGAAAGAAAGTATCTTGATTATGCTCTCACAAACCTCGACTATGTACTTGGCCGTAATGCAACCGGCTATTCTTTTGTAACAGGTTACGGGCATAAGACACCGATGTTTCCACATCATCGACTTTCGGAAGCTGATGGTGTAGCTGATCCAATCCCCGGATTGATAGTTGGCGGGCCTAATCCTGGCCAGCAGGATGGTTGCAAGACATATCCTTCTCAAATTCCTGATGAATCATATACTGATGCTGTTTGTTCATATGCTTCCAATGAGATAGCTATAAACTGGAATGCATCGGCGGCTTACCTGGCTGGAGCACTGGAAGCATTATATAAAAAGTAGTCGATATGGGAGGCTTTTGAAACAATATTCAAAAATTAAATTTGAAATAAAATGAGAACAAAAATTATCTTTTTCATCCTTTTCCTGGGGTTGGCTGGTTGCCAGGCTCCATCAAAACTCAAGTTGCCTTCACTGATAAGTGACAATATGGTATTGCAGCAAAAAACAAATGTGAAGATTTGGGGTAAGGCAGCTCCCGGGCATAAGATTAAGGTTACGGCAAGTTGGAATTCAACCGGGAAAACTAATTCAGATAAAGATGGAAAATGGGCAGTTGCTTTTCAAACACCAGCAGCAGGAGGCCCTTATACAATTACCATTTCAGGAGGGGATACTTCAATAGTGGTAAAAAATGTATTAATCGGAGAGGTTTGGTTTTGTTCGGGTCAGTCAAATATGGAAATGCCTGTTGCAGGATGGCCTCCAAATGATACTGTAATGCATTCAAAGGAAACAATAGCGTCAGCATCAATACCTGAAATAAGACTTTTTAATGTTCAAAAAATATTTTCCGGAGATCCTCTGGAGGAATGTATTGGGAAATGGGAGGTTAGTTCACCGGAATCTGTTAAACAATTCAGTGCTACCGGTTATTTCTTTGGGAAAAAACTTAATTCAGAACTGCGGGTACCCGTGGGATTGATTGAATCAGCCTGGGGTGGTACACCATCGGAATCATGGACCTCAGCGGATGCCCTTGAGAAAGCAGGGGAATTTGGCACTCAAATTAAAGCTATTAAGGAGTCAGCTCCTTTGGTAGCTGAATATCAGGCATGGCTTGATACACAAAAGCAGGTTGATGTAAAACCTGTCGGTAAGGATCAGTGGAAGGAACTTAATTTCAATGATGAAAATATACCTTCCCCCGATTTCAACGACAGTGGATGGCCGGTAATGATCCTTCCGACTAATTTTGAGACCGTAATCGGAGAATTTGACGGAGCAGTGTGGTTCAGGAAAGCAGTTGAAATAGCCGGGAATATGGTTGGTAAAGATCTGCTCCTTTCCCCCGGGCCGATAGACGATATGGACCAGACTTATTTTAACGGGAAACTTGTTGGAGCAACTGAAGAACCAGGCGCCTGGAATCTGGAAAGGAAATATAATGTTCCTGCTTCACTTGTAAAATCCGGACAAAATGTTATTTCGATCAGGGTTCTTGACACTCAGGGAGGAGGTGGTCTTTTCGGTAAGCCTGAACTGATGAAGCTCTCCGTGAAGGACAATCCTAAAGTTTTCATACCTCTGAAAGGAGAATGGAAATATCAGCCCGTCGCAGAATTGAAAGGAAGTAAATTCTATGTTTATGACATTTCAAAAGGTGATTTTCAATCCCGGAAAAGGCCTGTCAGTCTCGGTCCTGGCACTCCATCAGTATTATTCAATGGAATGGTAAGCCCTGTACTCCAGTACCAGATAAAAGGTGCAATCTGGTATCAGGGAGAAGCCAATGTGGGAAGAGCCGACCAGTATTCAAAAATATTTCCTGCAATGATCACAAACTGGAGAAATGCATGGGGTATTAAGGAATTCCCATTCTATTTTGTGCAAATAGCTCCTTATGTTTATGCAGGGGTTGATTCAATAGAATCGGGTTTTCTCCGCGAGGCACAAGAAAGCGCCCTCAAACTTCCAAACACAGGAATGGCTGTTACACTTGATATAGCCACAGTAAATAATATTCACCCTCCATTTAAAAAAGAAGTTGGTGAAAGACTGGCAATGCTTGCACTGAATAACGATTATGGAATAAAAAGTTCCTTCTTATGTCCGGTCTATAATACTATGTCAGTTACTGGGAGTGTCATTAGTCTTAAATTTGATAATACTGGTGATGGACTTGTTGCGAAGAATGACAAACTGAAAGAATTCGAAATCGCCGGCAAAGACGGAAGATTTGTAAAGGCTGATGCGAAAGTCGTAAATAATGAAGTACTAGTCTCCTCACCTAAAATCAAAGAACCGGTTTCAGTAAGATATTGCTGGCGTAACGGAGCTGAGGCATCTTTATTTACCAGGGGAGGTTTACCTGCCTGGCAGTTCAAAACAAGATAGACAGCTATAAAGTGTCGATCAAATTAATTAATAATTGAATAAAGTGTTCATTAATCTTTATTAAATTAGCGAAAATAAAATCTAATAAATAATGAAAAAGAATCTGTTATTGTCATTTACAATGGTTACGGTTTTACTAAGTTCCTGCAGCCCGACAGCAAAAAATAAAGAAATGGTTAAAAAAGATGTTTTTGGTTCGCACAACGGGAAAGAGGTTTATCTTTTAACCCTTACAAATAAAGCAGGTAACGTTCTCAGACTTACAAATTTCGGTGCAAAGATAAACTGGATTGAAGTCCCGGATAAAAACGGCAAAAAAGAGAATGTTACTTTTGGTTACGACACATTTGAAGAAACTCAGAAAGGTGATATGTCATTCGGATCGGTCGTTGGAAGATATGCTAACAGGATTGCCCATGCTAAATTTACTCTGGATGGCGTAGTTTATAATACACCGGTCAATAATGGTCCGAATACGCTTCATGGAGGACCTCTGGGATGGCATAGTGTCGTATGGGATACTGAAATCCTGAAAGATTCTAAATTCCCTTCTGTGAAATTTTCATATGTTAGTCCCGACATGGAAGAGGGCTTCCCCGGAACAGTTCATGCTTCAGTTACATATACTTGGACTGATAACAATGAGATAGTTATGGATTATGTATGTACGACCGATAAGAAAACAATCGTGAACATCACTAATCATGCATATTTCAACCTGCACGGAGCAGGAAACGGTGATATCCTCGATCATGTTCTTACTCTGAAAGCTTCTGCATTTACTCCTGTCGATTCTGTTATGATCCCGACAGGTGAAATTCGCCAGGTGGCTGGAACCCCATTTGATTTTAATGCACCGCATGCGATAGGCGAAAGGATAGGTGAAAACTATGATCAGCTTATTCTGGGTAAAGGTTATGACCATAACTATATTCTGGATAATAAAGATGAGGTTGATGTAACAGTTTATGAACCTATCAGCGGAAGAATGCTTGAAGTTATAACAGACCAGCCAGGGATGCAATTATATACTGGAAACTTCCTGGATGGAAAACAGATAGGTCATGGAGGAAAAGTTTTCAATCACAGAACAGGACTGTGCCTGGAATCCGGACATTATCCGGATAGCCCCAATCATCCCGATTTTCCAACGACGGTCCTGAATCCGGGTGAAACTTTGAAAACGACCACAATTTACAGATTTTCAGTTAAATAGATAAAACATAAATACTTTTCCAAATGACAACACGACGTGTATTTTTAAGAAACACTGCACTTACAACTGCAGGACTGGCAATGGTTCCGACCTTATCAGGATTTTTGGTGGGCTGTGCGCCATCAGACAGGATTAATGTTGGCCTAATCGGATGTAATGGAATGGGTTTCGCCGATCTTAGTGAGTTTTTAAAACATCCTCAGGTAGAGTGTATAGCATTATGTGATGTTGATGAAAGTGTTCTTAACAAAAGGGCAGCAGATGTTGAGAAAATTCGAGGTAAAAAGCCTGCAAACCTTTATAAGGACTGGCGCAAGCTGATTGATAATAAAGATATTAACGTGGTAATAGTTGGTACACCGGATCATTGGCATTGTCTGATGATGGTTGCTGCATGCGAAGCAGGAAAAGATGTCTATTGCGAAAAACCGATCGGAAGAACTATAGAAGAATGTAATATTATGGTCCGGGCTGCTGAAAAGAATAAACGTATTGTTCAGGTTGGACAGTGGCAGAGGAGCGATCCACACTGGCTTGATGCGGTTAGCTTTCTACGGTCAGGTAAACTTGGGAAAATACGACTTGTAAGGGTATATTCTTATCAGGGATGGAACACCTCTATTCCTGTACAACCCGATACTGCAGCTCCAGCAGGAGTTGATTATAATATGTGGCTGGGTCCGGCTCCGCTTCGTCCATTTAATGTGAACCGCTTTCATTTTACTTTCCGCTGGTTCTGGGATTATGCCGGCGGATTGATGACTGACTGGGGAGTTCACCTGCTTGATTTTGCTTTGTTCGGAATGGATGTCACTGCACCAAAATCGGTTATGGCAATGGGTGGTAAGTATGGCTATCCGACTGATGCATGTGAAACACCCGACAGCCTTCAGACAATTTATGAATTTGATGGTTTTAATGTAATGTGGGATCACGCTATAGGAATCAATGATGGTGGCTATAAACGAAATGCAGTTCTTGGATTTGTCGGTGAAAACGGAACGCTTGTAGTTGACCGCGAGGGTTGGGAAGTGGTTCCTGAAGTAGTAAACGGAGTTGCCCGTATGGAAGCTTTACCATGGAAAAAAGGATTGGGTACAGGTTTGAAGAATCATGTTCAGAATCATCTCGACTGCATTGCAAAAAGAGATCCAAAGACAAACGCCAACGTTGAGATAGCTGCTCATATTGCAAAATTCTCCGCGATCGGGAATATAGCTTATCGTACAGGTAAAAAACTTATCTGGGATGGCACTAAATTCACAAACGATTCTGAAGCAAATAATTTCCTGATTCCCAATTACAGGGAACCATGGAAATTACCAGTGATTTAATATTTAAGCTCTCCTGATTCCTTATAATAGCGATTTAGCCCTTATGGGAGGATGGGGCAGGGGAAATGTAATAGAAATATATTTAATACCCGGAGTTGAAAGATTAGAATCCCTTTCAATTCCGGTTTTTTTAATACTTTCAGCCTGTAATTATTTGATAGATGAAAATTGTAGTTTTAGACGGATATACTTTGAATCCGGGAGATCTCTCCTGGGGAAACTTACATACGCTGGGCGAGGTCATAATTTATGACAGAACACCTGCCGGGAAAATAATTCAACATGCGAAGGATGCTGAAATTCTGATCACTAATAAAACTCCTTTAAACTCTGATACTCTGAGCAAGCTGCATTCGTTAAAGTATATCGGAGTGCTGGCAACGGGATATAACGTGGTTGATATCGATGCTGCCAGAGCCTTGGGGATTACTGTAACAAATGTTCCTTCCTACAGTACCTTTTCAGTGGCTCAGCTGACATTTGCCCTGCTATTGGAGCTTTGCCTGCATGTTCAGCGTCACAGTGATTCTGTATTCAGTGGTAAATGGGTCGATTCGAAGGATTTTTCTTACTGGAATTTTCCACTTATGGAACTCTCCGGAAAGACAATGGGTATACTTGGATTTGGTAATATCGGACAGAAAGTTGCTGATATAGCAGGTGCTTTTGGAATGAAAATCGTTTGTTTTAGCAGGTCAATAATAGCTCAGAAGCATCGGGAAAATTTTAAGTGGGTTGGAATTGATGAATTGTTCGAAGTCTCAGACGTGGTATCAATACATTGCCCACTGGTTTCCGAAACGAAAGGTCTGGTTAATATCGCGAAACTGAAAAAAATGAAAAAATCTGCCTTCCTGATAAATACATCACGCGGACCTGTAATTGTTGAAGATGATCTAGCCTATGCTCTTAATAATGAACTAATTGCAGGAGCGGGAATTGATGTTTTATCTACTGAACCTCCCTCAGCTGATAATCCCCTTCTCAAGGCTAAAAACTGTATTATTACTCCGCATATTGCCTGGGCCAGCCGCGAGGCAAGGATCAGGCTTATGAATATTGCTGTCTCTAATCTTTCAGGATTTCTTGTCGGCAATCCGATTAATGTAGTCAGTAAGTAATAGGAGAATCAACTGAAATATATTAATTCATCCATTATTCTTACTAAAAATAACATTCAATTCTCAGTAATTCAGAAATATATGAAAAATACGATTTATTTCCTGCTCTTACTTGCAATGGCCTTTAATCCATTTATTTCATCAGGCCAGCAGTCTGCAACCAGTTTCCCTTTCAGGAATACATCGCTTCCTATTGAAGATAGAGTCAATGACCTCGTTTCAAGAATGACACTCCAGGAAAAAGCTGACCAGCTTCTTTATACGGCACCAGCTATTCCCGAATTGGGAATCCCTGCCTATACCTGGTGGAATGAAGCGCTTCATGGTGTTGCCAGGGCTGGATATGCGACAGTTTTTCCTCAGTCGATAACAATTGCAAACTCATGGAATGAATCTCTTCTTTTCAATGTGGCAAATGCGATATCAGATGAGGCGAGAGCTAAATATCATGAGTTTCAGAGAAGAGGTAAGACTGGTATCTACCAGGGACTCACATTCTGGTCACCGAATATCAATATCTTCCGTGACCCGCGATGGGGAAGAGGACATGAAACATATGGTGAAGATCCCTTTCTTACCGGAAGATTGGGGTATGAATTTGTTAAAGGAATGCAGGGCGATGATCCAAAATATCTGAAGACAGTAGCAACTGCAAAACATTATGCAGTTCATTCAGGTCCGGAGTCAAAAAGGCACTCATTCAACGCAAAAGTAAGTGAGATAGATCTGAGGGAAACATATCTTCCTGCATTCCGTACACTTGTTATGGATGCTGGAGTATACTCCGTGATGGGAGCATATAACATGTTCAGGGATTATCCTTGTTGTGCTAACCCGATATTATATGGAATCCTCAGGAATGAATGGGGCTTCAAAGGTTATATCGTATCCGATTGCTGGGCAATTTCCGACTTTTATAACTTTACTCATTTCGCAAAAGATCCTGCTGAGGCAGCAGCCCAGGCCGTAAAGGCAGGTACTGATCTTGAATGCGGCTCAGATTATAAGAATCTGGTTGAGGCAGTTA
>Ga0302321_100001719_pt1 | contig 18735 bp, 18 predicted proteins | sample Fen_T0_1_FD_202505 | JGI IMG/M metagenome (GOLD analysis project Ga0302321, IMG submission 202505) | Peat permafrost microbial communities from Stordalen Mire near Abisko, Sweden - Fen_T0_1 | ecosystem: Environmental > Terrestrial > Soil > Wetlands > Permafrost | place: Sweden: Abisko...
GGAGAACAACTCTCAGCGAGCGCAATCGCGCAACGGAAAACGCGCTGCGGCGCGCAGCCCTGCTCCCAATTTTTTCGCGGAAATACTAGGCGAATCGGCGCGGCCGGCGGCACAACCGAAGAAGGCGGCGCACTTCCGGAGACCTCTTCGGAGGACTGGTCGGTGACGATCGGTTCTGGCTTCGCTTCCACGACCAGTTCTGGCTTCGCCTCCACGACCGGTTCTGGCTTCGCCTCCACGACCGGTTCTGGCTTCGCCTCCACGACCGGTTCTGGCTTCGCTTCCACGACCGGTTCTGGCTTCGCTTCCACGACCGGTTCTGCCTTCGCTTCCACGACTGGCTCGGCCTTGTCCTCCACGACTGCCTCGGCCTTCGCTTCCACGACTGGCTCGGCCTTCGCTTCCACGACTGGCTCGGCCTTCGCCTCCACGACTGCCTCGGCCTTCGCCTCCACGACTGCCTCGGCCTTCGCTTCCACGACTGGCTCGGCCTTCGCTTCCACGACTGGCTCGGCCTTCGCCTCGACGACTGGCTCGGCCTTCGCCTCGACGACTGCCTCGACTTTCGCCTCGACGACCGCCTCGGCCTTCGCCTCGACGACTGCCTCGGCCTTCGCCTCGACGACTGGCTCCGGTTCTTCTGGGATCGGAGCAATCGTGGCCGCGCGTAACTCGGCACTCGGACCCATATAGTCGTTTTGCGGGAACTCGCGAGCCAAGCGCGCGGACACCGAAGCCACGACATGCTCGAGTTCGCTCTCGCTGCCCATACTTGGGAACTCGGACAAACCCTCGCTCGTTTCACCGAGAAGCGATGCAATGTGCTGCGCAACCGAGTCCTTGACTGCGGCCGATCGCAAGGGGAGAGACGCTTCGGGCGCGGCTCGCGGCGTTACGCTGGGCGGGTTGAGACTGGCCGCAGCGCCTCTCAGCGGACCGACCGCTTCCGGCAGCACGCTGGGCGCCCTGGGCATTACTTCGCTCGAGCGCTCGAGCACTCGCGCGGCAGCATCGAGTTCCTTCTCACTCGGCGGAATCCCTTCCTCACTGGTCGCAGCGCCCGGCGCGGCTGGCTCCAGCGCGGCTGGGCTGCTAATCGCCGGCGACGGGGCCGGTTGCAGAACCGCGGCGGCCACCATGCTGCTCTCGGTCGGCAGGTGCACTTGCTGGAGCAGGGCCGCGGACGCCCTGGCTTCAGCGGTGATCGGGTCAACCGAAGGTTGAGTGGGCCCGGACGGGACTGCCGCGATCGATCCGATGATCGAGATCCCGCTCTGGCTCGGTGGCGGGACACTTGCGCCCATCATCCCATCGTTTTTCAGATTCGCGTCGAGCGAGGAAATGAAGACCGGGTTCGGACGTGGCAACTTGATCGGCAGGGGCACACGCCCCTTGAGCCTGGTGCTCACGAAGCGTTTGCGCATCCACAAGCGATGCGCAACTGGTAGGAGCACTCCCCAAAGCAGCACCATCGTCAGCGGCGCCACGATTAGCTTCCAGATCGCAAACGTCTGCGAGACCATCACGCCCGTGACCGATGCACCGACCGAGAAGCCAGCTAGCGCCAACCCAGTCACTTTCAGGTAGCCGGGAATCGCGTTCTCACTGCGAAACTTGGCGTGTTCGCCCATACACAGCACACACCAGTGGTCTGGGCCCAGCTGGTGGTCGGGGCAAACCTGGCCCTCGCAGGCCGGGCAGATGTTGCCGAAACTCGGCTTGCTGCAAGCAACGCACGGGAAATGCGCGGGGACTTCGTTCACGTCGGCATTCGAGCGCGACGAGGCGGGACTTCGCAATGAGTTCGGCACACCGTCCAACGCGTTGGCGGCGGGTACCGAATTCGACGGCGGCATCGAGCGCGGCGCGCCCGATCGGCGCGGCCGGAGCGAGCGCGGGACTTCCAGCCGACGCGGCGCGACCACCTCCATGTCGGGCTGCCCGTGCGAGCGCGCTCGGCTGCGCTCGGCTAGCGCCCGCAGATCGGTCCACATGGCCGCGACTTGCGGCTCGGAGATCTCCAGGTACTGCGCAGCCTCGCTCTCTGTCACGATGGCGATGCCCTCGTGGTCGCTCTCGAGAACCAACGCGTAGGACATCATGTCCGCCAAGCGCAACGTGTGCACCATGGAGGAGAGCAAGGTGTCTTGCATCGCGCGTGCGGGCGCGTGGTGATAGAGCACCACTTTGGGTACCGGATCGGGAATGTTCCAGGCCTGGAGCACGTGAGCGCCCAGCAAGGCGTGGTCGAAACCGAACACCCGCCGCTCATGCAGGTGCAATTGATCGGGCGCGCCGCCGTAGTTGCGAACCAACTCGGCGTACTTCTCGCCTTCGGTATCGAGCAGCATCAGCTTGCCGATGTCGTGCAGGAAGCCGCAGGTAAAGAGCTCGTCGTGCGGCAGCCCCAGGTGCACTGCCAAGTACCGACACAACGAGCCAACGACCGTAGCGTGCTCCAAGAGCTCCACCGCGGTCTCGTTGTTGGTCTCGAACAAGTCCAAAATGGCGGCTGTGGTGGCTACTTGATGTAGGCGCCGCGTGCCGACCAACACCGCGGCGTGGCGGACAGAGGTGACACGCACCTTCAAGCCGTAGCCGGCCGAGTTCACCAGCCGCAGCAGGCGCACGGATAAGCCGGGGTCCGTTTCCAGCACGGACACCACTTGTTCCAAGCGCGCCTTGGGGTTACGCGTCAGTTCCTCCAGCCGACGGGCAGCGATCGGGAACGGCTTGGCACCGACGATCCGCGCGCCGAGAGCGGCCACGCTCTGTTCAGCGCGTGCCTCGGCATCCCGGTCATCACCGCCGAACCAAGCGTGCTCTTCGTTACCGAACGAACCGTGTGAAGGTGACGCGACCACGCTTCTCCTCTGCTCTTCTTAACCGACCGCGAGGGCGGTCGCAGGTTCGGAGGATTCTTGCTCAGCGCGCGCAGCAGGCGGCGCCACGAAAATCTCTCGAGTGGAAAAGCGCGAGCCGTCTAGGATTACCTGAGCACCTGTGCGCGTCTCCGAGTTGACGACGATCGGGGCCAGAAGATTGACGGTCGCGGGTTGACCAATTGGCGCGCACAGCACCACGAGCACCGCAAAGTCATCCTCGTTCCCCTGCACACCGGCAGCGTGCGCGGCGGGGCTGACCGGGATGTCCGGATAACCGTCTACGAAGTAGTGAGCCGAAACCACTGGAAACGCCAGGTCGGGCTTGGTCACCGATTGCAGCCAGGCCAAGTACGTCGAACCGTGGTGGGGAATCAGCGCAAAGCTGAGTTCGCGCGGAAAGCCGATGATCCCTTCGGCGAAGGTCAGTATGGCGTCGTCCTCGAGCTCTACGACGCCGAAGCGTTGACTATTGATCTGCATGGCAACGAAACTCCGGGCTGAAGCCGCCGAAACTGGCGTCTACGAGTCTTCACGACTCTTTCGTGAACTGAGCACTGCAAGTCGGATGCCAGCGCTCGAGCCGCCCAATACTCTCGAGCGATCGCGCGAGAGTCGAGCTCTGGATCGAGCAAACGGCCGTTCACGGCCGTGCTTTAGCTTCGCCCGAAGGCGAGCGCGGGAGGCGTGTTGCAAAACGGTGCGTCAGCGCCGGACGCCCGCGTCCGGAGCGGGGCTCCGCCGCGGGCGACTCTCGAGCTTGGCGCGAATCAGGTGCACCGCCTCGGCGTGCAGCTGGCAGACCCGAGATTCAGTCACGCCCAGCACTTCCCCGATTTCACGCAAGCTGCATTCTTCTTGGTAGTGCAGCGCGAGCACCAAGCGCAGGCGCTCGGGCAAGGTATCGATGGCGGTGGCGATGCCATCGACGATCTCGGCTTGCGAAGTAATCGCCTCGGGCGAAGGATCGAACGACGCAGGTTCGGCGATCGACGAGATCTCGAGCCGCGCAAAGCCTGCCTCCGAGATCTCCATCAGCAAGCTTTGGTAAGCGGGCAATGAGAGCCCGAGCTCGCCGGCGATCTCGTCTTCGTTCGGCACCCGGCCGAGTCGATTCGTGAGCTCGGACGCCGCATCGGTGATGCGCCGCGAGGCGCCGCGCAACTTGCGCGAAAGCGGGTCCAAGACCCGCAAATAGTCGAGAATTGCACCGCGCACGCGGTACGACGCATAGGCCTCGAAATGCTCGTCCTGCATTTCCTCGGTGCGACGCTGAAGTGCTTCGGACATGCCGACCCAGCCCGCAGACAGAATGTCGTCGAACGTGAGGGAGGACGGAAGCGTACGAATCGTACGCATGGCAATCCGACGCACGAGCGGCATGAAGCGCTCGTACACCGCATTGTCTTCCTCTCGCCCGCGCGTCGGACTTCTGCCTACCGGAGCTTGGGACACCACCGCCTCATACGAAGAATTCACGCCTCACTCGGAAACACTGCGTCGAGCACACCATCGACGGAAGCGTCCAAGATGTCCTCTGGTACGCGCGGTCCGTTGCACAGATAAGCGAACGGGAGCTGGCTAGGCAACGCAGCGTGTAGGATTCCTCCTACTTGGTAAGTCTCGTCCAGCTTGGTGACGACGATTTCCGTCGGCAGTGGATCGTCGTACATCTCCAATACCCGTGTCACGTCGTTGGCCCGCAGCCAGGCGGGGAGGACGAGCAGCACGTTCAGTTTGCGATCGTCGATTTCGCGCAAGCAGCCTGCCAGCGGCCAAGCAGTGCCGTGCACCGAGCGGCCCGCCGTGTCGACCAGCACCAAATCAGTGGGCATATCGGCCATCGCGCGCAAGAAGGTCGTGCGATCACTGGCAACTTGAAAGGGAATGCCCATCAAGTTCGCATAGCGCTGCCATTGTTCGACCGCGCCGACACGGAACGTATCGAGGCTGATCACGCCCACACTGCGTCCGTGATCGAGGCGTGCCCGCGCGGCCAGCTTGGCCAATGTCGTGGTCTTTCCTACGCCCGTTGGGCCGACACAGGCGATCACTCGCGGGGCGGGATCAGTGAGCAAGGAAGGCGTGACGGTCAGACGCTCTTTGATGCGACCATTCAACCAGGCGCGCAATGCTTCGCGACCGCGACGCGCAACCTTGGTTGCACCGGTGGCGAGCTCGCGGGCCAAGGCCCCTTCGATGCCGGCCGCGTGCAGCTCGGTCAGCGCGCGTTCCTTCGGCGCACGGCTCTCGTTCAGTTCATTGAGCATCTGGCGCAGCATGCCCAGTTCGCGCTCGATCTCGCTCGCGTCACGGACCAAGTTCGGCACGTTCTTCTGCGCCTTGCGACCGAAGGCCGTTGGGCTCCGCGCCTCCCGGCGCCGCATCGGAGCCTCGGCAGCCGCGGCTTCCTGGTTCGCGTAGGGCCACTTGAGGCCGACCGGCGCCGCCGCTGTAACCTCCACGTAAGAATGGCCGAGCCCGCCCCCGCGGCCGTTGCTGATCTGGCGCGTGCCTTCGATCAGCGCGTTCGGTCCGAGCGTGGCCTTGACGGCCGAGAGAGCTTCTTTCAAGTCTGCGCCACGAAAATTCTGATACTGCACCAGTGCCTACTTTCCAGAGAAAATCACGCCGCTGCCTTGTTCAGCGTGATCGTTTCGAACGGTCGAATGCTCACGTCGGGCTCGAGCTCGCGGAAAGAAAGCACCGCGAGGGCGGGGCAACGACGTTCGGCGAAAGCCCGGAGATAGCGCCGCACGTCGGGGCTCGTCACCACACACGGTGGGCGGCCCGCCAAAGTCATTCGCTTCACTGAAGCTTCGAGGGACACACCCAACAGGCGCGCCTGCTCGGGATCCAGCGCGCCGCCGGTGCCCTGCGCAATTTCGCGCAGCGACCGCCGGAACATGTCTTCAACCGGTGCGTCGAGCACCAGGGCCGACAAGCTGCCGTCCGAGCCCATGAAGGAGGCGGTAATCTGACGCGACAAGCGTTGACGGCTCAACTCCGTGAGCTGCTCCGGATCGCGGGTCTGCGGCGCAAGCTCGGTCAATGCCTCGAGAATGGACCGTAAATCACGAATGGACACGCTTTCACGGAGCAGATTTCGAAGCACGCGCAGCACCTCCCCGAACGAGAGCAAGTTCGGGACCAGATCTTCGACCAGCTTCGGCGTGGTGCGCGAGAACACCTCGAACAGGTGTTGCAGCTCGCCACGCCCGAGAATGTTGTGCGCGTTGGCGCGCACGGTTTCCGACAAATGCGTGGCGATAATCGTCGTGTGATCGACTACCGTGTAACCGAGCGCTTCGGCATATTCGCGGTCGCGAGCGGCAATCCAGCGCGCGGGCGTACCGAATGCCGGGTCCTTCGTGGCCTCGCCGTCGATGCTCGGCGCGTTGCCAGCGGCATCCATGGCCAGCAGGCGCCCGGCGCGTGTGGTGCCCCGCACGATCTCCGTGCCGAGCAAGAGCAGGCGATAGGCGCCCGCGGGAAGCTGAAGGTTATCGCGCACATGCACTGGAGGGATCACGATACCCAGGTCGAGCGCCATTTGCTTGCGGAGCGCGGCGATGCGGTCAACCAAGCTGCCGCCCATCTGTGGGTCCACGGCGTGCACGAGCTCATAGCCGACTTCCAAGGCCAAGATGTCGACCGGCAAGGCCGCATCGATTTCCTCACTCGAGCCGGGCTTCACTGCGGGCTCAGTAGGCACATTGGCTTCGATCGCCCGCGCGCTGGCGTCTTTCTTCAGACCAGCCTGAGCGCTGAGCGCGAGCAGCCCCGCGAGCGCCAAGAACGGGAAGGCCGGCATGCCAGGAATCAGCGCGAACAGCGTCAACACGCCGGCAGTGGCGGCGACAGCTCGCCGACTGCCGAGCAGCTGGCTCTTCAAAGCGCGACCGAGTTGGTCGCCAGTCGCCGAGCGGGTCACGACCACGCCAGCAGCCGTCGAAATCATCAACGACGGCATCTGGGAGACCAGTGCGTCACCGACGGAAAGGATGGAGAACGTCTCGCCAGCGGCGGCCAACGTCATGCCCTTGGATAGGCCGATCATCAGGCCGCCAATTAAATTGATGGCGGTAATCAGCAACCCGGCGATGGCATCGCCCTTGACGAATTTACTCGCGCCGTCCATTGCGCCGAAGAAATCCGCCTCGCGTTCCAGGTCTTTTCTGCGCCCGCGAGCCACGTCCGAGGTGATTACGCCTGCATTCAGATCGGCGTCGATCGCCATCTGCTTACCCGGCATGCCGTCCAAGGCGAAACGTGCGGCAACTTCCGCCACGCGGCCAGCGCCCTTGGTGATCACGGTAAAGTTGATCACGACCAAGATCAAGAACACGACCAAGCCGACGACCACGTTGCCGCCGACCACGAATTTTCCGAAAGTCTCGACCACGCGGCCCGCCGCGCCGCCGCCCTCTGCACCCTTCAACAAAATCAGCCGCGTAGTCGCGACGTTCAAGCTCAAGCGCAGCAGGGTCGCGACCAAGATCACGGCCGGAAAAGCGCTGAACTGCAGCGGGCTCTCCATGAACAGCCCGATCAAGAACACGCCGATCGAAATCGCCAAGCTGACGGCCAACAGCACGTCGATCAGGAAGCCCGGCAGGGGCAACACCATCATCAGCACGATGCCGATGATCGCCGTCGGGATTGCCAGCTCGGCCAGGAAGCTCTGCTGCGGACCCGCCGCCGTATTCGGTGCCTGTGCTGACGCCACGGGCCGGACGATTGCTAGAAACATGCCAGCGAAAATCGCGGATTTTTCAGCGAAATAACGCCGCTTTGATGGCGACAGTCAGTACTCCCCCATCCCGGCGCTAGCGCTTTGACACCTGAACACCCGCGTCCAGTCAGCGCGTTGACGTGTCAGGCGATTGACGGAGATCGTCTCTCCCAACCTTGTGGCAAACGAGCACGAGGGCGGGTCGCTAGACTGACCGCGCGGTAGCTTGTCCTCAATTCGCAGCGGAGGGGCGGGTTGGTTGGGGTTTGGGGGCCAAGCTGAAAAGTGCGCGCTGGCCGTAGCGTTCGACTGGGTGGCCTACGCGACCGGCTGCTTTTCGTTGCTGCGGCCACGCCGGCCCGCCAGTGAAGACGGCTTCGAGCGTTCGGGCGTCACGCAGTGCGTCGGACTGGGGTTCGGCAGCGCCAGCGGCAGCCGCTTGACACACGAATGGTGGTCCGAGGCGGGTTGAGTCATGCGAGTCGCGCACGCTCCGTGCTGGCGCCGACGGAGCGCGTCGAAATACAGCGGCGCGCTCGTTCGGGCGTCGCACCAAGTGAAGCACCTGTACTGCCGCCGAGGCGGCGCGATCGCATGAATATTCACTCGGCGGCCATTGACTGCAACGCGAGCTTGGTCCCGCGCGGGGAAGTCAAGTTGCACGCGCATGCAATGGTGGATGCTGTCGGGGTCAACGAGCTCGTCGACCTCCCGTTCAGAGGTGCTGGCTCGCTAGTGCAATCAGCTGCTCGGTCGGTCGGTGGAAAATTTGGCGAGCCACCCCTCACCCGCACTGGACGCCTCGTTCTGGGTGCCGCGACGACCTTGAAAAAGATCTGGACATCGGCGGGCTGGGCGACGACAAAAACATCGTGAAAGCAGTCTCGTCGTACTTGGGCATGCCAAAAAATCGTGGAATGGTGAGCAAATGACATCGGAGCAGACAAAACGCGCAAAAAACGCAGGCCCAAAGCGCACAGAGATCAAGCCGCAGTCGTCAAAGCCAACGCCGGAAAAGCGGTCGGCCGCTGCCGCCGCCAAGGCACAGAAGCAGCAGGAAGCCGCGGCCGAGAAGCGACGCGCGGCTGCGGCCAAAGATAGCGCCGCAGCTGAAAAGCAACGCGCCGCCAAAGAGAAAGGAGCCGCGGCCGCGGCGAAGCTGGCCGCCAGAGATAGCGCCAACGCTGAAAAGCAACGCGCCGCAGCTGAAAAGCAACGGGCCGCCAAAGAGAAAGAAGCCGCGGCCGCGGCGAAGCTGGCGGCCAGAGATAGCGCCACCGCTGAAAAGCAACGAGCGGCCACAGAGAAGGCGGCAGCAAGAGAAGCTGCCGCCACTGAAAAGCAACGCGCGGCCACAGAGAAGGCGGCGGCGAAAGAAGCTGCCGCCACTGACAAGCAACGCGCCGCAGCAGAGAAGGCGGCGGCGAAAGAAGCTGCCGCCACTGACAAGCAACGCGCGGCAGCAGAGAAGCTGACAGCGAAGGAAGGCGCCGCAGCTGAAAAGCAACGCGCCGCAGCTGAAAAGCTGGCAGCGAAGGAAGGCGCCGCAGCTGAAAAGCAACGCGCGACCGCAGAGAAGGCGGCCAGGAAGGTAAGCGCCGCAGCTGAAAAGCAACGCGCCGCAGCTGAAAAGCTGGCGGCGAAGGAAGGCGCTGCGGCTGAAAAGCAACGCGCCGCAGCTGAAAAGCTGGCGGCGAAGGAAGGCGCCGCAGCTGAAAAGCAACGCGCGACCGCAGAGAAGGCGGCGAGGAAGGAAAGCGCCGCAGCTGAAAAGCAACGCGCGACCGCAGAGAAGGCGGCGAGGAAGGAAAGCGCCGCAGCTGAAAAGCGACGCGCGACCGCAGAGAAGGCGGCGAGGAAGGAAAGCGCCGCCGCTGAAAAGCAACGCGCGACCGCAGAGAAGCTGGCACAGAGAGAACTTGCCGTTGCAGAAAAACACCGCAAATCTGCAGAAAAACAGCAAATCAAGGCCGCGAAGAAGGCGGAAGCAGAGGCTAACGCAGCCTCTGAGCGACAACGCATGGCTGACGCGGTCGTCAATCCCGAGGGGTTCCTGAAGAGGCTGGGCGAGGCCCGATCAGGCTCCAACCAACTGGTCGCGCTGTCGGATCTCGGAAAGCTCGTAGAAGGGCCGCTCAGGAAACCGTTCATGGCTCATTGGGCGGCGGCGCTGGACGCTGGCTCTTTGCCAGTGGGTGTTGGCTCTTTATCGGTCCAGGCGGGCAAGGCTGGCGCGCGCAAGATATTTCTATTGAGTGATATCGTGCCAAGCATCGTGTCGGTGACGCCCCGCGGCTGAGCAACACACAGTATTGAGCGTCCGCCGCGGGTTCGTGACGCGCACTGCGGCAGTGCGTCGAACCAAACGCGATTTTGCACAGGAGATGACGATCGTGCGCATTTAGCCAAGAACGAGTAGCCAGATGAGCCTTTGGCCTGGGACGTCAGCGCGCCCGGGCGCCAAGGTGCGCGCCTAGCCGGTTCGCGACTGAGCTGCGCCGCTGGACGGCACTCGCCCCTTAAATCGCGCGCGACACGAGCACGGCACCCATGCCGGCGCGTTCGGCGGCGGTGATGCCGAGCAGGCTGTCTTCGAACACGAGGCACTCGGCAGGCGCGACGCCCATGCGTTCGGCGGCGAGCAGAAAGAGATCCGGTGCGGGCTTGCCGTGCGCGACTTCTTCGGCGGTTACCACGATTGGGAATAAGTCGCTCACGCCGATCGTGCGCAGGGTGCGCTGGACGGTTGCCGCATCTCCCCCGGAAGCGACGCTGACGGGGAAGCCGGCTCGGGCGCGTTCGCGAGCGAATGCGACGACTTCGTCCAGCGGTTTTACGCCCACCGCGAGCGCGTCGTACTCTGCGCGTTGCGCTGCGGAGACCAAGGCGGGGTCGAGCGTGAGGCCGAATTCGGCATTGAGCTCCGCCACGGTGAGCTCGATGGTCTTGCCGGCTCGACTCATGAACAGCTCCCAGCTGAAATCGAGGGTCGCGCCGTGCTGGCGTAGCGCAGCAATCCAGGCCGCTTGATGCAGGGGCATGGAATTGGCGAGGGTGCCGTCACAGTCGAAGATGAAGGCGGAGTAGGCGCGCGTGGGGAGCGAAAAAAGAGCCACCGGGCGCACTCACTTCTCCGGGTCGGCGCCTTTGCCCATCGCGTGATAACCCTTGTCCACGTAGACCGTGGCGCCGGTGATGCCGGTGGCGAGCGGACTGGACAAGAATGCCACCACGTTGGCCACTTCGAGCGTAGTCAGCTTTTCCTGAATCGGCGCGTTACGCTCGTAGTAGCTGACGACCTTATCGATGATGCCGGTCACGCTCGCGGCGCGCGAGGCATACGGTCCAGCAGAGATCGTGTTCACGCGGATGCCGTACTCGCGACCGGCCTCGTACGCGAGCACGCGCGTATCGCTCTCGAGCGCGGCCTTGGCGGCGTGCATGCCGCCACCGTAGCCCGGGATGACGCGCTCGCTCGCCAAGTAGGTCAAGGACAAGAACGAAGCGCCCGGGCGCATCAGCGGCGCCCAGCGCTGGACCATCGAGACCAGCGAGTACGCGCTCACACTCACGGCGGACAGGTAACCCGCGCGGCTGGTCTTCAGCAGCGGCAAGTGCACCTCAGGGCCGTTGGCCAGGCAATGGATCACGATGTCGAGCGGCTTCTCGCCGAAATCGCTGACCAGGCGCGCCGCGGCGCCGGAAACACTGAAGTCCCCACGGCTCGCGTAGCGCTTGCTCTCGCGCACGCTTTGCGGCGCGTCTTCCAGCGTGTCGTACGCGGCGTCGACGGGATAGACGCGCTCGAACTGGAGCAACGAGCCATCGGACATGTGACGCGATGCGTCGAGTTTACCGCGCTCCAGGAGCTTTTCGAAGATCCCCATCGCCGGCGGCCAGGTTCCGGCGACGACGCTTGCGCCCGCTTCCGCGAGCGCCTTGGCGATCGCAAAGCCGAATCCGCCGTCATCCGCAATTCCGACGACGAACGCGCGGCGTCCAGTCAGGTCGATTTTCAGCACGGCGGGTTTATCTCCGATCTCGTGCGTCAACGCAAGCCAGTGAAGACCCGCATTCTTGCTAGCCGCCGGCGCGTGATCTCGCGGACCGGTGGCAGCCCCTGCCCAAACCGAAATTATGCACGGATGCCGCGGTTCTTCAGGCGATACACCATGGCCAGAAGCTCGGCGACTGCCACGTACAGGTCGGCCGGAATCACACGTCCCACCCGCACGCGTTCGGCCAACGCGCGCGCCAAAAGTCGGTTTTCGATGATTGGGATCCCCTCTTCCTTGGCCAGCTTTTTGATCTGCAGCGCGATCTCGTCATAGCCCTTGGTAGTCACGATTGGCGCCCCCTCGTGCTGCTTGTAGCGCAGCGCGACCGCGACGTGGGTCGGGTTGGCGACGATCACGGTGGCTTCTTTCACGCCTTTGCGCAGCCCGCGTTTCATCATCTCACGAGCGCGCGCACGCTGCCGCTGACGGATTTGCGGGCTGCCTTCTTGCTGGTGGTGTTCGTCCTTCAGCTCTTGACGGGACATTTTGATCGACTGCTCGTGCTGCCACCACGACCAGCCGTAGTCGATGACGGCGATCAGGCCGAGCGCAAGCGTCGACCAAATCGCGACGCTCATCACGACCTGCGCGGTCTCCCAAACCGCGGCGCCCAGCGGCGCGCGCGACAGCCGCACCAACTTCGGGAACTCCTTCTCCATCACCGACTCGGCGACGACGCCCACGACGATCAGGCGCAAGAGTGACATTGCGACGCTCATCAGCCCGGACTTCGGCGAGAACATCTGCCCGAGCTTGCCGATCGGGTCGAGTCGCTCGAGCTTTACCTCCAGTAAATCGAAGTTGGGGTGAAAGCCGGCTTCCAAAAAGCCGACCGCGGTGCCGGCGATGGCTGCCGCTAACGCGACCGGAACGCATGAGGTCACGAGCACCATGCCCGCCTGCTCGGCCAGCGAGCTGATGTCACCGCGCACGAGCGACAGCGGGTCGTCGAAACAGCGCAAGCAAAAGGCGCGAATGGTGCCTATGAAATCGCCGGCGGTCGCGCCGATAATGCCCAGGGCGGCAATCGTGGCTGCGACGGGTCCGCTGTCCTTCGAGCGAGGGAACTGGCCGTCGTCGCGGGCGCGCTTGCGTCTTTCTGGGCTGGCGTCTTCCGTTCTCTCCGTATCGTCGTCGGCCATGACTCACGATCCGATTAGCGAGCCTGCACTGCCGTCAGCAAGGTTTCGATTTTTCCACCGCTGCGCGACACTTCACCGAGCAACTCGTAACCCACGTCAGGCAAAACCAGCACCATCACCAGGGCACCGGTCGCCATCGTCACGGCGAAGCCGATGGAGAAGATTTGCATCGCAGGGGCCGCGCGCGAAATGAATGCCAGGGCGATTTGAGTCATGAACAGGATGGCGATGAACGGGATCGCAATCCGCACGCCGGTGGCCAACGCCTCGCTCGTCATCGCCAAAATCACCGGCGTCTCGAGGGCAGGGTTAGTCAGGGTCCCAACCGGGATGGCGCGAAAGCTGGCCAAGACTCCGCCCAATAGCACGCGATGAATGCCCGCAATCAGGCCCAGCAGTACGGCGAAATTTCGCAGCACCGTGGACAGCACGTTCTGCATCGATTTGGTTTGCGGATCGAACAATTGAGCGGCCCCAATGCCCATCATCGGTGCGATGTGATCGGCGGCCATCTCTGCCACCGCTACGAACAAGCGCACCACGAAGCCGATACCGAGCCCGAGCATGAACTCGCTGCCCACGCTGAACGCCATTTGCTCGATCGAATGCTCGGCGAACCCAACCGCGCCTTCGGCGTGCGCCGCGAACGCCACGAGCAAAACCAGCGCGCCACGCACGCGGATCGGCGCCGATTGCCAGGCCAACGGCGCCGCGATCACCACCCCGGCAACACGCACGGTCTCCAACGCAAAAGTGCCGGCGTGCGCGCGCACCAAGGCGTCGAGCTCGATCACCGCGTCACGTCCGAAATGCTCGCGATTGTGCGCCCGGTGTAGTCGACCAACTGCCGCACCGTCCACGAGCCCAGCATGGCGAAGGTCAGGCCGACCGCGATCAGCTTGCTGACGAAACTGATACTGGCTTCGTTCACTTGCGTCGCCGCTTGCAGCACGCCCACGATCAAACCCACGAGCAACGCCGCCAGCAGCGGCGGCCCCGCGATCAAGGCAGTGATCATAATCGCATTGCGAAATAGCTCGACTGCGCCGTCGGTCGTCACGAATAGCTCCGAAGCAGCGAGCCCGCGACTAGATTCCACCCGTCGACCAGCACGAATAGCAAGAGCTTGATCGGCAAAGCGATCGTGGAAGGCGGCACCATCATCATGCCCATACTCATCAAGAGCGAAGCGACCGCGAGATCGACGACCAGGAACGGCAGCAGAATCACCACGCCCATTTGAAAGGCGGTGGTCAATTCGGAGATGACGAACGCCGGCATGGCCAAGCGCATCGGCACGTCATCCGGCGTTTGTGGCAGGGGCGCGTTGGTCGCGTCATAAAATAGCTTCAAATCTGCTTCGCGCGTTTGGCGCAGCATGAAACGCTTCAGCGGCAGCGACCCTGCATCCAAGGCCTGCATGTCGGTAATTTTGCCGGCCTGATACGGGTCGACCGCGGTAGTCTTGATCTGCTCGACGACCGGCGACATCGTGAACATGGTCAGGAACATCGCAAGTCCCATGATCACCTGCGTGGGCGGACTCTGGCCGGCACCCACGCCCTGGCGCACGAACGACAGCACGACGACTGTCCGCACGAAGGAAGTCGTGGTCAAAAGGATCGCCGGCAAGAGCCCCAGAATCGTCAGAACGAGGAGGATCTTCAGTGACGGAGCGAGCTCCGTCGCTTTCAAGAGCTCCGCGGGGGCATTCATGGGCGGGGTTCCCCAAGGCGCGCGAGCAACCCCTTGGCTTGGCCTTCCAAGTCGATCATCTGCGGGTTGCCGTTCCTGCGTGGGGCTTCGGCGCTCCGCCTTTCAGGAGCGCGCGGCGTCGAGCGGGTGAAGGTGTCTTGCGTTTCGGCGGCCAAGGTCAGCGCGGCTGAATCCTCGTCAGGTCGGTTACCCAGGTTACCCACGGCCGAGGCCAGCAAGTCTCGAAACGAGCGCTTGGCCGGCGCCGGCGCGGGTTCGATGCGCGGCGAACGAGCAGCCAAGTCCACACCTGCGGCAACCAAACGCGGGCGCCCCGACGATACGAGCTCTTCTTCTTCGGCGGGCTCGGCGTCCATCCAACCCAGCTTGCGCACCGAGTTGTCGGTTACGCCCAGCAGGATTTTGCGACCGTCCACTTCAGCGAGAACCAATTGCGCGCGCCCACCGAGCTTGGTCGAACCGACCACACGCAATTGTACCAGCCGTGCCTTGGGCGGCTTGTGCTTCTTGCCGCGCAGGTACAACGCGGTCCCGCCTAGAACCGACACGAAGAACAAGACGGCTAGGCTGCGACCTAGACCCACACGAGGACCCGCAGCTACGGCTTTGGCCGGCTTGGCGGAGCTCTTCGGGGCGAGCCAGGCCGGAGACTTGAGCGAGGCGTCGGGCGCCTCTGCGGCCCGTGCCCCGGCCGCGCACAGCGCAAAACAGCTGCTGAAGAGGGCTACGCAAATTCGTTGACGCAGGGGTGTCATTCTTTTGAACCTCGGCCGCGGCCGTCGTCGTTGACGACCACCTCGGTGAGGCGGATGCCGTAGCGCTCGCCCACGACGACCGCCTCACCGCGGGCGATCAAGCGGTTGTTGACGTACACGTCGAGTGGCTCGCCATTGGCCTTGTTCAGCTCCAGAATCGAGCCCGGGCCGAGCCGCAAAACCTCGCCGATTCGCGTGGTTTTGCGGCCTAGCTCGATGGTCAGCTCGACCGGTACGTCCATTACGAAGCTGAGCCCGTCGCCACCTCGTGCTGCCGCTCCGAGCGGGCCATCGCCCCCTTTCAGGGGCGGCGAGGAAGCAGTTTCGAAGGCATTGGGAGCAGGGGATCGAACGTCGGCGTCACTCATGCCCTCGCTCTCTTCAAGCTTCGTGCCGACCTCGAACCTCGACGGCCAGCTGCCCGCGCGAAATCACCGGCACGCCGACGAACTTCTTCACGCCGCCCACGCGTACGCTCACCGGGTCGTCGACTGCGGTGTCCAAACGCAACACCTGACCAGGTTGCAACGACAGCACGCGACGCAATCCGAGCCGGACGCTACCCAGTTCGCAAATGACCTCTACCGGCACCTCACACAGGGCTTCCGCCATGCGCGGGTCGCCCGACGGCGCGGCTACCGGCTCGTTTTCGCGCGCTGCCGATTCGAGCGCTTCGGCACCGATGGCAATCGCGATCCGAGCACCGCCGGCGATGCCGTCGAACGAGCAATCGACGCTCAGTCCGTCGGAAAAATTGGCCTCGCGTTCATCGCCACGCGCGATGCTGTGCTGAATTTCTATGCTCAGCGCAATCCCGACCTCGGCGCGCACGGCTTCTGCGAAGTCCTCGGCCAACGCGCGCGTGACGCGACCGACGAGCGCCGTTTGCGCCAACGTCAGATCATTGCCCAAACCGCTAGCGCCGCCGCTGTCGCCGCCGCCGAGCACTCCCTCGAGCACCACGCCAATCGCGTCGGTGTTGAGGGTCATCAGCCCCCAGGCGGGCCCGCCAGGCGTGCCCAAGATGATTTCGTAGATCGGTCCGTGTTCGACGATCCGATCGGCGCCCAGATCGACGATCGCCACCGCTTCGGGGACGATCCGCGCTTTGCGCTTGACCAAGAAAGGCAGTGTTCGCCTCGCGGAACGAGCAAAGCGCTGCGCGACGTGCGCCATCGCCTGCATGGCACCACGCAGGTGCCGCTCGCGCCCCGTGAGATCGACGCGCTTCAGCTTGCCTTGGGGGGTTGGCTCAGAAAATCGAGGAGCACCAGCTCGCTGCGACTTGGGCCGATCGTACAAGCTGTCGCGCTCTGCGTTCATTGCGCTACGAAGTCTGTGATCAAAACGCGACGGGCGCGCTTCTTGCCGACTGCGTTGATGATGTTGTCATTGAGATCTTTTCGAAGCTTGTCGAAGTTCTTGGGCGACGACAATTCCTCGAAATCATGCGTTCGAAGATACCAAATCGCCGCTTCTCGAGCTCGCGGGACGTAGGCCTTGAATTCGGCCTCCTTCATGGTGTCCGGGTGCTCGATCGACAGCGCGATCTTGAGGTGACGCACTTGGCCATCCGCCGAGCGCGTGTCGACGACAATCGCTACCAGGTTGGTGATCTCTTTCACCTCGCCGGATGCAGACTTGTGCTCCACGTGCTCTTCGTCCGATTGCTCGTCCGCCTTGGCTTCATCAGCCGATTTGTCTTCAGCCGAAGCTTTGTCGTCTTCGGATTCTGCCTCCCCATCGGCAGTTTTAGTGGGGACCGGTTTAGCGAAGAATCTGGGCCCCATCACTGCACCCGCGGCGCCTGCACCCACGACGAGTACAGCAGCGACGATGATGCCAATGAGGGGACCCTTACCCTTCTTCTTCTCCACCGGGGCCTGACCGTGATCAGTGCCCTGTTCGTCCATGACGCGCACCTATTCTGGAGCTGCGGCCGTCAATCCAAACGCTGAACTATCAGCGCTTGAGACTGATCAGCTCTTGGAGCATTTCGTCGGCGGTCGTAATCGTCTTGGAGTTGGCGGAGAACGAGCGCTGATGTTGAATCATGCTGACGAACTCGCTAGCGAGGTCGACGTTCGAGCCTTCCAGTGCGCCGCCCGTGGTTGCACCACGGCCGCCGCTACCGGCTGTACCCATCGCAGCGGTACCGCTCTCACGTGTCGAGATCCAGAGGTTCTGACCAGCACGGCCCAGGCCGTCGTTGGAGCGGAACTTGGCGATGCCGAGTTGCGACATGGCGATCTTTTCGCCGTTCGTGTACAGCCCAGTGACGACACCCTGGCCGTCGACCTGCACGCCGGAGAAGTCGCCGGACGCATAGCCGTCTTGCTTCTGCGCAGACACGTTCGATGGACCGGCGAATTGCGTGGTGCCGTTGAGGCCCGTCCCGCCTTCGGCGATCGAGGTCCCGAAGTCGACGGTAATGGCTTGCGCGGCAGTCGCGCCGCCGCCGAAGCTGGCACTGACGGCAGTAGTGACGGTCTCGGCGTTGAGTGCGCCGTTGGTGGTGAAGGTAAGCGCGCCGCTACCGACCTCGGAATTGCCGACGACCGGCGGATTCAAATCCGCGCCCGGCACGAGCACGTGGTAATCCCACGCGTTGTCGGCCGTCTTGCGGAAGTACACGTCCGCGGTGTGGGCATTGCCGAGCGAATCGTAGACCGACATGGTGGTCGAGAAATTCGCGGTGTTTGCGGGATCTTGAGCATCCCACGCTGCGGTGATGACGGGCGCCGACGAATCGATGTTGGCGGTGATGGTCAGTGCGGTGGTCGCACGAGCCGGCAACGCGGCGGTGGGCGCCGTGACGTCGGAGAGCGAGGCCGCGAAGGTCCCATCGCCGTTCGCCTGGTAGCCCTGAACCTTCAAACCCCCGGTGTTCGAGAGCTTGCCATCCTTGTCGATGACGAACTCGCCCGCGCGTGTGTAAAAGTCCGAGCTTACGCCGTCGACGGTGCCCTTGACGACGAAGAAGCCGTCGCCGTTCAACGCAACGTCGGTAGAGACGCCCGTGTTGGACAACGTGCCTTGGGTGAACATCTGTTGGATGTCCCCGATGCGGACACCTGAACCCGGCAGACCGGTAGAGGTGCCAGCGAGGATACTGTGACCGAGAACATCTTCGAACACGGCGCGTTGCGCCTTGAAGCCCGAAGTGTTGACGTTGGCGATGTTGTCGCCCACGACGCCGAGGGCGTCGCTTTCTGCTTTTAGGCCTGAGACGCCCGAATTCATCGACGACAGAACAGTCATTGGGAGCCCTCCTGGAGAGCTGAGTACGGTTGATATTGTGCGGTGTGGATTTATGGAGAAGATTCGACCTTCAGAAGGTCAGAGACTGGAACTTGCATTCCATTAGCCAGTGTCAACACTGGATAACCTTTGTCGAAGGCGACGGACTTCACGAGCCCAGTCGTCTCCTGCGCGACCGAAACGGCG
>Ga0302321_100001720_pt1 | contig 18734 bp, 16 predicted proteins | sample Fen_T0_1_FD_202505 | JGI IMG/M metagenome (GOLD analysis project Ga0302321, IMG submission 202505) | Peat permafrost microbial communities from Stordalen Mire near Abisko, Sweden - Fen_T0_1 | ecosystem: Environmental > Terrestrial > Soil > Wetlands > Permafrost | place: Sweden: Abisko...
CGTCGCCACGATCCTCCTGATCGGGGCCGGGGTCGTGCAGAACCTCTCCGACACCCACACCGTCTCCACGCTCGCCGGCCAGACCCAGCACCTGCCCGGTGGCGCGATCGCGAGCCAGGAGGCGATCAAGGAGCTGGGCACCAACGGCGGCGGCCCGTACAACGCGAACTCCGCGCACCCGTTCGAGAGCCCCAACGCCTTCACGAACCTGCTCGAGATCGTGCTGCTGCTGCTGATCCCGTTCGCGCTGCCACGGACCTTCGGCAAGATGCTCGGTGACAAGCGTCAGGGCTGGGCGATCCTCTCGGTGATGGCGGTGATCTTCGCGAGCATGCTGGCGCTGGTCACCACGTTCGAGGCCAAGCACTCCGGTACGGCGCTCCAGGCGGCCGGTGCTGCGATGGAGGGCAAGGAGGTCCGGTTCGGCGTCCCGTCCTCGGCGCTGTTCGCGAACGCGACCACGCTGACGTCGACCGGGGCCGTCGACTCGATGCACGACTCGTTCACCCCGCTCGGCGGCGGCGTGCCGATCCTGAACATGATGTTCGGTGAGATCGCACCCGGCGGCACCGGATCCGGCCTGTACGGCATCTTGGTTCTGGCGGTGATCACCGTGTTCGTCGCCGGGCTGATGGTCGGTCGAACGCCGGAGTACCTCGGCAAGAAGATCCGGGCGCGGGAGGTGAAGTTCGCCGCGCTCTACATCCTGACCACGCCCGCCGTCGTCCTGATCGGCACCGGTGTCGCGATGTCGATCCCGTCGGCGCGGGCCTCGATGGAGAACGCCGGGCCGCATGGGCTCTCGGAGGTCCTCTACGCGTTCACCTCGGCCGGTAACAACAACGGCAGTGCGTTCGCGGGACTGACCGGGAACACGGACTTCTACAACATCGCGCTCGGCATGGCGATGCTGATCGGGCGGTTCCTGCCGATGCTGTTCGTGCTCGGCCTGGCCGGCTCGTTGGCCGCCCAGAAGCCGGTCCCGGCCACCGACGGCACGCTTCCGACACACCGGCCCCTGTTCGTCACGATGCTCGTGGGCGTCGTGGTGATCGTGGTCGCTCTCACCTACTTCCCGGCCCTGGCGCTGGGACCGCTCGCGGAAGGAATCACCCGATGACCACCCAGACGGTCGTTCCCGAGGCGCCACACGCCCCTCGGGTCGGTGCCGGCCTGCTCGACCCCCGGATGCTGTTCACCCAGCTCCCGGCGGCCTGCGCCAAGCTCGACCCGCGCAACATGATGCGCAACCCGGTGATGTTCGTGGTCGAGGTCGGAGCGGTGCTGTCCACCGGCCTGGCCATCGCGAACCCCTCGACGTTCGCCTGGCTGATCGTCGTGTGGCTGTGGGCCACCGTGGTCTTCGCCAACCTCGCCGAGGCCGTGGCGGAGGGCCGGGGCAAGGCCCAGGCCGCGGCGCTGCGTCGCAGCCGTCAGGAGACCAACGCCCGGCTGATGGCCGACGGGGGAGAGCGGCTGGTTCCCTCCGCCGACCTCAAGGTCGACGACCTCGTGGTCTGCGAGGCCGGCGACGTGATCCCGAGCGACGGCGATGTGATCGAGGGCATCGCCAGCGTCGACGAGTCCGCGATCACCGGTGAGTCCGCTCCGGTGATCCGGGAGGCCGGGGGAGACCGGTCCGCGGTCACCGGGGGCACCCGGGTGCTCTCGGACCGCGTGGTCGTGCGGATCACCGCGAAGCCGGGGGAGACCTTCCTGGACCGGATGATCGCCCTGGTCGAGGGCGCGGCAAGGCAGAAGACCCCGAACGAGATCGCGCTGAACATCCTGCTCGCCAGCCTGACGGTCATCTTCCTGCTGGCCGTGGTGACGCTGCAGCCGCTCGCGACGTACAGCGGGGCACCCCAGACCGGGATCGTCCTGGTCTCCTTGCTGGTGTGCCTGATCCCGACCACGATCGGAGCGCTGCTGAGCGCGATCGGGATCGCGGGCATGGACCGGCTCGTGCAGCGCAACGTGCTGGCGATGTCGGGTCGCGCCGTGGAGGCCGCCGGCGACGTCAACACCCTGCTGCTGGACAAGACCGGCACCATCACCCTCGGGAACCGCGAGGCGGTCGAGCTGCTGCCTCTCGAGGGCGTGACCGCAGCCGAGCTGGCCGACGCCGCGCAGCTGTCGAGCCTGGCCGACGAGACACCGGAGGGCCGCTCCATCGTGGTGCTGGCCAAGCGCGAGTACGGCCTGCGCGACCGCCACCCCGGTGAGCTCACCCACGCCACGTTCGTGCCGTTCAGCGCCCAGACGCGGATGAGCGGGTGTGATCTGGCCGAGAACGGCCGGTCCCGCCAGGTCCGCAAGGGCGCGACCAGCGCCGTCCGTGAGTGGGTGCGCGAGAGCGGCGGCACTCCGCCGGCCGACCTGGGCCCGATGGTCGACGCGATCGCCGGTGGCGGCGGTACGCCGCTGGTGGTGGCCGAGCACAGCGCGGCAGGAGCCCGGGTCCTCGGCGTCGTCCACCTCAAGGACATCGTCAAGAACGGCATGCGCGAGCGGTTCGACGAGCTGCGCAAGATGGGGATCCGCACGGTGATGATCACCGGCGACAACCCGCTGACGGCCAAGGCGATCGCGGACGAGGCGGGCGTCGACGACTTCCTCGCCGAGGCCAAGCCCGAGGACAAGCTCGCGCTCATCCGCCAGGAGCAGGAGGGCGGCCGCCTGGTCGCGATGACCGGTGACGGCACCAACGACGCACCCGCGCTCGCGCAGGCTGACGTGGGCGTGGCCATGAACACCGGCACGTCCGCCGCGAAGGAGGCCGGCAACATGGTCGACCTCGACTCCAACCCGACGAAGCTCATCGAGATCGTCGAGATCGGCAAGCAGCTGCTCATCACCCGTGGCTCGCTGACCACGTTCTCGATCGCCAACGACGTCGCGAAGTACTTCGCGATCCTGCCGGCGATGTTCGCCCCGGTCTACCCGGGCCTGGACCGGCTCAACGTGATGAATCTCTACAGCCCGTCCTCGGCGATCCTCTCCGCGGTGATCTTCAACGCCCTGGTGATCGTGGCCCTCGTGCCGCTCGCCCTGCGCGGCGTCCGTTACACGCCGTCGTCGGCGGCGGACATGCTCCGCCGCAACCTGCTGATCTACGGCGTCGGCGGCCTGATCATCCCGTTCGTCGGGATCAAGCTGATCGACCTCCTCGTCCAGTACATCCCCGGAATCAGGTGACCCCCATGAACATGCTCCGACAGACCCTCGCCGGGCTGTTTCTCCTGCTCGCCTTCACCCTGGTGCTCGGCCTCGGCTACCCGCTCCTGATGACGGGCATCGGCCAGGTGGCGTTCCACAGCCAGGCGAACGGCTCGATCGTCAGCTATCAGGGCAAGGACGTCGGTTCCTCGCTGATCGGCCAGGAGTTCAAGGGCACGCAGTGGTTCCACTCCCGCTCCTCCGCCGGCGGGTACGACGCCCTCGCTTCGGGCGGCACCAACCTCGGCCCGAACAACCCCGACCTGCTGAAGGCGGTCCAGAAGGCCCGCGCCCAGATCGCCCTCGAGGACGGTGTCGCCCCGGCGGCCGTCCCGCCGGACGCGGTCACCTCCAGCGGCTCCGGCCTCGACCCCCACATCAGCCCGGCGTACGCCGACCTCCAGGTCGCCCGCGTCGCGCAGGCCCAGGGACTGAGCATCGCGGACGTCCAGCAGCTCGTCGACGACCACACCCAGGGGCGCATCCTGGGATTCCTGGGCGAGCCGCGGGTGAACGTGCTCGAGCTGAACTTGGCGCTCGCCCAAGCTGGGCAGTGAGACAAGGGGCTCGATGACCGGGACACTGAGCACGTGAACCGTGGCCGTCTTCGCGTCTACCTCGGCATGGCCCCCGGGGTCGGCAAGACCTACGCCATGCTCGACGAGGGCAACCGGCGGCTCGACCGCGGCACCGACGTGGTCGTGGGCGTGGTCGAGACCCACGGCCGCGCCCACACCGCGGAGCGGCTCGCAGGGCTCGAGGTGGTGCCGCGGAAACGGCTGAGCTACCGCGGCGCCACGTTCGAGGAGATGGACCTCGACGCCGTGCTGGCCCGGCGGCCGGCTGTCGCGCTGGTCGACGAGCTGGCCCACAGCAACATCCCCGGCAGCCGGCACGAGAAGCGGTGGCAGGACGTCGACGCCCTGCTCGACGCCGGCATCGACGTGATCACCACCGTCAACATCCAGCACCTCGAGTCCCTCAACGACGTGGTGCAGCGGATCAGCGGCGTCGAGCAGCGGGAGAGGATCCCCGACGAGGTGGTCCGCCGCGCAGACCAGATCGAGATCGTCGACATCGCTCCGGAGGCGCTGCGCCGCCGGATGGCGCACGGCAACATCTACCCCTCCGACCGGGTGGACGCAGCACTGTCGAACTACTTCCGCGTCGGCAACCTCTCGGCCCTGCGCGAGCTCGCCCTCCTCTGGATCGCCGAGCGGGTCGACGAGGGACTCCAGCGCTACCGCGCCGCCCACGGCATCGACCAGCCATGGGAGGCCCGCGAGCGGATCGTGGTCGCCCTCCCAGGAGGCCCCGAGGGCGAGACCCTGCTGCGGCGGGCCGTCCGGATCGCCACCCGGACCACCGGCGCGGACCTGCTCGCCCTCCACGTGGTCAAGGGCGACGGCCTGGCCGCCACAGACCCGGCCGAGGTCGCCCACCAGCGACAGCTCGCGGAGTCGATGGGTGGGTCTTGGCACCAGGTGGTCGGTGACGACGTCGCGACCGCGATCCTCGACTTCGCCCGGGTCGAGAACGCCACCCAGATCGTGCTCGGTGCCAGCAGGCGCGGCCGCTGGGAGGCGTTCCTGTCCGGCGAGGGCATCGGCGCGCGCGTCACCCGGCTGTCCGGGAAGACCGACGTCCACCTGGTCACCCACGAGGCCGCCTCGACGCCGGGGCTGCGCGCGTCGCTCCCGGTGGCCGGACTGACCACCGCGCTCAGCGTCCGCCGCCGCGTGCAAGGAGCCGTCGTCGCGCTGCTGCTCCTGCCGCTCCTCACGTTCGTCCTGTCGCGGCTGCGCAGCGAGCTCAACCTGCCCAGCGACATCCTGCTCTACCTCGGCGTCGTGATCCTGGTGGCGCTGATCGGGGGGCTGTGGCCGGCGCTCGGCGCAGCGGTCGTGGGCAGTCTGCTGCTGAACTACTACTTCACCCCGCCGCTGTACACGTTCACCATCTCCGACAAGAACAACTCCCTTGCCTTGCTGGTGTTCATCGCCGTGGGCGCGCTCGTCTCGGTCCTCGTCGAGCGCGTGGTCCGTCGTACGACGGAGGCCAGCCGGGCGTCCGCCGAGGCCGCGGTGCTGGCCGGACTGGCCGGCGGGATCCTCCGCGGCGAGACGTCACTGCCACAGATCCTCGGCCGGGCCCGTGAGACGTTCGGCCTCGAGGCACTCACCCTCCTCGAGCGAACGGACACCGCCGGCGCCTGGCAGGAGATCGAGCACGTGGGGGAGTCGGGCCAGGGCGCTGCCACCACCGACGTGCCGGTCGGAGACCGGCTCCTGCTACGCGTGGACGGCTCGGTCCGCGCCGACGACCAACGGCTGCTCGCGGCGTTCGCCGCTCAGGCGGCCGTGGTGCGTGAGCGCGACCGGCTGACCAGCCGTGCGGAGGAGGCGAGCCTGGTCGAGGAGGCCGACCGCACCCGCTCGGCGCTCCTGGCCGCGGTCAGTCATGATCTACGGAGCCCGCTGTCCTCGGCCAAGGCTGCGGTGACCTCTCTGCGCAGTGACCGGGTCCAGTGGACCCCGGCCGCACAGGCAGAGCTCCTCGCCACGGCCGACGAGTCACTCGACCGACTCACCCGACTGATCGAGAACCTGCTCGACATGAGCCGCTTGGAGGCGGGGGCCTTGGGCGTGAGCCTGGGCCCGGTCGCTCTCGACGAGATGGTGCCGCTGGTGCTGGACGCCGTCGGGGCCGACGCATCGAGGGTTCGGGTCAAGGTGCCGGAGACGTTGCCCGAGGTCCGGGCCGACGCCGTGCTGTTGGAACGCGTGCTGGTCAACCTCGTCGGCAACGCGCTGCGCTACAGCCCGTCGTCCAGTCCTCCGCTCGTGGCCGCGAGCTGTCATGCGGGCACGATGGAGATCCGGGTGGTCGACCGCGGCCCCGGTGTCCCTGAGACTCAGAGCGAGCAGCTGTTCGTGCCGTTCCAGCGCCTCGGTGACCGCGACAACACCACGGGCGTCGGCCTCGGCCTGGCGCTCTCCCGCGGACTCACCGAGGCGATGGGTGGCACTCTCGCCGCCGAGGACACGCCTGGCGGCGGCCTCACGATGACGATCACACTGCCCCTGATCGAGGAGCGCGTCGAGCCGGCTGTGCAGCACGGTGAGCTGCCGTTCGAGCAACCCGAGCAGCCGGTGGGAGCACGGGCGGAGGATGACGCGTGAGCCGCGTCCTGGTGGTGGACGACGAGCCGCAGATCGTGCGCGCCCTGGTGGTGAACATGCGCGCCCGCGGGTACGACGTCCACACCGCCGCCGACGGAGCCGGCGCGCTCCGGGTGGCCGGCCTGTACCCGCCGGACCTCGTCGTCCTCGACCTGGGCCTCCCCGACATGGAGGGCACCGAGGTGATCGCCGGGCTGCGCGGGTGGACCACCGCCCCGATCATCGTCCTCACCGGACGCACCGAACAGATCCAGAAGATCGCGGCGCTCGACGCCGGCGCGGACGACTACGTGACCAAGCCGTTCGGGATCGAGGAGCTCTTCGCCCGGATGCGCGCAGTGTCTCGGAGGGTCACGGCGCAGCACGCGCCGAGTGCCCGGCTCGGAGACTGGGTCGTCGACCTCGCCGCCCACCGGGTCCGGCCCGCCTCGGGCGCGGGCGACGACCAGAAGCTGACGCCGACCGAGTGGCGGATCCTGGAGATCCTGGTCCGGAACCCCGGCCGCCTGATCACCAAGCAGCACCTGCTCCACGAGGTGTGGGGGCCGGGCTACGACACCGAGACCAACTACCTGCGGCTCTACCTCGCGCAGCTGCGCCGCAAGCTGGAGCCCGACCCCGGCCGACCGACCTACCTGCTGACCGAGACCGGGATGGGCTACCGCTTCCGCCCGGACGACGCCGAGGCCTGAGCAGCGCTCAGGCCATGAATCCGAGCGGCTGGTAGGAGCCGAGCCCCGGGAAGACGGTCGACGGCTTCGCTCCGGAGAACCGCGCCTTGACGATCTCCGCCAGTACATGGCGGTAGTCCGTCGTGACGACGAGATCGGACTCGAGGTTGTCGTTGAGCGGCTTCCACTTCTCGGTCGGGTTGACGTAGACCTTGCCGCCGTTGACACCCTGGCCGGCCACGAACATCACGTTGCCCCAGCCGTGGTCGAGGCCCCGGTTGCCGTTCTCGAGGACGCGCCGCCCGAACTCGCTGATCGTGACAAGCGTGACCTTGTCCGCCTGGTCGCCGAGGTCGGCGAAGAACGCTGCGAGGGATCCCCCCAGGTCGGCGGCGTTGGCCAGCATCTGGCCGTTGCTGAGGGTGCCGAGGTCGACGTGCATGTCCCACTCGCCCTGGTCGACGGTGATCACCTCGGTGCCGATGTTGCCGCGGATGATCCGGGCCGCCGCGGCCAAGGCCCTGGCGAGGCTCGTCTTGGGGTAGACGTTGTTCCCGCTGTTGTCCGTGGCGTCGATGGCCGGCTGGATGTCGGCAGTGGCCTGCAGGGTGGCCCGGACGGCGGTCCCCATCGCGCTGTGGTCGTGGTCCCACAGCGTGTGCAGTGAGCGGCGCCGCCCGTGGGTGGGGTCGTTGGCGTCGTCACCCGCGATCGTCGCGTCGTCCAGCGAGCCGATCGTCATCAGCGGCACCGGCCCCGAGATCTCGGTGGGCGGCGTGCCGTTCACGATCCCCACGCCCTGGAGCGGCGAGCCGTCGGCGTGGGTTCCGACCAGCCGGTTCAGCCAGCCCACGCGGGCGTTGGAGCCCGGGTGCGCCTCCTCGACCTCCTCCATCGCGGAAAAGTGGGAGCGGTTGGGCGTGCTCAGCCCGGCCGCGTGGATGGCGGCGAGCTTGCCGCCGGTCCACATGTCCGACAGCGGCGCCAGCTGGGGATGCAGTCCGAAGAAGCCGTCGGTCGTGCCGGCGAGCAGCTGGTTCTGCGGGATCGCGATGTTGGGACGAGACGAGTAGTAGCCGGGGTCGCCGTACGGCACCACCAGCGACAGCCCGTCTGCGCCGCCCCGCAACGAGAGCACCACGAGCACCGACGACGCGGAGGTCAGGGACGAGGCGGAGGCCGAGACCGTGGCAGAACCCACCATGAAGGTGGCACCGCCCAGGGCCAGGGCGCCACGCAGCACGCTGCGCCGGTTGAGGGCCGCGAACTCGGGGCAGCAGGCGTCGTCCGGCGGGGGAGTGGTCATCGGGTCCATCGTGGTCACCGCCGGAGGAAGTCGGGAGAGTCGAAGAAGGTGGTCAGCAGCCGGGGGAACATCCACCGCATCACGGCATGGTCCTTGTCGATGTGCTCGTGAGCGGCGGCCCCCACGGCCTGGCGGCAGGCCTTCTGCAGGGTGTCGCTGGCATGCCGTTGCAGGATCCGCTGCGCCATGTGATCGACCAGACGGTCGAACCTCGTCGTGGCCTGGGGCAGCCACGACGTGGGGTCGGGGTAGTGGATGCCCTTGCTCGGCCACCAGCCGCCGGACATCGTGAGGTGGGTGCTCATCGAGCCCATCACCCGGGACGGCGAGGCCCACGCGGCGCCGACGATGGGCTGACCGTTCGGCGCGGGCCACGACATCGGCATCATCCCCATGCCGCTGGCCTGCCAGATCAGCTGGTGCGCGGCGCGGTCGCTCGTGTCGGGCTTGGTCACCTTGACGTTCATCAGCCGGTAGGTGGCGACGAGGTCGTTCTCGGGGTCCCGGATCTTGGCGCCGACGGAGTCCCGGAACTCCTTCGAGGCCACGAGCGCGCTCAGCACGGGGCGGATCTGGGTCCCGTGCTGCAGGTAGACCCTCGCCAGGTGCTTCACCAGCGACTTGGACGGCGCATCGCTGACGAACGCGAGCGCCAGCTTGCCGGCGATGTGCTGGGCGGTCGACGGGTGGTGGGCGAGGTAGCGGAGATAGTCGCGGGTGACCTGGCGGCCGTCGGCCGAGTGGTTCTTGCTGTGGAAACCGAGCACGCGGACCGGCTTGTTGAAGTGCGAGCCCCGGTCGTAGAAGGCGGCCCAGGTGTCCCACATGTCGACCCGCCACCCGGTGAGGATCCGGGCGGAGTCGACCACCATCGCCTCGCTGTACCCCGCGTCGAGCCCGACCGTGTGCAGCTCGAGCAGCTCGCGGCCCTGGTTCTCGTTGGGGTGCTCCTTGTCGGAGACGGCGTTGCCGAGGTACATGCCCATGGCCGGATGGACGCTCACCGCCTGCAGCAGCGACTCGAACGAGCCGAGGGCACGGGCCCGGATGGCGTTCCCGTAGGGCACCCGCCAGGTGTAGACGCCGTCGGCACTGACGGGCACGTTGAAGTGGTTCTCCCAGAACTCGGCCATCGTCTCCAGCACCTGACGCTGGCTCTTCATCCGGCGCAGCAGCAGGGAGTTCTGGTAGTCCGCCATCACCACCCAGCCGCCCACCCGGCCGCTGTCGTTCTCGGAGGCGATCCGCGCCGGGGACCACTTCAGGTGTGGGAACCATGAGGCGAGGGCGTCCCCGGCCGGGTCCTTCACCCGGTCGGCCGTGAGCTGCCACTCGAACCACTTCTGGGCGCCGCCATGGGCCTGGACCTGCTTCGCGAGCGCCGGGGTGACGCCGTACGAGAAGCGGCCGACGAGGTGGCGCGCCTGCGTCGACAGGAGGGCGTCGCCGGGGTGGTGTGCTGCGGCGGACGCCGTGCCCTCGAGACCTGTGGCGGCAACGGCTCCGGCTGCCAGTCCCGCGCCGGCCAGGACGGTACGCCGGGCGGTCGGGTGTCCCGTGCTGTCGGCACCTGCCATGGTCGGGGCTCTCCCATCGTGCGCTCGCCGCGTGGAGCCCCCAGGTCGCGCGGCCACGTATGTCTCAGAGGTCGAGGACACGGTAGGGCCTGGTCAGACGACGCGGCCAGGAAACGCCCAGATTCGCCACGCGCCGTTCATCGGCCGGACGCGCGATGTCCTCCTTCCGGCGGGTGCCTTTCCAGGTACCGCGAGTTATGGTCGTAGCGATGATCTGGGGGAGATCGAGGACTCGGGACCTGTCGCCGGCCGTCCGCCTACGACGGGCGCGCATGCGAGCCCTGGCGACCCCGTGCGTCGTGGCCGTCGTGGCCGCATTCATGGTCGCTGACGGCCGGGTACCCGACCAGGCGGTCCTCGCCGGCGGCCCAGTCGCGCCGGCCCCGCTGACACCACCCGCGACCGTCCCGCCCGGCGTCCACGTCCCCGGCTCCCACGTCGTGCGTTCCCCGGCATCCGTCTCCCCGCCCGACACCTTCCCGGCGGGGCTGGGCCTGCAGTCGATCCCCGAGCCCGCGCTGGCGGCCTACCAGCGGGCGGCGGTCGTCATCGACGCCGCCGACCACGCCTGCCGCCTCGACTGGACGTTGCTCGCCGGGATCGGGCAGGTGGAGTCCGACCACGGCCAGGCCGGTGGCAGCCATCTCGCCGGCAACGGGGTGGCGCACCCCGCGATCGTCGGTGTCCGGCTCGACGGTCGGCACGGCACCTCGCTGGTGCGCGACACCGACGCCGGCCGCCTCGACGGTGACCGCCGCTTCGACCGCGCGGTCGGGCCGATGCAGTTCCTGCCGTCGACCTGGGCCGCCGTCGCGGTCGACGGTGACGCCAACGGGACTCGCAACGTCGAGGACATCGACGACGCCGCACTCGGTTCCGCTGTCTATCTGTGCGCCGGTGGCGGAGACCTCTCGACGTCCGCCGGTGCCCGGGCCGCCCTGCTGCGCTACAACCACAGCCAGGCCTACGTCGCGCGGGTGATGGCCGTGGCGAACGCCCTGCGGCGGACCGACCTCTTCACCACGGTCACCACGCTGCCGGTGCTCCCGCTCCGCGCGCACCAGCAGGGACCCGCCGGTGAACAGACGCCGTCGGCGAGCACCGCGCCCCACCCGTCGCCGAGCGGCGAGCCGACCTCGAGCCCGACCAGCCACCCGACGTCCGGTCCGTCGGGCGGTCCCACCTCGAGCCCCACCTCCGGACCGTCGGGCGGTCCCACCTCGAGCCCCACGTCGAGTCCCACCGGCGACCCCACAGGCAGCCCCACCTCGAGCCCCACCAGCAGCCCGACCGCGACCCCGACCGACCAGCCGGTCATCCCCGACCCGGTCCCGGACGCCCTCGCCGGCCTCACCCCGGAACAGATCCAGGCCATCGACGACGGTTGGCTCGCGTGCGTCGGCACGCTTCCGCACGACTGGACGTTCGACCAGATGCAGTCCTGCCTCGCCGACCAGCTCGCCGTACCCCTCGACGATCCCGACCTGGCGACGTTCCTGCAGTGGGCGATCGACCAGGGGCTGGTGCCCGGTCGTGAGGAGTCCGCGGGAGGGCCCTGACCGACCCCGCCGATTCCCGTCGACCCAGGGGTGGCTCGGTAGAGTCACCGTCAGCATCTCCGAGTCCGAAGGACCCTGACCCGCCTATGGACGGCTCTGACAGTCGCCCTCATCCACGCTTCCCCTGCTCGACGGGCGACGTCCCGTGCTGACCGCCTGGATCCTCCTCGGCGTCTCACTCCTCCTCGTGGTCGCCGCAGGCGTCTTCGTCGCCGCGGAGTTCTCCTTCGTGACGGTCGACCGCAACAAGGTCGCCCAGGCCGCAGCGGCGGGTGATGCGCCCGCGGCCGGCGTCCAGCGAGCCCTGCGGTCGCTGTCGACGCAGCTCTCCGGCGCCCAGGTCGGCATCACGATCACCAACCTCGCCATCGGCTTCCTCGCCGAGCCCGCCATCGCCGAGCTCATCGACGGTCCCCTGGAGGCGGCAGGGCTGCCCGCGGGAGCGGTCCGGCCGGTGGCCGTGGCGATCGGGCTGACGGTGAGCTCGCTGGTGACCATGGTGTTCGCGGAGCTGGTGCCCAAGAACCTCGCGATCGCCCGCCCGATGGAGACCGCCCGGGCCACCCAGGGGTTCCAGCGCATGTTCACCGCGGTGATGCGGGTGCCGATCCGGCTGCTCAACGGCTCGGCCAACGCCATCGTGAGGCGACTCGGGATGGAGCCGCAGGAGGAGCTGCGCTCGGCACGTTCGTCCACCGAGCTGGCGTCGCTGATCTCGCGCTCCGCCGACGAGGGCACCCTCGACCCCGACACCGCCGAGCTCATGGAGCGCTCGGTGGAGTTCGGCAGCCGGACCGCGGGGGAGATCATGACCCCGCGGGTGCGCACCATCAGCCTCGAGACCAACGACCGAGCGTGGTCCATCATCGAGCTCGCCCGCGAGACGGGGCACTCCCGCTTCCCCGTCCTCGACCACGACGACGCCGTGGTCGGCACCGTGCACGTGAAGCACGCGGTGGCACTGCCGATCGCGGAGCGTCAGACCACGCGCGTCAAGCACCTGATGACCCGCCCGATCGTGGTGCCCGACTCACTGCGGCTGGACCCGTTGCTGACCCTCCTGCGGCAGGAGGGCCAGCTCGCCGTCGTCCTCGACGAGTACGGCGACCAGGCGGGCATCGTGACTATCGAGGACGTGATCGAGGAGATCGTCGGTGACATCTCCGACGAGCACGACCGCCTCAGTGACCGCGCGCGCCCCCGGCCCGACGGCTCCTGGTCGCTGTCCGGTCTGCTGCGTCCCGACGAGGTCGAGGACCTCACCGGCATCGAGCTGCCCGACCACGAGGACTACGACACGGTCGCCGGGCTCGTGCTCCGGGTGCTCGGCCGCGTACCCGAGCGCGGCGACGTGGCCGAGGTCCCGGTGCCGGACCGCAGCGACCCCGACCAGCCCGAGCGCCAGCAGCTCGCCGTCCTCACCGTCGAGCACATGGACGGCCTCCGCATCGACCAGCTGACCCTGCGCGTGCTCGACGGCCCCGGCCCTGACGGCGGCCAGCTCGGGCGCGGGGGTGACGACGCATGAGCAGCAGTACGGCGGTCCTCCTCGCGATCCTGCTCCTGTTCGGCAACGCGTTCTTCGTCGCCGCGGAGTTCGCCCTCGTCTCGGCTCGTCGTACGCAGATCGAGCCGCGTGCGGAGGAAGGGTCCCGCTTCGCCCGCACCACGCTGCGCGCCATGGAGAACATGTCGCTGGTGATCGGCGTCAACCAGCTCGGCATCACGGTGTGCTCGCTGGTGCTCGGTGCCGTGGCGGAGCCGACCGCCGCTCACCTGCTCCAGCCTCCCCTCGAGGCCCTGCACGTCCCTCCGTCGTTGATCCACCCGATCGCGTTCGCGATCGGCCTGGCGGTCGTGGTCTACCTCCACGTCGTGCTCGGCGAGATGATCCCGAAGAACATCGCCCTGGCCGGCCCCGACCGCGCCGCCCTGGTGCTCGGCACTCCGATCTGGGCGATCGTGTCGGTGACCCGGCCGGTGATCACCGGTGTGAACGCCCTCGCCTCGGGAGTGCTGCGGCTGTTCGGGGTGAGCCTCATGGACGAGGTGAGCTCGACGTACACCCGTGAGGAGGTCGCCGCCCTCGTCGAGGAGTCGCGCGGCGAGGGTCTGCTCGAGGACGGCGAGTATGACCGGCTGTCGGGCGCCCTGGGCTTCACCGAGAAGACCGTCGAGACCGTCCTGATGCCTCCCGAGACGCTCGAGACCGTACGTCGTGGCTCGACCGGGGCGGGCGTCGAGGCGTTGTGTGCCGCGACCGGGTTCAGCCGCTTCCCGGTCGTCGGTGACGAAGGCGAGCTGCTCGGCTACCTCCACATCAAGGACGTGCTCGAGACCGACGAGGAGCGACGCCAACGCGCGATCGACGACAAGTGGATCCGCCCCTTCGCGCTGGTCCGCGACGACGATCTCCTGCACGAAACCTTGGAGAAGCTGCAACGGCGCGGTGCGCACATGGCCAGGGTCGTCGACGCCTCCGGAGCGACCCGCGGGGTGGCGACCCTGGAGGACGTGATCGAGGAGCTGGTGGGCGAGATCCGCGACAGTGCCCACCTCGAGTCCCCGACACCGCCCAGGGGCGGTGGGACGCGTGGTGCGGACGGTTAGGGTGTCCCCGGCGGATCTCACGATCCAGGAGTCGGGGAAGGTGCAGGCGAAGGTGGCGGACGAGACGGCGCGCGAAGCACGCGTGTGGACCGTCCCGAACGCCCTCAGCATGCTGCGGCTGCTCGGTGTGCCCTTGTTCCTGTGGCTCGTCCTCGGGCCCGAGGCCGACGGCTGGGCCCTCGCCGTCCTGATGTTGTCCGGGGTCACCGACTACCTCGACGGCTACCTCGCCCGCCGGCTCAACCAGACCTCCCGGCTCGGCCAGATCCTCGACCCGGTGGCCGACCGCCTCTACATCCTGGCGGTGGTGATCGGGCTGGCCCTGCGCGACATCGTGCCGTGGTGGTTCGCGATCATCCTGCCGCTGCGCGACCTGCTGCTGTGGGGGCTGGTCCCGATCCTGCGCACGCGCGGCTACAGCGCGCTGCCGGTCCACTTCCTCGGCAAGGCCGCGACCTTCAACCTGCTCTACGCGTTCCCCCTCCTGCTCCTCGGCGACGGGTCCGGCGCGGCCGCGACGCTCGCCAAGGTTTTCGGCTGGGCGTTCGCCGGCTGGGGGATCGGGCTGTACTGGTGGGCCGGGATCCTCTACGCCTACCAGGTCTACAAGCTGGTGAAGTCGACCGAGCCCCGAGCGGTGGCCCATGGTTGAGACGCCCCCCTCACCGACCGCAGCGCCCCCCGAGCAGACGACTCCGCTGCTGGCTCTGATCACCCAGCGCTCCCTGGACGCCGACTACGAGCACGTCGCAGCCCGCAGACGGGCCGCCGGCGAGGACCCCTCCGAGCGGCGCGTCCCGCGGCGTACGGCGGCGATCGTGCTGCTGGCCTTCGGGCTCCTCGTCACCGTGGCCGCTGTCCAGACCTCGCGCAACGCGTCGGTCGACGAGGCCAGTCGTTCCAGCCTCATCGACCAGATCAACCTGCGGCGCCAGTCCGTGGCCGAGCTCCAGAAGCAGCTGGCCAAGGAGCAGAGCGCCCAGCTCGCCCTGCAGCGCAGCCTGACCCACGCCCAGACCGCGGCCCAGGCGGCCCAGGCGCAGCTCGTCCGCGTCGGCGGCCACACCGGGTTCGCCCCGGTCACGGGGCCGGGCATCCAGGCGACCGTCGCCAGCGCGCCGGGGAGCGACAACAACCACCTGGTCCGCGACTCCGACCTGGCGCTGCTCACCGACGCGCTGTGGGCCGCCGGCGCCGAGGCGATCAGTGTCAACGGCGAGCGGCTCACCGTGCTGAGCTCGTTCCGCAACGTCGGCATCGGGATCCTCGTCAACTCCCGGCCGGTCAGCCCGCCCTACGTCTTCGACGTCATCGGCAACCCCGACACCTTGGCCGCCGACCTGCTCTCGAGCCCGGTGGGCGGCCGTTGGTACGCCCTCAAGAACAGCCTCGGCTTCACGTTCGACGTGCACAACGCCGCGAACCTGACCCTGCCGGCGGGGATGCTTCCGCAGCTGCGGTCGGTCCGGGCGGCCGAGACCAAGAACCTGGACACCGCAACACAGGGGGACAGCACGCCATGATCGCCGCCATCGGACTCCTCATCGGCGTCATCCTGGGATTGATCTTCACCCCGGACGTCCCGGCCGGGCTCGACCCCTACCTGCCGATCGCCGTCGTGGCCGCGCTCGACGCCGTCTTCGGCGCGCTCCGCGCCTACCTCGAGGGCATCTTCGACGACAAGGTGTTCGTCGTCTCGTTCGTCAGCAACGTCGTCATCGCAGCGGCGATCGTCTATCTCGGCGACAAGCTCGGCGTGGGTGGCCAGCTGTCGACCGGCGTGATCGTGGTCCTCGGCATCCGCATCTTCTCCAACGTCGCGCAGATCCGGCGGTATGTGTTCCATGCCTGAGGACCTCCACGACCAAGCAGCTCCTCCGCAGCCCACGCCGGGTCCGACGGCGGAGGACTCCGTGACCCCGGGCGCCGAAGCGCGTCCGGACCCGGCCGCCCAGCCGGACGACCCGGGGCTCCAGCGGCTCCGCGCGGCCCTGTTCCGGCCGTCGCGTGCCCAGGTCGTGGTCGGCGTCCTGCTCGCAGCGCTCGGGTTCGCGGCGATCACGCAGGTCAGGACCAACACCACCGACAACAGCTACGCCGGCTACCGCGAGCAGGACCTCGTCGACGTGCTCTCCGGCCTGGCCGGCACCTCCCAGCGAGCCCAGCAGGAGATCAACCGGCTCGAGGCGAGGCGCCGTCAGCTCGAGAGCAGCCAGCAGGCGCAGAGCGCAGCGCTCGCCGCAGCCCAGAAGCAGGCGCAGGAGCTCGCGATCCTGGCCGGAACCGTCCCGGTGACCGGCCCCGGCATCCGGGTCACGGTGACCGAGGGTCCGCAGCACGTCAACGTCGACTCCGTCCTCGACACCATCGAGGAGCTCCGGTCGGCCGGCGCCGAGGCCATGCAGGTCAACGGCAAGGTGCGGCTGGTGGCGCAGAGCTCGGTGCAGTCCACGCCGGCCGGCCTCGAGATCGACGGTGTGGAGCTGACGTCGCCCTACGTCTTCGACGTGATCGGCGACCCCCACACCCTCCAGGGCGCCCTCAGCCTGAGCGACGGCCCGATCGCGGAGTTCCAGGACTCCGGCGCCACCGTGGACGTCCAGGAGCAGAAGGCGCTCGACATCACCGCGGTCCACAAGCACACCGCGTCGCAGTTCGCCCAGCCCAACTGACCACCCTCCGCCCCTACGAGCGCTGGCCGGCTCCCGGTAGCCTGCCGGGCATCACGCCGTCGCTCCGAGTGACGGCAGGACCAGACCATCGAGAAGGAGAGCCGTGTACCCCGACGACCTGAAGTACACCGCGGAGCACGAGTGGATCCGGACACCCGGCGAGACCGACGGATCCGTGAGGGTCGGGATCACCCACTTCGCCCAGGACGCGTTGGGCGACATCGTCTACGTCTCCTTGCCTGCCGTCGGAGACACCGTCTCCGCCGGAGCGGCGTGTGGCGAGCTCGAGTCGACCAAGTCGGTCAGCGACGTCTACGCGCCGGTCGACGGCGAGGTGGTCGCGGTCAACGAGACCCTCGACGCCACGCCCGAGCTCGTCAACAGCGACCCCTACGGCGGGGGCTGGCTCTACGAGCTGGTGCCCGCCGACGCCTCGGCCGTGGATGGGCTGATGGACTCCGCGGCGTACCAGGGGACACTCGGCGAGTGACCGGCCCGGACCTCGGGCCGCGAGCCCGGGTGACCCGCGCGCGAAGTCACGCGGGGCGAGGATGCGCCTGATAAGTTCGCATCAACCATCAACCTCAGCCCTCTGCTGAGGGTTCGGACAGGAGACGATCACCGATGCCGTACTGCACCAACTGCGGCAACGCGAACCCCGACGAGGCGCGCTTCTGCTCGAAGTGCGGCTCGCCCCTGCTCAGCGAGGGAGCGGGAGACTCGACCGCGACCATCAGCCTCGCCGGCACCGACCGCGCGGACATCTCGTCGGACCGTCAGCTCAACCCGGTCGACGCAGCAGCGGTGGACGCCCTGCCTCGTGGGTCCGCGCTCCTCGTCGTACAGCGGGGGCCGGGAGCCGGGAGCCGCTTCCTGCTCGACAAGGACGTCGTCACCGCCGGCCGCCATGCCGACAGCGAGATCTTCCTCGACGACGTGACGGTCTCGCGCCGGCACGCGACGTTCACCCGCGAGGGCGACACCTTCACCGTCGCCGACGCAGGCAGCCTCAACGGCACCTACGTGAACCGCGACCGCATCGACACCGTCGCCCTGAAGGACACCGACGAGGTCCAGATCGGGAAGTACCGCCTGGTGTTCTTCCAGGGCCACGAGAACCAGTGACGACGACCCCATGACGGAGTCGTTCGGGGCGGGGGCTGCGGCCTCGGGGCGGGTCCGCCTGAACATCGGGGAGGTCCTGGACCGGCTGCGGCCCGACTTCCCCGGGGTGACGATCCCCAAGATCCGCTTCCTCGAGGACAAGGGCCTGGTCAAGCCCGAACGCACGCCGTCGGGGTACCGCAAGTTCTCCACCGACGACATCGAGCGGCTGCGCTACGTCCTGCGCATGCAGCGTGACCACTACCTGCCGCTACGGGTGATCGGTGAGCACCTCGACGCCATCGACCGCGGCCTCGCGCCGCCGCCGATCGAGCCCGTGGTCCCGACCGTGCCGACCGTGGCGCTGGCGGCCGACGGGCTGCCGTCGGCCGAGTCGTTCGGGCGTCGCGACCAGGTACGCCTGTCGCGCAAGGAGCTGCTGAAGATCGCCGAGATCTCCGAGGACCTGCTGGCCCAGCTCGAGCAGTTCGGGCTGGTCACACCCCGCACCGGCACCGGCCACTTCGACACCGACGCGCTCGTGATCGCCAAGACCGCCCGTGAGCTGGCGGAGTTCGGCTTCGAGCCCCGCCACCTGCGTGCCTTCAAGACCTCTGCGGACCGCGAGGTGGGGCTCGTCGAGCAGGTGGTGGCCCCCCACAAGCGCGGACGTGACACCGCGGCGCAGGCCCGGGCCGAGGAGACCGTGAACGAGATCGCGGCCTTGTCCGTGCGTCTGCACGCGACCCTCGTCAAGGCCGGTCTCCGCGCCACCTGACCGACCGGTCGACCGGCGTAGGAGCCTGTGGGTACGGGGGTAGTGTGGACGCCATG
>Ga0302321_100001721_pt1 | contig 18726 bp, 15 predicted proteins | sample Fen_T0_1_FD_202505 | JGI IMG/M metagenome (GOLD analysis project Ga0302321, IMG submission 202505) | Peat permafrost microbial communities from Stordalen Mire near Abisko, Sweden - Fen_T0_1 | ecosystem: Environmental > Terrestrial > Soil > Wetlands > Permafrost | place: Sweden: Abisko...
CCACACCTTGGAGATGCTGCACTCGATGGTGTATTCGTCGATGGCGGCCATCTTGTCGGCGCCGGCGGTGGGACTGTCCCAGCTGGTGGTGTGGAGGGCTTCGTCGATGTAACCGACGGTGCGGAAGTTCATGGCTTCGCAGACGAAGATCTTGGTGGCCATGTCCGCCAGCTTCTGCTGGATCATGCCGAAGGCGTTGATGGACTTGCCGAACTGCTGGCGCTCGGTGGTGTAGCGGATGGTGTATTCCAGGATCCGCTTCATGCCGCCCTGGCTGCCCACGCCTAGCTTGAAACGGCCGATGTTGAGGATGCCGAAGGCGATCTTGTGGCCCTTGCCGATGTCACCCAGGAGGCGATCCTTCGGAATGCGGCAGTTTTCCAGGATGACGGTGCGGGTGGAGCTGCCCTTGATGCCGAGCTTTTTCTCCTCGGCGCCGGTACTGATGCCGGGATCGGTCTTCTCGACGATGAAGGCGCTGAACTGCTGGCCATCCACCTTGGCGAAGATGATGAAGACATCGGCGAAACCAGCGTTGGTGATCCACATCTTGGTGCCGTTCAGCACCCAGTGGTCGCCGTCGAGTACGGCGGTGGCCTTGGCGCCCAGGGCGTCGGACCCGCTGCCCGCCTCAGTGAGGGCGTAGGCGGCCAGCCACTGGCCGGTGGCCAGCTTGGGCAGGTAGACCTGCTTCTGGGCCTCGGTGCCGAAGTACACGATGGGCAGGGTGCCGATGCCCGTATTGGCGCTGTAGCTCACGGCGAAGCTGCCCTGCTTGCTCATTTCTTCCAGTACGAGCATGGCCGTGCGCTTGTCCACATCCATGCCTTCGTAGGCTTCGGGTACTTCCAGCCCCAGCAGGCCCAGTTCGCCGGCCTTCTTCATGAGCTCCACGGTGAGGGGCAGGTTGAGCTTGTCGATTTCCTCATCCTTGGGCAGCACCTCGCCCTGGATGAAATCCTTGGCGGCCCGGGCGAATTCCTTGGCGTCATCGCCGAAATCCTCCGGTGTGAACTGGGGCATGGCGCCGATGGGGGTCAGCAGGAAACTGCCTCCCTTGACCTGCTCTGCAGCAGCATTGCTCATCTCTGTCCTCCGGATTGGGTTGGGTTCAAGATGGAAGGCCGGGGGCCGCTTGCCTAGCCTCTACCTTCGGTCAATGGGGTGGATACCTTGGGTAGGCGCGGTCTCTGTTTCAATGGAGAGTCCCGCGGAGGTTGGATGCCGGAAGGCAGGCAAGTGCAGCAAATGTTTTCGGCCATCGCCGGAAAATACGATGTCCTGAACCACGTGTTGTCGGGCGGGGTGGATTTCTGGTGGTGGTGGCGCATGGCCCGGACGAGCGGGGCCCAGCCGGGGAAGCGCTTCCTGGACGTGGCGGCGGGTACCGGGGATTCCAGCCTGGCCCTGGCCCGCAGGGGCGCCGAGGTGGTCAGCACTGACTTCACCCATGCCATGCTGCGGCTGGGACCCGCCAAGTTCACAAGGAAGGGGTTCGCCGGGCTCATCTGGGCTTCCAGTGATGCCGATGCTCAGAACCTGCCCTTCCGGGATGCCAGCTTTGATGGACTGACCATCTGCTATGGCATCCGGAACGTGGAAGACCGATCCCGGGCCTACCTCGAATTCCTGCGGGTGCTGCGTCCCGGTGGGCAGCTCACCATTCTGGAATTCAGCACCCCGGTTTTCCCTGGGTTAAAGACCTTTTATGACTGGTACAGCCTGCGGGTCCTGCCACGCGTCGGCTCCTGGATCAGCGGCGACGCTTCGGCCTACACCTATCTGCCCGAGAGCATCCGGACCTTTCCTGATCAGCCGTCTCTGGCGACGGAATTGGAAACGGCAGGCTTCCGCGAGGTCCGCTGGACGAACCTCACAGGGGGGATTGTGGCGCTTCACACCGCAGTGAAGTGATCACAGTGCGCGGTGCCGTTCGTCGACCATGCGATCGATGACCTGCACCACTTCTTCGCTGGCCCGCTCGGCAGCCTCGAAGTGGCCGAAAATTTTGCTCTGGGCATCGGCATCCTTCTCCCAGGATTTGCCCAAAAGGGCAGTTGCCTCCTGGATGCTCTGGTGGACGCTGGCATGGGGCGCTTCCAGGCGAGGGAAGGAGGGGACCTGGGAAAACAACTCAGCCCCCTGTCCCTCGTAGTACCACGTTCCCAAGCGGCAGCCCCGGTGATCGGTCTGGACCGCCCGTGCCTCTGGTGAGTTGGCTCCCTGGTGCAGCACCCGGTACCCGTTCTGCTTGAAGAGGAAGTGATCCACCTTGACCAGGGAGGCGAAGCTGAAGTCCTGGGCCTTGTTGATCTGGACGAGTGAGACTTTGGCCGAATCCGCGAATTTGAGAACCTGAGCGCGAAAGGCCGTGACGGCGTTCCGACTGCCCTCCGCGATCTCCTTCACCTGTTCTGAATCCCTGATCATCCGGCTGGTGGCTTCGCCGAAGGATTCGATGGTGGCGGCGATGGAGGCGGCCGCATCCTTGGTGTTCTCAGAGAGCGTGCGCACTTCTTCGGCGACCACGGCGAAGCCCTTGCCAACCTCTCCCGCATGGGCCGCTTCGATGGCCGCGTTCAAGGCCAACAGGTTCGTGCGATCGGCCACGTCCGTGATGACCTGGACGATCTGATTGATCTCATCCCCCTTCGCGTGGAGAAGGGTGGTCTGGGCATTTGTCTGGGCAATCATTTCGGCCACCTGGTTGAGGTTGGTCACCAGGCTTTCAATGGTGGACCTGCTGCCATCGGCATCCTGGGCGGTCTCCTTCGAGATCTGGCCCACGAGGCTCAACTCCTGGGTCATGTTCATCAGGTATTCCTGGATGGATTTCAGGTTCCCGATGAGGTTGCCGGAGTTGAGATCGGTGATCCGGGCGATCAGTTTTTCCTTGATGGCCATCTGCTGGACCTGGCCGAGGCTTTCCACGGAGACATTCACGCGAACCATGGCGTCCTTGAAGGCACCGTGGAGCCCCTGATCCATGGCCAACCGGAAAGTCCTTCCGTGAGTGGCATGGTCGAAGGCCGAAAAGACTTCGCGGAAGTAGGCCTCCTGCTGATCGAGCAGGTCGTTCATGGCCCAGGCCAGTTCCTCTGTCGCCCCACCCTTCCTGATGCCGGTGATCCGCTGATCGAGGTTGCCCCGGGCTGCTTCTTGGAGATTGCGCGTCAGGTTCTCGATGGCTTTCCGGATGCGGTAGACGGAGTACAGGGTCAACCCAAGCAGGACAGCCGTTGCGGTGAAATCCACCCAGGCCCAGGTGCTCATCTTTCCGGCCCCATTGGCCAGGTGGCCAAAAATGAGGAAGAGCGCCAGGGTCGCGATGACGAGGTAGTGGAGCTTAGAGCCCAAAGACAAATTCTTCATAGCTCACGCCCTTCTGCTCGAGTATCTGGTGGAGGATGGCTGCAGAGGCCTTCATGCCGGCTTGGCCGTCGCCGGCCCTGCGCTCGGCTTCGAGCATGGTGCGGTAGAGGCCGCTGAAGACCTGGACGGCTTCGGGTCTTGGCTTTCGCCTCACCGAGTAGTAGCCGATGAGGTTTCCGTGAGAATCGCAGGAAGGCGTAATGTTGGCGAAAACCCAATAGAAGCTGCCGTCCTTGGCCAGGTTCTTCACGTAGGCGCAGATTTCCCGATTCGACTGGATGGTATCCCAAAGCAGCTTGAACACGGCCCGGGGCATATCCGGATGCCGCAGGATGCTATGCGGCGCGCCAAGCAGCTCCCGCTCGGAGTAGCCCGAAATCTCGATGAAGATCCGATTTCCGTAGGTAATGAGACCCTTCAGGTCGGTCTTGGAGACGATGAAGTCATCTTCAGCCAGGACCTTTTCGTTCTGGGTGGGTTGGGGTCGAGTGATCATGGGCGGAATCTCCACCCCGTTGATATCGGTCGCTCCAGGCCTGAAGCCTTAGCTTTGACGGATCTTCCTGTTGCTACAGGGCTGAGAGGGGATAGCGGCCCTGATCCACCAGGGCCTGGGCGATGCGCTGGCGAAGGGAGGACAGGGCCACGGGGGCCGGGGCGTGCATGGCGAGGAGATCAGCCACCAGCGTGTCGAGGACCACGTCGGAGGCCAGCTCGGCCGCCAGCATGCGCGCTTCACCCTGCACCCGGTTCCAGGCTTCCTGGGCGTAGACTTCGGCCAGGTCGCGGGCCAAACCGGCCCAGCGATGTCCGGCCTCCGCCATCTTCCGGGCGCGCACCACGGCCGATTCCATGGCGTAGACCTCCAACAGCAGGTTGGCGATGCGCGCGGCGGCTTCCTGGTTGTCCAGGATCTTGGGCCCGCGATCGGCCTGGGCCAGGGCAATCACCTTCAGGGCCCTGGCTTTGGCCAACGCCACGGTTCGCAGCAGGGGGTCCTCGGGCAGGTCCAACGCCACCGAGTCGCTGCCGGCCAGTGGCAACCCGTCGGTTCCACTGCAGCGCTTCAGAAAGGTCTGGGCGATGAGCAGGCGGTTGATCTCGTTGGTGCCCTCGAAGATGCGGTTGATGCGGCAATCGCGGTAGATCTTCTCGGCAGGGTACTCGGCGCTGAAGCCTGCGCCACCGAAGGACTGCACGGCATCGTCGGCGGTGGCGAAGAGGGCCTCACTGCCCCAGACCTTGGACATGGAGGCTTCCATTGCGTACTCGTCGATGGCCTTCATCTTATCGGCGCCGCCGGTCTCACTCTCCCAACTGGTGAGGGCCAGGGCCTCGTCCAGGTAGCCGATGGTGCGGAAGCTCATGCTTTCGCCCACGAAGATCCGCACGGCCATGTTGGCCAGCTTCTGCTGGATGAGGCCGAAGGCGTGGAGGGGCTTGCCGAACTGGGTGCGTTCCCCAGTGTATTTCAGCGTGTATTCCAGCACCCGCTTGCCGGCGCCCACGGAGCTGGCGCCCAGCTTGAAGCGGCCCACGTTGAGGATGCCCAGGGCGATGCGGGCGCCCTTGCCCTTGCCGCCCAGCAGCCGGTCCTCGGGGATGCGGCAGTTCTCCAGGATCACGGTGCGGGTGGAGCTGCCCTTGATGCCCATCTTCTTTTCTTCGGCGCCCGTGCTGATGCCTGGGTCGGTCTTCTCGACGATGAAAGCGCTGAGGTGGCTGCCGTTGACCTTGGCGAAGATCACGAAGACATCGGCGAAGCCGGCGTTGGTGATCCAGGCTTTGGTGCCGTTCAGCACCCAGTGGCCATCCTGCAGCACGGCGGTGGCCTTGGCGCCCAGGGCGTCGGAACCGCTGCCCGCTTCGGTCAGCGCGTAGGCCGCGCACCATTCGCCGGTGGCCAGCTTGGGCAGGTACTTGGCTTTCTGCTCGGGATTCCCGAAGTAGACGATGGGCATGGTGCCGATGCTGGTGTGTGCGGTGTAGCTGGTGGAGAAGCTGGCCTGCTTGGCCATCTCCTCCAGCACCAGCAGGGCCGTCTTCTTGTCCAGATCCAGGCCGCCGTAGGCTTCGGGGATCTCCATGCCCAGGATGCCCAGATCGCCGGCCTTGGCCAGCAGGTCGCGGGTGAGCTCCAGATCGAGGTGGTCGATCTCTTCGTCCCGGGGCATGACCTCGCCGTTCATGAAGTCCCGGGCGGCCCCGGCGATGGCCAGGGTATCTTCGCCATTCTCCTCGGCAATGAATTGGGGCAGGGAGCCCGCGGGGTGGAACATGAAGCTGCCGCCGCGCACCAGCTGGGTCTCGTTCAGGGCCATGGGAGCCTCCCTCAACTGGAATGATCTACCCGGAGTCAGAACCGCTCCAGTTCAATTGGGGAGAACTCGATCACAAATAGGGACCGAAAGGTCAGATAAGACGTTTCTGTCCCTTGGGATGGTTCAGCACCACCTGCTTGACCCGCTCGATCCAGGTGGGACGCGCGCCGGGTTCGAGCCGCTCGTGGGGTATGGACCGTTCCTCGAGGAGCTTGTCCACCAGCTGATCCACGGCTTCGGCGAAGAAGGTGTCGGTATCCCGCACACCATCGGCGGCCAGCTGGCCGCTGAAGGGCACCTTGAACAGCAGGTCGTAGCTCTTCATCCAGTGGTGCATGAAGCGCTCGATGGGCAGCTGGCGGCCGAAGGCCAGCATCATATAAGCGTAGTTGTCTAGCACGCTGCGGTCGCAGACAACGACATCGTGCTGGCTGCCGGAGCGGATCTCCTCGGCCATCTGGGTGAGAAAGATCCAGGTCTGGGCTTCGAGTGAGGTCTTTTGATTGATGGGCAGCGGGGAAAGCCGTGCCACCTCCTTCACGATGTCCACATGGATGCCCTCGCGCTTGAGGGCTGCGGCCAGCTCGTAGCAGAGGGTGGTCTTGCCGACGCCGTGGGTGCCGATGAACGCGATTTTCATGGGTTCCAGTTTCTCTCAGGAGGGCGGTGGTTGGATGTGCCCTCCATCACCTTGCCGTCACCCGAGCTCCTGTTGTTTCTTGCGGTCGCGCATTTCCTGGCGGAGGGTTTCGGCGCAGTCCGGGCAAACCCCGTGGGTAAAGGTGGCGTCGGTATGAGCGGAGAGGTAGGTTTCCAGCTGATTCCAGTAACCGCTGTCATCCCTGATCTTTTTGCAGCTGCCGCAAATGGGGAGCATGCCCTCCAGATTCTTCACTTCGGCGAGGGCCAACCGCAATTGGCGGATGAGGTTGTCTCGCTCCGCCTCCATGCGGGAGCGTTCGGTGATATCCCGGGTCACGCCCTGGAAACCCTGGAGAGTGCCGTTCTCATCCCAGACCAGTCGCAGGCGAATCTCCGCGTGGATGCTGCCTCCCTCCTTCTTTGGCAGCTCGACATTCATCCACTCCCCTTCAAAGGGTTGGGCTCCTGACAGAACGACCATGGCTCGATTCAGCACGTACTGGAGTTGGTCTGGCTCAGCTCCCAGCACATGGCGATCCTGGAAGGGAAGGCCAATCAGATCCTCGGGCAGATACCCACGTTGCTGGGTGACCACGGGGCTGATGTAGGTGATCCTTCCCTGAAGGTCGGCGATCCAGATCACATCGGAAGCGTTTTCCGCCAGCAGTCGGAACTTGGCTTCCTGCGCCTCGAGAATGGCGCTGACCTTCGCCTGGCGTCGCCAAGCCGAGCGGGCCATGACGGTGATGCCCAGGGAAAGGCTGATGAGGCCGACCACGGCGAGGATAGCCAGCAGGAATTCTTTTCGCCAGGCCTGGAGGTAGTCCTCCTGGCCCAGACCCACGAGGATGAAAAAGGTCGGATTGGTCGTTTTCCGGAAGGTGTAGGTCCGATCCTGACCATCAATGAAGGATTTTGCCGTGAAATGGGTCACGGTGCGCCCGGACTGTGTGGCCTCAAGGTAATCACCATCCACCTTCGTTTCCCCAATGGTCCGTTCATGACCGGGGTATTTGGGGAAGCGTGACAGCAACTCCAGATGGCCACCCCTCAGGGAGATGGAGCCCTTCCGTCCCACATCCACCGCAGCGAGGGCATTCCCCAGGGTTTCAAGGGTGAGGGTTCCATAGACGATCCCGGCGAAGCGGCCCTCGGGATGATTCAGCCTTCGGGCCAGGGCGATGACCCACTTGCCACCGATGCGGTCAATGATGGGGCGGGAGATGTAGAGCCCGGCCTCGGGGTCCGATCTGAGGCTCTGGAAATAGTCCCGGTCCTGGATATTGATCCGCTGCGCTTGGGTCACCATGCTGCCGCTGTTGATGAATCCTTCGGCATCGGTCGTCCGGATGGCATCCAGCAGTTGAACCCGGCTGAACTGGGCCTGCAACTCGGCTTCAATCCGCTGTTTCGGGTTGGGCTGCCCCCGGCGCTCTGCTTCGTCCTTGATGCTGAGGAGCACCAGGTCGATCTGTTTGACCATGCCGTGGATGTTCTGCTCCAGTACTTGGGTCAGATTGTGGGTGGCCATGCTGGCGTTTTCGAGGTACTGCCCTCGGCTCCAGGACAGAGTCCAGGCAGCGAAGGCGATGATCAACAAGTCGAAGACCACCATCACCCAGAGCAGCCTCCCGGTGAAACTCTGGCCTGACCTGAAATCCCCCAGATGAGGGCCCGGCATTCTCACTCCAAGGAAAAGGATTCTTCTCTGTCCCATCGGTTACTGCGGGAGGAGAGGTGAACCTTGTCCTTTTTTACAGAAGGCTGTGTCCATCCATGACTTCGGGCTGAGGCAGCCCGAAAAGGCTCAGCAGCGTGGGCGCCACATCGCTGAGGGCGCCGCCGCTGCGGAGCTGACAGGCCTCGAAACCAGCGCCCACCAGCACCGCGGGAACCGGATTCAGGGTGTGGGAGGTGTGGGGGTTGCCACCTTCATCCCGCATGCATTCGCAGTTGCCGTGGTCGGCGGTGATGAAGAGGGCGCCGCCCATGGCCAAGGTGGCATCTGCGATGCGACCCACGGCGGCATCCACCGCTTCGCAAGCGATCACGGCGGCGGCCAGATCGCCGGTATGACCAATCATGTCGGGATTGGCCAAGTTGCAGACCAGCAGCCGGTAGGCTCCCGACTGGATGGCCGATTCCAACCCCTGGCTCACATCTGCGAGGCTCATTTCGGGCTGCAGATCATAGGTGGCCACTTTGGGAGAGGGCACCAGGCGGCGTTCTTCGCCCTCGAAGGGAGTCTCTTGGCCCCCGTTGAAGAAGTAGGTCACGTGGGCGTATTTCTCTGTTTCGGCCGTGCGGAACTGTCTCCAGCCCTGCGCGCTGATCAGTTCGCCGAGGATGAGGTCGAGGCTCTGGGGTGGATAGGCCACCGACAGAAAGGGAGCCAGCTCCGCATCGTAGGCCGTGAAGGTGACGAGCTTCACGGCAGGTCGGTGCTTCAGGGTGAAGCCCGTGAAAACCGGGGCCACCAGCGCGTGGCACAGCTGCCGCGCCCGGTCCGCCCGGAAGTTGAAGAACAGTACGCCATCGCCATCGGTGAAGGGGTGGAACGCGTCGAGCCTGGTGGGAGCCACGAACTCGTCCGTTTCACCCCGGCCATAGGCCGAGGCAATGGCGGCCAGGGCATCGGGCGCCTGATGAGGGGCCTCGCCATCCACATAGAGCTTCCACGCCAGTTCGGTGCGCTCCCAGCGCTTGTCCCGGTCCATGGCGGTGTAGCGGCCGCAGACGGAGCCGAGGGTCACCAGGGGGGTGTTCCGCAGCTGGAAGGTGAGCCACTGGAGGAACCCATCGGCGCTCTTCTGACCCGTGTCCCGGCCGTCGGTGATGGCGTGGATGGTGGTGGAAACGCCCTCGGCCTGGGCCCACTGGGCCAGGGCCACGAGGTGGTTCTGGTGGCTGTGGACGCCGCCGTCGCTCACCAGACCCAGCAGGTGGAGGCGCTTGCCCGAGGCCTTGAGACCGGCCAGCAGCTGGCCGATGGCGCCATTTTCTCGGAAAGTGCCGCGCCGGATGGCGGCGTCGATGCGGGTCAGTTCCTGCCAGACCACGCGGCCGGCGCCCAGGTTCATGTGGCCCACTTCCGAATTGCCGAACTGGCCTTCGGGCAGGCCGACGGCCTCACCGCTGGTGAGCAGCTGCGTGGTGGCGTAGGTCCTGCGCAGCGCATTGAAGCGCGGCATGGAGGCCATGAAGGTGGCGTCGAAGGGGTTTCGCGGGCCATCGCCGAAACCGTCGAGGATGAGCAGGGTGATGGGGCCTTGGATCATGGGCTATTTCTTTGGGCGGAAGCCATGGGCTTCTGGGCTGGGGTGGGCGGTGTCATCAGATCCCGGATGGCCTCGAAGACCACTCGGAATGGGCCATCAAGGCACCTGCTCTCCGTGCGGATGGGACAGCAGGTAAAGCACGGCCATGCGGACCGGGACGCCGTTGGTGACCTGGTCGAGAATCAGGTTGTTGGGTCCATCGGCCACCTCGCTGGTGATCTCCAGGCCGCGGTTGATGGGGCCGGGGTGAAGTACGACCACGTCCGGCTTCGCGCGCTTCATGCGGGCCAGGTTGAGCTGGAAGAAGCGGCTGTACTCGCCCTGGCCGGGGATGTAGGCGCCGGTGCCGCGCTCGAACTGGGCGCGCAGCATCATGATGGCGTCCTGGTCCGGGATGACGGCGTCAAAATCGTGGTTGATCTCGATGCCCGGCCAGGTGGCCTTCATCTCCTGGGGGACCAAGGTAGGGGGGCCCACCAGCGTGACCTTGGCGCCCATGCGGGTGAGCAGCCAGAGGTTGGAGCGCACCACGCGGCTGTTGCGGATATCGCCCACGATGGCCACCCGGAGGCCCTCCAGTCGGCCGAACTTCTTGCGCAGGGTGTAGGCGTCCAGCAGGGCCTGGGTGGGGTGTTCATGGGAGCCGTCCCCGGCGTTGATGATGCTGGCCTTCATGTGCCGGGCCAGGAGGGCATGGGCCCCGGGGGCGCTGTGGCGCATGACGATGAGATCCGGGTGCATGGCCTCCAGGTTCATGGCCGTGTCGACGAGGGTCTCGCCCTTGTTCAGGCTGCTGGTATCGGCGTCGAAGTTGATGATCTCGGCGGACAGCCGCTTTTCGGCGATCTCGAAGCTGTTCCGGGTGCGGGTGCTGTTCTCGAAGAAGAGGTTGACCACCAGCTTCTTGCGCAGGGCGGGGACGATCTTGATGCTGGGCCGCTCGCAGACCTCCTCAAAGGCCTGGGCCTGATCCAGGAGGGCGGTGATATCCCGGGGGCTGAGCGGTTCAATGCCCAACAAGTGTTTATGGGGGAAGACATAGCGCTCGGAGGTCATCAGCAGGCCTCCACGGAGACGCCATCTTCGCCATCGATCTCCTTCACCCGCACCGCCACGCGGTGACCTGGGGGGATCTCTACCCTCAGTCCGGCCAGATCAGCCTGGATGGGCAGCTCCCGGCCGCTGCGGTCGGCCATGACCAGGAGCATCACCCGGCGGGGGCGACCATGATCCAGCAGGGCGTCCAGGGCCGCCCGGACGGTCCGGCCGGTGTAGAGGACGTCATCCACCAGGACCACGGTGCGCTCTTTCAAAGTGAAGGGGATTTCCGTGGGGCGGACGATGGGGCTGCCCACCATCTCGGTGAGATCGTCCCGGTACAGGGTGATGTCCAGGGAACCCACCGGGATCTGGGCACCCGTGGTGGCCCTCAGGAGGGTGGCCAGGCGTTCGGCCAGGGGCAGCCCCCGGGAACGGATGCCCAGCAGGACGACCTCTTCCTCAGGTTTCACCCGCGCCACCAGATCGGCGGCCAGGCGCTGGAGGGTGGTCTCCATCTGGCCGGGGTCCATGGGGCAGGGGCCTGTGGCAGCGGGCATGGAACCTCCGGGGTGCGCCCCCAGAGGGCGCGCTCAGCGTTTTTCAGTCTAGCCGAGCCAGGGCCCGACACGGGGTGACTAGGGGCAGCTTTTGCAGGATTCAAGTTGGAATCCCACCCCTCCGATGCCCCATGTGAGGACGCTCATGAGTCAGGAACGGCGACAATACCAACGGATCCCCATGGAAGCCACGCTGAGCTTCCAGGAATTGAGTTTCCACAAGGGGGAAACCCCGGCCACGAGCAGTTACAAGGATGTGTCGGCCGGAGGGCTCCTGGTGGATTCGCCCCGGGCCTATCCCCTCGGCACGCTGCTCAAGCTCGAGCTGCGCGTTCCCGGTTGGGGCCGCTATCAGAACCACTTCGGCCCGGTCCAGGATGCGGATGTCCGCTCCCTGGTCGCCCTGGGCATGGTCGTCCGGGTCGAGCAGATGGACTCCGGCGGCTACGAGTTGGGTGTCAAGTTCCAGAACGTCTACCCTGATGACCTTGAAGCCCTCGTGAAGTTCCTGGTGGCGTCCGCGCCTCCGTCCTCTATCTGACCCCGTTTCACCACTCTTTCCAGGAGGCCCCCGTGAAGATCCTCATCGTGGACGATTCCTCGACGATGCGGCGCATCATCATCAACACCTTGTCCCGCATCGGCTATACCGATGTGGTCGAGGGTGAGAACGGCAAGAGCGGGCTCGATAAGCTCGGCCAGGGCGGGGTGGAAATGATCATCACCGACTGGAACATGCCGGAGATGGATGGCCTCGAGTTCGTGAAGACCGTGCGTGGCCAGAATGCGGCCATCCCGATCCTCATGGTGACGACCAATGCCGCCAAAGAGGACATCGTGGAAGCCCTCCAGGCTGGCGTGAACAACTACGTGGTGAAGCCGTTCACCCCGGAGACCCTCAAGGAAAAGATCGAATCCCTCCTCGGGTAGGGAGTACGCCATGGACCAGTCCGAAATCGACGCCCTCCTCGCCGGAGGCGGAAAATCCCCCAAGAAGCCCAAGGCGGCCGCCAAGGCCCCAGAGGCGGACCCCGTCCCAGTGCCGCCCCCGGCGCCCGCGTCCGCGGCTCATGAAGAGCCCCACAAGGACGGCAGCGGCCATGTGATCTCCGAACTGGACACGGTCACCTCCGTGACGGAACGCGAATCCAACAAGGTCATGGACCAGCTGGACCAGATCAGTCGCCTGGTCTCCCGCCAGCAGCAGCTCATCACTGACATGATGCGCCATGAGGGTGCTCAGAGTCCGGGCGTCCAGAAGGCGATTCACGAAGTCATGAGCGCCAGCAAGGAGATCCAGGACAAGGTCTTCGAGGCCATGGACCTCATGCAGTTCCAGGACATCACCCGGCAGAAGCTGGAGCGCATCGTCCACCACCTGCGCCAGATCCACGACTACATCGTGGACCTGCTGGGTTCGGGCTTGAAGAGCGACACGGAACGCCCTTCCATCAGCCATACCATCGCCCAGACTGGGACCACGCCCGACGAGAACAAGGCCCACGCAGACGCGGTGATCGAGGCCTTCAAATCCCAGAAGAAAGGGTAAGCCATGGCCGCCGTGTCCACTCAGGCCCTCCTCGCGACAGAGCTGGTGCCCTCGGGCCAGTTGGTGACTTTTACCTTGGATGGCGTGGAGTTTGGTCTGGACATCGACCGGGTGCAGGAGATCACCCACCGCATGGATGTGACGCCGGTCCCCGGCAGCCCCAGCTTCATCCTGGGCGTCATCAACCTGCGTGGCCTCATCATCCCCGTCATCGACAGCCGGGTCCGATTCCACCTGGCGCCTCAGGAAACCACTTCGAAGACCCGCATCATCGTCCTGCGGCTGGGTAGTGGCCCCACCGGGCTCCAGGTCGATTCCGTGGCAGAGGTGGTGCGCATCGAGGACCACACCATTCGCGAAACGCCCCCCCTCGTGGCGGGCATTCGCGCGGAGTACCTGGCCGGCATGGTGACCGTGGGCGCCCGGTTGATCACGCTGATCCACCTGGAAAAGCTGCTGGAAAGTTCCGAACTGACGCGGCGCGCGGAATTCGATGACCTCAGCATGGCCGGAACGTTCACGGGCTCAGGGGATGAAGCCGATGAGGCGATCGAAGAGGATGGCCGCCCCTTCGTCACCTTCCGGCTGGGCTCTGAGTCTTTTGGGATCGCGCTCCATGAGGTGGAGGAGATCGTCGAGCTCCCGCCCGTGACGAAGGTTCCGGATGCGCCCGATTACGTCCTGGGCGTCATCTGCCTGCGCGATCAGGTCATGCCCCTCGTGGACCTGTCCGAAATCCTCTCCATCCAGCAGGGCGATAGCGAGCGCAAGCGGGATATGGTGGTCCTCCTTTCCTTTGGGAGCGCGAAGATCGGCGTGGTGGTGGACGAAATCCAGGAGATCCTCCGCATTCAGGATGAGCAGACCCTGCCGCCGCCCCAGACGCTATCGGAGGCGGAACGCGAGCATCTGGAAGGCATCCTGCTGCTCCCCGGGCGCATGGTGAGCCTCATCAATGTCCTCAAGATCATCACCGGCGACGATCAGGAAAAGATCGCGGCCATGGGCCAGGGGCTTGGTCTCAATGACGCCAAGGCCCAGGAAACCGCCCCCAGCCTTGAGCTGGTCGTCTTCCGGCTCGGCCCTGAAAGCTATGGCCTGCGCCTCCATGAAGTCCGCGAAATCATCATGGTCGGTCAGATCACCCCGGTGCCCCGGGCGCCCCAGTTCGTGGACGGCGTGCTGAATCTGCGTGGTGAAGTCATGCCGGTGGTGGACCTCCGCACCCGCTTCGGTCTGCCGCGGGTCGAGGCAACGACCATCTCCCGGATCCTCATCACCAGCATTGGTGGTGTGTTCACAGGGCTCGTGGTGGACGCGGTGGATGAAGTGCGGCCCGTGGATCTGCACCGCTTCGGCCCCCCGCCTGCCGTCACCGCCGTGGGCGCCAACCGCTACATCGAGAAGGTGGCTCGCCTGGACAACGGCATGATCTTCCTCCTTGAGCTCCAACAGCTGCTGACCGACACGGAGACCGAGCAACTCCAGGGCATCCAGGGACGTCGGTCCACGGCCAACAAGACGGGTGAGCCATGAGCGATTTCGCCCTCGACGATCCCAGCTTCTACGAGGATTTCCTCATCGAGGCCGAGGAGCATTTCGAGCAGATCGAAACCAACTTCCTGGCTCTCGAAGAGTCGCCTGGCGACCTGGATCTGCTGAACGCCATTTTCCGCAGTGTCCACACCATCAAGGGTGCGGCGGGATTTCTGGGGCTTCAGAAAGTCCTCTCAGTGGCCCACATGGGCGAAAATGTCCTGGATGATCTCCGCAAGTCCCGCATGGAACTCAACGACCGGGTCATGGAGCTGCTGTTCGAGACCGTGGACATGCTCAAAGTCCTGGTGGAAGACGTGCGCGTCCAGGTCAAGAAGCAAGGGGAAGCCGAGGATCCGGATCCCAGTGAGCTGATCCGGAATCTCGAATCGCTGAAGAAGGGCGGTGCCGCCACGGTGGCGGTCCAGGCCGCCGTATCCACGGGAGAACTGTACCTTCCCGCGGCTCTGGGCCGGGTGAGCGAGGCGGGCCGGAAAGCCGCCGCCTCAGCCCTTGCTGATGGGAAGACCGTCCTCGGGATCCATGCCGAACTGGCCGGGGCCATCTATGGCACCGCTTTCAATCCCTTCTCCATGTTCCAGATGGTGGAGCTGGTGGGGCGGCTGCTGCACAAGCAGATGATCCCCCGCGAACCCCAGGTGGACCTGGACAGCTTTGATTCGAAGGCCTTCCACCTCGATCTGGTGATGCTCATCGAGGCCACCGAGCCCATCGAGGAAATCCGCAAAGTCTTCGGAGCCGTCACCAACGCCACCATCACCTTCCACCCGCTGAGCCTTGAGGCTGCACTGGAGGCCACCGTCGCCGGGGAGGGCGCTCCCGCTGCGGAGGACCGCCGCAAGAGCGGCCGTCGCGGTTCGGATGATAAGGGTGCGTCCGACACCATTCGTGTGAGCCAGGCGAAGCTTGAACAGTTCATGAACATCGTCGCCGAGTTGATCATCAGCAAAACCATGATCAGCCACCTCGTCGAGCGGCTGATTCCCCAGGTCAACGGCCATCCGGCCGCGGCCGTGGCGAAGGAACTGGCCCATGCCTCCGTGTACCTCGACCATGTGAGCAAGGAGATCCAGGCTTCGGTGCTGGGGATCCGCATGGTGCCCGTGAAGACCATCTTCTCCAAGTTCCCCCGCATGCTTCGTGATATGGCCAAGGCCAGCGGCAAGAAGATCGACCTCCAGGTGGTGGGAGAAGACACTGAAATCGACAAGAGCATCATCGAAGAGCTGGGCGATCCGATGATCCACCTCATCCGCAACAGCGCCGACCATGGCATCGAAATGCCGGATGTGCGCGTGAAGTCCGGCAAGTCCGAGGTGGGGACCGTGATCCTGCGGGCCCGCCATGAGGGCGATAGCGTGGTGGTGGAGATCGAGGACGACGGCAAGGGCATCGACCCGGTGGTCATCCGCGCCAAGGCCGTGGAAAAGGGTCTGATGACCCAGGACCGTGCCGACGCCATGCCCGACGACGAAGTCATCGAATTGATCTTCGCCCCCGGTTTCAGCACGGCCGCAAAAGTGACCGATATTTCGGGCCGCGGCGTGGGCATGGACGTGGTGCGCTCCAACGTGCGGAAGCTGAACGGTCGCGTGGGGGTTCGATCCACGGTGGGCAAGGGGTCGATCTTCACCATCAAACTGCCCCTGACCTTGGCCATCATCGACGCCCTGCTGGTGAAGAGCGGCAATCAGGTGTTCGCGCTCCCCGGCACTTCCGTGGAAGAGACACTCATCGTTCCGCAGGCAAGCATCTCCCACCTCACAAGCCGTCAGGCCATCAACCTGCGCGGGGAGGTACTGGGCGTCTGCCGTCTCAAGCATCTTCTGAAATCGGCCGCTCCGGACAATGCAGCCGATGAGGTGGATGGTCTCTCTGTGGTGGTGGTTTCCGCCGCTGGTCGGCGGATGGGCATCATCGTGGATACCTTCGTCCGCCGCCAGGAAGTGGTCATCAAGCCGCTGGCGCCCTACCTCGCCAGCCTGCCGGGCATCAGCGGCGCGTCCATCATGGGTGATGGCGGCGTGGTGCTCATCCTGGATCCTGCCGAATTGCTGCAGCTCGCCGTCCAGGAGGCCGTGTGAGTCTAGGCGCCGCGCCCACGACCCCATCTCCAAGGGGGGCCCACGCCGAGGGCCGGGACTCCGTCCAGCACCGATTCATGACCTTTTTTTTGAATGACCGGGCCTATGGCCTGCCTTTGCGGCACGTGGCCGAGATCACTCCTTTCCGGGAATTGAACAAGCTGCCCCACATGCCCCGGGCCGTGGAAGGAATCCTGGACCTTCGTGGTCGCGTGGTGCCCGTGGTGAACCTGCGGGTGCGGATGTCCCTGCCGCCGCTGGACCCGTCCAAAACCGGCACCATCCTGGTTCTGGATCTGGCGGGAACGGCCACGGGCCTGCTGGTGGATGCAGTGGATGCCGTGGTGAGCATTCCCGGTTCGGATCTTGTCCCGGCCAGCCCCCTGTTGGCCGGTCTTGATGGCGCCTGGGTCGAGGGTTTCATCGTCCAGGGGGAACGGGTCGTCACCCTGCTGGATGCCGCTCTCATTGCCAACCATGGCATCGGACGGACTCAGGGGAAAGAAATCCTGGCCGACATCGGCTTCGAAGAGCGGCTCGACGATGGCCTGCGGCGTCTCATCGAGATGGCGCCGCCCAAGGAACAGGGTGAGCATCGGGTTCTGCCCCAGATCGAGTCTTCCATCTCCTATACGGAGCAGGAGATGGCCAAGGTGATGGAACGGGTGGAAGGCATGCTGGCCAGCACCGACAAGGTGTTCCAGGGGCTGGGTTACCTGAAGCAGGAGGCGGGACTCGGCAAGCTGAAAGGCCACGAGCGCGACATCGCGGATCTGGACCGCATGAACCAGGAAATGCAGGATACGGTCTTCGCCCTCATCCAGCAGATGCAGTTCCAGGACATCGCCCGGCAGAAGCTGGAGCGGGTCATGTCCCACCTCAAGGGTATGCAGGTGGCGATTTCGGGAAAGTTCCGGGCGACGAAGTAGGGCGGCCAACCCGAGCTCATCCGCCCAAAGAAGTTCCGCGAAAGGCGCGAATCGCCCTCCGGGCGCACGAAAAAAGACCCCGGGCAAAGGCCTCGGTTCAACCATCTGCCGCACTTGGTCTTTTCGCGCCCATTCGCGTTTTTCGCGGTTTCAAGCTTTTTGGTCAGGGGTTTCGTTTCATACCAGCTCTGGAGCGGTCGCCTCGGGCCGGGCACAATAGGGGTTTGGCCCTGGAGTCCCCGTGAGCAGCCTGCCCTTCACCGAAGTCCGATTTCTCGCCAGCCAGGTCGGCGAGACCGTCCGGCTGCGGGGCTGGGTGCGCAATGCCCGCACCAGCAAGACCCGCTTCATCGAGCTAAGGGATGGTTCCGGCTTCGTGCAGTGCGTGGTGGGCGCCGCCGAGGCCGAGCCGGAGAGCTACGAGTTGGCCGGCAAGCTCACCCAGGAGGCCGCCATCACGGTGACTGGCCTGGTCCAGCAGCACCCCAAGACCGGTCAGCCGGAGCTGCTGGTGAAGTCCCTGGAACTCATTGGCGGCAGCACGGACTTCCCCATCACCCCCAAGGAACACGGTACCGAATTCCTCATGGAGAACCGCCACCTCTGGCTGCGCAGCCGCCGCCAGTGGGCCATCCTGCGCATCCGGCACACCCTGGTGAAGGGCATCCGCGACTTCTTCGACGAGGATGGCTTCACGCTGTTGGATGCCCCCATCCTCACGCCCAGCGCCTGCGAGGGCACCAGCACGCTGTTCGGTACTGAATACTTCCACGAGGGCATGGCTTTCCTGAGCCAGTCCGGCCAGCTCTACCAGGAGCCGGGCATTGCCGCCTTCGGCAAGACCTATTGTTTCGGCCCCACCTTCCGTGCCGAAAAGAGCAAGACCCGCCGCCACCTCACGGAATTCTGGATGGTCGAGCCCGAGGTGGCCTTCGCTCACCTGGATGACGTGATGGCGCTTGGTGAGCGCATGACCAAATTCCTCATCCAGCGCGTGCTGGAAGGCCGCCAGGAGGAGCTGAAGATCCTCGAACGGGATCAGGCGCCCCTGGAAACCGCCCTGAACAACACCTTCGACCGCATGACCTACAGCGAGGCCGTGGACAAGCTCAAGACCCTGGGCAGCGACATCCAGTGGGGCGAGGATTTCGGCAACGATGACGAAACCATCCTCATGAACGCCACGGACCGGCCCCTATGGGTGCATCGTTTCCCGAAGGTATTCAAGGCCTTCTACATGGAGCCCGATCCCCTGGATGCCCGCCTGGCCCTGGGTGCCGACCTGCTGGCCCCCGAAGGCTATGGCGAGGTCATCGGTGGTGGCGAGCGCGCCTCGAGCCTGCAATACCTCCTGGACCAGATCGAGCACCACCAGCTGAACCGTGCCGACTACGAG
>Ga0302321_100001723_pt1 | contig 18699 bp, 13 predicted proteins | sample Fen_T0_1_FD_202505 | JGI IMG/M metagenome (GOLD analysis project Ga0302321, IMG submission 202505) | Peat permafrost microbial communities from Stordalen Mire near Abisko, Sweden - Fen_T0_1 | ecosystem: Environmental > Terrestrial > Soil > Wetlands > Permafrost | place: Sweden: Abisko...
GCGCCGCGCAGGCTGAGTCCGGCATCGCTGAACGCGGTTAGGCGGGTGTCTTTCCGGCTTTGCAACTCCGTGGCTCCGACTTGGTAGTTGACGAACAGGCTGGGCGCGGTGGCGTAGATGATGCCTTCGGGCCGTTTGCTGCGCAGGTCGAGCGCCAGCGCCCCGAAGAACGAGGCATCGGCGGAGATGTTCAATGCCAAGTTCACTTCGTCGAAGACGAAGGCAACCTTGGGGGCCAGTGATTGCAACGATACCAGCGTGTCAGCGCCATGCTGTTCGCGTTTGCCGCCCCTGAGGTGCATGCCCGATTTTTCCAGGTCGGCCACGCGAATTACAATGTCCTTGCCGCGCATGATGACGAACGCATCGCCCACATCGATCTGGTTGACGGTGGCGTGGAGGAACGCCGGGTTGTCTTCTTCCGCGGGAGCAGGTTGTGGTCGGGCCGCATCTCCACCCTCAGGGGACGCGTCCGTCGCGCTCGCGTCGGCCGGGGTATCTCCAGGCAGGCCACCTCCGTCTGGCGAGTTCTGCGCGAAGGCGCTGCCGGCGAAGGCGAGGCTTAAGAGCGCCGCCGCTACGATGGGCCGCTGGATGGATGTTGGGGCCCGGGACAGCACATCCACCACTTGCTCGTCACTTAGGGGCCGCAGCCCGACGGCTGCACGTCGAGTTTGCCGTCGAACTTGCCCTCAGCCGTCTGCACCTCGACCAAGAGCTTCTTCGACTTCTTGCAAGCGTCCTTCGGGATCTCGAGCTGCCAGACGCGGGTTCCCGCCGACAGGACGTACCAGCCATCCACGTCCTTTTCGAAGGCGGTGGCGGTGGCGGCGTCCAGGGCCTTGACGTGAACCGATTGGACTAAGAAATGGGCGTTGCCCGTGTTCTTCACCGTGAAGGAAAATATGCCCTTGGCCAGCCCCATGCCCTCGACCAAGCCGGTCGAGACCGGCTTGGCGGGTCGGATGAAAATGGGGATGCCCATCTTGGTCAGCACGCGGACCTCCGATTTGGTGTTTTCTTTCGCCGAGCGCAGGGGAGGGAGCTCTTCGACGAACACGCGGTAGGACTTCTCCGCGGCGCCCGCGGGTACCGTCGAGCCCACGCGCAACTTGCGCTCTCCACCCGCGGGCAGCGAGAGCAGACCAGGATAGACGACGATATCCTTGGTATCGGCAAGCTGCATTTCGCCCTGTGGGCTTTGCTTCCACTCCTGCACTAGCACCTTGAAGCGAAGCTCCTCGGTGCTTTGGTTTTGCAGGGTCAGCAAGGCGCTCTGATCCTTTTCGGACAGCATCACCTTGATGGGGTTGACGGTGAACGAACTGGCCTCGGCGCGGCTGCCAAGACTTGCGAGAAGACTGGCAAGACCGCCCAGCAGCAGGGCTAGACGGAAGGTATTTTTCCTCATGGCCACTCAGGATACGCTGGTTCGGCCTCGGCGGAAATTTTCGTGGGTGGCCCGCACCGGTTACTAGAAGTTGATGGTTGAGACGATGGTGTCGGTGTAGCTGCCCGCGATGGCCTGCAGTTGTGCCGCCGGGATGCGGCCGTACATGGTTACCTGGACATCGCCACCGGTGCCATCGAGGGTCGCACCTGAGTAGACCGAGCCGTTGTCGCCGGTGCCCCAAACGAAGGCGCGCGTGGATTCCCTGAAGATTTCGTAGGGCAGGAGGACCGAACCATTGGTGTGGGCCATTTGCCTCTGGGTTCCTGCGCCGTTGTGCGAGCCATTACCAAGGTCGATGGTGATGCCGCTCGCGCCCTTGGTGCAGCGGATGACGATATTGCCAGTTGCATCGTCGGGGCTAGAGGCATTGGTATTGATGGGATCGTAGGCTGTGAAGGCCAGGGTGGCCGTGTTGATGGTGCAACTGGCGGCGACCGTGGTGCTGACATCGACGGTGCTGGTCGAGCTGGCGGCAGTCGCGCTGCCGGGCGTTCCGGCGACGAGTGCGGCGGCGAGCGAGGTGGCGGCGAATACGAGCTTGGCGGTTCTGATAGTCATGGGGATCTCCTGGGGGCGGCGCGGGTTGGAAGCTAGAAGTTGACGGTTGCGACAACAGTGTCGGTGTACGTGCCAGAGGGCAGATCTTGTCCGGCGGGAATGCGTCCGTAGACGGTGAAGGTGCGGGGTGCCTTGCTTGGGGCTGCGACTGGCGAAAGAAGCCCGGACCCAGAGGTACCCCAAAGCGTGACGTGGCCAGCGTCCTGGTAGAGCGCATAGTTGAGATAGTTGGCCGCGCCGTTGAGCATGCGCATCTGGCTGCCAGAGACGTTGGCCCCAAGGCCAAGTCCGATGGTCGCGGCAGAGCCCTTGGTGCAGGTAATGGTTACCGAGCCAGAGGTGCTGTCGTCCGGGGCGGCAGCGTGGGCCACGATGGGGTCGTAGGCCGGAAATCCAACTGCGGCCGTGCTGATGGTGCAGTTGTTGTTGATGGTGGCGCTCACCGACAGGTTTGCGGTGGCGGTGGCCGCCTGGGCTGGCTCGCGGGAGCGAGTGAGCAGTGCGCCGGCGGCAAGGAAGCACAAGACCAACTTGGAAAGTTTCATGGGGCTATCTCTCCCTCATCATCAAGGAAGGGTGGTGCGGAGGCCTAGAAGTTCACGGTTGCGACGACGGTATCGTTGTAGGTGCCGGCGGGCAGATCCTGTGCCGAAGGGATCCTTCCGTAGACCGGAACAATCAGTGGGTTCTTGTCCGCCGCAATGTGCGCTGGCGGGAGGTTGGGAGCGGCATTTCCCCAAGCCTTCGTGCGGCCAGCATCTTGAAAGAGTCCATAGGTGAGGAAATTCGCACTTCCATCCGCCATGCGATTGCTCCCCGAGTAATTCAGGCCCTGGCCCAGTCCAATCGTAGTTGAAGCGCCCTTGGTGCAAGTGATGGTGACCGAACCTGAGGAGCTGTCATCATTCGCCGCTGCGTGGGTGACAATGGGGTCGTAGGCAGGAAAACCGACCGCCAGCGTGGTGATGGTGCAGTTGCTGTTGATGATCGCGCTAACGGCGAGGTTGGCGGTGGCGCTACCTGCCGCTTGCGCCGAATTCGTCGATCCAATCAGAAGGACACCCAGGGTCGCCACGCCGAAAAACAGTTTTGCACTTTTCATGGTCATCTCACTTCCTTTCCTCGAAAATGTTGTTCCTGTTTCTATCGTCCGAAATGTAATGTGACTCACCTATGTTTCTTGGTGAGGTTCCCGCGACACGCGTCCACCGGAGCAACATCTCGACCAGGCTTCCCGCGGGCACGAACTGATGCTGCGGCAGAAGATCCTTGGATACGTTGCTGGATCGTTCGCGTGCAACCTGCTCGGCCAGGACGCCGCGGGAGGCGTTTCCAGAGGCGGCGAAGTGCGAAGGGGTTTTCATTTGCGTGAACAATGCCAAGATTTTATGTGTAGAAAATGAAAGGCGCAATACATTTTTGAAATTGAAACAAAAAGTCCAATCCCTTCCGCGACTTGCCGCTGTCGGACAACGGCTTATTTTTTCTCGGGAATGCGTCGATAGTGTGTTTCGCACCCTGTGTTTTCGTCGGCATTCCGCCACCCACGGTCGGTATTCCGTATCGCTTTTCCGACGCTAAGCCTGAAGCACGCAGCCTCGGCGCTGGTCTTGCCGGGAGGCTTGTGCCCGCTGGTTCGAACTCGAATCGGTTAGCCGTCGCTATTTGCGATACGGCCGGCCGGCTTTTTTGCTTGCGGCGCTCTTGCTTCCGGCTTTGGTTCGATTCTCGTCGAGGTCGGCGAAAGACTCCGCGCCTTCGACTGTGTAGAGTTCGGCTTCGCGCTCGAAGAAATCCTTCTCGATGGGCGAGAAACCGCCACTTTGCCGTCTCTTGTGCGATGGCAGTTCGGCGGGCGGATTGCCACTTGCGAGAGTCCTCTCAGCGCTGGACTCCACAGGTGCTTCCGCCGCCAAAGACGGATCGATTTGAAATGACGAGGATGTCCGCGTCTCCGCCTCCCGGGTGGGCTTTCCTGAAGACGCAACCTTCATCTCGCCGGTCAGGCGCATTGGACTCGGCGCGACCTTGGGAGATTCCGCCGTTTGCGTTGGAAGCTCGGCCATTTCCGGCTTGGGCCCCAGTGAGGCATCGAGCTGGATCGACATGCTTCTCTGTGCGGGCATCTGGCGCGCGGTCTTCCGCGAAGGCGCGACCTGGAACTCCCCGGTGATTCTTGCCTCCGAGGCTCCAGACGATGCGGCCGCGATGGGGCTTGGGACCACCGGTGTCTGGACCACGGGAGCTTGAACCACAGGCGCCTGAACCGCGGCGGATTCTGGCGCTTTCGCCGTCTCGAGCTGCGCGATATCCAGGACCACCGACGTCCGCACGGGGACAGCACGCAGGGTGGACTGAGTTCGCCGATCGCGCGGTTCGATGGTTCCGCTAGCCTGTGTGCCAGGCACGGACAGCTTGGGTACAGGTGCGAAAGGCGAACGTCCGGCGCCGGCTTGGCTCTCGTCAATTCCTTGCATTGTGCCCGTGACAGGCAAGTTAGCCAAAGACGTGTAGGCAACTGCGGGTTGGGGCTCGGGGCGGGTGGGGGCCGTTTCGCTGGTGGACCGGGCAGGCTGAGCGGACGGTGCGGGCGCGGCGGGCAGCCCGGACAAGCGCGCGGTGATGGCTTTGGGCGCGCTGCTTTCTAGCATCGCGCCTGTGACAGCCGGGGTTGTGGCGGCAGGCTGGGGCTCGGCCGCTGGCGTGGTGGCCGAGGGTGCCGCGATTTCCAGAGTCTTCTTGTGGGTGTGACCCCTTCCCTCGCTGCGCGTGTTTGCCTCGTCTTTGACCGCAGATGCCGAGGTTTGCGCGGCCGGAGGGGTCACTGCCACGAGCGGAGGGGTTGGCGTTTCGGTGCTCTCGCCGCGTGTCCGGATGGCCCGCGGGGTAACCGGCCCCACGATTTGGGCGGTCTCCCAGAATTCCTCAAGTGGGGCGCGCGTGGCCTTGGCGTCCGAATCTGGCCTGGGATCGCGGCGCACGAGGATGGCAAGATCCACCAGGCGTCCCAGAATGCGCACGGTATCGAGGACCCGGAACGGACTATCGTCGATGATATCCGACAGCGTTCGCTGGCCGTCGCACAGGCGAACCACGGGGGTTACCTCGGCGGGCACGGCGTTGGTTGAATGCTGAAGCCGCTCTTCGCTCTTCGCGTAGACGGTCCCGGGCGGGCCGATGTCTTTCATCGCGTGGGTAAAATCACGCTGAAAGCGGTCGATCTCTTCCAGCAATTCCTGCACGGTCTGGTGCAATTGTCCGCGCCGGGCCACCGGCCGAAGATGCAACTTCAGCGCGCCCTCGTCCCAGATGAGGACGTGCTGAACCGCTGCCAAGGCCTGCAGCTGACCGACTTGGGCCGCGGTCAGCTCGCCCTCGTGAAAAAGGATCTCGCCGTGCCGGCCCTTGCGTTCAAGTTGAAGCAGGCCGGAGCGAGCCAAGCCACAGAGGGTCCTGATCAACGACAGTGTGGTCTTGGCCGCGATGGGCAGGGCCAAGCACGGTTCTTCCCCCGGCTTCTGCTCGGCCGCCGCGCCAGCCTCGACCAGCAATTGGCTCGCGGTCAGGACGTCGCGCACAAAGGCCGGCAGCGGGAGCAGGTCTGCATCGCCACTTTCCTTGAGTGGTTTGCGCAGCTCCTCGGGGCCAAGCACGAGCAGGGGCAGGGTCCGGCATGCCTCTTTGGCGCGAATCTGGCGAATGAGCGCGTGTGCCTTCTCATGCTCGGAGCGGGACGCGATGACCACGACCGAGGCGCCCGAGGCCTTGACCAGCAGGGATGCGGTCTCAGGCGTCGGGCAGGCCGTGATTCGCCAATCCGCGCCCTGGAAACCGTACACCAGGGCTTCGAGCCCCTTTGGATCGGCATCGACGATGAGCGCGGCGTTCGAGCTGGACATGGTGGAGCGGCGAGACTGTGGCGGCCAAGAGCCAGTATATCGGCGCGGCCAATTTGCTGCACGAACGAATCACGTGAAGCTGGGTGTGATCGCCGTGACCGAATCGGGGCGCCGGTTGAGTTGCCAGATCTAGGGGAGGCTAACTTGAGGTGCCGCCCGGATTTGAACCGGGGAATAAGGGTTTTGCAGACCCTTGCCTTACCACTTGGCCACGGCACCCTGCTTGACCCCCCTTATGTAGCACATCGAGCGCCGGGACGGTCAACCCGTAATGAACGCGTTTGCGAAGACGGGCTTTGCCCGTCGCAGCCAGTGCGCGGGAGGGCATGGGAACCCTTTGAGGGTTTCCATGTCGCTAGATGGTTTCGTCTTTTTCCGAAGCCTCTGGGCGGGCTGGGGCGCCGGTGCGCAGGTAGCGCGAGGCCATCTCGAACTCGAAGAACGACAGCATCTTGGTCTCCACGACCTTGCTCCACAGGGCGTGGGCTTCGTCGCTCTGTCCGCTCGATAGTCGGCGCATGGCCTCGTAGAAGTACGCTTCGGCGCGCTTGCCAGTGGAGTCGGCCTTGGCTAGCAAGGCGGTGTAGTCAATCTGTCCGACCGCGTACCGGGCCAGCTCGGTGTACCAGGCGGCGGCGCGCGCAGGACGCAGCAGGATCTTGCGCCCGGCGATGGTGCGCAGATACGCCATGGCGCCCGCGTCCGGGGCGCTGGCGCTGCGCCGGGTGAGGTCGAGAATCCACATCGACGCGTAGACCTTCACATACTCAGACACTGCGCGTGTGGACTTGGCCAGCGCACGTCGGTAGATGTCCAAGGCGGCTTCGCTTTCCCCTCGCTGCACCAGAAAGGCGATGGAATCGAGGTAGCTTTGGTCGCGATCCTCGTCTAGAGCGATGGCCTCGTCGAATTTGCGCAGCCCCTCGTCGCGGCGGCCGAGCAGGTAGTACAGGCGCCCGACCTCGAAGGTGGCCTCGGCCGAATACGACAAGTTCTTACGCCGCATCTGCTCCAGCATGAGGCGCTCCCAGCTGCGCGCGGAGGTGCTCCAGGCCTTGCGCGCGTCCTGCAGGTTGGCCGTGACCTCGTGGGCGTTGCCGAGGAGGAAGGTCAGCTTGGCTTGGCCCTCGACGTAGGGAATGGTGTCCTCGGCGGGCGCGTTGCGCTCGCGGACATCCAGGGCCTGGCGCAAGAGCGCGATGGCTTGCTGGGGCTCACCGCGTTTGATGGCGAGGTTGGCGAGTTGCTTGGTGACGTCCACGCTGCCATCGCCGTTGCGGCGCGCGCGCGACAGCAGGGGTGCGGCCTTGTCGATCTGCCCAGCATCGACCATGCCCCCGGCCAACACGAAGTCGATGTCGGCGTCGTCCAGTTTGAAACGGGCGGCGCCGTAGCGGCCGCGGGCCTCGGCGAACTGGGCACGCAGGCGTTCGGCCTCGCGCTCGGACTGGGCCATGTGATCCGGATCCATGTGCATTCTTAGACGTAGAAACGCCAGCTCCATGCGTTCGGCGGCCAGATCCGCCAATAAATCGGCGTCGGCCTTGCGCGACGACGAGGCCGCGGCGGCTTCGTCCAGGTAGCGCAAGGACAGCAACGGCTCGGACAACATGCGTGCCACCCGTGAGGCCAAGAGCAAAAGGTCAGGGTCGTTCGGCGAAGCCGCTAGGCCCTCGCGCAGAACGCCCATGGCGGAGGCTGGATCGATGCGATCGGTGGAGGTGCCGCGCAGGATTTCGTTGCGTGGCAGAAATCGCCTGGCCAGCGCCAGGTAGTCTGGCACCTTGGCCTTCGTCGAGGCCGCGGCGCGCGTAAGCTGGCGAAACTCGGGGTCGTCGCCGGGCTTGTCGGCGAAATGCTCGGCCACCTGATTGGCTTGGGCCAATTGCCCGCAGCGCAGGTAGATGGCTGCCGCAGACACCGACATCGCCGAGAGCGATTCCGTGTCCAGCAGCAGCTCGCTGAGCAGGCTGCGTGCGCCTTCCCCCGAGCCCATGGGGCGCCTCAAGATCCCCGCCACCTTATCCTGGCGGGCAAGCACCAAGCGAGACAAGCGATCCACCACCACGGGCGCGGGCCAGACCGCGGCCACGCTTTCCAGCACATCGCCGGGCGAAGCCATGCGGTGCGGACCTTGCTGGCCGCCGCCGAGCTGCGCGCCAGAATCAAGCCAGGAGAAGAGCTGGTCCAGGCGCGAGGCCCATTCCTGATTGGCGCCATCAATGGTCACGAGCACGGACAGGGCCGTCGCCACGGGTAGCTCGTTGCCGCGCGGGGAATAGGCCGCCAGCAGCAGCTTGGCCGCGTTTTGCAGAAGCTGGCGCTCGCCATCGGCAAGCCGCGGTCCACCCGCCACCCACAAGGCACTGGGTGAAAAGAGATCCAGGGCATCGCGAAAGGAGTCCTGCAAGCGATCGAAGTCGTCCTCGCTGCCCAGGGGCGAAGGCGTGCGCCGCAACTGTTCGGCGTTCAGCGCCGCGATGGGAGCGAGCAGGTAGTCGAGAATCTTGCCGCGCAGGCGCGCCCGCTGGGGTGCGTGTTCTGGCAGCGCCTGGTGGAGCAGCTTGGCCTCGAAGAAGTCCTCCTCGCTGGTGATGGCGACCACCGCGCCGGCCTCGTTGGCCAGGGCTTGCGAACTGGGGCTGAGCTGGACGGGGTTGCCTGCCATGCCATGGGCACAGCCAAGCAGACCGGCCAGGCCGAGGAGCGCGAACAGGCCAGGCCTGGTTGCCAAGGTAATCGACATGGCCGAAGTCTAGCGCGGAGAGGTTCCCCCGCGCTATAAAGCCGGCGCGCGATGGTGTCGCAATCGCAACGGCGGACGTTCTCTTCGGCCAGCGGCGAGGGGCCGTTGGTTCTCGCCCATCGTGGCGCCAGCGTCCTCGAAACCGAAAACACGCTGGTGGCCTTCCGGCGCGCCATGGCCGATGGCGCCGATGGCGTCGAGCTTGACGTCCAGCGCTGTGCGACGGGCGAGGTGGTGGTCTTTCACGACGACGATTTGAAGCGGCTGGCGGGAAGACCCGAGCGTATCGATCAGCTTTCCCTGGCTGCGCTTCGTCAGGTGCGGCTGCTGCCTGGGGGCGAGATCCCGACGCTGGCCGAGGCGCTGGAAGCCTGCGGGCCCGCCGGCCTGGTCAACATCGAGATCAAGCATACCGGGCTTTTTCCGACAGGCTGCCGGGCCCTGGTGGAAGGCGTGGCCGGGGTCGTGGCGCGTGCCGATGCGGGGCACAGGGTGCTCATTTCGTCGTTCAGTCCGGGCGCAGTGTGGGGGTGGCGCAAGCTTCGGACCGACGTGCCGAGTGGCCTACTCTTCGAACGGCCACGGCCCTTTCATCGGCCCTGGCCCGTGCGCACCGATAGCCTTCTGCCGGTGCTGCGTCCGTTCGCGGTACATCCCGAAAATACGCTCTGTACCCACGAGCGCGTGGCGGGCTGGCGACGACGCGGGTATGCGGTCAACGTGTGGACGGTGGACGCGCCCGAGCGCATCACGGCCCTGGCGGCCATGGGCGTAAACGGCATCATCACCAACGACCCAGCCGGAGCCCGATCCGTGTTGACCTTGACCCGGCGATCCGCAGGTGGCTAACATCCCGCCACCATGAGAACAATCGTCGTTGTGGGTGGAATTCTGCTCGCGCTTGCGGCCTGCGAAAGCACCACTTCCGAGCGGATCGAGGCGTGGAAGGGGACGCAGAAAGGTCCCGACAAAATCGAGGCGGCCTTGCGTGGTGGCAACGTGCCCGCCAACCTGCGCGCCGAAGCCGCGGCGGCGCTGGTCGATATCGGACGGCCCGAAAAGGTCGATGAGATCATGGCGGCCATGGAAGCGGGCGAGCGCTGGGAGATCCTGAAAACACTGGTCGAAATCCACATCAAGGCCATGTCCAGCCCGCAACTGCCCAAGGTGCGCGAGGCGCGGGACGGTCTATTCAGCGTGCGCCAGTACGCGCCGCCCGAGGAGCAGAAGCGCATCGACGGCGTACTTTTGGCCTCCATCGAGAAGGATCTCTCCGACGGGCGTTTCACCGGGGGGCGGCATTCACTGGACAAGATCTTGTCGGCCATCGGGCCAGCTTCGGGCCCCATGCTGGTCAAGCTGCTTGGCGATCCCAAGTCGCCCTACAAGGGCCTGGCCGAGCTACTCGTCAAGGTCTGCGACGAGCCGACGCGCGACAAGGGCGGGGCCGCGCTTCTCGGCCGTGTCTCGGCTGGGAAAGAAATTCCAATAGACATGTGGCTGTCTCTCGGTTTGCTCGGTGGTCCCACGGTCACGGACTACCTGGCCGGCAAGATGGAGAAAGGATCGCCCGAAGACGCGATCTTCGCGGCGAAGGCCCTGCAGCAAGCCCGTTTCCCGACGGTGTTGCCGCTGGCGCTCAAGCTCGCTGGCGATGGCAAAGCCAACAAGGAACTGCGCGGCGAGGCCTTTGGTGTGATCGAAAAGATTGGTGGTCCCGAGGCGCAGAAGGGGCTTCTGCACATCATTGCCGAGGACAAGAACGAACTGGTTCGCTACCGCGCCCACGAGGCAGCCCTGGAAGCTGGCAAAGGCGACGCCATTGTTCCGGCGTTGCAGGCGTTTTCTGGCAAGCTGTCGTTCAAGCGGGAAGACGTGGTGGATTTCCTGGTCAAAGACATTTCCAAGCTAGGCGCGAAGGCCAAGCCGCAGGTCCTGGCGGCCCTGGCTTCCCCCTCGGCGCTGGCCCGCATGACCGCGGTCTTGGCCCTGGAGGCGCCCGTCGCATCCAATCCCAAGGGCCACCTGGGTGGGCCCGAGGACGCCGCCGCAGTGCTGAAACTTGCGGATGACAAGGCCGTGATCAAAGGATTCCCCTCAGGCGGGTCGGTTGGCGCCGAAGCCAAACGGGTCGCTTCATTGTTGCAAGCCAAGTAAACTGGGTTTTGGCAAGCGGCCAAGAGGCTACAAGAGGCTAAGAGAGAGCAAGGATCGACCATGTCCACGGATCCGAATCGCAAAACGCTCCGTCACTTCTACTGCACGGACGGTATCTGGCAGATTTTCGAGCACATGTCCGAGGCCCTGGATCGCGGGGTCGATGAACTGGTCAACGAAGCGATGCGGGCCCTTGCCGAGCAGAATGGCTATCTGGCCGGGCCAGACACGGATGCCCAGCCCTCTGGCCTCTATGTGCCCGATCCGTCGCGGTCGCCAGCCATGCCGCCACCTTTGCCCGCGGCGCGCATGACCGCGCACTTCGCGGGCCGTCCACCGTCACCTTCGGGGCCGCCCACGGCGGTGCCGCCTCCAAGCCCAGGTGGCGCCGACCCCATGCCGCCGCTGTTTCTCGTCTTTGGCAACCAGAAGTACATCGTCGATAAGGATCAATTCATCATCGGGCGCGGGGCCAAGTCCTCGGACCTGCCCATCCGCGACGGCAATATCTCGCGCAAACACGCCGCCGTGGTCAGGCGCGGTGGCGCCTACTACATCAAGGATCTCGGTTCGACCAACGGCATCGACTTCAACGGCGAGCGTATCGAGGCGCGCAAGATCGAAGAAGGTGATGTCTATTCGATCTGCGACTACCAGCTCAGGTTCACATTTAAGTAGGCGGCCTTTGGCCGAGAACCGTCCGGTGTCCTTGGAGGACCCGCTTGAGACGCTGCCGGGCGCTGGTCCTGTGACGGCTGCGCGCATGGCGGCGCGTGGGCTGGTGCGCGTACGCGACCTGCTGTTCTTCTTCCCGCGTGCCTATGAGGACTACCGCAGGATCTATTCACTCGCCGAATTGGGTGCGCTTGAGCCGGGGACTTCGGTTCTTATTCGTGGGAAAATCGTAAGTGTTCACAGGTTCTTCCGACGCATTCTTGATGTGTACGTTGAGGAAAATGGAACCCGCCTGCGCGCCCGCTGGTTCCGGCCGAATGCGAGCATGGCCAAGAGCTTCGAGAAGGGCGCGCCGGTCGCCCTGGCCGGCAAGTTGCGGCGGTCCGAGAGCGGCGAGGCCGAGCTGATTCATCCCAGCAACGTAACCGCGTTTCTGGCGGAATCGGCCAGCGTGGGCATCCGGCCACGCTACCCGGTGATTGAGAAGGTTCCTGGCCGCACGGTCGAGAAGATCGTCGCGGCGGCGCTGACGGCGGTGGGTCACCAGGTGCCGGATCTTCTGCCCGCGTCCCTGCGTGTCCAGCATGGCCTGCCCGATGTGGCACAGGCGCTTGCGTTCGTGCACCGGCCGCCCGACACAACGTCAGATCTCGAGCTGGTGGAGCTTCTGGCTGGCACCGCGCCAGCGCAGCGCCGCTTCGCACTCGAAGAGCTGTTCGTGCTCCAGACCGGACTGGCGCAGGAGAGGGCTCGGGTGAAACAGCGGCACGCACCCCCGGGCGCGGGTTTTGATTCCCAGCAGCTTCTCGCCGCGGTGCGGGCGGCGTTGCCGTTCACCTTCACAGGTACCCAGGAGCGGGCGGTGAACGCCATTTTCGAAGCCATGGCCGCGCCCTCGCCCATGCAGTGCCTGCTGCAAGGCGATGTGGGCAGCGGCAAGACCGCGGTGGCCTTCGCAGCCTGCGTGCGAGCTGCCCGCGCAGGTGGGCAGATCTTGTTCATGGCGCCCACGGCCGTATTGGCCGAGCAGCACAGCCGCACCTTGAGCGCCTGGGGCGCGCAGGCCAACTTGCGCACGGGACTTCTCCACTCGGGTCTGGACACGGCCGAACAGAAGCGGGTGCTTGCCGCCGCCGCGGCGGGCGAGCTGGACCTGATCGTCGGCACCCACGCCCTGTTGGAAGATCGCCTGCGCCTGTCCCGCCTGGTGCTGGCCATCATCGACGAACAGCACCGGTTCGGCGTGCGGCAGCGGGCCCGACTGCGCCGGTTGGACAGCGGTGAAAACGGCTGGCAAATCGGTGCGCAAAACGGCATGGTCCCGCACCTACTCGTGCTTTCCGCCACACCCATTCCGCGCTCCTTGGCCCTGACTCTCTATGGCGACCTCGACCTGGTCACGCTGGAAGGTTTGCCACCGGGACGACTGCCGATCCATTCCCATGTGTGCACCGGTGAGGTCGAGCGCGAAGGGGCGTATGCGGCGGTGAAACAGGCCGTGGCCAGGGGAGGACAGGCGCTGGTTGTGTGCCCAGCTATTGCCGAGGGCGAGGGCGGGGGCCGAACCAGGGTTTCAACCGTGGCGCTGGCCCGCACCCTGCGCGCCAGCCTGCATCCAGCGCGGGTTGGCGTGCTGCACGGCCAGCTTGCGGCCGAGCGCCAGCGTGCCGTGATCGACGCCGTTCGTGAAGGGCGGCTGGATGTTCTTGTGTCCACCACGGTGGTCGAGGTCGGCGTGGATTTGCCGCGGGCGCAGGTCATGGTCATCGAGGACGCGGACTGTTTCGGCCTGGCCCAGCTGCACCAGCTGCGCGGCCGGGTTGGGCGGGGCACGGACCAAGCGCGATGCTATTTTCTGACGGTATCGGAGGCCCCCGATGCGCTCGACCGGCTGCGCGTGGTGGCTTCGAGCCAGGACGGTTTCCGCATCGCCGAGGAAGATCTGCGCCGCCGAGGTGTGGGCGATTTGCAGGGCACGCGCCAAAGCGGAACGCCCGAGCTGCGCTTCGCGGACCTGGCAACTTATATGGGGCTGGTCGAAGCCGCTCGGGCCGCCGCCGGGGCCGTGCTGGCCGAGGATCCCGACCTCACGCGCCCGGAGCATGCCGAACTTCGCCGCGCGGTGAAGGCGCGCTTCGAAGCGGCGCATCCGATTTCCGAGGAGGCGGGCTAATTATGAACAGTGCGCGGCGGGCGATCTTCGCGGGCTTCTGGGGCGGCTTGCTGGCGGGGGTGCTGGATGCACTTGCCACGCTGCTCACGTCGTCGGGCATGCTCGACATGCCGAACCGCTTTCATGTGGTGGCCATTGATGGCGGGCTGGGGGCCATGGCCGGCGCTTGCATGGTGGTGGTGTTCGTCGGATGGACCCTGGCGCTGCAACGCCAGCCCGCGCGGTCGCGCTGGTTGTCGGCCGGCCATGCCGTGACCTTGCTGCTGGCCTTGCCTGTCGTGGTGTACGACGCCTTCGCCCTGTTTCACGGCACGCAGGCCGCGCGCATCCCGGGCCACCAGCTGCTGTCGGTCGGATTGATCACCGCCGGTGCCGCTGCCATTTGGATTGCGGTGACCCTGTGGGGCCGGCTGCTCGCCCGCGCCGAACCGGCCGGTGGCGATCCCACCGCACCCATTCGCACCAGGACTTTGAATCTCGTGATCGGGGTAGCACTGGTGCTTGCCGCGCTGGCGGCTGGCTGGGCGAACCGCAATGTCCTGCCACGCCTGTACCCCTGGTTTCACCTGACCTTGACCCTTGCTTCGTTGCTTGCCTGTGTGCTGGCCGTGCGCTTGCTGCTTGGGTTGGGACGGCGAATCTTGGGCAAACGTTGGTCTTGGATCTTCGCCACGGTCGCGACCGCCGCTTTGTTAGCCGGCGGCTTTTGCGAGCGCCCGATCCTTTCACGCAGCCAGGGGCTGCGCTACTTCATCTACGAGAAGACCCAGCTGGCCAGCCTGTTCGTGCGGCTTCTTCCCACGCCCAAGCCGCGTGCAAGCCAGGTATCGATCGCGCCGACAGGGGCGTCCTTGCCACCGCTGCCTTCCGGGCCGCACCGGCCAGGCTCGGACGTCATTCTTATCACCGTCGATGCCGTGCGCGCGGACCACTTGGGCTGCTACGGCTATCCGCGCGCCACGTCGCCCAATATCGATGCCCTGGCCGCGCGCGGGGTGCGTTTCGAGCACGCCTACACGCAAGCCCCGCACACCTCGTTCTCGCTGGCGTCGGTCATGATTGGCAAGTACTACCCGACGCTGGCACGGCTGGCACCGTCGGATACGCACGAAACCCTGGCCACCATGTTCCGGCACTATGGCTGGAAGACGGCTGCGTTCTTTCCGCCCGCGGTGTTCTACATCGACGCCCACAAGATGAAGGCTTTCGAGTCGAACAACTTCGACTTCGAGTACGTGAAGTACGAGTACCTCGGTGCCGAGGAACGCATCGGACAGATCGAGGATTTTCTGCGCGCCGAGCATCCGGACAAGCTGTTCCTGTGGCTGCACCTGTTCGAGCCGCACGAGCCCTACGTGCTGCATCCGGGCTTCGATTTTGGCGGCGGCGAGGTGGATCGCTACGACAGCGAGATTGCCTATTCGGACATGGTGGTGGGCAAGGTCGTGGCGCTCGTTCAGCGCGAGCGGCCGGGCGCCGTGGTCATTCTGGCCGCGGATCATGGCGAGGAATTCGGCGAGCACGGCGGCCGCTACCATGGAACGACGCTTTTCGAGGAGCAGGTTCACGTGCCGCTGATTGTGGTGGCGCCTGGGCTGACGCCGCACGCGGTGTCTGGGCCGACCCAGCTTATCGACATCCCCGCGACCATCTTGGGTTTGCTCGATCTTCCGCTGCCGGCGCGCATGCGCGGCACCGATCTTGGCCCGTGGCTGGCCACGCCGCCCGCGCCTGTGAACCGTTTGCCGCCCGCCTTCGCCGAAGTCGAAGACAAGCGCATGGTCGTGGCCGGGACCGAGAAGCTGGTGTGCGACGTGAGCCGAGACTATTGCTCGTATTTCGATTTGCTTGCCGACCCGCGCGAGCAGCACGACCTGGCCGATCAGCGCCCAGAGCGGCTGGCGTCCTTGCGCCAACTGCTCGACAAGTGGCTCGGCGAGCAGGCGCGCTACGAATCGAAGTTGCTGGGCGCCGCCGATGGGACGGGCGAGCTTGCGCGAGCCATCGAGCGCGGGCGCCTGGGCGATGCCAGCGCGGCCCTACCCTTGGCCGAGATGCTGATGGGAAGCGCGCCGGCCGTGGCGCGGCGGGAGGCGGCCAGCCTGCTTGTCACCGCGTTGCCGACTAGGCAAGAGACTCTGGCCACGTTGCGGTTGGCCGCGGACAAAGCCGACGACGAAGAAGTTCGGCATTGGGCCGCCGTGGCCGCCGTGCGAGGTGGCGCGAGCGAGGTGCAGGAGCGCCTGCGCACGCTCCTGGCGAAGCCCCCAACCGAGGCCACCCAGGGCTTGCTCGTTCAGGTCGCGCTGGCCCTCGCTGAAAAGTCGGATGGGGCTGGAGTTCCCGTGCTCGGTACCGCCCTCGATGCTTGCGGCAGCGACGTTCTCTTGTGCAAGCGGATCATCACTGTCTTGGGGGCGCTGAAGGACGTGCGGGCCGTGCAGCCGCTGGTTGAGCACCTGGCCTTCGTGCAGACCCGCCGCGAGACAGTGGAAGCACTGGGGGCCATCTCCGATCCCGCCAGCGCTGCCACGCTCATCGGCAGCCTGGAAGGCGATGCCTACGTTCCCGTGCGCGTGGCCGCGGCCGCGGCACTTGGCCAGCTTGGAGGCGCGCGCGCGTTGCAAGCCTTGCAGTCCGCCCTGGTTCACGAGCGCGAGCCGGCGGTGTTGGCCGCGGTTCGAGGCGCCCTGGCGGCACACGGCCGTCCCAGGTAGCGACGGCAGGATTGTCACTCGGGCCTATTGTCTGGCTGGGCTTGAGGTAAGATGGCCCGAATCTATTTGGGAGTGTGACGATGATTATGCATGGTCCTGTTTCTCGCCGCGTTCGATTGAGCGGATGGTGTCTCGTGACTTTGGGTGTGTGGATGTGCCTGGGCACAGCCAGCGCCGGAACTTGGCAAGCGGTTGGCGTAGGCGATTGTCCCGGACGGGACGTTGCCGGATCGCGCGGGCCGGTGCCCGAGGCCGGCAAGTGCGATGCAAGTTTCGCCGGCTATACGGCTGTGTGCTGGGGCCACGGTTGCACGTACAAGAACGTGGCGACGGGATCATGCACGGGTGGGGCGAATCCCGGCCAGATGTTCACCTGCGCCGCGACGGCACCTGCCCCCACACCGGCGGGTGGTGGATGGCAGTCGGTGGGCCTAGGCGATTGCCCGGGCCGCGACGTGGCTGGCACCAGCGGGCCGAATCCCGATGCGTCGAAGTGCAACGCGAACTTCGCAGGCAACACGGCGGTGTGCTGGACCACGGGCTGCACATACAAGAACGTGGCGACGGGGTCGTGCACGGGCGGGGCCAATCCCGGCCAGATGTACACCTGTGGTGCAAAGCCGGCGGCCGCGCCTACGCCGCCACCTCTGCCACCGCCGCCACCTCCTGCCGGTGGCAGTTGGCAGTCGGTGGGCCTGGGCGATTGTCCCGGCCGCGACGTGGCCGGCACCGGCGGACCAAATCCCGACGCGTCGAAGTGCAACCCTGGTTTTGCGGGCAACACGGCGGTGTGCTGGACGACCGGTTGCACGTACAAGAATGTGGCGACCAGCGCGTGCACGGGTGGGGCGAATCCTGGCCAGATGTACACCTGCGGCGCCAGCGCGGCCCCAACGCCACCTCCAGGGGCTCCACTGGCTTCGGGCGGACATCAACGCCGGCCGGGCCCGGGCGCGAAGCCCATGCGCATCTGGCAACCGGTGGGCGTGGGTGACTGCCCAGGCCGTGACGTGGCCGGCAGCGCCGGGCCGACGCCGGATCCGACGAAGTGCGACGGCAGTTTCGTGGGCAACACGGCGGTGTGCTGGGCGAGCGGCTGCACGTACAAGAACGTTGCGACGGGCGCGTGCACGGGCGGGGCAAATCCGGGCCAGATGTACACCTGCGCTGGCGGTGCGGCTTTGCCACCGCCACCACCAGGGCCGCCCAAGATTCAGGGCAAGCGCTACAGTGTCGTCAACTACACTGGCGATACCCAGAGTCCCCACGATTTCGTCGTGGATTGGAAGGCGTGCAAGGTCGCTGAGCTGAGCCCGGATTATGAACGTGGCAACGAGGAAATCAGCGTTGTGGTGTGCCGCCCGGGTACCCGGCTCGTCATCAAGACCGAGGTGAAGTCCACGGGGCAATGGATCCAATACGACTGGGTCATGCTCGACCTGGGTGCAACCATGGCCGGGTCCTACCGCGACGCCACGACCTGCGGACCCTCGGCGGGCAAAGTCGGGAAGGGCGTCCGCTAGAGCGTTCTGGATTCAGCTCTGGTTGCTGTTGCGGCGCCCGCTTCGCCTCGAGGCCGGCGCCGCAGCAGTATCAGCATATAGCCAACCACCAGCAGGTTCACGGATAGCGATGCCATTCGCAGCGTGGTCACCTTCTTGAGCAGTTCGACGACCTCGAAGGGAACGTAGATCGCACCGCTGATGGCCGCCAGCCACTCGGCCCACGCCTTTCCTCGCCACAGGCCGTAGGCTTCGGCGAAGCGAAGGGAGGCGTAGAGCAGCGACCCGAGGGCCAAGGCCCAAAGCCAACCGTCGGTGACCCTGGCCGTGAGTCCAAGGAAGATGCGCGGATAGTGCGAGGATGGGCTGAGGTGAAGGTGGCGGACCAATTCCTCGCCGGCTTCCTGCACGTCGCGGTGGATGAGCCCGAGTAGGCCCAGCCCTGCGAGCAGAACAAGCGTGCCTTTGGCCGCCTCGTAGCCAGCGATGGTGCGCAGTCCAGCCGACGTCTTGTGTGCGGGAAGGCTTGTTTGTGAATTCACCCACACAGCCTACAGCATGGTGTCGGCGAGTTCACGGCGTGCGGGTTTCGTCGCGCAGCCATGCCAGGTACGGGGCGCTGCCCTCGACGAGGGGCAGGGCGATGATCTCAGGCACTTGGTAGGGGTGCAGCGCGCTCACCCGGTCGCGCAGGGTCGGGAAGAGTTCGCGCCGGGTCTTGAGCACGCACAGCACCTCCTCCTCGTCGCAGACCTTGCCTTCCCACGTGTAGATCGAGCGCAAGCCCGGCAGGATATTCACACAAGCCACCAGCTTCTC
>Ga0302321_100001724_pt1 | contig 18699 bp, 16 predicted proteins | sample Fen_T0_1_FD_202505 | JGI IMG/M metagenome (GOLD analysis project Ga0302321, IMG submission 202505) | Peat permafrost microbial communities from Stordalen Mire near Abisko, Sweden - Fen_T0_1 | ecosystem: Environmental > Terrestrial > Soil > Wetlands > Permafrost | place: Sweden: Abisko...
GACCACAGGCGCGCGAGCGCAAAGCCGCCGGCCGGCGCGGCAAGCGGCATGAACCCCAGCGCCATCGACTTCACGCCTCCACCGTGCGGCCCTTGAGTGCGAACAGGCCCTGCGGTCGCTTCTGGATGAAGACGATGATGAACACGAGGATCATGATCTTCGCCAGCACCGCGCCCTGCCATGCCTCGAGGAACTTGTTCATGACGCCCAGGCCAAGCGCCGCGTAGACGGTGCCCGCCAGCTGGCCGACGCCACCCAATACGACGACCATGAACGAGTCGACGATGTAGCTCTGGCCGAGATCGGGGCCTACATTGCCGATCTGCGACAGCGCGCATCCGGCGAGGCCCGCGATGCCCGACCCCAGCCCGAAGGCCATCATGTCGATCTTCGGCGTGCGCACGCCCAGCGCGCTGGCCATGCCGCGGTTCTGCGTCACCGCGCGCACGTAGAGACCCAGCGTCGTGCGTGTCAGGACCAGCCAGACAGCGAGCAGCACGCTCGCCGCGAACGCGATGATCACGACACGGCTCCACGGCAGCACGACGTTGGTCATGATCTCCATGCCGCCGGACATCCACACGGGGTTCTCGACCTGGACGTTCTGCGCGCCGAAGATCGTGCGCACGCCCTGGATGAGGATGAGGCTCAAGCCCCACGTCGCGAGCAGCGTCTCGAGCGGCCGGCCGTACAGGTGCCGGATCACGGTTCGCTCCAGGACGACACCCACGCCCGCGCTGATCGCGAAAGCCACGGGCACAGCCACCAGCGGATAGAAATCGAAGACGCCCGGTGCGTGCTGCCGGAACAGGCTCTGCACGACATAGGTCGCATAGGCGCCGATCATGATCAGCTCGCCGTGCGCCATGTTGATGACGCCCATGAGGCCGTAGGTAATGGCGAGCCCCAGCGCCGCCAGCAGCAGGATCGTGCCGAGCGAGATGCCCGAGAACACGCGCGCCGCGATGTCACCGGCCATGAGCCGCTTCTCGACGGCGGCGAGCGACTGCGCGGCCTCGGCGCGAACCTGCGTGTCGGGCTCGACGTAGACGCCGCCCTTGCGCTCGAGGACGCGCTGCAGCAGCGTCTTGGTGGCGCCGGTGTCGGATTGTCCCAGCGCGCGAATGGCCGCGAGCCTCTTGGCCTTGTCGCCGCTGCGTAGCTCGATCGACGCCTTGGACAGCGCGAGCAGGCCGCGCACTTCGGGGTCCGATTCTTTCGCCAGCGCCGCATCGATCGCCGGCAGCGCGGCTTCCTCGGAATTGTTCTGCAGGTCTTTCGCGGCGGCGAGCCTCACAGCGCGGTCGTTCGACGCCAGCTTCAGCGCGGCGATCGCCGTGGTCAGTTCCAGGCGCAGCCGGTTGTTCACCACTACATCGTCACGCGCCTCGGGGAGCGGCGCGACCACCTTGCCCGTGACAGCGTCGACGGCGGTGTCGCCCTTGACGATGAGGACGAGATCCTCGCCCGAGGTCTGTACCTCGCCGTCCAGCAGCGACTGCAGCAGCGGCAGAGCCGCAATGTCGCCGCTGCCGACCAGCTTGCCGATGGCCTCGACTTTCGCATCGCTTTCTCCGAATGCCAGATCCTTGATCACCGGCGCGGGCAGCGCAATCGCGCCTGTCGCGAACCAGCACGCCGCGAGCACCAGCACCCGCATCGATCGCCGCACGCCGCTGCCCATTGCATCAACCCCCGAAATTGCCCGATAAGCGCGGAAGAGCGTGTTCAAAAAAAACCGGCAGCGGGCGGCGGCAGCGGTCACGAGACCGTTGTCTGCCGCACCCGCTGCCGGCGGGCTGTCCAACCCATTTCCTGCTCTTGCGTTGCGTTGCCTTGCCTTGCGGTTACTTCTTTTCGGGTGCGTCCTTCTTGCCCTTGTTCTCGGGAATGAACGGGCTCCACGGTTGCGCGCGGATCGTTTCCTTCGTCTTCCACACGACCTTGAACTGGCCGTCGGCCTGCACTTCGCCGATGAACACCGGCTTCCACAGGTGGTGGTTGGTTTCGTCCATCTTCATCGTGAAGCCGTTCGGCGAGGCGAATTTCTGGCCGGCCATCGCGGCGATGACCTTGTCCGGATCGGTGGACTTGGCCTTCTCGACGGCCTGCTTCCACATCATCATGCCGACGTAGGTCGCTTCCATCGGGTCGTTGGTGATCGGCTTGTCCGCGCCCGGCAACTTCATCTTCTTGGCGTAGGCGGCCCATTCCTTCTTCCAGGCGTCGTTCACCGGATTCTTGAGCGACATGAAGTAGTTCCACGCCGCGAGGTGTCCGACCAGCGGCTTGGTGTCCACGCCGCGCAGCTCTTCTTCGCCGACCGAGAACGCCACGACGGGAATGTCGGTGGCCTTGAGGCCCGCATTGCCGAGTTCCTTGTAGAACGGAACGTTCGAGTCGCCGTTGATCGTCGACACGACAGCGGTCTTGCCGCCCGCCGCGAATTTCTTCACGTCCGCCACGATCGTCTGGTAATCGCTGTGGCCGAACGGCGTGTACGTTTCCATGATGTCCTTGTCGTCGATTCCCTTGGAATGCAGGAACGCGCGCAGGATCTTGTTGGTCGTGCGGGGATAGACGTAGTCGGTGCCCAGGAGGACGAAGCGCTTGGCGCCGCCGCCTTCCTTGCTCAACAGGTATTCCACCGCGGGGATCGCCTGCTGGTTTGGCGCGGCGCCCGTGTAGAACACGTTCTTGGAAAGTTCCTCGCCTTCGTACTGCACCGGGTAGAAGAGGAGACCGTTCAGTTCCTCGAACACCGGCAGCACCGACTTGCGGGAAACCGAGGTCCAGCAGCCGAACACGACGGCGACCTTGTCTTGGGTCAGCAGCTGCCGCGCCTTCTCGGCGAACAGCGGCCAGTTCGACGCGGGATCGACGACGACAGGCTCGAGCTTCTTGCCGAGCACGCCGCCCTTGGCATTGATCTCCTCGATCGTCATCAGCGCCATGTCCTTGAGCGCGGTCTCGCTGATCGCCATCGTGCCCGAGAGCGAATGCATGATGCCGACCTTGATCGTGTCTGCGGCGAGCACCGGCGCGCCGAAGGAGAGGCCGGCTGCAGTGGCTGCCGCGATGGCCGACAGGCGCTTGATGAAACCTCTGCGTTGCAATGACATGTCGTGTTTCCCCGCGTTATTGAATTGGAAGGTGCGATTCGTCCTGATGGAACCCGGAGGGGCGACGTACACCCGTACGCGTTCCACTGTGATGTTGCATTGCACGACGCATGCCAAGGTCCGCGGCCGCATCCAATGGCATTGATTTGATTTGGTAAACGGCGCTTTCGGTCCGCCGCCGCGCCGCCGTGCGCGCCAACCGGGTGCACGAAACGCATCCCACATTGGTGCGTGCAGATCGTCCGCGCACCAATGTGGGGACCGCAGACGCCTCAGCGGGCGTTCACGCGCCGCCGGTCGAGGTCAGCGCGGCGGCTTGGGCGAGCGAATGCGGCGCCGGCGCAGCCGCAATGCGATGGTCGCGATCACCGCCACCATTAGCGCACTGATGAAGAACTCGCGCTCGACGTGCATCAACCGGCCAAGAAGGCGCTGCGCCGCTTCGCCCAGAACGTACCCTGCGCCCACCCAGCACGCGCTCCAGACGAGCGCGCCCAGCGTGTTGAGGATCAGGAAGCGCGGCCACGATACAACGCTGCTGCCGATGACCGCGGGACCCACGGTGCGCAACCCGTACAGAAAGCGGATGCCGAAGATCGACAGATCGGGATGGCTATGTATCAATGCCTGCACCCGCTCGGCAGCGGGAGCGAATTGGGGAAAGCGCCCGAGCAGTTCCGCGCCATAGCGGCGACCCAGCGCGAAATAGACGATGTCGCCCGCGGCGCCACCGAGCGCGCCGAGCGCAATCACCCAAAGCAGGTCGAGCACGCCGCGATGTGCGAAAAGACCTGCGAGCACGAGCACCGTCTCGCCCTCGAACAAGGCCCCGGCCAGCGTGGCCGGATAGCCGTACGCCGCGACCCACGGCGAGAGGTCGATGGTCACGCTGCAGCGGCTCGCGAGCAGTTCGCCGGCATCAGACGCCCAGCCTCGCCGCCAGGTCGTCGCGCCGCGCAATCAGCGTCTCGGAGGTATCCGCGAGTACCACGCGGCCCTTCTCGAGGATCAGCGCGCGATCCGTGTTGGCCAGCACCGATCGGAAATTGCGGTCGACGATCAGCGATGCAATGCCGGTGCCGCGAATGTCGGCCACGATCCGCCAGATTTCGCGCACGATCAGCGGCGCCAGCCCTTCAGTGGCTTCGTCGAGAATTAGCAGATCCGGGTTGGTGGAGAGCGCGCGACCGATCGCCAGCATCTGCTGCTCGCCGCCCGACAGCTGCTGTCCGCCGTGACCCAGGCGCTCGCGCAACCGCGGAAAGGTCTGGAGAATACGCTCGAGCGGCCAGTCGTCGCGACCCGAAACACCGCGCCGTGCGGCGACGACGAGGTTCTCGCGCACGGAGAGATTGGGAAAGATAGCGCGGCCTTCGGGCACATAGGCCAGACCCCAGCGGGCGATGCGGTCCGGTCGCAAACGCGTCGCGTCGTGGCCGCGGACGGCAATGCGCCCCCCAGACGCACGCACGTGTCCGAGCAGTGTCCGGATCAGCGTCGTCTTGCCCATGCCGTTGCGCCCGAGGAGACCGATGGCTTCGCCTTCGCGCACGCAAAGCGAGACGCCGCGAAGCACGTGGCTCTCACCATAATGGACGTGCACGTCGTCCGCCGCGACCAGCGGCACGGCATCCACCGATTGCGCGACGTCAGCCATTCGCTTCGCCCAGGTACGCCAGCTGGACTTCGGGATCGGCGCGCACGGCAACGGGAACATCGCTCGCGATCACCGTGCCGTTGACCATCACCGTGATGCGGTCAGAGACGCGGAACACCGCGTCCATGTCGTGCTCGACCAGCAGGATCGCATGCCCCGCCTTGAGTCCCGACAGCAGGCCCAGCATGCGCTCGGTCTCCTCGGCGCCCATGCCGGCAAGTGGCTCGTCCAGCAGCAGCACGCGCGGCCGCGTCGCGATGCACATCGCGATCTCCAGCTGACGCTTCTCGCCGTGCGAGAGCAGCCCGGCCGTGCGGTCCGCGATTGCCGTCAATCCCGTCCGGTCCAGTGCCTCGCGCGCCATGGCTGTGCTCGCCTTGCAAGTTGCCGCCGCCGTCCACCAATTCCACGGACGCTGACGCGTGGCCTGCGCGGTGAGGCGGCAGTTCTCGAACACCGTGAAGCGCGGGAAGATCGTCGTGCGCTGGTAGCTGCGGCCGAGCCCCAAGTGCGCGCGCGCCGGCTGCGAACGCTTCGTGACGTCGTTCCCGAGCAGTTCGACCGTTCCCGACGTGGTGCCGATCTCTCCGGAGAGAACGTTGATCAGCGTCGACTTGCCCGCGCCGTTGGTGCCGATCACCGCGTGGATTTCGCCCTCTGCCAGGTCGAGCGAAACGTCGGACACCGCGGTGAGCCCGCCGAAGCGCCGCGTGACGCTGCGAGCGCGCAGCAGCAGCGAAGCAGCGTCAGCCACGCGCCGCCCCCGCCGCCTTGCGCGCGCGCCACGCCCGCCATTGTCCCGGGAGGCCGATGAGCCCGTTCGGCATGAAGGCGACGCACAGGATGATCGTGCCGCCCAGCATCAGCGGCCAGTGCTTCGCAAAGCTGCCGAAGACAACCTCCCATTGAAAGAACAACTGGAGCAGCGCAAACGCGAACGCGCCCAGCACGGCGCCGGACAGGCGGCCCATGCCGCCCAAGATCAGCATCAACAGGACGGCGCCGGATTCGTGCCACGACAGCATCTCCGGGTTGACGAAGCCGTCCTTGACCGCGACCAGGAAGCCCGCGAGCCCGGCGAGCGCGCCGGCCAGCGTGAAGGCCGCCCACTTGTACGGGAACGTCGCGAAGCCCGCCGCGCGCATCCGCTGCTCGTTGCTCCGGATGCCGGCCAGTACGCGCCCGAATCGGCTCTCCAGCAACACCGCCAGGAACATGAACACCAGCACCAGGCACGCCAGCACGACGTAGTAGAACGCCACCGGCTTGCCCAGGTCGACGATGCGCGCGCCGTACAGCACGACCTCCGGCTTGAAGTTGAGATAAATGCCGTCGGTGCCTCCACCCAGCTTCGTGTCGTGGAACACGTAGTACGCCATCTGCGCGAACGCCAGCGTAACCATGATGAAGTAAACGCCCTTCGTCCGCAGCGCCAGCGCGCCAACACAGAACGCATACAGCGCCGAGCAGGCAATGGCCGCCGGCAGAACCCACCACACGCTCGCGGCGCCGTATTTGGGCGACAGCAGGACCGTCGCATACGCGGCGATGCCGTAGAACGCCGCGTGGCCGAGGCTCACCAGTCCCGTTGCGCCGACCAGCAGCTCGAGCGACAGCGCAAAGATCGCCAGGATCATGACCTTCGACGTGAATTCGAGGTAGAAGCCCGTCGTCGCCAGCGGAAAGATCAGCAGCAATCCGACCACGAGGATCGGCAGCGCCAGGCGACGTGCGTTGATGGCGGGAGTCATCGTCGTGGCGTCAGCCCTGCCGGAACAGGCCTTCGGGCTTCCACAGCAGGATCGCCGCCATCAGCAGGTAGATGGCGACGCCCGCAGCCTGCGGGAACAGCACCTTGCCGAACGTGTCGACGATGCCGACGAGCAGCGCGGCGAGGAAGGCGCCGCGCACGGAGCCGATGCCGCCGATGACGACGACGACAAAGCAGACGATCAGCACCTGCGCGCCCATGCCCGGATACACGGAGGAAACGGGAGCGGCAATCATTCCCGCCAGCACGGCCAGCGCGACACCCGCGGCGAACACGATGCGATACAGGAACTTGATGTTGATCCCCAGCGACTGGACCATTTCGCGGTTCGAGCTGCCAGCGCGGACCATCATCCCCAGACGTGTGCGCGCGATCACGAAATAGAGCCCTCCCGCCACGGCGAGGCACACGGCGGAGATCGCGAGCCGGTAGACGGGGTACTGCATGAGGTCGCCCAGTTGCACGCTGCCGGAAAGCCACGCGGGCACCGGGATGCCGTGCACGTCGTTGTCGACGAGGATGCTGCGCAGTTCCTCGAAGACCAGGATCAGGCCATAGGTCATCAGCACCTGCTGCAGGTGGTCGCGCTCATACAGGTAGGAGACGAACAGCCACTCGAGCAGGTAGCCGAAGATAACGGCCAGCACCAGCCCCGCCGCCAGCGTCGCAGCGAAATTGCCGCCGAAGACCGGCGCCAGCGAAAACGCGAGATACGCGCCGATCATGTAGAAGCTGCCGTGCGCCAGGTTGATGACGCCCATGATGCCGAAGATGAGCGTGAGGCCGCTAGCGACCAGGAACAGCAGCAGTCCGTACTGCAGCGCGTTCAGGCACTGGACAAGGAAGGTGGGCAGATCCATGCGGCGGAAGTAGCTGGCCGGCTCCAGGCGGATTCCGAAATGACAGAGAGCGGCGCGAACGGCCGCCGCCCTCCGGACCGCCTGCTTGCGACAAGCGTGCGGCGACTGCCGCGCAGGCAATGTTACATCGTGCAGCCGCGGCCCGGGTCGGCGAGCGATTTGACCGCGACGCCGATCACCTTGTTCTCCTTGCCCTCGACGCGACGCAAATAGATGTCCTGCACGGGGTCGTGGTTCCTGCCCAGCGTGAACGCGCCGCGCGGGCTGTCAATCTTCGCGGCGCCCATCGCTGCATACAGCTCCTTCGACTTGGTGAAGTCGCCTTTCACTGCCGTCAGGCCGATGCCGAGCAGCTGCGCGGCGTCGTAGCCCTGCACCGCGTAAACGTCGGGCGGCATCTTGTACGCCGCCACGTAGGCCGCGCGGAACGTCTTGTCCTTCGGCACCGTGAGGCCGTCGCCATAATGCATCGTGGTGAGAAGACCCTGCGCCGAATCGCCCTGTGCCTCGAGGGTGCCGTCCGTGAGGAACCCGGCGCCGATCAGCGGAATCGACTTGTTGAGGCCCGCGGCCGCATAGTCCTTGACGAACTTGACCGCGCCGCCGCCGGCGAAGAACGTGTAGACAGCATCGGGCTTGGCCGCGGCGATCTCGGTGAGCAGCGCCTGGAATTCGACATTCGGGAAGGGTAGCGACAGCTCCTTCACGACCTGCCCGCCGCCTTTCTCGAACGCTTCCTTGAACCCACCGACCGATTCGTCGCCCGCCGCGTACTTCCACGTGATCGTGACGACCTTCTTGTATCCCTTCTCCGCCGCGACGACGCCCATCGCATAGCCGGGCTGCCAGTTCGAGAACGACGAGCGGAAGATGTTCGGCGAACACATCGGGCCGGTGACCGCCTGGGCGCCCGCATTCGGAACGATCAGTAGCGTGCCGGTTTCCTTCGCCACCTTGGCCATCGCCATCGCGACGCCGGAATGCACGGTGCCGACGACGACGTCGACGTTGTCGCGCTTGATGAGCTTGTTCACGTTGTCCGCGGCCTTGGACGGCTCGGACTCGTCGTCGACCTTCACGTACTCGATCTCGCGGCCGCCTAATTTGCCGCCCTGCTCGGTGACGTAGAGGCGAAAGCCGTTCTCGATCGCCGTTCCCAGCGCGGCGAAGGTGCCGGTGTAGGGCAGCATGAAGCCGACCTTTAGCTTGGCCTGCGCCTGTGCTGCTGCCGGCAGTGCGGCCAGGGCCGCGGCGACCACCGCGGTCGAAAGGATCATCCAGCGGGACTTGCGCATGTTCACATCTCCTCGAAAATCGAATTATTGTCTTGTCGCCATACCAGGGCGATTGCTTTCGCCCCGCCGGAACCACGTTCGGATCGCGAGACCCGAACCTTACCGCAACGTGGGGGCGCGGAGGAAGTCCACGACGGCCGCGATCACCCGTTCCGGCTGGTCCCGGTGCGGCGAATGGCCGCACGCCGCCATTTTGAGCAGGCGCGCATGGGGGACTCGCCGCGCAATCGCATCGATCTGCGCCATGGTTCCGTATTCGTCGTCCTCCCCCTGCACGGCCAGCACCGGACAGCCAATCCGCGGCAAGCAATCCTCGATGTTCCACGCGCGAAACGCGGGGTCGAGCCAGACGTCGTTCCAGCCTCCGAACGCCGAATCGGGATCATCGTGGTAGCGCGCGAGTCGTTGCCGCAGATCCGTCGCTGCGTACGCGACGCGCGCCTGTTCGATGCTGGCCACGCTCACGTCTTCGACGAAAACGTGGGGCGCGACCGCCACCACGCCGGCAACGCGTTTGGGATAGGCGGCCGCGTAAAGCAGCGCGATGGACCCGCCGTCGCTGTGGCCGAACAACCACGCCGGCCGGTCCAGCCCCACTTCCGCGAACAACGCGGGCAACACGTGCTCCGCCTGGTCGTGCATGAACTCGACGGGCCACTTTTCCGCGGCGGGCCGCGGCGTCGAGCGTCCGTAGCCGTAGCGCGAGAACACCAGCCCGCGCGCGCCGGCAGCCGCGCACAGCTTCTCCGGAAAATCCTTCCACATCGCCAGCGAGCCCAGGCCCTCGTGCAGGAATACGATGGCCGGCGCATCGACGCGGGCTGCGCCGACCCACGCGAATTCCAGCCGCTGCGGGCGGCCGGCGACGACGATGTCGGCGTAGGAGTGTTCCACCGAATGCCGGAATGCCTTCAGTGCGCAGCGTCTTCGCGGAGCTTGAACCGCTGGATCTTTCCGGTCGCGGTCTTCGGCAATTCGGGAAGGAACCGGATCTCGCGCGGATACTTGTGCGGCGCGAGCTGGTCCTTGACGAACGTCTGCAGCGCCTGCGCGAGCTGCGCGTCGCCGTCCCTCCCCGACTTGAGGACGACATACGCCCGCGTCTTGGTGAGTCCGTCGCTGCCGGTTCGGCCGACGACCGCGGCCTCCTGCACGGCGTCGTGCCGCATCAGCGCGGCCTCGACCTCGAACGGCGACACATACTGCCCGCTCACCTTCAACATGTCGTCGCTGCGTCCGGCGTAGGTGTAGTAGCCGTCGGCGCAGCGCGTGTACTTGTCGCCGCTCTTCGTCCATTGCCCCTGGAACGTCGCGAGCGTGCGTTCGCGGCTTTCCCAGTACATCAGCGCCGCCGATGGGCCGCGGATGTAGAGGTCGCCGATAGTGTCGTTGCCAACCGGTTTTCCGTCTTCGCCGCGTAGCTCGACGTCGTAGCCGGGTACGGGCTTCCCCGTCGTGCCGTAGCGGACTTCGCCGGGCAGGTTGGACAGGAAGATGTGCAGCATCTCGGTCGAACCGATGCCGTCCAGGATGTCGCAACCGAAGCGCGCCGCAAAGCGCTCGCCGACATCACGGGGCAATGCCTCCCCGGCTGATATGCAGCGACGCAGCGCCAACGCGTCACGCTGCGGCAGCTCCGGCGAGGTCAGCATCGCCGCATATAGCGTGGGCACTCCGCAGAAGATCGTCGGGCGGCGTTCCGTGAGCCGCCGAAACACCGCGGGCGGCGTCGCGCGCTCGGCCATCAGGATCGTCGTCGCGCCAACCGACAGCGGGAACGTCAGCGCATTGCCGAGCCCATAGGCAAAGAAGAGTTTTGCTGCCGAGAACATGATGTCGTTCTCGGTGATCCCCATGACCGGCCCGCCATAGAGCTCGGCGGTCCAGTGCAGGTTGGCATGCGTGTGCACGGCACCTTTGGGGCGACCGGTGGATCCCGACGAATAGAGCCAGAACGCCATCTCGTCGGCGGCCGTATCCGCGGACTGCGCCATCGCGCCCGATGCTTGCGACCACGCCGCAAAATCCAGCGTCGGCACCGGAAGCGCGTCGGCGGAACCGGCCACGGCGCGCGACACGACAACGTGCTTCACTGCGTTGCCGCCGCGCACCAGCGCCTGCGCGAGCACGGGTAGCAGTGCGCCGGACACCAGCAATGCCTGCGCGCGGCTGTGCGCCAGCATGTACGCGTAGTCGTCCGCGGTCAGCAGCGTATTGACGGCGACCGGAACGACGCCGGCGTACAGTGCGCCCAGGAACGCCACGGGAAAGTCGACGGTGTCGTGCAGGCAGAGCAGGACGCGCTCTTCGCGGCGCAGTCCCAGCGCCAGGTAGGCAGCGGCTGCGGCACGTACGCGACGGTCGAGCTCGCCGTACGCCAGCGTCCCGACATCGTCGATGTAGGCCGCCTTGGCGCCACGCGCCCGATTGCGGTCGAGTACCGCGTTGGCGAAATTGAACCGCTCCTGCGGCGGCATACCGTGCGTCGACATCCTGTCCTCCCGCGCGGTTTGCGGCGCGTACCGGTTTCTGGTACTTTAATGCATATAGTTTCAGATTGGCAAGCATTCCAATGCATATTTGGCACGGCATTTCCAATTGCATGTCCAGAACCGACGCCTCTGACTCAGCCAAGAACCCGTTCCTGACGGTGCTCGGCGAACGTGCGCGAATGATGCGCTCGCGCCGCGGCATGACCCGCAAGGTCCTGGCGCAGGAGGCCGGGATATCGGAGCGTCATCTTGCGAATCTCGAATCCGGCACCGGCAACGCATCGGTGCTGCTGTTGCGGCAGCTCGCGCAAGCGCTCAACTGCTCTATGGCCGAACTCGTGGGCCAGGATGGCATCGCGTCGCCCGAGCTGGTCCTGATCCGCCAGCTCCTGCGCGGTCGCGACGAGACGACGCTGAAGCGTGTGCGGGTGGCACTGGCCGACTTGCTCGGCACGATCCAGGCGGACCCGTCGCGTACAGGACGCATCGCGCTAATCGGTCTGCGCGGTGCAGGCAAGTCCACGCTTGGCCGCATGCTGGCCGACGATCTCGGCATCCCCTTCGTGGAACTCAATCGCCTGATAGAGCGCGCCGCCGGCTGCGACGTCCAGGAAATTCATTCTCTCTATGGTGCGTCAGCCTACCGTCGCTACGAGCAGCGCGCGCTGGAGGAAACCATCGCGACGTACCCCAAGGCCGTGATCGCCACCGGCGGGGGCATCGTGTCCGAAACGTCGACGCTGGAGATGCTGCTGGCACATTGTTTCACCGTCTGGCTGCGCGCGGCGCCGGACGAGCACATGCGGCGTGTCGTCGCCCAGGGCGATCTGCGTCCGATGGCCGGCAACCTCGAGGCCATGGGCGACCTGAAGCGGATCCTGGCCGGGCGCGAGGGGTTCTATGCCAAGGCCGACATGGCCTTCGACACCGACGGCAAGGCGTTGGCCGACGCCTACCTGGAATTGCGCGCCAGCATCCTGCAGCGCATCCCGGAGCAGAACCATGGCCGATGAACCGACCGTCGATTACCGCACGGAGCCCTCCCGGTACCGGCATTGGAAGCTCGCGTTTGCCGGGCCCGTGGCCACGCTATCGCTCGACGCCGCCGAGGACGGCGGCATCCGGGACGGCTACAAGCTCAAGCTCAACTCCTACGACTTAGGCGTCGACATCGAACTGCACGACGCCGTACAGCGGATCCGCTTCGAGCACCCCGAGGTGCGCTGCGTTGTCGTCACCAGTGCGAAGGAGCGCGTCTTCTGTTCCGGCGCCAATATCTTCATGCTCGGGCTGTCCAGCCACGCGTGGAAGGTGAACTTCTGCAAGTTCACTAACGAGACCCGCAACGGCCTCGAGGACGCCAGCCGCCATTCGGGGCTCAAGTTCATCGCAGCGGTCAATGGCGCCTGCGCGGGCGGTGGCTACGAACTGGCGATGGCCTGCGACGAAATCTTCCTGGTCGACGACCGGTCGTCGAGCGTGGCGCTGCCGGAAGTCCCGCTGCTGGGCGTGCTTCCGGGCACCGGCGGACTCACCCGCCTCACCGACAAGCGCCGCGTGCGGCACGACCTTGCCGACGTCTTTTGCACGCTGAGCGAAGGCGTGCGCGGCCAGAAGGCCCGCGATTGGCGGTTGGTCGACGCCATTGCCAAGCCCGCGCAATTCACCGCCGCGGTGGCAGCGCGCGCGCAGGAACTCGCAAACCTCGGCGACCGGCCCGCCGATGGCACGGGCGTGTCGCTGACGCCGCTCACGCGCCGCGTCGACGCCGCCGGCTATTTCTATACGCACGTCGACGTGGCCATCGACCGCGCCGCGCGCACCGCCACGTTTACCGTCCGCGGCCCCGCGACACCGCAGCCCGCAGATTTGGCCGGCATTGCGGCGTCCGGCGCGCAGTGGTGGCCGCTGGCGATGGCGCGCGAACTGGACGATGCGATCCTGTCGCTGCGAACGAACGAACCAGCCATCGGTACATGGCTGCTGAAGACGCGGGGCGACCTGGCGCAGGTGCTCGCGGTCGACGCGACACTTGTCCAATGGCGTGACCACTGGCTCGTTCGCGAAACGGTGGGCCTCTTGCGCAGGACGTTCGCGCGCCTCGACGTCACGTCGCGCACGCTGTTCGCGCTGGTCGAGCCCGGTTCGTGCTTCGCGGGAACGCTGTTCGAGCTGGCGCTTGCGGCCGATCGCTGCTACATCGCGAGCCTGCCCGACGATCCTGCGCGCGAGCCGCGCGTGGCGCTGTCGGCACTGAACTTCGGCACGTACCCGATGGTGAATGGACTGTCGCGCATCGCGAGCCGCTTTCACGAGGAAAGCGGTCCTGTCGACGCGGCGCACGGCGCCATCGGGACGCCGCTTTCCCCGGCGGTAGCAGACCGGATGGGGCTTGTCACGGCGGCGCCCGACGATCTCGACTGGAAGGACGAAATCCGCATCGCGCTGGAGGAGCGCGCGAGCATGTCGCCGGACGCGCTCACGGGACTCGAGGCGAACCTGCGCTTCGGCGGGCGCGAGACGATGGAAACCCGCATCTTCGGGCGCCTGTCCGCATGGCAGAACTGGGTCTTCATCCGCCCCAACGCCGTCGGCGAAAAGGGCGCGCTCAAGGTGTACGGCAAGGGCGGCAAGCCCCAATTCGACCTCAGTCGGGTATAGCGGCGTGTAGAGGAAAGCGAAGGGAAAATCAATGAGCAACATCGATTACAGCGAGAGGATTCCCAACAACGTCGACCTCGCGTCCGACCGGACGCTGCAGCGCGCGCTCGAGCAGTGGCAGCCCAACTACTTGCGGTGGTGGTCGGACATGGGACCCGACGGCGCGCAGGATTTCGACGTATACCTGCGCACCGCGACCAGCGTGGAACCCGGCGGCTGGGCGCACTTCGGCCACGTGAAGATGCCGGACTACCGTTGGGGGATCTTCCTGGCCCCACCCGAGGCCGGGCGGAAGATCCATTTCGGCGAGCACATGGGCGAGCCGGCGTGGCAGGACGTCCCCGGCGAACATCGCGCCAACCTGCGCCGCATCATCGTGACGCAGGGCGACACGGAGCCCGCGTCGGTGGAACAGCAGCGCCATCTCGGGCTCACCTGCCCGTCGCAATACGACCTGCGCAATCTGTTCCAGGTCAACGTGGAGGAAGGCCGCCACCTGTGGGCGATGGTCTACCTCTTGCATCGCTATTTCGGGCGCGACGGCCGCGAGGAAGCCGAGGAGCTGCTGCAGCGTCGCTCCGGCGACACCGACAATCCGCGCATCCTGGGCGCGTTCAACGAGAAGACGCCCGACTGGCTGGCGTTCTACATGTTCACGTACTTCACCGACCGCGACGGCAAATTCCAGCTGTGCGCGCTGGCCGAGTCGAGCTTCGATCCGCTGGCGCGCACGACGAAGTTCATGCTGACCGAGGAGGCGCACCACATGTTCGTCGGCGAATCGGGCGTCGCGCGCGTGCTGGTGCGCACCTGCGAGGTGATGCAGCGGCTCGGCACCGACGATCCGGCGCGCATCCGGGCCGAAGGGGCGATCGACCTGCCGACGATTCAGCGCTACCTGAACTTTCACTTTTCCGTGACCGTCGACCTCTTCGGCGCAGACCAGTCGTCGAACGCCGCGACTTTCTACAACGCGGGACTGAAGGGCCGCTTCGAGGAAGGGAAGCGCGCCGACGATCACCGGCTGCGTGATGTGCACTACGGAATCCTCGAAGCCGTCGACGGCCACCTCGTGCAACGCGACGTACCGATGCAGAACGCGCTGAACGAGGTGCTGCGCGACGACTACATCAAGGATTCGGTGAGCGGCATCGGCCGCTGGAACAAGGTGATGGAAAAGGCGGGCATCGCGTTTCGACTGACCGTGCCACACAAGGCGTTCAACCGGAAGATCGGCACGCTGGCCAGTACGCGCGTCTCGCCGGACGGCCGCGTCGTCGGCGAGGCGGAATGGGCGGCGCATGAACACGAGTGGTTGGCCACACCGGCAGACCGCGCATTCGTCGCGTCGCTGATGGGCCGCGTCGTCGAGCCGGGAAAGTTCGCGAACTGGATCGCGCCGCCGGCCATGGGCATCAACAAGCAGCCGGTCGACTTCCAGTACGTCCGGTTCAACTAGGCCGCCGGTCGACGATGAACGCGGAAGCCGCTCCGCTCGAAGTCATTCGCCAGCACCTGATCGACCCGGAGATCTGCATCCGCTGCAACACCTGCGAGGAGACGTGCCCGGTCGACGCGATCACGCACGACGCTCGCAACTACGTGGTCGACGCCGCGAAGTGCAATGGGTGCAACGCGTGCATTTCCCCCTGCCCGACCGGCTCCATCGACAATTGGCGGCAGGTGGCGAAGGCACGCGCCTACACGCTCGACGAACAATTCGGATGGGACACGCTGCCGGTACAGGCCGACTTGGGCTCGGGCAGCGCGCAGGCTATCCCGCAGGACATCGCGCGCATCACGGCTGCGGCCAGCGAAGGCCAGGGAGGCGTTGCCGCGGCGCCGTGGTCGGCGGCACACCCGTACGTCAACCTGCACACGCTCGCGAACCCCGCCGTAGCCACCGTGTCCGGCAACTTCGCGCTCACCGCGCCGGGAGCGTCCAGCGACATCCGGCACATCGTGCTGGACTTCGGCGCGACGGCGTTCCCGGTGCTGGAGGGACAGACGATCGGCATCATTCCGCCGGGAGCCGATGCGTCCGGACGCCCGCATCACGTTCGTCTGTATTCGGTCGCCAGCCCGCGCGAAGGCGAGCGCCCCGGGTACAACAACGTGGCGCTCACCGTCAAACGGGTCACCGTCGATCACGCCGGGCAGCCGGCGCGCGGCGTCGCCTCGAATTACCTGTGTGATCTTGCCAAGGGCGACTCGGTATCGGTCGTCGGCCCGTTCGGAACCAGCTTTCTCATGCCGAATCATCCGGGCTCGTCGCTGCTCATGATCTGCACCGGAACCGGTTCGGCGCCGATGCGCGCGATGACCGAGCGCCGCCGCCGCATCGCTCGAAATGAAAATGGCGAGTTGGAAGGCGGCAAGCTGATGCTGTTCTTCGGCGCGCGCGCGGCGGAGGAGCTGCCCTACTTCGGACCCCTCATGAAGCTGCAGAAGGACTTCATCGACATCAACTTCGCGTTCTCCCGCACACCCGGCGAACCCCGGTGCTACGTGCAGGACCTGATCCGGCGCCGCAGCGACGATGTCGCGCGCCTGTTGCAGGACGAGCAGTGCTTCATCTACGTGTGCGGCTTGAAGGACATGGAGGAAGGCGTTGCGGACGCCTTCCGCGATATATGCCGCGAGCACGGCATGGACTGGGAAGCGCTGCTGCCGGGCCTGCGCGGCAAGGGCCGCTACCACCTCGAAACCTATTGACAACGAAAGCGCGCGACAACCAATGAAATTCGCCGAATTCCACGCGGGACAGGTCATCCACTGTGGACCCGCGAGCCTCACCGAACGCCAGATACTCGACTTCGCCCGCGAATGGGACCCGCAGTGGTTCCACGCCGATCCGGAGCGCGCGGCCGCCGGCATGTGGCAAGGGCTCATTGCCAGCGGCTGGCAGACGTGCTGCGTCGCCATGCGCATGGCGTGCGACGAAATACTCGCAGGTTCGGAATCGTTTGCGTCGCCAGGGCTCGCCTACGTCAAGTGGCTGAATGCCGTGCGCGCGGGCGATGAACTTCGCCTGCGCGCCGACGTGCTCGAGGTGCGCACCGCGCGGAGCAAGCCGACGCTGGGAATCCTGCGTTGGCGCTGGCGGCTCTCCAACCAGAACGAGCAGACGGTACTCGATCTGGAAGCGACCAGTCTTTTCGACCTGGCCGCCGAGTCGGGCTGATTTCCGCCAGTGGAAGCGCCCCGATTCAGCGCGGAGGCTTGAGGACGAGAGCTCGCACGTAGATCAGCTCGCGCCTGATGCCGGTCGCCGCCGCGACGACACGCGCGGCGCGCGCGGGCGGCAATTCGTCGAGCAGCGCCACGAGCCACCGCTCCGCGTCGGCGGTGAGTCCCTCGTCCGCGGCGCGCTGCGCGGCGGGCCGAACGTCGACGATCAACACGAATTCGCCGCGCTCGCGATTCGGGTCCGCGGCAAACCAGGCGTCGGCATCACCGAGCGCGATGCGCGTGATCGTCTCGAAAGTCTTGGTCAACTCGCGCGCGACCACCAACGTCCGGTCCGCACCGAGTGCGACGGCCAGGTCGGCAGTCGTGGCCCGCACGCGATGCGGCGCCTCGTAGATGACGATCGCCGCCGGTACATCCGCGAACGTGGCGAGTAGCTCGCGGCGGGACTTGGCTTTCCGCGGCAGGAATCCAAGGAACACGAACGCTTCCGCGTCGAGACCCGCGGCGGAGACCGCGGTCGCAAGCGCCGACGGGCCGGGCAACGGAACGACCGTGTAGCCCGCATCGCCCGCCGCGCGCACGAGGCGCGCTCCGGGGTCGCTGATCGCGGGCGTCCCCGCATCGCTGACCAAGGCGACGCTCTTGCCCGCCTCGAGCATCGCCATCAGCGTCGCCACGCGCGCCGCCTCGTTGTGTGCATGCAGCGACATGGCCTGCGTCGCGATGCCGTAGCGCCGGAGCAGGACCGATGTCACACGCGTGTCTTCCGCGGCGATGACACTGGCGGTCGCGAGCACGTCAAGTGCCCGCAACGTCAGGTCGCGCAGATTCCCGAGCGGTGTCGCCACCACATATAATGTTCCCGGGAGGGCGCGAAACGCGTGGGCCGCGTCATAGTGCGTCGGTTCGCCGTTCCCTGCCTCACCGGATTCCCCGCCCGCCACCATCGAGCACGCCCCGTTCCCATGTCCGCCGCCTCGTCCGTCATGCTGGTTCGCCGCGCGCTCCGCCGTTCGGTCGGCTGGCTCGCGTTCGCGTCACTGGCGCTGACTGCCGCATTCTCCGCTGCGCAGACACCCGCGGCAAGCGACATCAAGCCGGACAACGAGGAGGCCGCGAAGCCCGCGGCGGTACCCGCGAAGCCACCTGTCGACATCGCCGTCGTGCTGCCGCTTAGCGTTGCCGCCTACGCGCGCGCTGCGGACGCAGTCAGCGCAGGGTTCATCGCGGGCGCGGCGGGCAGTCACGCGTCGTATGTCGTCATTCCCCACGCGGAAGACGGCGTGCTCGGCGCGTTCGAGGCGGCACGAAATTCCGGCGCCAAGGTCATCGTCGGTCCGCTGGTCCGCGACGACCTGCGAACCATCGCGCAAGCGGACATCGAACTGCCTTGGACCCTTGCGCTGAACCAGTCGGAGGACACGTCCAGTCAGATCCGGCTGTACACGTTTTCGCTGACGGTCGAGAGCGATGCGCGCACGATTGCGCGGCGCATGCGCGACGACGTCGCGCAGAACGTCGCGATCGTCGGCGCCGAATCGGCGCTGATGAAGCGTTTCGCCGGCGCCTTCGCCACCGAGTGGCTGTTGAGCGGCGGCAACGCACCTTCGAGCTTCCGCTTCGACCCTGCGCCCGAGGCACTGACAGTG
>Ga0302321_100001725_pt1 | contig 18690 bp, 10 predicted proteins | sample Fen_T0_1_FD_202505 | JGI IMG/M metagenome (GOLD analysis project Ga0302321, IMG submission 202505) | Peat permafrost microbial communities from Stordalen Mire near Abisko, Sweden - Fen_T0_1 | ecosystem: Environmental > Terrestrial > Soil > Wetlands > Permafrost | place: Sweden: Abisko...
TGCCCAACGTCGACTTCCCGGTCATCTCGGTCAGCGCGGCGCTGCCCGGCGCCAACCCCGACACGATGGCTTCCTCTGTCGCGACGCCGCTCGAGAAGGAGTTCTCGACCATCGCCGGCATCGACTCGATGTCGTCCTCGAGCACGCAGGGCAACACCAGCGTGGTACTGCAGTTCACGCTGGGCCGCAACATCGACGCGGCCGCTCAGGACGTGCAAGCGGCCATCTCGCGCGCGAATCGGCAGCTACCGCAGGACATGCCGTATCCGCCGACCTACCAGAAGGTGAATCCCGCTGACCAGCCGATTCTTTACCTCGCGCTCACGTCTCCCACACTGCCGCTCTACGACCTGGACGAGTATGGCGAGACCATGATTGCGCAGCGCATCTCGACAGTCTCGGGCGTGGCGCAGGTGCAGGTCTATGGCGCGCAGAAGTACGCTGTGCGCGTCAAGGTCGACCCACGCGCGCTGGCGACGCGCGACATCGGAATCGACGAGGTGTCGCGCGCTGTGCAGGGCGCCAACGTCAACTTGCCCACGGGGATACTCTGGGGCCCGGACCGCTCCTACACGATCCAGGCAGACGGCCAGCTCACGACAGCGGCGCGCTACCGGCCGGTGGTGGTCGCCTACCGCAATGGCAAACCAGTACGGCTCTCCGAGCTCGGCACGGTATACGACAGTGTCGAAAACGACAAGACCGCCGCCTGGTTCGTCAACGAACGCGCCGTGGTCCTGGCCATTCAGCGCCAGCCAGGAACCAACACCGTCGAGGTCGTGGACGCTGTCAAGCGCCTGCTGCCGGTCTTCGAGAAGCGGCTTCCGGCCAGCGTCAAGCTGGCGGTCCTGTTCGATCGTTCCATCTCGATCGACGACTCCGTCGGCGACGTCAAGCTGACGCTGCTGATCACGCTCTGTCTGGTCGTGCTGGTGATCTTCCTGTTCCTGCGCAACCTCTCGGCGACCATCATCCCGTCACTGGCCATGCCGATGTCGATCGTCGGCACGTTCGTCGTGATGTACCTCTTGGGCTTCTCCCTCGACAATCTCTCGCTCATGGCCCTCACTCTCTCCGTCGGCTTCGTGGTTGACGACGCCATCGTCATGCTCGAGAACATCGTGCGCCACATGGAGATGGGCAAGCAGCCGCTTCAGGCGGCGCTCGACGGTGCCAAAGAGATCGGTTTCACGATCATTTCGATGACGCTCTCTCTGGCAGCGGTCTTCATCCCTGTCCTCTTCATGGGCGGCATCATCGGTCGACTCTTCAGCGAGTTCGCGGTCACGATCGGCCTCGCTGTCCTGATCTCCGGCTTTGTCTCGCTGAGCCTGACGCCGATGTTGGGCAGCCGCTTCCTACGCTCTAGACACGAGGTCCGACACCACAAGCTCTACAACCTGTTCGAGCGCGGGTTTGATCGGGTACTGAAGGCCTACGGGGCCGGTCTCAGGTGGTCACTGGATCACGGCAAAGCAATGCTGGGAGTGGTGGGGGCGACCTTTCTGCTGACGGTGGTGTGCTTCGTTGTGATTCCAAAGGGCTTCATCCCGTCTCAGGACATCGGCCAGATCTTCGGTCAGGTGGAGTTCGTGGAAGGCATCTCCTTCGATTCGCTCGTGCGTCACCAGAAGATGGTCGCCGACATTCTCAAAGACGATCCGAACATCGACGTGTTCATGAGCTCGGCTGGCGGCCGCGGCGGCGCGAGCTCCGCCAATTCCGGCTTCTTCTTCGCACGCCTGAAGCCGCGTGGCGAGCGCAGCCTCACCGCTGACCAGATTGTCGACGGGTTGCGTCCGAAGCTCTCCGCGATCCCCGGTCTGCGCGTCTATGCCCAGAGTCCGGCCGCCATACAGGTCGGTGCGCGCCAGGCGCGCAGCCAGTATCAGCTCACGCTCCAGGGGCCTGACACAGCGGAACTGTACCGTGCGGCTCCGCTGCTCGAGGCCAAGATGCGGGCGCATCCGTCGCTGGTCGACGTCAGCACGGACTTGCTGCTCAAGAACCCGCAGATCAACGTCACCATCAATCGCGACAAGGCCTCGGCGCTGGGCGTCTCGGCTCGGCAGATCGAAGACACCCTCTACACGGCCTACGGCACGCGGCAGATTTCGACGATCTACACGCCGAACAACCAGTACCGCGTGATCATGGAGCTTTTGCCCGAGTACCAGACCGACGCCCTTGACCTCTCGCTGCTGTACGTTCGCTCGACCACCGGCGAGCTGGTGCCACTCGACTCGCTCGTCACGTTGGCGCCCGGCGTTGGACCGCTGCAAGTCAACCACTCGGGACAGATTCCTTCAGTCACGCTCTCCTTCAATCTCAAGACCGGCGTACCACTAGGTGAGGCCACGGCCGAGGTGGAGCGCATGGCGCGCGAGACACTGCCGGGCAGCATCAATGCCAGCTTCCAGGGCACAGCGCAGGCCTTTCAGTCGTCGATGCAGGGACTGGGTCTGCTTCTGATCGTCTCGATCCTGGTCATCTTCATGGTACTGGGCATTCTGTACGAGAGCTACATCCACCCCTTCACGATCCTCTCGGCACTGCCACTGGCGGGGCTTGGGGCGCTGCTCACGCTCATGCTGTTCCGCGTCGAGCTGAACATCTACGCGTTCGTCGGCATCATCATGTTGGTGGGTCTGGTCAAGAAGAACGGCATCATCATGATCGACTTCGCGGTCGAGGCCATCCGCAAGGAGGGGCGCACGCCCAAGGAGGCGATCTATGAGGCCTGCGTGGTGCGCTTCCGGCCGATCATGATGACGACGATGGCAGCGCTCTTCGGCACGCTGCCGATCGCGCTGGGCTTCGGCGCCGGCGCTGAAGCGCGACGGCCGCTGGGTCTGGCCGTGGTCGGCGGCCTTCTGCTTTCGCAGTCGCTGACGCTCTTCATTACACCGGTGGTCTTCGTCTACATGGATGGTCTGCAGCACTGGCTGGCGCGCAAGCTGCCGTTCCTGGTCCGAGGTGAACAGGAGACGTCGGCACCGGCGTAGCGAGCAAGGCCCGCTTTCTTAGGGAGGCGGTGGGACATGGTGCGGACCGGACACGAACGAGCCTCTGCCGCGTGGCGCCGGCGCGCGAGGCCAGCGGGCCTCGGGCTCGGCCTGCTGCTGACTGCGATCGCGGCACAGGCCACGGCTCCCGGTAAGGCCCAGGCGCTGACGAGCGCCGCAGCTTCCGGCGACGTGGACAAGGTGAGGAGCGCGCTCGCCAGCGGCATCAACGTCAATGCCAAGGACGATCAAGGTCGCACGGCATTGCAGGGCGCGGCAGCGGCCGGCCACCTGGAGGTCGTGCAGGCGCTGATCGACGCCCAGGCCAACGTAGACGCTACCGATTCCAACGGCCTGTCCCCGCTCATCGCGGCCACGCAGCGCGCCGACTCGGATATGGCGCGCGTCTTGCTCGCAGCAGGTGCTGACCCAAACCTGATCCATCGCAGCTACGGCACAGCGCTGGAACTCGCAGAGCGCAACGGCGATCAGGCGCTGGTCACGCTACTCAGGGCGCACGGCGCACGCGGGGCTGGCAAGTCGGTGGGAGACTCGGTGTGCGTGCGCGTGTGGAAGGGCCAGGGATACTGCGGCACTGTCACGGCTGTCGAATGGCCTCGCTGGACGCTGCGTGTGACCCGCCTCGTGGGCTGCAGCGAGGGTTGCGCGCCGGGCTCGTGCTCGATGGGGCGCACGGTCGGTGGAGGCCGGGCCGGCAGTCTCGAGGTCAATGACGAGTTGCGCGTGGAGGGCGCCTGTCTCACGCATACTGGTGTCCTGCCTGAGAGCAGGTAGGGGCCAGGACCATGCAGAACGCTCGTCGCGCGACGCGATCGTCGCAACTTGGGACGCTCGTCTTGGCCGCCGCACTTTCGGGCTGCGGCGGCTCGGTCGGCGGCGACACTACACCGACGCCTGCTCCCACGCCGGCCCCGCTGCCCTCACTGACAGGCACCTTCGACTACCGCGGCATCGATCACGTTTCGTGGTGGTGCAACGACTACCAAGGTTCGGTCGCCAGCGACTCGCGTCAGGCATTGGCGGCGACGCACGCGAACTGGGCCGGGGTCCTGGTGACCTGGTACATGGTGGACACACACGCAACGACGATCGCTCCTGACTCGCAGCGAACGCCGACCGACGCAGCTCTGATTGAGGCCATAGCGGACCTACGTCGGCGTGGCGTCAAAGTGATGCTCAAACCGCACGTCGACGTAAATGACGACACCTGGCGCGGCAGCATCACCCCTTCTGACACGAGCGCGTGGTTCGCAAGCTATACCGCGTACATGACGCAGATGGCGCGCTTTGCCGAGCAACAGCACGTGGAGATGCTCTGCATCGGCACGGAGCTGAAGACGATGTCGAGCGCGGCGTACAGCGCCCATTGGACCGACCTCATCAACCAGATGAGGGTGCTGTACCACGGCCTGCTCACTTACGCTGCCAACGCGAACACCCCAGGCGACGAGTTCACGAGCGTCGCGTTCTGGGATCAGGTCGATCTGATCGGGTTGGACGCGTATGCGCCGCTCACGAGCAAGAATGATCCCAGTCAGGCAGAGCTTGTGGCAGGCTGGTCCCAAGGTCCGAACGGCAACATGTTGGGGGCCTATCGCAACCTCGCAAGCAGTCGCAGCAAGTCGGTTGTCCTGACCGAGATTGGCTACAAGAGCGTGCTTGGCGCCAACACAGCACCCTGGGACTATGGCCGAGCCGGGGCGTACGACCCGACCGAGCAATCGAATTGCTACTACGCGACATTTGCCGTCTTCCTTCAGGAGCGCTCGTGGATGAAAGGCGCGTTCTGGTGGGATTGGCAGGTGGCGCCGCCGCCCGCCACAGACACGGACTACACACCACGGAACAAGCCGGCGGGGGCGTTCCTGACGGAGCGCTACAGCGCGACGTAGGGGCGATTCATGTTACGGCGGCGTTGGCGCCTGCGCCATCTGGAGGACCAGCGCGGCAATGTGCGTGTAGTCGCCGCCGAAGTGATGTCCTCCCGGCAACAGGACGACGTGAGCAAAGGCCGGGGAGAGGGCCCGGCAGGCGGAGTCGTCTTCATCGCGTCCCATCAGGCACACCGTCGAAATGCCGGCGAGCCGCTCGACCTCTGGCACGGTCGGGTAGCGTCCGCTCTCTCCGCCACCCAGCCAACTCGCCAGGTGGAACTGAAAGGAGGCCTGCTGTGACAAGCCCAGCAGGAACACGCCGGTGATTCGCTCGCGCAGGTCCGCAGGCAGCCGAGTGACCAGAAACGGCAGGGCATCGGCGCCAAACGAGTAGCCCAGCAGGACGACGCGCGTCTTGCGCCAATGATCGAGGTAGTGGCGCAGGATGCGAGCCAAGTCCATGGCCGCCGACTCCGGTGTGCGCGGCGTCCAGTAGTAGGTCAGGCTGCTCCAACCGACGGCGGGTACGCCCTGGCCCGCGAGCGCAGCGGCGATCGATTTGTCGATGCCTGCCCAGCCCCCATCTCCAGTCAGGATCACCGCCAGCCGGTCGTCTTCGGTCTCGCGTGTCGCGGGGACTTCCACGAGCGGCAGGTCAGACACCGCGGAGGCCGCTGGCGCGGGCGGCTCCTCGCGCTGCGCCGCCGCGATGGCGCGGTAGGCCTCGATGTACTGCGCTTCCCAGTTGCGTGTGAGAGAAAAGCCGTGGCCGACCTTGGGCAGCATGGAGAGCGTGGCGCCGCCCACGGAGTCCACGTAGCGGCGCGTGTCAGCAGGCGAGCAGACCTGGTCGATCTCGCCCTGCAGAACTTGCCAGGCTACGCCCAGCTCGCTGACGGCCGCAAGATCGACGCCCACTCCCTTTGCGCGCGGGGTGCTGTGCAGTTCGCGTCCCCGGCAGAGCGGCTTGCGCAGCGCGAGATCCGGGCAGAACCCCAAGCTGATGCCGCCCGCGAAGGTCTCCGTGGGAGCCGCGGCGAGCGCTGCGTAAACCAGCGTCGCGCCCGAGGAGTAGCCGACGAGTATGGGCCGGTGATAGCGGGGCAGGTGCTGGCGCAATTGTATCGAGCGTGAGAGCTCCTCCAAGTCCCCCGCGGGATAGGCGCAGCTCCCGCCGCTGCGCTCGAGCGACTTGAGGAAACTGCGGACGTCGATGCCAGCGACCAGCGCGCCCAGGTCGCGAAGCTTGGTGGCCATCGGCACCACCCCGCTGTTCCAGCCGCCGTCGCCAGAGATGAAGAGGACGATCTGCTCGGGCTCCCCTTCGGGCACGTAGACCCGGACAGCGCCGAAGGGCGCGACGTTGAGCACGTGGTCGCGTGACGCCGCCGCTGCCGCGGCGGCGGCCACCGGGGCCGCGTTGACCAGCAGGAGGACGCCGAGCGCAAAGGACCTTTGTGTCTTCATCGGAAGATGCGGTGGTAGCCGCCTGCAATCAAAGCGGAGACATCCGCCAGCGCAGCCAGCAGCGACAGACCTCCAGGATAGGCCAGGTAGCGCGGCTGCCACTCGGGGTGGAACTTGTCCTTGAACGCGCGTAGGCCTTGGAAGTTGTAGAAGGCGTCGCCGTGGCGGTACGCCAGGCCAGCCAGGCGCGACCAGCCCGACGCGATGGGCGAGCGCGTGATTCCTGAAAGCGGCGCGACCCCGAGATTGAAGGTGCGATATCCCTGGTCACGACCCCAGAACATGAGATGAATGAGCAGCGCCTCCATGGTGCCGAGCGGCGCCTCCTCGGTGTGGCGCATCAGGTCCACGGACAGCTCGACATGGCCAGGGCCAGACCACAGCACGGCGAAAGCCACGATGCGGCCGTCGACCTCGACCACCGCGGCCGGAAAGTGCGTGACGTAGTCATCGATGAAGCTACCAAGGGAGAAGCTCTTCTCCACACCGCCCTTGTGCCGAAGCCAATCGTCCGAAACAGCCCGCAGGGCTGGCAGCACCGCAGGGACCTCGCTGCGCTCGATGATGCGGAAACTCGCACCGCCTCGTTCGACGCGATGCACTACCTTGCGTAGCGGCTTTCCTGAGGCGCCGTCGAGGTTGAAGCGCTCGAGCGGGACGAAGGCCTCCTCGCCGAGCTTGATGAAGCTCAGGCCGAGATCGGCATAACAGTGCAGGCTCTCCTTGCGCACTTGATAGAATACCGGGCGACCGTCGAAGTCGTCGCAGCGTTCGAGAAAGGCACGGATCAGCTCCGGCGAGGACTCGACCGGTGCCACCGGATCTCCGAGTGCCACCCAAGTACGTCCCTGCACGCTGTACATCACGAAGCCTGTGTGCGCCTCGTTCCAAAGCAGGGCCTTGTCCTTGAGGAAAACGAGGTAGGGCGTAGTCGACGTCTGCCCCGCGATGACGTTCTCCGCAGCGGCCAGATCCGCACCCGTGCCGCGCGGGCGGCGGGGCGGGGCAGGTCGCATCAACCGCGTGACGCCGAAGATCAAGAGGCCGACCATGGCGCCGAGACTGGCCCGCAGGAAGCGCGAGGCCTGGTCGCCCAGGCCCACGCTCCACCAGAGCTCGTTCGAGTACTCGACGTGGCCGTAGGCGAAGAGGCCGAGCCAGACCGAGGCGCCCACGACTGATAGCACAGCCAGAGTCCAGCCCGGCGAGAAGCGCGCGGCAAAGAAGGCTGCCTTGCGATCAAACTCCGCGCGGCTGGGGATGAACGCCAGTAGCAGAAGGCCAAGGATCGCGGCCTCTTCGAAGTCGCCGCCTTTCAGAAGCGAGACGACGATGCCGGCGACCAGGCCCACACAAGTGAAGTAGTAGGCCACGTCCAGGCGTCGCGCGACGCCGTGGGAGAGCAGTAGCAGCGCCACGCCGACGAGGCTGCCGACGAAGTGCGAGGCCTCGAGCAGAGACAAGGGAAAGAAGCGCACCATCCAGGCCATGCGGCTGTGCAGCTCAGGTGTGGCACCGGAGAAGAGTAGTATCGCGCCCGCGCCGAACGTGAAGGCGGCGAGCATCTTCGGCGCCACGGCGTTGGTGATCCTTCCGAACAGGACGCCGAAGCGCGCGACGCGCTCGCGGCGCTCGCTGATCTCGTCGACAAGCAGCACGACCATTGCAGCCCCGAGCGGCAGCAGGTAGTAGACGATGCGAAAGAGCACCAGTGCCGGCAGGATCGCCGTCGTCGGCAAGAACGGCTTGAGCAACAGCAGCATGACGGTCTCGAAGACGCCGACGCCGCCAGGCACGTGGCTGAGCAGCACCAGAACCTGGGCCGCGAGGAAGGCGGCCATCAGCTCGAGGAAGGTGAGTGGCGAGCTTGGCAGCAAGACGTCCAGCACTGCCACCGCCAGTATCCAGTCGACGAGCACGAGCGCAAATTGCGCGACCACGACGGGCGGTCGGGGCAGTGTGATCGCGACGCCGCGCCAGCGCAACGGACTCCGCCTGAAGAAAGCAATGGCAGCATATGTCGGTCCGATCGCGAACAGCACGGCGCCGGCCACGCGCAGTGCTTGGTGGCCGGGAAGCTCCACGAGCCCTGGCAGCGGGGCGAACGCCAGGCTCAGGCCACCGAGCACCGTCAGCCCGAGAAAGAAGGTGCTGGAGTAGAAGGCCACGATGCGCGAGATCTCCCCGCCGCAAAGACCCCAACGCGAGTAGAAACGGTAGCGCACCGACGTTCCCGACAAGAGCGCCAGCCCCACGCTGTTGGAGACCGCGTAGCCGACGAACGACGCCATGCCGACTCGCCAGGGCGCGAGGCGTTTGCCGATGTAGATCAGGGCCAGGTGGTCGTAGCCGGTAAGGACCAGGTAGTTGACCGCGGTGAGCACGATCGCTAGTACGACGCTCATCGCGGGCAGCGCAGCCAACGCGGCGCTCAGCTCGCGGTAGCGGATGTCGGCCAGCTCCTTGCGCAGCACGAAGAGAGCGGCCGCGAAGAGCACGAGGCCGATCAGAGGCGCAAGGCGATGACCGATGCGGTCCACCCAACCGCCCAGGTGCGCCACGGCAGCGCCTGGCGCGCTAGTAGCAAGGGCCGGGAGCCCCTCTGCGGGCTCAGGACATGGTGTTCCCGGACTCGCGTCGTCGGCGCGTGGATCCACGGGCTTGTCGCTGGCAGCGATCATTGAGGTCTCAAGACGTTACCGCGGAGCGCTTGCGCCGTTCTGTGACCGATGCGCGCACAGCGCGCCGGCTAGGCGCTCTGGCCGCCGGCCTTGGGTTCCGCCGGACTTGCCAGGCGCTTCGCGATCCAGACTGTGCGATAGACCGAGGTGGCCAGGCTAGCGAGCCCCACGAGGAGCAGCGCCCACACCACCGTGGTGCCCAAGGGCAGTCCCAGCCAGGCCGTGGTGCTGCGGTCAGTGAGGCAGGTCAGGCAGATCAGGGCTAGGCGTTCGCCGCGCTGCATGAAGCCGCCCGTGCAGTCCACCCCAAGGGATTCCCCGGCCGCCCGCGCATAGCTTACGAGCAGGGACCCACCCAGCGCTGCGGCTGTGGCAAAGGCGCCGAGCGCTGTGGTCCGCAGGAAGAACGCAAATCCCACGAACATGAAGAACTCGATGTAGCGATCGAGCACGGCGTCTATGAATCCGCCATAGCGCGTGGTCCGGCCCGTCTTTCGTGCCACGCGACCGTCGAGCATGTCCCATACGCCGGAGAACATGAGCGTCCAGGCCCCCACCTCAAGCCAGCCGAGACAGAAGAAGGCGCCAGCCAGCGCACCGAAGGCCAGCGCGATGTAGCTCAGCGCATTGGGCGTGAGACCGACCGCCAGCGAGAATCGCGTGAGCGGCGAGACCACGAAGAAGAACCACCACTGGAGAATGGCGTTGCCAAAGGGTCCCAAGAACTGGGCGCTCTTGGCGTCCGCATCCTGGTCGCGACCGTTGTTGAAGAGCGAGAAGATGCCCAAGGAGAGCAAGGCCAAGCTGAGCATGATGACGAATGAAAGCAAGGAAAGAGACATACGACCTCCAGTGCGGTTTGTCTCGGCCTAGGTCCGGCTGGATTCGCGAGCCGGCAGCGGGCTCAGGACGGCCAGGCCGCCGAAGAGCGTCGAAGCAAATACTATTGGGACGATCTGCAGCGCGTGGTAGGTCAGCGCCAGGGCCAGCGCCTGTTCCTTGGGTACCCCGAATTCCATGAGCGCGAACATGGCGCCGACCTCGAGCGTTCCCAGGTTTGCCGGCGGCGCAAAGGGCACGACCAGCGCCAGGTTGACGGCCATCAGCATCAAGAAGCTCGCGGCCAGCGGCAGGTGGAGGTCAAAGGCGCGCATCGCGAACAGGATGACGTAGATCTCCAGGGCCCAGGCGGCGAAAGAGGCTAGCAGCGACAATCCGAGGGCGCGTCGGTCGCGCACCGCCGACAGGCCAGTGCGGGCGTGCGCGACAAAACGTCCGACGAGCGAACGCACGTTGACCGGGCCCTCGGCGCCAGGTGTGTCCGCGACCGTCGCGCTCTGCGGCCGCAGGAAGAGCACTGCCAGCGTGGCGAATCCGAAGACCACGACAGCCAGGATGATGCCCGGCCGCAGCCAGCTCGGGATCTCGAACAACAGCGGCATGGCCGCTATGCCCGCGAACATGCCGACCCCGTTGATCAAGTGATCGAGCACGATTGTGCCGAGCAAGCTCACGCGCGCCAAGCCCGAGCGCCGGCTGAGCCACTCGGCCCGCGCCAGCTCGCCGGCTCGTGCGGGCACGAACGTCGAGACCGCGAATCCGACCATCATGGCCTTGAAGGTCTCGAGCCACGACACTCTGCGCGAGAGCGGGCGCACGAGCGCGAGCCAACGGCCGGCCATGGCGTAGATCGCGACACCGTTGACCAGGGCCGCCAGCAGAATCCACAGTGGATTCGCGTTATGGAACGCGTGCCTTAGGGCCCGCCAGTCCACGCCGTTCATCGCCCAGGCGCCCGCCAAGATCAGAAGCCCCAGCGCTGCGACGCGCACGGTCCAGGGCCGCCGCCGCCGAGCAGCAGCGGTCGGCTCCACCGGCTCCTCGCTCTCCTCGGCCTCTGCGACCTTGGATACCGCCGCCTCGACAGCGGAGAGCGCCCTTCCGACCACGGCCGGTGTCCTGGCCGCCAGTAGCAGCGCGCGGCCATCGTCCGAGGACTCGTAGGCACGCGTGACCAGGCGCGTCACCGCCACGGCCTCGTCCAGCGGCTCGCATGAGGTGTCCCCGCGCCGCACGCGCTCGACGAAATCACGGAACAGTGGCGCAAACCAATCCGAGTGCGAGGAGTCCTTGCTCATCCCGTCGTCGAACGAGACCTCCTCGGTCGTCTTCCCTACGACCACCGTCACGCGCCGATCGTCGCCGACCAGCTCGCCCTGCTCGCCGACGAAGCGGAAACGGATCTCACGTCGGTGCGCGGCCCAAGTCAGGCGCACGTGGGCCAGCCGGTCGCCATAGTCCAAGACCACAAAGGCCGAGTCCTCGACGTCGTAGTGCGTGTGCAGGAGCGTGCGCACCGTTGCCAACACGGAGGCCGGGTCGCCGAGCACGCTGCGCAGCTGGTAAAAGATGTGCGCGCCGTGATCGAAGAGGATGCCGCCGCCCGCCAGGCTGCGGTCGGTGCGCCAACTCGGAGACCAGTTGGCGTTGCCCGGATTGGCCTCGGTGCGCAGGACTTCGTATTCGGCGAGGTAGATGCGGCCCAACCGGGAGAGCAGGCCTTTGACCGTCATCCAGAGCGGCGAGTAGTGATACTGATGGCAGGGCACGAAGGCGACCTTGGCGCGCCTGACCGCCTCTGCCATGGCCTCGGCGTCAACGAGCGTGGACGCAATGGGCTTCTCGCAGATGATGTGCAGTCGGCGCGCGGCCAGCGCCTCGACCAGCGCGCGATGCGTGAAAGGCGGGGTGCAGACGTCGCAGAAGTCCAGCGCTTCACGCTCGATCAAGTGCTCGGCCTTGTCGTAGAGCCGCGCCGCAGGGAAGACCGCGCGCGCCTTTTCCAGGTTTTCCGGTGAGAGGTCGGCGACGGCTACGATCTCGACGTCCTGCGCCAGGCCTTCGCTCTGCCATTGCGGTGCATGACCGTGCAGAGCGATGTTGCCGGCCCCGAGCAGGCCGCCGCGCAGTTTCACCGCCAATCCCCCTGGCGGGCCAGTCCGGCGAAGACCTCGTCGAGGATCCCGAGCGCGGTCTCGGCCGTGGCCTCATCGATCGTCAGCGGCGGGTTCACGCGGAAGAACGGGCTGTAGACCATCGAGATCAGTCCACGCGTGAGGCCTTCCTGGAAGAGGCGTACGCACACGTCCTTGGCCAGCGGCACCTTGGTCTTGCGATCCTTGACCAGCTCGACGCCGATCAGCAAGCCCTTGCCACGCACGTCGCCGATGAACTCGTAGCGCTCCTGCATCTCACGGAAGCGCCGCAACATCAGATCGCCCACGCGCGCCGCGTTCTCGACCAGGCCCTCTTCTTCGATGACGCTGACCGAGGCCAGGATGGCTGCGCCGGCCATCGGGTTGCCACCGTAGCTCGAGCTCGAGCCGGAGGGCGAGCCCCACGGCTTGGCCTGGACGATCTCAGGGGTCGACGCGAGACCAGAGACCGGGAAGCCCGCACCAAGGCCCTTGCCCATGGTGATTATGTCGGGCACCACGCCCCAGTGCTCGCAGCCGAACCAGCGTCCGGTGCGACCGAAGCCGCAGATCATCTCGTCGCTCAAGAGCAGTGCGCCGTTCTCGTGCGCGATGTCGCGGATGGCCGGCATGAACTCCGGCGGCGGGATCACGTTGCCGGCCGTGCCCTGAATCGGCTCCATCAGGATCATGGCCAGGTCGCCGGTGGTCGAGTGGCGGATCGTCTTGCGCACGAACTCAGCGCACGCCAGGCCGCACGACGGGTACGTCAGGTCTCCCAGCGGGCAGCGGTAGCAGTAGGCGAACGGCGCGTGGTGAGCACCCGGCGCGAACGGACCCAGGTGGTTCTTGGTCCCGTCGCCGATCAACGCCAGCGTGCCACCGGTCTTGCCGTGGAAGCCGCCCCAGAAGGAGAGGAACTCGAACTTCTTGGTGTGCGACTTGGCCAGGCGCATGGCGGCCTCGACCGCCTCAGTGCCGCCCGAGTAGAGCTGGATCTTCGACAGGCCAGCCGGCGTGTGCGACGCGACCTTCTTGAGCGCTTCGGCGCGGCGCGGCGTGGTGATGGATCCGACCGTGATCTCGTCGATCTGCGCCTTCAAGATCTCGCGGTAGCGCGGATGCGCGTGGCCGAGGGCGTTCACGCAGATCCCGGCAGCGATGTCGAGATAGCGGTTGCCGTCGACGTCCTCGATCAGGCAGCCATCGCCGCTCGCGGCGGCGATCCCGGAGAGGGTGGCGATGGATTGGATCCCCGGCGCGAGGAAGGGCGCCTCGGCCTGGACCAGCGCGCGGCTCTTCGGGCCCGGAATCTCAGTCGTGATGCGTGGTTTCTGATTCTTCAACTGAAGCTCCCTACGTTCAAGAAGTCGCAATTGTACAGCCTAACTGGGCAGCGTGGTGAGCCCAGCAAGCGCCAAATATGCTATAGAAGACACAGTTATGCTGCGCCGTCGACGGCGCACGCGGCCAGGTGCTACACGGAGGAACACGATGAGGCACAGCAGCAACAGCGCGAGAATTGTGCGGCGGATGACCTTCACAGCGACCGCTGTGGTGGTCTGCCTCGCCCCCGTGTGGGTTCTGGGACAGAGCCGGGTCACCCCTGCGCGGCCGGCGCCGGACCTCAGCACGGCCATTGCGCAGGTGGCCAAAAAGACCATCCCGGCGGTGGTGCACATCGAGGTGACGCAGCGCCAGGAGATCGTCGAGCAGCCCTCGATCTTCGACAGCGATCCGTTCTTCCAGTTCTTCCTCGGCGGACCGCAGGCGCCGCGCAAGTTCAAGCGCGAGCTGCGCGGCCTGGGCACGGGCATGGTGATCGACGAGCGCGGCAACGTGCTGACGAACAACCACGTCGTAGCGGGCGCGACGCTGATCGAAGTGGTCATGGCGGATGGCAACCGCCACAGGGCGACCCTCGTGGGCCGCGATCCCAAGACCGACTTGGCGGTGGTCAAGATACCGGCCGCGCCGTCTCTCCCGCACGTGACGCTCGGCGATTCCGACAAGGCCGAGGTCGGCGATTGGGTGATCGCGATCGGTCACCCGCGCGGATTGGACCAGACCGTGACCCAGGGCATCATCAGCGCCAAGCACCGCCGCGGCATCACCGACCCCACTGGCTATCAGGACTTCATCCAGACCGACGCTGCGATCAACCCAGGCAACAGCGGCGGTCCGCTGCTCAACCTCTACGGCGAGGTCATCGGCGTGAACGCCGCGATCGCCACAGAGTCGGGTGGGTCTGAGGGCATCGGTTTTGCCATCCCGAGCAACATGGCGTTGCACGTCGCACGCGCCCTGATCGCCAGTGGCAAGGTGGAGCGTGGCTGGCTGGGCGTGACGACCGACGATCTCACGCCCGACCTGATCAAGAGCCTGGGCCTGCCCTCGCCCAAGGGCGCGTTGATCGCGGGCGTGTCGCTCGGCGGTCCGGCAGAGCGCGCCGGGCTCAAGCGCCGCGACGTGGTGCTGAGCGTCGGCGGCCGACCGATCGAGGACGGTGGCGATCTGCGCAACGCCATCGCCGGCGTTCCGGCTGGCAGCGATCTCGCGCTCACGGTCTGGCGCGCGGGCGCCAAGCAGGAGATCGTCGTGCGCACCGGCAGCATGCAGGAGGCCACGAGCCGCCTGGCAGGCACTGTGCGTGAGCGCCTCGGCGTGAGCGTGCGCGCGGTCACGCAAGCGGAGGCCCGGCGTTACGGCATCAGCGCGGGCGAGGGCGTCGCTATCCTGACAATCGACCCAAAGGGAGCTCTGGCGCAGGCCGGCCTCGAGGCGTTGGACTTGCTGCTCGAGGCCAACGGTCAAAGCCTTGGCGGCGTCGAAGGCTTTGCGAACTGGGCCGCGGCGCTGCGCTCCGGGCAACAGGCCACGCTCTTGGCGCTCGATCACCGCACCGGTCAGACCGGCTACGTGCGCGTGAGCGTGCCCTAAGGCGGGGCGATGATTCGCTGCCCCACGCGTACCTAGGCCGTGCGCAGCGGGCCGTAGGTCAGTTGTCGGGATGCTGTCCTGTCGCCAAGGACCGGCTGGCGGGGAAGTACTTCTTCAGCCAAATGAAGAAGGCGCAAGTCGCGGCGCCGAGCACGGCCATTAGCCACGCCATGGTTTGACCGCCGAACAGGCCCAACTGGCGAACGGCTTCGATCTGCTCCGGCGGGTAGCCCATCAGCCGATAGACCTCCAGAAAATCGACACGTGCAAAGGTCACGGTGGCCGAAACGGAGGCGATGAGCGTGAACGCGAACGATACCCAGAGAGCGACGCGCTCTAGGCGGCCCAAACCCCATGCCAGCCACAGGGAGATACCGGCGCCGACCAGCGACAAGAGCGTCGCCGGCCGGCCGGAGACGAGCTGGCCGAAGAGCGGAACCACCGCCCGTCCGTCAGCGACTGCGGGCACGACCAAGACCGCGCCGAGCGCGAGCCAGAGCGCCGTCGTCAGCACGGGCAGAGGGCAGGCGTCGGTCCAGCGCGGATGTGGGTCGCGCGTCTCGAATGTGGCCTGAACGTTCTTGCCCTGGTAGAAGAGGATCATGATGCCCGGGACGACCACAAAGAAGACTCCAACGATGCACAGGACCACGAGGGCCGCCACAAGCCCCGCTGCGCCTGGAGCCAACTGCGCGAGCGTCTGCGGCAAGATGACAGCCAGCAAGCCGATGACGGTCACTCCGGCGGCCAGCCAGCTCCAGGCCAGGATCAAGAGCAGCGTGCGCGCCCAGCGCCGGCAGAGTGTTGAGCCGACGCCAAGCCACACCAGGCCAATGGCCAGCAGTAGGTAGAAGCTCAGGCCGAGGATGAGCGCCTTTGGGTCTGTGTCTGGCGTAACGACGCTGGTGGTGAGCAGCATCAGCAGCACCACGAGACCACAGAGTGCGCCCATTGCGATCTCGGTAATGCCGAACGCGATGCACGCAGCGCGGCGATCCTTGTATCCGGCGGGGGTCGGCGGAGCGGAAGAGGTGCTCATCGTGTGGTCCTCCGTGGGCGCGTCCGGTCCGCGTTCGAGTATACGGCACATCATCGAGCAACCCGCGTCTTGTCGATCGCGCATCTCGCGCCAGACTCTGCTCGCGACCACCTCAAAATCGCCTCCAACCGGCCAAGCGGCGGCGTCCGTAGAAGGAACAAAGGACGAGTGTCGTCCGAGGAGAACGCATGAGCCAGCCGCTCAAGGTGGTCCCCAAGTCCCTGGAGGGCGAGGTGCACCACCCCTCGCAAGAGGTCGTCGGCAACGCCCGCGTCCGGGAATACGAGGAGCTGTATCGACGTTCTATCGCCGACCCGGAGGCCTACTGGGGCGCGCAGGCCGCGGAGCTGGATTGGTATCGCAAGTGGGACCAGGTCCTGGATGCGAGCCAGGCCCCGTTCTATAGGTGGTTCGTCGGTGGCCAAACGAACATCGTGGCCAACGCGATCGACCGCCATCTGCGCACGTTCCGAAAGAACAAGCTGGCGCTCATCTGGGAGGGCGAGCCGGGCGACAAGCGCACCTTCTCCTATTTCGCGGTGAATCGCGAGGTGAGCAAGCTCGCCAACGTGCTCAAGAGCATGGGTGTGCGCCGGGGCGACATCGTCACGATCTACATGCCCCGCATCCCGGAACAGGTCATGGCCATGCTGGCCTGCGCCAAGATCGGTGCTGCGCACAGCGTGGTCTACGGCGGCTTCAGCGTCGAGGCCCTGGCCGAACGCATAGAGGATGCGCAGAGCCGCGTGCTGATCACGGCCGACGGCGGGTGGGTACGAGGCAAGATCGTGCCCCTCAAGGACATCGCTGACGAGGCCCTGGCGCGCCAGGCGACGATCGAGAGCTGCATCGTCGTCAGGCGCACAGAACAGAAGGTCTACATGGAGTCCGGCCGCGACTACTGGTACCACGACCTGATGTCGCTGCCCATCGCCAGCCCGATCTGCGCCACGGAGCCGGTCGATGCCGAGGACATGCTCTTCATCCTGTACACGTCTGGCACGACCGGGCGGCCCAAGGGCGTGGTGCACACCCACGGCGGGTATATGGTCGGCACGTATGCCACCATGCGCGACGTCTTCGACGTCAAGGACGACGACCGCTACTGGTGTGCCGCTGATCCCGGTTGGGTGACCGGTCACAGTTACATCGTCTACGGCCCGCTGCTGAACGGCGCAACCAGCTTCATCTACGAAGGGGCGCCGAACTATCCCTACCCCAATCGCTGGTGGCGCATGGTGGAGCAGTTTGGGATCACGATCCTGTACACGGCCCCGACCGCCATCCGCGGGCTGATGCGTTTTGGCGATGCTTGGCCGAACCGGCACGACCTATCGAGCCTGAGGCTGCTGGGCTCCGTGGGCGAGCCGATCAATCCAGAGGCCTGGCGCTGGTATCACTCGGTCATCGGTAAGGGGCGTTGTCCGATCATGGACACCTGGTGGCAGACCGAGACCGGCGCGTTCATGATCACGCCGCTGCCGATCACGCCCCTCAAGCCCGGGTCAGCCACGCGCCCCTTCTTTGGCATCGACGCGGCGGTCGTTGACGAGCAAGGTCAGCCCGTCAAACCCGGCGAGGAGGGCTACCTCGTCATTCGCAAGCCTTGGCCAGCGATGCTGCGCACGATCTACCGCGATCCCGAGAGGTACCGCGAGCAGTACTGGGGCAAGTTCGGAAACATGTACCAAGCGGGCGACGCCGCACGCATCGACAACGACGGCTACATCTGGATCATCGGCCGCATGGACGACGTGCTGAAGGTGAGCGGCTATCGGCTGGGCACGGCTGAGGTGGAGAGCGCGTTGGTCAGCCACGCGTCTGTGGCCGAAGCCGCGGCCGTCGGGCTGCCGCACGAGCTCAAGGGCCACGCCATCCATGCCTTCGTGGTTCTCAAAGCCGGCGTCGAAAAGAGCGAGACCCTGGCCGAGACGCTGCGCCAGCACGTCGGCCACGAGATGGGGCCCATCGCCAAACCGGACACGATTCACTTCGCCGACAGCCTGCCGAAGACGCGCAGCGGCAAGATCATGCGGCGCGTGCTCAAGGCGCGTTTGCTCGGCCAGCCCGAGGGCGATCTCACGACGCTCGAACAGTGAGAGTCCGACAGTGGGCCTTGCTTAAGCCGGGCGCAAGATCGCGCCAGTCGAAACAAGCGGGAGAAGCGGTGCGTCCGACGAGCGGAGCGGACAAAGCCGGCCTAAGGAGACGGAGCGATGCGAATCGAATGGCTGAAAGGGACAGGGGTGGCCTTTGGGCTGAGTGCGGCGCTCGTGCCGTGGACGAGCGCGCGAGCGGCTGATTCCAAGGAGCAGCCGCACCCGAGCCTGTCTGGCCGATGGCAGCTGGTGCCGGACAAGAGCGACGATCCTGGAAAGGCCGTCGATTTTCTAACGGCCGAGCGTCTGCCGGGCGGCGATGCCAACGGCCAACCTGGCTGGGGCGGCCGGGGTGGTATGGGTGGCATGGGTGGTGGCGGCCGGGGTGGCATGGGCGGCGGTGGTATGGGCGGCCGTGGCGGCATGGGCGGTGGCGGTTGGGGTCGCGGCCCGCGCGGCGGCATGGGCGGCGACTTCACGCCTCCCACGCCAGAGGAACGCGCGGCGATGCATGATGCTGTCCAGGGCGCCATCGAAGGCGGTCCTACTATGGAGATCGCCGAGACTGGCGCTGATTTGACGATCCAGT
>Ga0302321_100001726_pt1 | contig 18690 bp, 15 predicted proteins | sample Fen_T0_1_FD_202505 | JGI IMG/M metagenome (GOLD analysis project Ga0302321, IMG submission 202505) | Peat permafrost microbial communities from Stordalen Mire near Abisko, Sweden - Fen_T0_1 | ecosystem: Environmental > Terrestrial > Soil > Wetlands > Permafrost | place: Sweden: Abisko...
GGGGAAACTCCGTGCAAATGCTTAGCAATAGACCGCCCAAGTTGTTGTCGTCAAATGGGCGCTGCCCCGTCATGCACTCGAAGGCAATGACGGCATAAGCCCAGATATCCGTACGTTGATCAACTTGCCTGCGCCCCGATGCTTGTTCCGGACTCATGTAGTAGGGCGTGCCCATGAGCGAACCCGTGCGAGTCGCCATATCACCGGATAATTGAGTCGCGCTGGTTTGCTTCGCAATTCCGAAGTCGAGCACCTTGGCGATCTCGTCCTCGCCGTCCCGCACGAGAAAAATATTATCGGGTTTGAGATCCCGGTGAACGATCCCCGTATCGTGTGCTTTCGCAAGTGCCTTGGAGACCTGCAACAGGATCGTTGCGCAGTCGATAGGCTCAAGCTTGTATTGCCGTTCCATCCGATCGGCGAGACTCTCGCCTTCGAGTAGTTCCATGGCAATGTACGGCGTTTCGCCGTCTAGGCCGTAGTCTAAAATCTGAACCACGTTCGCACTGCGCAGGGATGCGGCCGCCTGCGCTTCCCGCCGAAATCGCGTGAGGGCTTCGGGCGACTGAACGTAGGTCTCGTCAATTAGCTTCACCGCCGCAGGCGTGCCTAGGTCAAGGTGCTCTGCTCGCCAAACAGACCCCATTCCCCCACGACCCAGCTGGGAGATGAGGCGATAGCGACCGGCAAGTATTCGACCTTCCAAGCACCGGGAAGTATAGACACGTTTGGCAGCGGAACGTACTCGCGGTTCGGCCTCGCCTGCCAGATTTGCGCCGAGCTGCGGGATAACCCGCGCATTTCTAGAGATTTCATTCGCAGCGGCCACATGACCAAACTGCGATATTCCGCGTTTTGCCCCTGTAGCGCAATCGCGGTTCGCGGTCTCGCGCATCCACCCATCCGCCACAGCATCACAGTCTCAGAGTCTGTTAGAAATCCGCATTGTGGCCGGTTCCGAGCCACATTTCCCGCCATTCCACGGAAAAAGAGGAGTCAACGATCAGGTGTCGGCAAACCAAAAGCATGGTGGTGCTTGGCAAATTCGATTGCAGAGCACCAAAGCGGGCTGTGGTTGGCCGATTGCGGACAATCGACAGCAAATACAAGGTTCGCTCCGGCTTCCCGGGATTGCAGCATTGACGGGATGGCTCGGAAAGCCGAAACGTCGCGCCTTGCACGTGCGCGCTCACCAAATTGGCGCAAAGTGTCCGCCTCCGAGAGCACGTCATGGTCGAAATCCCCGCCGGTGAGCCGCCACTCAGCTACCTACTCTACACACTGCCGCCCTCCGCGGCCGATTTGCGCGCGGACGACGTTCTTGCTCGCTTCCTCGACTACTCGGCACATAAGAAACTTGAACTCTACCCGGCTCAGGAGGAAGCAATTCTTGAACTATTTGCCGGCAAGAACGTCATCTTGGCGACCCCCACCGGCTCCGGAAAGAGCCTCGTCGCAACGGCATTGCACTTCGACGCATTGGCACGTCACAAGCGGTCCATTTACACCGCGCCCATCAAGGCGCTAGTCAACGAGAAGTTCTTTGCCCTTTGCCAAGACTTCGGCCCTGAAAACGTTGGGCTTCTCACTGGAGACGCGGCGGTCAACCGCGATGCACCAATCCTCTGCTGCACTGCCGAGATTCTAGCGAACATCGGACTGCGCGAGGGCGCTCAGAGTGAGCTTACGGAGGTGGTCGTCGACGAGTTTCACTATTATTCGGATCGCGATCGCGGAACGGCTTGGCAACTGCCTTTGCTCACGATGCCTCAGGCGCGTTTCCTGCTTATGTCGGCAACCTTCGGTGACACCGCCGTATTCGCCGAACGCCTCACCAAGCTCAACAAGCGTGATACCGCCGTCGTTACTTCCAAGACTCGCCCCGTACCGCTGGATTTCGCCTATCGCGAAACGCCTCTGCATGAAACGCTTCAGAAGCTTGTCACTGACGGGCTTTTCCCGGTCTACGTCGTTCACTTCACGCAACGTGCCTGCGCCGAAGAGGCTCAAAACCTGATGAGCCAAGACTTCTCGTCCAAACAGGAGAAGAAAACGCTGACTGAAGCCCTTCGCGGAGCACGTTTTGACACAGCGTTTGGCAAAGATCTGCAGCGTTTCCTACGGCACGGTATCGGACTACATCACGCCGGGCTGCTACCGAAGTACCGCCTCTTGGTCGAGAAGCTTGCACAACGCGGACTGCTCAAGGTCATCGTGGGTACCGATACACTCGGCGTGGGCGTGAACATTCCGATCCGCACGGTGGTGCTCACCAAACTTTGTAAATACGACGGTGAAAAAACGGCCCTGCTACGCGCACGCGATTTCCACCAGATTGCGGGTCGCGCCGGAAGGCGTGGATTCGACAACCAGGGTAGCATCGTCGTGCAGGCGCCAGAACACGTAATCGAGAATCGCAGACTTGAGGACAAAGCCGGAAGCGATCCGGTCAAACTCAAGCGTATCGTTCGCAAGAAGCCGCCAGAACGTGGCTACGTGCATTGGGATCAGAAGGTATTTGAACGCATTATCGTCGCACCACCTGAACCATTGGTATCCAAGTTTTCCGTGTCGCACGGCATGCTCGTCAATGTTCTATCCAGACCGAATGGCGGCTGCAAAGGCATGGCAAAAATCATCTACGATTGTCATGAACCGAAGCGCAACAAGCGGATCCTCGCGCGTTCGGCAAAGGAAATGTATGAGTCATTGCTGAGCGCCGGACTGCTGTTCATTGACGATTTCGGAAAGATTCAGTTCCGTGAAGATTTGCAGCAAGATTTTTCGCTACATCAGGCACTTTCGCTCTATCTGGTGGACACCATTGAACAACTTGACCCAGCGCTTGGAACCTATCCGCTCGATCTGCTGACGGTTGTCGAGAGCGTCCTCGAGAACCCGGAAATCATCCTACAGAAGCAACTCGATGCCCTAAAAACACAGAAGATGGGCGAACTCAAGGCAGCGGGCGTCGAATACGATGAACGCATCGCAGAACTCGACAAGATGACCTATCCAAAGCCCAATGCGGAGTTCATCTATGGCACATTCAACGAGTTTGCCAAGAAGCACCCCTGGGTGACGCTCGAGAACATCCGACCGAAATCGATCGCTCGGGAAATGTACGAGGGATTCTTCTCCTTCAATGACTACGTTACCGAATATGGGCTTGCACGCAGCGAGGGATTGCTTCTGCGGTACTTGAGCGATGTCTACCGGACCCTGACGCAAACGGTTCCAACCTCCGCTCGAGGTGAGTTGACCGAAGAACTTGAAACCTACCTAGGCGCGCTGGTTCACGCTACCGATAGCAGTCTGGTGGACGAGTGGGAGCGCCTACTCAACGTCGTGGTTCCGGAGTCACTCGCTACCGGAGAACCCGACCTTTCGCCCCAAGCCGATCACGTTGACATCACATCGGATGAGCGTGCCTTCACCGTGCTCGTGCGAAACTCGCTCTTTTCCTTCGTTCGCTCGCTGGTGCGCGAAGATCTCGAAAATGCCGCGCGTCTTGTGGAAACCAGCGAGCCCGGATGGAACGTGATGCGCTTCCGCACGGCGTTCAACGATTTCTGGCCGGAGCACAAGTCGATTCGCCTCGATCCGGAGGCTCGGTCGCCCAAACACCTGAGAATTGTCGAGAAAACCGACCAGTTTTGGCGCTTCGAGCAGGTGATCTGCGATGCCGAGGAGCTGAATGATTGGGCTCTTTTCGGCACAATTGATCTTCCTACGTCGCGCACCTCCGGCCACCCTGTCATCAAACTTGAGCGAATTGGCGCGTAGCGGCAATTGACAAATCGGCCGGCAACTTCTAGAGCATTCGAGCTTCCTCTGTGGATAGGACAAGTACATTGAACCTGCAGCTGACAGCGGTTTTGCCGCATGAAATGGCGACGGTCCGCGCACTTGTTCAATCCGCAATTCGCGGCGGCGTGGTTCATACGGACGAGCAAGAAGCCTTCGTCATGTCGGAGGTCGATCGGGCCCTGCTCTTTGCCACGCAGCAACGGGACCATTGTATCCACCTCAAATGCAACGCCCCCGCTCCGGATGACAGTTTTCCCGTTGGCGTCATCCTGGTCAAGCACTTCTGGAACCTAACACACCTGTTCGTGTCGCCGCGTTACCAGCGCCGCGGCATCGGATCAATGTTGCTAAGCTCTGCGCTCTCCATCTGCAGATCGCACGCGCCGGAGCGCCGCGTCAAAGTCCACTCGTCCTACTTTGCGGTCCCGTTTTATGAGGCACGCGGATTCAAACGCAACGGACTTGAACGCGATTTGCCGGGCGGGTGCGTTCCCCTGGTCTACGTCTTTGACGAAGACCCGTTACCAATGCCCTAGCGCGCCCGACTTTCGAAGGCCGTCACCGTTCGACTGGATGGCTAGCGCTGAGCCCCCAACTCCTAGGCTCGCCAGGAAAAACGGCAGAACCGCGGTCATTTCTACGCAACCATTATTGCCCTTGACCAATACTTTACCCTGGTTCACTATTGAGGCGTGACGGAAGTTTCATCCCCAGAAGTGCATGCGGCCATTGCGTGCCTTCAGCGCCTGAGCGACTTGTTCCAAGAACGTCGTCAGCAGCTGGCATCAAGCGTGGGGCTTTCGGAACAGCAATGGGCCGTACTAGAAGAGGTCTCAACGGAGCACTTCATGCCCAGCCTCTTTGCGCGCCAACGGTCAAGCTCCGCCGCTGCGGTATCAAAGATCCTTCGGCAACTTCTGGACAAGCGCGTTGTGGCCGTGCACGTCAACAAGGAAGACGGCCGGCAGCGTCAATACGCGCTTACTTCGGCGGGCAAGAAGAAACTTGAACAATTGCGTGCTGAACGCGCGCGTGCCATGGCCGATGTATGGCAAGGCTTCTCCCAAAAAGACTTGGAAGCGTTTACTCGCTTCGGGGACCAATTGACGGAGCGCCTCGAGCGCTACGCCCAGTCGGTTACAGAAAGGTAGCGTATGGGTAAGACACTCTACGAGAAGGTCTTCGACCAGCACACGGTCGAAAAACTGCCCTCCGGACAATATCAGTTGTTCATGGGTCTTCATCTGATCCACGAAGTCACCTCGCCTCAAGCCTTCAGCATGTTGGAAGAGCGAGGACTCAGCGTTCTATATCCGAATCGCACGTTTGCCACGGTCGATCACATTATCCCGACCAAAAGCCAGCTGCGCCCGTATCAGGACAACCTGGCCGAGCAGATGTTGGTCGCGCTCGAAAACAACGTCAAGCGTCACGGCATCCGCTACTTTGCACCAGAGAATGGTGAACAAGGCATTGTCCACGTTGTTGGGCCAGAAAACGGTCTAACTCAGCCCGGCATGACGATATGCTGCGGTGACTCTCACACTTCGACACACGGAGCATTCGGCGCCATTGCGTTCGGCATTGGCACATCCCAGGTTCGCGACGTGCTTGCAACTCAAACGCTATCCATGGGAAAGCTCAAGGTTCGGCGCATTGAGATCAATGGTGCACTGCGACCAGGTGTCACGGCGAAAGACGTCACGCTCTACGTGATCAATCGCTTGGGCGTCAATGGTGGCGTGGGTTATGCCTACGAATACGCTGGCGACGTCATCGAGCGGATGAGCATGGATGAACGCATGACCGTCTGCAACATGGCGATCGAAGGCGGCGCACGTTGCGGGTACATCAATCCTGATGAAACCACGTTCGCCTATCTCCGGGGCAAGAAGTACGCGCCTTCAGGCCCAGCGTGGGACAAAGCCGTTGCCTACTGGAAGAGCGTGCGAAGCGATCCGGACGCAAAATATGACGATGTCGTAGTGTATCGTGGCGCAGACATCGAACCCATGGTCACCTGGGGGATCACACCGAGCCAATCCGTTGGTGTGGGTGACAAAATCCCAACCGTGGAAAGCTTCAGCGCCGACGAACGGGACAGTGTTGCGGAGGCCTATCAGTACATGGCGGTTGCCCCAGGCAGTCCCGTCGCAGGTCAGAAGATCGACGTAGCATTCATCGGCAGCTGTACCAATGGACGCCTTAGCGACTTCGAAGCGGTAGTCAACGTCCTGCGGGGCAAATCCTTTAAGGTTGCTCCCCATGTGCAGGCACTCGTCGTTCCGGGATCCATGCAGGTCAAGCGGGAACTCATCAAGCTTGGCTGGGACAAGATCTTTGAAGAGGCTGGATTTGAGTTCCGTGAAGCCGGTTGTTCCATGTGCCTTGCCATGAACCCGGACAAGCTCAAAGGCACGCAGCTTTCCGCTTCGTCGTCGAACCGCAACTTCAAAGGTCGCCAGGGTTCTCCGACAGGTCGCACATTGCTCATGAGCCCCATTATGGTCGCGGCCGCCGCCATTTCCGGTGAAGTGACTGACGCCCGCAAACTCTTTGCAATCGAAAGCTAAAGATCATGTTGGATTCAAAACGCATTACTGTGTCTGGTTCTGGCATCGTGCTGCGCGGTAACGACATCGATACCGATCGCATCATCCCAGCCCGGTACCTCCGAACGGTCGTGTTCGAGGGCCTTGGGGAACACGCTTTCGAAGACGATCGCGAACAGCTCAAAGCGAAAGGCCAAACTCACGCCTTTGACGAGTCCCGGTTTCAAAGCGCTGAGGTGCTACTGGTCAACAAGAACTTTGGCTGCGGCTCGTCACGCGAGCATGCGCCGCAGGCAATCAAACGCTGGCGCAAAGGGATTCGCGCAATCATAGGCGAGAGCTTTGCCGAGATCTTCTTCGGCAATTGCGTGTCCCTCGGCATTCCTTGCGCGGTAGTCGATTCGGCGTCCATTGAGAAACTGATGTCTGCGGTCGAAGCCTGTCCCGACGCTACCGTGAACGTTAGCCTCGAGGCACGCACCGTGTCCGTAGGAAGTGTTTCGGTGTCATTCACGATGGGAGATGGTGTTCGCCAGCAGTTCCTGGAAGGTCGTTGGGACACGACCGCAGAGCTCTTGGCCAATCGCGATTTGATCGGCAAAACAGCCGGGCGATTACCGTACCTGACAGATTTCGCCTGATTCAATCCGCCGTAGTGTCTAGATGCCCCTGTCCAACGCCGTTGGCGCGGGATTGGGGCGTCCCGACAGTTTGCTAGGGTGAACTCATGGTGCCGCCCAGGCGCGGCTTGCGTCGACAGCACCCCAAGTGCTCGTCGGTTGTCGCGCGTACAGGTCGTTCTGACATCGCGTCAATGCAGCGTGGCGGCTCAAAACCCATTCCGCCTGCAAATTTGGCTCGGTCGTTAGGCCGCCGAACAGCCATGCTTTCTGGCCACGGTGAAATAGCCTTCATTTCCGCAGTAATTCGGGAAGTTCGCCTCGTTTCGGCTGTATGTCGTGGGACGATTAACGTCGTTCAAGGAACTTCATGGCCATTGCACGCGAGGCCTTCAGAGCTCGGTTCTTCCCCGACACTACGGATGCAGACTGGCACGATTGGCGGTGGCAGCTGCGCCACCGGTTCCGAAATGAGAACGATCTGTGCCGGATCATGCAGCTTAGCGCCCAGGAAACCCTCGCCTTGCGTGGCGCCGCCGGAGCGCTGCCTCTTGCGATTACGCCGTACTACGCGTCCCTGCTCGATCCCGATGACGCGACACAACCGCTGCGCCGGACCGTTGTCCCCGTTTCGCTCGAGTCACGACATTCCGTGGGCGAACAGTCGGATCCCTTGCACGAAGAAGGAAGCACCGTTCGGCCTGGACTCGTTCACCGCTACCCCGACCGAGTGCTGTTTCTCGTAACGGATCACTGCTCGGTCTTCTGCCGATATTGCACGCGATCGCGCTTGGTCGGGCAAGCTTCGGATACAAGTCCTAGTCGCCGAACTTGGCAAGGTGCAATTGACTACATTGCCGACCACACCGAGGTTCGTGACGTGCTGCTGTCCGGCGGCGATCCGCTCACGTTGCCGAATTCCGAATTGGAATGGCTTCTGACTCGACTCCGAGCAATCCCACACGTTGAGCTGATTCGGATCGGGACAAAGGTACCGCTAGTGCTTCCACAGCGCGTCACTCCCGACCTTACAACAATGCTGGCTAAGTTTCATCCACTTTGGATGAGCATTCACGCAACTCACCCGGATGAGCTGACCGAAGAAGCCTCTGCGGCACTCGCTCGATTGGCAGACGCTGGCATTCCCCTAGGGAGTCAGACCGTGTTGCTGAGCGGCATCAATGACTCCCCCGAGACGCTTCGCCAATTGATGCATGGGCTCGTCCGCCGACGAGTGAAACCATACTACTTGTACCAATGCGATCCGATCCTGGGGTCATCCCACTTTCGGACCCCGGTCAAACGCGGGCTTGAACTGATTGGCTCGTTACGCGGGCACACGACTGGCTATGCCGTTCCAACCTACGTCATTGACGCACCCGGGGGCGGCGGCAAGATACCGATACAACCGGAAACCATCGTCGCCCGCGACGCCGCTGGCCTGACCCTCAGAGGCTTTCAAGGAACCCTGTTTAGGTATCCTGACGTTACCGACGATTCCACTGAGTTCTTCCAGGAAACCACAACCCCCAACGGACTACCTTAGACAGCGTGCTCAAACTTCCCGCAGTTCTATTCAGTTACCGAGGCCTTCCAGGGGCCATTTGGACGCTATTCCTTACTGAAACGGTAACGGCTGCCGGAAGCTTCGTGTACCCGTTCCTGGCGCTCCTGCTCACGCGCCAATACGGAATGTCGGAGCAACGTGTTGGTGTCTTCATGGGCATCAGCGCCGTGGCATGTCTGCTTGGAACAGTATTCGGTGGAATGCTCGCAGATGCCATATCTCGAAAGCATGCGCTGATTGCGACAATGACCGTTTCAGCTGTCTCCTACGCAGCCGTGCCCGCTGTTTCATCCGTCACAGTCGTGTCGGTATTGATTCTATTCGGTATTGGCACCATGGCGGCTACGAAGCCTGCCTTTGACGCCCTCGTTGCGGATCTTACCCGCAATGACAATCGTCGCGTTGCGTTTTCCTTGCTCTATGCTGCCGTAAACATCGGTTACGCTGTGGGACCACTGGCAGCAAGTATGCTCTTTGAGCGCCACGTGACGTGGCTTTTCTTGGGAGATGCGGCCGCGACAATCATTGCAGCGGCGCTTATCGCAATCCTTGTGCCACAGCAAGAACCTAAGCCGTTGCCGCAAGAACGGATCGGGAAGTCGCTTGACCTTGGCGCTCCGCATGGGATGCGTGAGGTTTGGCAGACCCTCCGGCAGCATCCGGCAATTCTTACAATGCTCGTCGTTTACACCCTCAACGTTGCCCTATTCTCACAGATCTTCTTCGCTCTACCACTTTATCTCAACGCGCACTTTGGCGGCTCCGGAGCCACGCTCTACGGCGTTATGATGACGGTGAATGCGATTGCCGTCGTAGTGATGACGCCAGCGATTACGACTGCCACGCGACGCCTGTCTTCGGGGCGTTGTTTAGCCCTCGGCGGATTCCTCTTCGCGCTGGGACTCGGCGGCTACGGCATCGCGACGTCGATGGCCGTCATCGTAGGCTTAGTATTCGTCTGGACGATGGGGGAACTGCTCAACACAACCAATGCTCGCGTCTTTGTCGCCGACTTGGCACCGCCGGCACAGCGCGGCAGGCTTGGCGCAATGGTCGAATTTGCTTATGAATTGGGGTTTGGTCTCGGTCCGGTCGTGGCAGGCTTCGTTATTGCCCACCGCGGCATTGACCGTTTGTGGCCGTACCTTTGCGCGGTCGGGCTTGCCACCGGACTTACCATGCTCTTTCTCGAGTGGCATCGCCAAGCAGCTACGAGACAACTGTTGCTTGACGCCAAATAGTCCGACGAAAACGCCGAATGCTTCACAACCGCAGCCGCCCGAACGCGCGCTGGCACTCAGTCTGCGACGGCGGTTTTGAGGATGTCACTGATTAGCTGCGGAAAGTCCAACCGTGCATGTCGCGCTGCGCTGTAGAAACTACCGTCCGCCGCAAGACATGGGTTCGCGTTGACTTCCAGCACATAGGGTTCAGAAGTCGCATCAACGCGGAAGTCCACCCGAGCGTATCCCCGGCACCCGAGAGCTAACCAGGTTTTCTTGGCGATTTGCGATACCTGACGGCAAAGTTCACGATCCGCAGGTACCGCGTTGAATTCACGGGTCGTGTTCCTGTACTCGAAGCTATCTTTGTCCCATTTTGCGCGATAACCGTACAACGTGGGTAGGTTCCGTTCGCGGTAGCCGTCGAATCGTAGCTCCGCGACGGGCAGCGTTTTCGGGGAACTGCCGGCGCCATAGAGCGAAACGTTGAATTCACGCCCTTCGACGAACCGCTCCGCAAACACCGCGCGCTCTAGCCGCTGATTCCTATGAGCAATCTCCCGTCGGCATTGCGCAATCGATCGCACTTGCTGCAAACAATTGGCATCGAGCCCAACCGATGCATCTTCAGCAATCGGCTTGAACACATGCGGACCCGCGCGAAACGAATCGTGGTCCTGAGTGGTCACCCAACCTGGAGTCTTAACGCCCGCCAACCGAAGTGCCCTTTTGGTGGCAACTTTGTCCGTTGTCAGTGCCAGCGCGGCCGTGCCGTTGCCCGTATAGGGGATCTGGGCTGCATCGAAGAGTGCCGTTGCCACGGTTCCCAGACCCCCAAATCCCAACAAAGACTCGACAAGATTGAATACACAATCCGGCCGTCGTCGCCGAAGTGAGCGAAGCATCTCCTCAAGCTTGCCCGTCATCGGCAGAACGGACACGTGATGTCCCAAGGACTTCAACGCCAGGCGCACCTCGCGAACCTCTTCCAATACGTCCAGTTCATCAAGCGGTGAATCGGCCGAAACAGCTTGGTGCACGATGAGAACGCGCAGGTTCGTCATAGCTTGAGTCCCAAGCGCACCATTGCAGCTGCCACAATTTCGCCTATCAGCTCAGCGTAACCCATACCATGTAGCCCGCACAAAATCGGCAAATCTGAATGTATCGGGTGCAACCCAGCAAGCGGATTGACTTCTATCAGGCACACTTGACCGTTCGCGTCCATACGAAGATCCACTCTGCCGGCATCTACGCAACCAAGGGCGCGCCACGCGGCCAACGAAACTCTCGCACATTCCTCAGCCACATCGCCGTCAAGAGCGCGGTACTTTACCCGGTCTTCGTAGTTGGCTTTGTTCTCGTAGCTGTAGTCTGAAGTCTCAGCAACCCCTGTGTACAGAACCTCCATCGAGCCAATTGCCTTAGCGTGACCGCCGTGACCAAGAACGCCAGTCGTGAACTCTCGCCCTGGTAAGTAGGTTTCAATCAGGACCGGCTGACTGAAACGCTCCAGAAGCTCAAGCGCTACGGTTGCCAGTTCTGGTGGACTTTTGACTCGGCTCTTCGAAGAGATGCCTTTGCCAGTTCCCTCACCAACCGGTTTGACAAATAGCGGATACGGCAATGTTACGTTCGCCAACTCCGCAGCGGAGGAAACTACGGCAAATGGGGCCGTTGGGATACCTTGGTTCTGAACCACGTGCTTGGTCAACGCTTTGTCCAAGGTAAGGCCCAACGCCACCGGTCCCGAGAATACATACGGGATATTGAACGCGTCCAGAAGCGCGGGCACTTGCGATTCCCTGCCGGTGCCGCTCATCCCTTCGCAAATATTGAATACAAGCTCCCACCGTTCGTTGGCGGCAAGTCGACGCGTAAGGTTCTTGATGTGACCAATGCGTTCAACTTCATGACCCAACGCTTCTAATTCGGAAGCGATGGCGTCAATCGTTTCCTCTTTGTCAAACTCGGCGGTTTCTTCTGCCCCATAGCCAAGTGCCAGGTACTCCGCTCGCAGGTCGTAGGTAAAACCTAGTCGCATGGTTCAGGGTGCTTCTCATAGCGGAGAAGTGCCTCTTCTGCTACCGCATTAGCGGCCAAGCGGCGCCATTCAGACCTGCTTCTACCTGCCCCGGGTAAGGCCCAACGTGCCGCCAATGTTCCGTTGAACGACTGGACACAACCTCACCAATTGGGGCATTTCGGCCGGGGAAGATTGCCGATTAACTCAGCGTCACGGGCGGCCGTACGGATCCCTGCGTCCTGATGAGCCCAGCTAGTCCAATCGCCAACATCGCCACGGCAATGCCAGCCACAAAGGGCGTGGCATTCGTCAATGGCAAAGCGTTCGTTGAGGCGAACTATGGCCTAGCTGCATGGCACAACGTGCTGGCCAAACTCGCACGCGACGATCGTGACATCGTTGAATCTGCGAGTGCGGTCGGTTGGTATGATCTTATGGTCTTCGCTCGCATGCTTCGCGCCATTGACCAGGTCTGCGGAGTTGGCGATCTGTCACTACTCCCGAAAATTGGCATATCCGACGTGGAACGGGATTTCAATCGAACCATCCGCATTATTGTTCGGATACTTTCGCCTGACCAAATCTTCAAAGTGAGTACTCGTCTTTGGGGTCAGTTTCAAAATGCCGGTGTTTGGAACCACAGAACTGCATCCCAAGGAAAAGGGATGGATTCAACCCTCGCTGGTTGGGGCGCCGATCGCGCACTTTGTCTGGAACTAACCGGGTACGTGAAGCGCCTGCTCGAACTTACGGGAGCACGCGATGTGACCGTACTGCACGATCAATGCCGCGGGCTTGGGCACGCGAACTGCGTCTTCAATGTCCGTTGGCGCTAACGGGACTCATTCGCTTGCGGAATTCGGGAGAGTCCGTTTGAGCGTCGCGCAGACCAAAAGACGAGCCGGCCCCGTAGCCCGTTGTATACTGCAATTCGCGATTTCCACAAAGAACATCGCAGTATATCTAAGCTTTGATGGGCTTTCGTATACCTTCTGTATTCTGAATCTGACTCTTACCGATTGCATGGCGCCGGCTGGGGTGCAGAATGAGTCCTGAGACATGGCAACCCGTCGTCGCCCCGAGAGTCGCAACGAAGCCAAAGTGAACATCTTCGACTTCCTCGACTACCGTGCCTACCTTCGGGCGTACTACGATGCCAGTAAGCGGCGTCCCGCTGGGTTTTCCTTTCGCACATTCTCGAAACGAGCGGGGTTGAAGTCACCCAACTTCTTCAAGCTTGTCATCGACGGCGATCGCAACCTTGGAAAAGATACGGTTCCGAAATTCGCCGACGCGATTGGGCTTGAGGGCGACGCGCGTGAATTCTTCGAAGACTTGGTGGCCTTCGAGCAAGCAAGCGACAACAACGAGAAGAATCGCGTGTTCGAGCGCATTGCGGCATCCCGCCGGTTCCGAACTGCGCGCCGCATTGACGGCCTGTTTCACGACTACCTGTCCCACTGGTACCACCCCGCGATACGCGAGCTTGTGGCACGCACGGACTTCAAGAACGATCCGAAGTGGCTCTCGGAAATGCTTGATTCCCAGGTTACACCGAAAGAAGCAGCGCACTCGATGGAGCTGTTGCTTGGTTTGGGTCTGATTGCACTGAACGCCGAAACAGGCCGATTTGAACTGCGCGAGCCCACCTTGACCACCGAACATGAGGTATCCGCATTGGGAGCTGTGAACTATCACAAGCAGATGCTGCAACGCGCCACGGTGAGCATTGACACGGTCCCCGCGGCCCTGCGCGATCTTGCCGCACTGACCGTATGTGTAAGCCCCAAGCTTGCCCTGGAAGTCAAACGTCGCATCCACCAGTTCCGAGAGGCTATGACAGAACTTTGTGACGCGGAAACCGACGGCAAAGTGGTTTACCAGCTCAATGTGCAGTGGTTTCCACTCACTCGCACTGACGAGGGCAAGTCATGAAGCGCATGCATTCTTGCCTGTTGTTGCTTGGTCTTGCCGCAGTCGGCTGCAATTCAACCGGCGTCGGGAATCCGCCCGGTGTCGATACCGTAAGTCTACCACTCATCATCGCGAGTGATCCTGAGGTTGAGCCGGAACCAACGGATAGCGGCGAGCAGCTGGACGCCTCGAACTTGCGTCACGCGGTCCTTGTCTTCGGCGAACTGCGCTTCATCGCCTGCGACACGCCGGACAATGATGCCGTGATCGACGGCGAATACGCGGTTGATTTGGCGCAAAATACCGTCGAGCCTCCGCTACCTCGCGTCGCTTTGCCCGCCGCTGGCTTCTGCGGTATCGATGCCACGCTTGCACCTGCAACGACCCCTCCATCGCTCGCCGGTCGCTCCATGTTCTTCAGTGGTTTGCGCACGGACGGTGCACTCTTTCTAATGTTCGCCGATATGCCCGGTACCCTGCGAATGCGTCCGCGCCTTGACCGAGTGTGGCCTACGGATGGCAAACATGGGTGGCTCTGGGCATTGCGACCTAGGCGTTGGCTCTTGCCTTCCGAGCTAGACACGGCCGACAGCACGCCCCTTGATGGTATTGGCAATGTTATCGCTATTGACGTCAATCGTCACCCCATCCTGTACCAAGCCATTCGAGCGCGCGTTGCGCGCCGCAGCACACTTCACATCGACTTGAATGACAACGAGCAACTCGATCCGAATGAGCGCACCGGAAGCGCTTACATCGGGCAGGGCCTCGATACCATCGACTAATTCGACTCGAAAACTGTTTGGTCATCTCGTCGCGATAACGCGCGGATGGCACCGCATTGTCTCAACCAATAGCTTCGAGAACCCTCGACAAGGAGCATCGTCATGATCCGTAACGTAAAGAGCCTCACAACCCTAGCATTTGGCCTTAGTTTCGCTGTCGCCGCCTGCAGTTCGACAACGACATCCGATCCACTCGAGGGCGCACCGGAGGTTGCCGCGGTACAGATGCCGCTCACTAACAATTCCGCAGCCGACGGAACCGCAACCGATGCGGACGCTATCGATCCCGCGACGCTCGCAGCGGACGAACTCGATCAAACGTCCGTTCCCGCGACAACTGACGCCACCGAACTTGGTCAATTGCGCGGCGAGGTGAAACGCCTCAACGATTCCATTCGCGATTTTCTGACACCGGTTGTGGCCATGATTCGCGACGTCGATCCCTCCTACCAGGTTGGCGATCTCAAAATGTGGGGCCCTGTAACTCGAGGCGCCACGCAATACCGATTCTTCCTCCGACACGTCACTGGTCATCAATGGGGGTGGCGCCTCGATGCACGCGTTGCCGGATCTGCTGAGACCTATAGTCACGTGGCTGCGGGCGAAATCAAGGTGGGCGCCAAAGTACGACGTGGTACCGGCGTGATGGGGTTCGATTTGGACGCGTTGGCTGCGGTCGATCCAACAGTAACCGCTCAGGGCCAAATCCTCGCTGGTTTCCGGCATGGCGAGCTCGGAACCTCGATCGGCTACGCCGTGCGTCACTTCACCCGCGACCCCGCAACGGACGCGCCGGTCGATGCGTTGCTCCGCGCTGTTCACCTGAAGGACGGCTTCAATCGCTTGCGCATGGCTTACCACGGCAACGTTGAAGGAACCGCAACCGACGCAGAAGAGCTGGTGCTCGCTCGCGTGCGACATCAACGCGGTATCGGCGGCCGGAGCGACATGATTGTCCTTGAGGGCGACGTGCCCGCCGGGCAAGCCTGGGTGATCAGCCATTGTTGGAACAAGGAGCTAAAAAGCGGCTTCCGTGAGGTGCGTACCTGTCCCTTGGACGGGATTGGTGGCGCCAGCTGCGCCGTTACTGCCTCCACCGGCGACAGGGGCAATTGCCCCGTCCTTCTGCAGACCGCGGACCTTCCCCCAACCGATCCGAGCGCGCCCATGTCGGACGACAGTGATCCCAATAGCGACGTGACCGCGCCAACGGACATCCCAACCGTAGCCGCTGACGCACCGAGTAACTAAGCTTATCGACTGGCGCTTGCTTACGCCGGAAAACGGGACAATGGCCGTAACTCGTCCGTGACGATTACGGTAGTTGTCCCGCTTCGGCGCTTTCACTAGAGGGGATTTTTGGGCTTTACGGCGCGCAAACGGCCGCATTTTCGAGGTGCGTTCCGCCGCACCGCCCGTCGGTAGCTTGAACGGCGGGGTTGTGATAGACGTCGCGCCAATGAGTACGGTATCGGAAGCGACGGGAGCTTGGGGTTCCCTAGAAACTTGGTCTGCAAAGACGTCGCGTTTTCGGGTCGTGCTTTGGGTCGGCTCGATACTTTGGCTCTTTGCAGCATGGCCTCTTTTCGTGCTCAAGAATTTACCCCACCAAGATCTATCGGCGCACATTGCGGCAAGTTATGTGGTCGACCACATCGCGCAATACCCACAATATGTCGCCACACATGGACTTCGCACGAATTCTGCGTTGACTCTCTTTGTGAGCGCAACCGCTCCAGTCTTCGGCTACATGGGCGCGGCTCGCGTCTTGTTGATGGGCGTCCTTGCGGCAACAGCGTTCGGGTATGCATGCCTACTGCTGTCACTAGGTGGCCCCAAGCGCGTCTGGCTAGGCGGACTCTTCGCGGTGCCGTTCGTGAACCATTGGTATGTTTCGATGGGGATGCTGAATTTTTCCCTGTCCTTCGGGCTGTGTCTGTTCATTCTGAGTCACCAAAGGGCTTTGCGTGAACGCTGGAGTTACCATCGAGCTCTGGGCGTTGCCGTTCTTAGCGTCATAGCCTGGATCGCCCACAGTTTCCCGCTGCTCGTCTTGCTCGTTATGGCTTCCGGCGAATGCATTCACGCCTACTTTCGCGACAAGTCGAGTCTAGCAGGGGCAGTGCGGTGGGGTATCGCATTAGTGCCTGCAGGTTTGCTTGTCGTGCTGGGTTCACTCTTAGCACCGGTGCATGAGTACGCTCGCATTCCGGGCAGCGGCAGAACCACCTGGGAGAACGCAGGTGAACTCATTCTTGGGATGTTTCGGCATTTCGCGGTGGGGCCCACGTTCTTGTCCGGTGCCGCGATAATGACCGGCGTCGCCCTCCTGCTCGTTGTCTTCGTCCATCGCAAGGATGATTGTCCCACTGGGTTTTCAGGAACCACGCTTGCATTGCTCGCACTTTGCTACGCCTTCGTACCGTTTGCGATCATACCGGTGTGGTCCTACTTCGGCACAAGGTTTCTGCCGTTCATTTGGCTTGGTTTACTCGTGCGCGTGCCGAACCAATTACCGCATCGTCTCCTCTCCTTTGTGTCCTGCGCCGCAGTCGCATCCTCCCTCGGGACTGGAGCTGGTTTTCTCAGTATGGACCACCGGCTGAACGACTTTAGATCCGGTTTGCCTCACGTGGAGACGGGCGCCAATGTCTTGCCCGTCCTTTTCTCTGTGAAGGATTCCGGCGACTTCATTGAGCCCTTCATGCATGCTTGGGCGCTCTACACGATTGAGCGAGGCACCAGCGCCGACATGGTGTGGGCTTCTCGAAGTGTCGATGCTGAACACTATGTCACAGCGCCGCCGCCCCGTTTTCACCATGATGCCATAGCGAACCGACCTCGCTCCATGTACTCGGCCAACGTCTGGTGTAGCAACCTAGTCCAATACGCCAACACGGTGCTTGAAAATTGTCCGCAGGCGTGGGAGGCAGAATGGCACAGCTACTTGAATGATGCTTCGAAGCGCTATTCATACGTCCTGGTGTGGGATGCGCCAGAACCTACTCTCGCCATCATTACCCAGCACTTTCCCGTCATACATAGGCAGGGAAAACTCACCGTGGGCAAGCTTGAGCGTGCATTTGCCGGAACTTCCGTTTCACAATGACCCCACATCCCCCAATTCCTAACCGCTTCATCTTCGTTTGGGATGACAACTTCCTTCCCTACACCGCATACCTTGCAATTCGTGCGGTCGCGCAACGGGCCGAACCGGAATCCATCACTTTACTTAAGACACCAGAGCTTGATGGCGTTCCCAATTTCGAGCGCTTGCGAAGGGAAATCCCTTGCCTTGTACCCATCAATATCAACTTACCTGCTTGGCTCGAGGAATCCCAACTGCCCTGTCAACAAGAGCTCTTGGCGGCAAATGACTTTCTGAAGGCCGGCAACTACTACGCTTCCGTTTCCGATCTGCTCCGCGCCCTCTATCTGTATCTCCATGGTGGAATTTACTTGGACACAGATACACTCACGCTAAGACCTTTCACTCCGCTCTTGGGCCAAGGCGGTTTTTTGGCGGAAGAGCACATTTTGGTCGATAGCAAGACTTGGCTAGAAAACAGTCCGCTTCGCTACTTCCGAACGTCGCCGCTGACGCTCGCACGCAAAGTCTGCTCAGAGGCGTCCTGGGGTGTCCCGGCGTTCCAAGCAATATCGCCGCTATATCGCCGGGCAGTCCACAATGCCACAATGGGTTTCCGCGCCAGGCATCCGCTCATGCGAGACGCGCTAACGCGAATGTCCAACCGCTTCCACCTGGTTCCGAAACGGCGACCCATTCTTGGCCCCGACGCACTTCAAGATCTGATTGTTGAGAACCAGTACGAAGAACTCGCCATCTTGCCGCCCCAGCATTTCTCCCCACTTGGGCCGACGATGACGTACCAGTACTTCCATCATCGTTCCCCTAAAGCCCTAACGTCGCTCGAACGTCGCATCGTGGGCGACGATACCTACGCCATCCATTGGAGCAACAACGGCACGTTGGCGAAGGCGGTACCGAAGAATGATGCGGAGCTGCTCAATTTGAGCCGGAGCCAGCTCTTTTCGAGCATGGCTGCGCGTGCGGTGTTCCCCGGCGGCGTGCCCTACTCAGAGTAGCCGGTCCAAGTCAATTGTGAGCCCCAGTGAGCTGGTACACGTCGTATCTCTCATCTCCTACGATTCCATCGCTGAATTGCGCGATG
>Ga0302321_100001727_pt1 | contig 18688 bp, 15 predicted proteins | sample Fen_T0_1_FD_202505 | JGI IMG/M metagenome (GOLD analysis project Ga0302321, IMG submission 202505) | Peat permafrost microbial communities from Stordalen Mire near Abisko, Sweden - Fen_T0_1 | ecosystem: Environmental > Terrestrial > Soil > Wetlands > Permafrost | place: Sweden: Abisko...
TGAAGAGTCCGGCGAAGTCCTTGCGCTGGAGCGGCAGGAGCTTCTTGATCGAGTCGGTGTAGTCCTTGATGTACTTGCCGTACTCCTTCTGCACCTTGAGCAGCTCGCCCTTGAGCTCCTTGACCTGGCTGCCCTTGGCCGTCGCGATCTTGGCCTTGAGCTCGTTGACCATGTTCAGCCCGCGCTGACCGCGCGCCGCTGACAGGATCATCTTGACCACGATCGCCAGACGGTCTGCGGAGAAGAACATGTGCTCCGTGCGGCAGAGCCCGATGCCCTTGGCGCCGAAAGCAAAGGCGATCTTGGCGTCACGCGGGATGTCGGCGTTGGCGCGAATGCCCAGCTTCTTGACGTCGTCGGCCCACGACAGGAACTTCATGAACTTGCCGTAGAGCGGCGACTTTTCCGGCTTCAACTTTCCGAGCACGACCTGGATGATCTCGGAGTCGGACGTTGGCAACGATTGCAGGACGACCTCGCCAGTGGTGCCGTCGATCGAGATCGGATCGCCTTCCTTGAGCGTGATCTTGCCGACGACCAGCTTCTTGGCCTTGGCATCGATGTGCAGCGCGCCGCAGCCCACGACCGAGGGCTTGCCCATCTGACGGCCGACCACCGCCGCGTGCGACGTCATGCCGCCGGTGGCGGTGAGGATGCCCCTGGCAACGCTCATGCCGTGGATGTCGTCCGGCACGGTCTCCATGCGCACGAGCACGACAGCCTTGCCCTTCTGCGCCCAGGCCACCGCGTCGTCAGCGGTGAAGACGATCGCGCCTGTGGCCGCGCCTGGCGAGGCCGGCAGGCCCTTGGCCGCGACCGCGGCTGCCTTGCGCGCCTTGAGGTCGAAGATCGGGTGCAGGAGCTGATCGAGCGCAGCGGGCTCGACCTTGAGCAGCGCTTCCTTGGGCGTGAGGATGCCTTCGGCGACGAGATCCACGGCGATGTTGATCGCTGCAAAACCCGTGCGCTTGCCGTTGCGCGTCTGGAGCATGTACAGCTTGTTCTCTTCAATGGTGAACTCGAAGTCCTGCACGTCCTTGTAGTGGCGCTCGAGGCGCGTCGTGATCTCGCGCAGCTCCTTGTAGGCCGCGGGCATGATCACTTCCAGGTCCGCGATCGGGTGCGGCGTGCGGATGCCGGCGACGACGTCTTCGCCCTGGGCGTTCTGCAGGAACTCACCGTAGAAGACCTTCTCGCCGTTGGACGGGTTGCGGGTGAAGCCCACGCCCGTGGCCGAGGTCTCGCCCTTGTTGCCGTAGACCATGGTCTGCACGTTGACGGCTGTGCCCAGATCGTGCGGGATGTCGTTCAGCTTGCGGTAGGTCACTGCGCGCGGGTTCATCCAGGAACGGAAGACCGCGTCACGCGCGCCCTTGAGCTGCGCCATCGGCTCCTGCGGGAAATCGTGGCCGGTCTCCTTCTTGACGACCACCTTGTAGCGCGCGATGACCTCGTCCAGCGCGGCCTCGTCCAGGTCGATGTCGGCCTTGACCTTCTTCTTGGCCTTGACGGCTGAGAGCTCGTGCTCGAACTTGTCCTTGTCGATCTCGAGCACCACGTTACCGAACATCTGGATGAAGCGGCGGTAAGAGTCCTTGGCAAAGCGGCCGTTGGCCGTCTTGTGCTTCAGGCCCTCGACCGACTGATCGTTCATGCCCAGGTTCAGGATCGTGTCCATCATGCCAGGCATCGAGAACTTCGCGCCTGAGCGCACCGAGACCAGCAGCGGATCGTTGGCGTCGCCCAGCTTCTTGCCCATCAGGGCTTCCAGCTTGCTGAGCCCCTCTTCAAACTCGCGCTCGATCTCCTCTGGCAGCGAGCCCTTGCGCTCCGTGTAGAGGTTGCACGCCTGGGTCGAGGTCGTGAACCCCGGGGGCACCGGCAGGCCGGCGTTGGTCATCTCAGCCAGGCCCGCGCCCTTGCCGCCCAGGGTGTCCTTCATGTCCTTGTGGCCATCCGCCTTGCCACCACCGAAAAAGTAGACGTACTTCGACACACTTGCCTCCTCAGGGGCCGCTAGGCGGTCCCTCGCTCGCGGCGCGACGCGCCGCCCATTGACTCACCACAAACAAACGAGTGAGCGCAGGGCGCGACGCGAAGCGCCGCCCTGTCGTCCACACACAACGAAAGAAACGAAATCATCAATACCGTACGCGATGCCGTGTAGGGGCAATTCATGAATCGCCCCTACGCCAGTCTCGAGACGTCGGCCACGCGGTAGAAGAGCGCCAGGGCCTGGGTCAGAAGCCCCAGGCGATTGGCGCGCACGTGCTCGTCTTCTGCCATGACCAGGACGTCGTCGAAGAAGCGATCCACCGGTCCGCGCAGCGTGGCCAGCGCGCGCAGGCGCGTCTCGTAGCCGCCGCTAGCGCCGGCCAGGCGCGTGACCACCGCGTGCAGTTCACGCTCGGCGTCGTGCTCGAACAGCGCCGGATCGAGCACCGGCTGCGGCGCCCCGCTCAGGATGTTCTTGGCGCGCTTGAACGCGACGGCGAGATGCCCGAAGTCCTCGGCAGCCTCGGCGCGCACGCGTTTGAGCGCGGCCAGCCGGAGCGCGCACTCCTTGGGGTCATCGAGCGCGTCTGGCTCGCGCGCGCCCAGCGCCGCATCGACTTCGTCAGCCGCGTAGCCGCGCGAGACAAAGACGTAGCGCAGCCGGTCGAGCAAAAACGTCTCCAGATCTGCGATGACTTCAGCCGGCGGTCGCTTGGAGAGCGAACCCTGGCCAGCCACAGCGGCTGCAACCAGCTTCCTGAGGCTGGGACGGCGCTCGCCGTCAGCAGCGGCCCAGAAGTCGATCAGCACGCGCACGACACCTTGCGCCGCGCGCCGCAGCCCGAACGGATCGGACGATCCAGTGGGAATCAACCCCAGACCAAAGTACCCGGCCAGCGTGTCGAGCTTGTCGGCGATCGAGACCGCGCCAAAGATAGTGGCCTCGCCGCCGGTGAGCTCGCCGGCCGGCGCAGCACCGACCTCGATGGACAGCGGATGGTAGTGCCACTGCACCGCGTGGATGACGTCCCCGCGCGAACCGCCTTGAGCGCGCAAGTAAATTGCGCCCATGGCGCCCTGGAGCTCAGGGAACTCGCGCACCATCAGCGTCGTGAGATCGGCCTTGGCCACCGCCGCCGCCTCGCCAGCCGCCTCGTGCTCCGTCTTGGTCAGCAGCCCCAGCTTCGGCCCCATCTCTTCGATCAGCCGGAGCATGCGTTCGGTCTTGTCCTTGTACGAGCCAAGCTTCTGATGGAACGTCACACCAGCCAGGTCGCTGCTGCGGTCAGCCAGCGGCCGCTTGAGGTCCTCCTCGAAAAAGAACGCCGCGTCACGCAGACGCGCCACCACGACGCGCTCCATGCCACGCACGATCTCAGCCGCGTTCGCGTCATCCGTGTTGACGACTGCGGCAAAGCGGTCGACGCTGCGGCTGCCGTTGGTGATCGGGAGGTACTTCTGGTGATGGACGAGCACGGTCTCGATCACCTCGGTCGGCAGCGTGCGGAACTCGGCCGGGATGGTGCCGAAGACGACGGTCGGGTACTCGACCAGGTCGCGCCACTCGGCGGGTAGGCCGTGATCGTCACGGATGCGACTGGCCTGCGGCACCAGCGTCCTCTGGATGCGCGCCTCGCGCTCGGCAGGGTCCAGGATCACGTAACGCGACGCGAGCTTGGCCTCGAGCTCGGAGAAGGAGCTCACGCTGATCGACTGGCCGGCCTGGCCGCGCGGCAGGAAGCGATGGCCACGCGTGGCATGCCCGCTGACGACGACGGCTTCACCGCGAGCGCCATCTTTCGCAGAGTAGATCGTGAATGGCACGACCTCGCCGCCCAGAAGCGCCACGAGCCAGCGGATCGGACGGCCGAACGGGAACGCGCCCTTGCCGTCATCGATCCACGCGTCCCAGTTCATGCGCTTGGGAAAAGCGAGGCTGCGTAGCAGGGTCGAGATCACACCGGGAAGGATGTCGATGGCCGGGCGTCCCGCGGTCTTCTTGAGATAGGTGACTTTGCCAATGTCGTGCGGGCCCGGGCCAATCGCCGTGCCGTGCGCAGCGGGCATGATGAGCTGGTCGACACTCACGCCCATCTTCTTCGCGAAGCCCGTGGCAGCGACGGTCCAGTTGCCATCCTTGTCTTTGGCAATCGTCGCCGGCGGACCCGAGATCTCCTCTTCGCGATCCTTCTGTTTCTTGACGACCCTTGCGCCCAGGGCCAGGCGACGCGGTGCCCAGGCGATCTCGAGGTCCGCCGGCTCGAGCAACTCGCGACCAGCGATCGTCTCGAACTGCGCCTTGAGCTGGCCGGCCAAGCCCTCGAGCCAGGAGGCCGGAATCTCCTCGAGCCCGATCTCGAGCAGGAACTCAGCCACGCTGGGCCTCCGTTCCTGGACCCGAGCCCGCGGCCTCGCCCGGGCCTGCGCTTGCGTGCTCCACGCACGCGGCGGCAACGGCGCAGGCCAGCTTGCGGATCTTCAAGATCAGCCCAGCGCGCTCGCTGACCGAGATCGCGCCGCGCGCATCCAGCACGTTGAACGCGTGCGAGGACTTGAGGCACCAATCGTACGCAGCCAGGAAGCTGCGCTTTTTCGGATCCTCGAGCAAGCGCCAGCCCTCGGCCAGGTATTTCTCGAATAGGTCGCGGTGTAGAGCCGCGTCCGCCTGTTCGAACGAGTAACGCGAGAGCTGGTATTCCTCCTCGTGGCGCACGTCGCGGTAGCGCACGCCGGGCGCCCATTCGAGATCGTAGACGTTGTCCACGTCTTGGAGGTACATCGCGATGCGCTCGAGGCCGTAGGTGATCTCGCCTGAGATCGGTGAGAGATCGATGCCGCCGGCCTGCTGGAAGTAGGTGAACTGCGTGATCTCCTGACCGTCGAGCAGCACCTGCCAGCCGATGCCCCAAGCCCCGAGCGTCGGCGACTCCCAGTTGTCCTCCTCGAAGCGCACGTCGTGGCGCGCCGGATCGATGCCGAGCGCGGCCAGGCTGCCGAGGTACTGATCTTGGATGTCGACTGGCGGCGGCTTCAGGATCACCTGAAACTGTTGGTGCTTGTAGAGGCGGTTCGGATTGTCGCCATACCGGCCGTCGGCTGGCCGGCGCGAGGGCTGCACGTATCCGACCTTCCACGGCTTGGGGCCCAGCACGCGCAGAAAGGTCTCAGGGTGCATCGTGCCAGCGCCGACCTCACCGTCCCAAGGCTGGTGAATCAGGCAACCGCGCGCGCCCCAATAGGTCTGGAGCGCAAAGACGAGGTCCTGCAACGTGCGGGGACGGACGGGCGTCGGGGTCACGCGGGTTGTAGGGGCGGGTTTCAAACCCGCCCCCACGCGGCCCCTGGCGGGTTTGCGGGCAGCGCGGCGCGTTCGTAGGGGCGACGCATGCGTCGCCCCTACCTTCTTCGCGGTGGTCTTGGCGGGCCGTTTCATGAGGCGTTCTCGCGCGTGAGGTCGTTGAGCATGCGCAGCGATGGCAGATCGCGCTCCAGATGGCGCTCGACGAGCTGCTGATGAAACGAGCCCAGACCGGCCGGCTCGTCGCGCTCCGTGAGCGCGCTCGGCGCCAGTCTGAAGATGCGCGCGAGAAAGGCGCGCGCGTTGGCCGAAAGCGTCGGTCCACTGGCAGTCAGCCCGCACTGCGCGCACACGAAACCGTGAGCTGGATAGTGGTACTCGCGAGCGCCCTCCGGCAAGGTGGCACCGCAGGAAGAGCAGCGGTCGAGCGACGGGTACAGCCCGTGGAGCTTGAGCAACCAGGCTTCCAGGTAACGCGCCAGGACGCGCGGCGCAACGCCCTCCTCGGCGGCGTGGATGGTGGCGAGGCCAAGCCGGTACGTGGCATCGTCGGCCGCGCCATCGGGCGAGAAGGCGTCGAGTAGCTCCGCGAAATAGGAAAACGACAGCGTCGTCTCCAGCTCGCGGCTGCCGGTCAGAAAGGCTGACCGGATCAATTCGCACCCTCCCAGACGGTAGAGCTCAGCACCTTGACGGCCATACAGGCTCACTCGGACTTCGCTCAGCGGCTCCAGCGCCGACTGATAGCGCGGGCGAGCGCCACGCGCGCCCTTGGCCACGGCTCGGACCTTGCCGCGCTCCCGCGTGAGGAGCACGACCACCTTACTCGTCTCGCCCAGCTTGTAGGACCTGAGAACCAGGGCGTCCGAGGCGATGGGTGGCATCGGCCGCAAGCACCAAGAGGCCTCCCATCGGCACGTCGAAAGGCGGCCGGAGACTGCCTCGCCAGCCGCATACGGTAGCACAGCAGGCAGGTACGTGCCATTCAGGCAGCGTCAGGCGGCGAGACGGCGACCCGACCGCGCCTCAGCGTCGACATCGGTCGATCGGGCCGCTCCGGTGCCGAGTCGCAGTAAAGCGATCAGTCGTGCCCCGGGCCGCTCCAGGCACTGGCGGAGTAGCCGCCTTGCGGCACCACGGCAGTGGCATTGGGATCCTTCCAGTTCGGCTCGTGTTTGACCCAAAGCGGCATGAGGAGGGTCATCTTCTTGCCCGAGGGAGGCGCACCCCACGAAGGCGGACGGATGATCGGCTCGGACGATTGCCACTCGAACCGATCGGAACCGAGCGAGAACTCGATCCTGTCGGTCTTGAGCATGGCCGTGGTCTCGAAACCGTCGCGCTTCTTGATCGAAATGACGTAGCGGCCGCGGCCCTTCAGGAAGAAGGCGATGACCTGGCCGCGGCAGGTGGCGGTGTTGGAGAGCGTCTGGCCGTTGACCGTCAGGCGAGCGTCCTTCATGCTGAGCACTGCCTCTTCCATCGGCGGGTCCTCGGTCACCGAGACCCTGATCACGTCCACGAGCTTCTGGCCCGTCTTCGGGTTGACGAGTGCCTCGAAGAGGAAGCTGTCCCCGTCACTCACCGCCTGGGCGGGCGGAAACTGGCTCGGTTTGGGAGCGATTGCCTTCAGCTCACTCGGCGCGGGACAGCCCGGACACAGGAGCTGCCAGGCGTCCGGATGGTCCGTCAGCGCCCGCAGCTGTTCCTCGCCGTTTCCGGATAGTGGCGCCAGCGTAACCCTGATCGTGCGCGTCCCCGCGACCGTCTCGGCGGCCAACGTGTATCCGAAGTAGGTGTGAGCCTCCCGATCGACCAAGAGACGTTCGACCGTCTTCTCGTGACCGAAGATCAGCTCGGACACAGCATCGCTGGATAGTGCCGTCAGGCTCGGCCTCGCGAGGCTGAACTCCGCCACCACGTCGCCGAGTCGCGCCTTGCAGCACGAACCGTTGGCTTGCCGTGTCCCCACCAGACAAAGACCCAGCACCGCCATGCCGCACAGCCAGAACTTCGACCTCATGGCCTCTCCTCCTTTGGAAGGACGACGATGCGCATCTTCTCGAGCGGTTGGTAGCCAGCCAGACTCACAACCGTGACCGCCGGGATACCGATCTGCGGCGCCGAACGAATGGCCGCTGGTGTGGCCAGAGCAGTGGGAGCCGGCCTGCTGCACGAGTGCCAGTGAATGCCGATCGCCGCCGGCAGGAGCAAGATCAGCGTCAACGCAGCGGCGCACCAAACGGGCCGCGAAAGCAATCGCGGGTGCCAAGCCCTTTCACGCCGATCGACGAGGCGGCCGGCCGCGAGTCGTTGGCTGATCCGCTCCGCCAGGCCCGGCGGCGCGTCCACTCGCAACAGGGCCGAAAGCGAAGCCTCATCCGCTTTGGCCGCGGCCCGTTCGCGCGCCAGGAAGTCCCGGCATTCGCTGCATTCCCGAAGGTGCGCCTCGAGTCGAGCCGTCATCGGGGCACCCAGCGCAATGTCCGCCAGTGACTTCTTGTGGCGGTTGCAGGTCATGACATCATCTCCTTCAACTTCTTGCGCGCGAGAAAGAGCCTCGACTTCACTGTTCCCTCGGGCACGCTGAGGAGCGCAGCGACTTCGCGCGTCTCGTAGCCCTCGATGGCAGCCAGCACCAGCGTGAGGCGCAGCTTGTTTGGCAGCCTGGCAACCGCCGCGAGGAGCCGCCCGTTGCTCTCGTTCACCAACGCGACAGCCTCAGTGGTCGCCATTGGTGACGAATTGCACGCCGCGGTGTCGCGGCGCAGCCTGCGACGATCGGAGCGCTGGCGATCCAGCGCCAACCGCCACGCGACGCGCACCAGCCAGGCGCGAAAGCGCGTCCTGTCGCGCAGCGCGTGGAAGTGGCCGTGCGCGCGCAGAAGCGCCTCCTGGGCCACATCCTCGGCATCCTCGCGATGACGGAGTACAGCGTAAGCGACGCGAAAGGCCAGGGAGGACGAGCTGACGATGCGCTCCTGCAACTCGCTGTCGACATCCTGCCCGACGCCGATGCCTCGTCCCGCGACCTCGTCCATCGCTGCACTGGCTCCTACTGTGCAAGACGCCGTGGACAGCCGGTGGGTTCAGCGCTCAGGCGACTCTCGCGGGTGCGGCGCGTGCTGGGGGCGGGGCCGGAGACGCGCCTACGACCCGATCAGCTTCAGCATCTCTGCCCCGGCGAGCAGGACCGGGCCGTATCCGTGCGCGGCAAAGACGCTGGTCGGCCGGTAGTAGTAGAACATCGGCTCGAACTGCATGCCTGTGCCGACGCAGGTGCCCTCGACCTGGCCCAGGGCATTGACGCGCGTCGCCACCGCGTTCCAGCCGAACTGCACCATTTCTTTGTAGGCGAGCCGATCGATCCAGCCTCGGTTGATCGCGTGCGCAATCGCGTAGACGTACATGGCGCTGGCCGAGGTCTCGAGGTAGCTGTCGTTGCGATCGAGAAGCTGATGCCAGAGGCCAGTCCCCGACTGACATGCGGCCAGACCGCGCACGTGCGCGCGCAGCTGCTCGATCACGGCAGCGCGGCCCGGGTGATCCTCGGGCAACACGTCCAAAAGCTCGACCATTGCCAGGATCGCCCAGCCATTGGCGCGCGCCCAGTGGAATGCCGGGTGAACGCTCATCTCCTGGACCCAGCCGTGCATGTAGAGGCCCTTGTCCTTGACGAACATACGCTCGGAGAACTGCAGGATCTGCTTGACGGCGTCGTCGTAGTAGCGGCGCTCACCTGTCAGCTTGCCCATCTGGGCCAAGGCCGGCACGCTCATGTAGAGGTCGTCGAGCCACAACGTGTGCGGGAACGGGCCTTGGCGCGCCAGTGTGGCATCGGCCAGCCGGAACTGGCGCGTCGCGACGTGATTCGCGTAGTTGTCGATCATGGGTCTCAGGTTCGCCGCGACCCCTGCGCGGTCGGCCTTGATCATGGCTGCGCACATCGAACCCGCGTCGTCGAGCGTTTCCGGCCGCACGACCGAGCGCATGGTGGCGCGCCGATCAGGCTTGGGAGGCATGCGCTCGCGGAAGTAGGGGTAGGCGTCGGCAAGCAGCTTGAGCCTCTGGGCGACGTAGTCCTTGTAGCGCGTATCCCCAGTGGCCTCGCCGGCAGCGAGCATCCCAGAGTAGGTCACGCCCCATTCGTAGCTGATGAGCAGGAAGTCACCTTTTGCGAAGGCGGTGTCGTCTCCGATCTGCGCGAGATCGCTGACCGGCACGCCTGACGACCGGCTCACCAACTGAGCGGGTGTCGACTTGTCGAGATAGGCGCGCAGGCGCTCGAGGACCTCGCGTACCTCCACGGCCTTGGGCTGGCCGCTGGGGACGGGATAGGCCGGGCGCAGCGTGTGCAGGTCCTCGATAGACACCGCTGGCGTGGGTGCTGGCGTTTGGGCCGTGGCACTCCCGAGCCCGAACAACAGCAAACACACGCTGGCAACTGCCGCTGTCACTCGCGTCTTCGATTTCATGCTCTTCTCCTTTGCTGCCCGCTGTGTGCTCGTTGCCGGTTCAGAAGACTACCACTCGAGGCTCAGCGAACGCGCCAGGAACGCGTTCAAGCCAGAGACTGCGCGACAGAATCGCACGAAGCGATCGAGAAAGCCCGGCCGCAGGGCGTCCTTCTCGGGGACGTCCGTCAGCACAGTGAAGTCCTTGCGCAGCAGGTCCTCGATCAGCGGGTGACCTGGGTCGATCCCAGGCGGCGTGCGCTTGGCCGAATCGCCGTCCCAGTAGCAGGCCGCGCGGAAAGCGCGGCTGCGCGTGATTTTCTTCCAGAGCTCGGCGTTGTCGAGAATGCCACGACGGATGGCGTCGAGCGCCTCCTGATCCGGGTGCCAGATGCCTGCACCGAAGAAGACGTTGCCTGGCTCGAGGTGCAGATAGAAGCCTGGCGCGTGCACGTTGCGGCCGGCACGGTGCCTGAAGTGGGCGGCAGCGTGGGTCTTGAAAGGCGTCTTGTCCTTGGAGAAACGCGTGTCGCGCCAGATGCGGAACACTGAGCCGCCCGTCGGTCGCGGGTCGGCGTTCACCGCCGGGCTGATGCGCGCCAGTGGTTCGGCCACGTCGGCGACGAAGCGCAGCAGCGGCTCGCGCACTTCGCACTCGTACTGCTCGCGGTTGCGCGCAAACCAGTCGCGGTCGTTGTGGCGCTTGAGCTGGCGCAGAAAGCGGAAGAGCTGTGGCGAAAAATGCCGCGCGAGCATGGACCCGAACAGAGGATATCGCAGAAGGCGGCGCGCTGCGTCAGCCGCCTGCCAACGGCGCGTGATAACGACAACCGCCGCACCGACCGCCTGGGCCTGTTGTGCCCCTGAGCGCCAGATCACAGAATATGGTAAAAACCGTGACACGGCTCGATTCTCGTTCCGGCAGGGTCGACCGCCAGGCCGAAGCCATGACCCCAGAATCTCCCATCGCGCGCGTGCTCATCGTCGATGATGAGCCCGACATCCGCGAGACACTGTCGGGCTCTCTCGCCAGCGACGGCTATGAGCTCGCGACCGCAGGCACCGCTCGCGAGGCGCTGGTCCAGATGGAGCGCGGCTCGTTCGACGTGGTGGTGGTCGACATCATCTTGCCGGAGGTCAGCGGGCTGGAGCTGCTCGAACGCATTCGCGAGAACAAGCCGGCTGTGAAGGTCGTGCTGATCACCGGCGAGCCTGGCTACTCCGCGGCAGCCGCGGCCGTGCGACTCGGCGCCTTCGACTATCTGGCCAAACCAGTCACCCAGTCCGCCATCCGGCGTTGCGTGGCTTCGGCCATCCGCCTGAAGAGGGTCGAGGACGAGAATCGTTTCTATCGCGAGCGCTTGGAGGTGCTGGTCGAGGAGCGCACGCACCAACTGGCGGGCTTCAGCGCCCGGCTGCGCGACTCCGAGCACCGCTACCGCGCCCTGATCGAGCGCTCGGCGGACGCAATGGCGCTGCTCGATCGTGAGGGTCGGGCGCTGTGGGTGAGCGCAGCCGCTGAGCACATACTCGGCCATCGTCCGGAACGGCTGATTGGACACCTTGCGGTGACCGTCGTCCACTCGCAGGATCGGCCGCGCCTGGCCGGCGCGTTGCGCCAGCTCCTCGCAGCGCCGGAGAGCGTCATTTCGCTGGAGATTCGCGCGCACCGGCGCGACGGAACGCCGCTCTGGCTGGAGGCCGTGCTCTCGAACCTGTTGGGCGAGCCGGCGGTGGGAGCCATCGTTGTCAACTTCCGCGACATCAGCGACCGCAAGCGCGGCGAGAGCGAGAAGGCGCAACTGACCGAGCAGGTGCTGCAGTCGCAGAAGATGGAGGCGCTGGGCCGGCTGGCCGGCGGTGTGGCGCACGATTTCAACAACCTGCTCACCGCGATTCTGGGCTACGCCGAGCTGATTCGCGACGGATTGGGCCCCGAGCACCCACTGGCGCAGGAGGCGGACGAGCTCACGGCCGCTGGCAAACGCGCCACGGCGCTGACGGGTCAGCTGCTAACCTTCTCGCGTCGGCAGATCATCGAGCCAAGGCTCGTGGACCTGAACCTGACGCTCCAGCACTCGCAAAATCTCTTGGCACGCCTGCTGGGCGAGGACATCGAGCTCAGCCTCAGCCTGGCGCCGGACTTGTGGCGCACCCAGGTCGATCCCACGCAAATCGACCAGATCCTGATGAACCTCGCGGCCAACGCCCGCGCCGCCATGCCGGGCGGCGGCCGGCTGTCGATCGAGACTGCGAACGTGCTCCACGAGCGCAACTGGCGCGACGTCGACGCCGACGTGAAGGCCGGGGAGTTCGTCATGCTCGCGGCGACCGACACTGGCAGCGGGATGAGCCACGAGACCGGGGCCCGCATCTTCGAGCCCTTCTTCACGACCAAGGAGCAAGGCACCGGCCTCGGCCTGGCCACCGTCTACGGAATCGCCAAACAGCACGGTGGCGGCATCGGCTTCTCCTCTGAGCCGGGCGTGGGCACGACCTTCCGCCTGTACTTCCCGCGTGGAGCGGGGGAGGCGCCAGACACACCAGCGGCGCCGACCCACGAGGCCCTGGCACGGGGTACGGAGACCGTGTTGCTCGTGGAGGACGAGGCCAGCGTACGCAGCCTGGTGCGCACGATGCTGGAGATGCTCGGCTACGCGGTCGTGACGGCAGCGCGCGGCGAGGAGGCCCTGGCCCTGGTGCGCACGGCTGCGGAAGAGATCGACCTGCTCGTCACCGACGTGGTCATGCCAGGCATGAACGGACGCGAGCTGTTCGAGAAGTTGCACGCGGTTCAGCCGACCATGAAGTGCCTGTTCGTCTCGGGCTACACGCGCGACGTCGTGGCGCGTCATGGCGTGCTGGAGGAAGGCATCAATCTCCTGTTGAAGCCCTTCTCGATCACCGAGCTAGCCACGCGCGTGCGCGCGGTGCTAGACGACTCGCCCATCTGACGCCAGTCGCCGCTGCGAGGTGCAAGCGCGACAAGGCTCGCACAATGTCGCGAAGGCACGTCCGCCCTCGGAGACATGCGACGCGCGTGCCGGGCCGTGTTCTAGCGCGAGGACGCTCGTCCGATGAACGGGCTCCACTTCTGCCCAGCCGCCCCTCTGCTTTGTGCGCCTGCTCTTCAAAAACGAGATCGCGTGGCGGTCAGATCCGCGTCCGCGCCAAACCCCCAGGTGTCCTCGAGAGTGTGCGCGTCGCGCCAGGCCGTTAGCCGGGCGCCGGCGATTGAGTCCGCGCTAGAGGTCTTCGAGGCAGCGGCGCAGGCGCGCCTCGACAGCCGCCGGGTCAAAGGCCGCGAGTCGCGTGCGCTGGCCTTGGATCACGTCGTTGCGCAGAGACTGGTCGCGCGCCAGGCGTTCAGCCATCTCCGCAATCTCGTCGAGGCGCTTCCCGGAGAACTGCACGCCGGCGTCCCCAAGCGTCTCGCCGACAGCCGCCGCGCGGTAGGCCAGCACGGGCACATCGGTCAGCATGGCCTCGATCAACGGGGCCCCAAACCCCTCATGCTCACTCATGGAGAGGAACACGTGCGCGCCGCGGTAGTAGGCCAGCAGCTCGTCGTGGCTGACGTGGCCGGCAAAGACGACCTCGGCCGGCGTCAAGCCGTTGTCGTAGAACAGACGCTGCAGCGCGTCGAAGTACGCGCGCTGACGCGGCAGCTTGCCGACCAGCAGCAGGCGTACGTCGGCGCCGATGCAGCGTTTCCAGTAGGCCGCCACCCGAATCAGATCGTCGTGGCGCTTGTTGGGCGACACGCGGCCGACGAACAGCAGATTGACCAGGCCGTCGCCAAGCAGGCGCGTCAGCACAGGGTTGGGCGCCTGCCGGTAGCGGGCGAAATCCAGCAACAAAGGCACGACGCCCGTGCGCGTAAACCCGGCCGCGAGCAGCTCGGCGCGGTCGAACTCGCTCACCGCCAGCGCCAGGTCGACGTGCTTGCTCAGCAGGGGCAGCTGGCTGCGGCCGAGCGCGCAGATGCGCGCCAACTCATCGTCGACGCCGGCGAAGAATTCCGGCGGGGTGACGCTGTGGTGGAGCAACACGCGTCGGCCACGATGCTCGATCAGCGCCTGCGTCAAAGGCGAGACCAGCGCGTAGTGCAGGATGACCACGTCGTCGGCAGCCCCGGCACGGAACGCGGCGAACGGCCGCCCCTCACGCTCGAGGGCCGCGTCGATCTCGAGGGCATAGATCTCGGCCTGATGGCCCCAGCGCCGAAAGGCGTCGCGCATCAGCCGCGCGGCATCGCCGATGGCGTCGCCCCAGTGCAGGGCCGGGACCCACTGATCGATCCTCATGCCGTGGGCCTAGCGCCAGCGATCCGGAGCAGCAGCGACTCGACGCGCTCTTCGACCACTGGCCAAGCATATTCGCGCCGCACGTAGGCCTGTCCCGCGGCGCCCAGGCGGGCGCGCAGCTCGGGTCGCTCGATCAGCGCGCGCAAGGTCGCGCAGAACTCCGCGTAGTCCTCGTAGAACAGGCCGCCGTTCGAGCGCAGACACTGGCCTTCGAGCACTTTACAGCGCGCGTTGGCCAGCACGGGCCGGCCCATTTCCCAGGCCTCGAGGGCGATGATCGACAGGCTCTCGTAAGGGCTGGGCATCATCAACACGTCGCAGGCGTCGAGCAGCGCGAACTTCTCCTCCTCCGTGACGTAGCCCAGGTGCCTGATCTTCGGATGATCGGGGATGGGCAGCTCGGGATGTCCCACGAGCACGAGCGGCGGCAGGCCCACCCAGTCTGCTTCGAGACGCCGGTAGTAATCGAAGAGCCGGTCCACGCCCTTGTTGCGATCGATACGGCCGGCGTAAAAGAGGAACTGCGGCGGAAGATGGAAGCGCGAGCGCACGTCCACCCCGCGCCAGCCGTCCGGCACGTTGAGGCCGCTGCCGATGACGACGTGCGGCAAGCCGGTGTTGCCGCTCACTCCCTGGATGAGGTCGCGTTCCTCGGGCGTGAGGTAGATCAGGCCGCGCGGGCTGCGGAAGAGCTCCGCGAAGACGGACAGATGCACGGCCGGATCCTCTTCCGCCGTCGGCACCAGCACCGCGCGATCGGCGACGCGCGGCAGACCGAAGAAGCTGTGGTAGTAGCGGTAGGAGTAGAAGAGGAAGAGGTCCACCCCGCGCAGGCGCGCCAGACTGTCGACCAGCTCCGGGCAATCCGGCCCGTTTGCCACGACCCAGCGGCGTTCGTCCGCCGGCCTGTGTTCATCGTCAAAGACGAGGTCGGACAGCGTGGCAAAGGCGCGCGCGTCGCGCGATCGACGCACGCTGTGGCGCTGGACCGCGACGCCGTTGACGGTGTCCGGACCGGGCGGGTAGTGGTTGCGCCACTCGACGTAGTCGCGTGCGCAGGTCGTCACGACCGTGACGTCGTGCCGCGCAGCCAGGCGCTCAGCCAACCAGCGGCAGTGCAGCTCTGCTCCGCCGGCCACCTCGAGACCATAGCGCTGGATGACGAAGGCCAGCTTCATGCCGCTCCCTTCTTACCGTCGAGCTCTTCGACACGCTGCCGTAGGCGGCCGACCTCACCCTCTAGGCGCACGATCTGGCGCGCAGCGTCTTGCAGGAAGTACATGTAGTAGAGATTGAGCTGCGCCTGGCGACTGAACACGTGATCCGTGTAGAGACGCACGAACGGCCGCACCAAGCGTTTGCTCAGCAGCACGAGCGCGCCGAGCAGGCCGCGGCGCTGACTGCGGACAGGATAGTCGGCGGAGATGTTCCAGCTGTGGCTGGGATGCAGAATCTGCTTCAGGAGCTTGGGGTCGATCTGCGACTCCTGGCCGTAGGAACGCAAGCGCTCGTCGAGCAGGCGTTCGAGCTCGTCTGGCGTGCGCAGACCCTGGCGGCGACGGCGCTCGATGCCCTCGCGGATCTCGACCATGATCGCCGCGACGTCGACGGGTGTGCCGGCAGCACTAGTCGGGTCGGACATGGGGTCCTCCATTCGCGGTCGTCGCCCTCGCGCCTGGCGCGCTGCCCAAGACCGGGGCCAGTCTCGCGCGCAACAGCGCGCCGAAGTCGGTAGCGCGGATGGCTGCCAACGCTTGCGCCTGGCCGGCGAGCACGGCCTGCCGAAGTGGGCCCGCGCTGACCAAGGCGTCGATCAAACCGGCCACTTCCTGCGGTCGCTTCTCGTCGATCAGAAGCCCACCGCCGCGCAGCGTGTCCCTGACCGCGCCCGCATCGTACGCCAGGACAGGGACACCGAAGCGCATGGCCTCGACGAGTGGGACGCAGAAGCCCTCGTGCTCCGACAGGCAGAGGAAGACGTCGGCCAGGCCGTAGTAGGCCAAAAGCTCGTCGTGCTCGACGTGGCCGGCGAAGACGACGTCGCTTACGTTCAGGCGCTGGATCTGCTGCTGCAAGACGGTCAGATAGCGCTCCTGTCCGCGGTAGTCGCCCACGAGCAATAACCGGCTCTGTGGATTGAACAGCCGCTGGTAACAGGCAAACGCGCGAATGAGATCGTCGATCTTCTTGTTGGTGATGACGCGGCCGACGAAGAGGACGTTCGTGCGTCCGTCGGCGTACAGCCGTTCGACGACCGGCGAACGCGGCGCGTCGTAGGTCGCGAGGTCGAGCACGATCGGCAACACGGCCGTGGCGCGGAACCCGGCCTGCTCGAGCTCGCGGCGATTGAACTCGCTGTCGCCCAAGGCCAGATCGGCGCGCGCGGCAAAGGCGGCCAGCTCGCGTCGCCCGCGGTAGCACAGCTGCGTCAGCAGCCGGTGGTAGCCGACGAACCACTCGGGCGGTGTGATGTTGTGATAGATCAGCGCCAGCCGGTCAGGCGCGTGAAAGATCAGCGGACTGGCGGCGCTGCCGATCGAGAAGTGAAAGATGCAGACGGTCTCGGCAGACGAGACCGAGTAGTACTCCCACAGCGGACGCGCCAAGCGCGCCACGCGCGGGTGCACTCCCTCGGCAAAGATGTCGGAGGCGTATCCGGCCGCGCGCAGGCACTTTTGGATGGCGAGGGCCTCGTTGCCGATGGCGTCGCCGTGCGACAGCGTGGCGAGGAGTTGGTGGACCTGGCGCGCTGGCGTGCTCACGGCCGCTCGGAGTCAGGCGACGCTGGTCGTCCTTGGGCCTCGTCGCGGTAAGCGACCATGTCCTCGAGGGTTTTCTCGCGGCGCGCCAACTGATCGAGCCGACCAGACAGCTCGAGCAGACGGTTCTTGAGCGTTTGCACCTCGAGCCCCAGCCGCGTCGTCTCCACAGCGGACTCGTGCAGGAGCGCAACGTAGAAGGTGTTGAGCTGCGACTGGCGGTAGAGGCCCTGCACCAGCGGGCTCGGATTGACGAGCAGCTTGAGCACCGGCTTGAGCAGTCGCCGGACGCGCGTCAGCAGGCGCCCCGCCCAATCGTCGCGGCCGCTGGAATAGATTGAATCCGCCGCGATGGTGAAGTTCCATTGTGGGGCTTGCGCCCGCAGGTCGTCCAGAAGCGTGCTTGCGAAGTCCCCGGGCTCGGCTGGCGGTTCGAGGCGCGTCGCGGACAGCTCCCGCAGCTCGGCCGCGCTGAACAGCAGGCGCTGCTTTTCGGCGATACGCGCACGGATCTGGCCCATGAGCTCCTCGACGTTGACGCCTTGCGCGCGGATCTCGAAGGCCATGGTCTACAGTCCCTTCTGCACGACTCCCACGCCGGACGTAGAGACGATGGCGACGATCGCCAACCCCCACAGGAAGAGGTCGAGCAGGAGCGGCCGATCGGTCAGCAGAATGTCGGTCGGGCTGCCCCCCTGCTCCTTGCGGTGCACGAGATAGAGGTAGCGGAAGATCCCGTACAGCACGAACGGGAGCGTCCAGACCAGCCGGTGGGTGTGGTATTTCTCGACCGTGTCCTGCGCTGTCGTGGCAAAGGCGTAGGCCGTGACGCATGAGGCGGTCACGACTGCGATCATTTGGTCGAGTAAGTAAGGACTGTACTCGGAGAGGATGCGGCGGTGGTTGGCCGCACCCTCGCTCAAGGAAGTCAGCTCGTGACGCCGCTTGCAGAGCGTCATGAACAACGCCAAGAGTATCGTGCAGATCAGAAGCCAGTCGCCGATGTGGACCTGGATGGCTAGCCCGCCCGCCACTGCGCGGATGACAAAGCCCAAGCTGACGCTGATGGCGTCGATGATCAGCACATCCTTGAGCCAGAACGAGTAGAGCAGATTGAGGGCGAGGTAGGTCAGAGCCGCCCCGGCAAAGCCTGTGCCCAGAGTCGTCGAGAACGCCAGGCAACCCAGGCTCAGCACGAACGCGGCCGCCAGCGCCGCGCGTATCGAGAGTTGGCCGCTAGCAATCGGGCGGAAGCGTTTGCGCGGGTGCAGGCGGTCGCGCTCGACGTCGGTCACGTCGTTCAGCAGGTAGACCGCGCCGGACAAGCCGCAGAAGACGGCGAAGGCCAACAGCACGTGCCAGGCCGTTTGCGGGTCGAAGAGATGTTTGGAGAGGCGGCCCTCAACCGTGCCAAGGGGCCAGGCGGCCAGGACGACGAGGTTCTTCGTCCACTGGTGCGGCCGCATGGCTGCGAGGAGCGCGCGCGCCTTCATCGTCCTATGGGTCCTCGCTGGCTAGGGGGCTCGCGAAGCCGCAACGCGGTGTCGATCGGCGACCGCGCGCGCCCGGACGCCCCTGGCGCGCGGGCTGTTGCGCGCCAGGCGGTGGCAGGGACTAGAAGCTCTTGACGCCTTCGGCTTCCGAGTCGTGCGTCTCGAAGACGGTGAGCAGCTTGGTGATCGCCAGCAGGTCCTTGATCTTCTTGGTGAGATTGACCAGCTTGAGCCGGCCGCCGGCCTTGCTGACCGTGGTGTAGCAGCGGACGATCTCGCCCAAGCCAGCCGAGTCGACGTACGGAACGTCGGCCAGGTTCAGGAGGATCTTCGTCTTCCCGCCGCTGACCAGCTTGCCGACTGCATCGCGCAAGGCATCGTC
>Ga0302321_100001729_pt1 | contig 18677 bp, 7 predicted proteins | sample Fen_T0_1_FD_202505 | JGI IMG/M metagenome (GOLD analysis project Ga0302321, IMG submission 202505) | Peat permafrost microbial communities from Stordalen Mire near Abisko, Sweden - Fen_T0_1 | ecosystem: Environmental > Terrestrial > Soil > Wetlands > Permafrost | place: Sweden: Abisko...
AAAACCGCGTGCCGTGTATTAGCATCCAGGGTAATCTTGAAACCCTGAGACTCAAGCCAGGCTCGCACTACGTTGTAGTCTTCTTTGGAAGGCAAATAGTCCTCGAGCTGCGCCCGGGAAAGCACCTCGCCCTTAGCGACGCGGGCCTTCAACTCGTCGAAATTGTTCATCTCGAGTATCAGGTTGAAACGCATGGACGCATCTCGCTCCTGCGGTGTCAAAGCCGAGCGCACTACCCGACCGAAGGTTCGCTCCATGGGCTCGCCAGATTGCGCTCTCCGAACGACCGCACCTTCGACAGGCACAATGCTGTTTTCAAAAGAAACGCTGGCAGCTACGCGAGCACCCATAAAAATGGAAACCACGCCAAATAGCCAAAGACAGATATTACGAGGATACATTAATATCATATTTTAATCACCAAAAGCTGGATATGCGACTTTCCCAATGGCCAAGTCCCAAGCAATGAAGATGATCGTTTCAAACAATTCCATGCAAGCAAAAAACTAACTGCATACAACAACCAAGCGACCGGAAGCACTGCGTATTTTAAGTTTCATCCGTCACGCCGATCCCCCTCATTTTAATTTAGCCCTTTCACGATGAAGCCTTGCGCTCGTTGAGGCCGCAACACTTCGGCCAACGCCGGAATGATCGGAAAGAGCGCGACCTTTTACTCTTGGTCGTTTCAGCGCGACCTGGGACGAGTATCTACAGCGGTTTATAACGCACTCAAGCCGTCGTAGGTTTCGGTATTTGGCCCGGCTTTTTAGTCAACGATGTGAATGTCAGCGGTATTGGCTTAAAGTCGATGCCGTTGTTGACAGATAATTAGGGTTAAATCCCTATGCAGGAAAAGGCATCACCCGCAAACTCCCTGGCTGATCAATCCCCCACCCAAAACCTACAACCCTGGCCACGCGCCTCTGTGCCGCTTAGCTTCGTTCCTGCGATTTAGCGGGTTCACTGCTATTTGCGACACCCGGAAACTTAAAATACTTTCGGCGAGCCATGTCTCGCGACTTCCGTCTCGAATTCCCATGAATCGGTTACTCCGTTTACTTAGCTTATCGATCGTATGCGCTCTGACTGCGCACGCTCAAAATACAATTTTCAACGCTTCGCTTTCAGGCGATGCACTTAATCCAGTCACCTACCCGGTCGTGACGTCCACCACGACCGGATGGGATGTGCTTTCAAATAAAAACTCTCCCGCGCCAACCGAGTCAGGCGGCGTGCTTACCCTCAATATGGCTGGGACTAGCTCTGGATTTGTCGAGGCCCAGACTTTGTTTTCCCCTGCGCCGGTGCAACTGCTCCCTGGTTCTTATATCGAGGTGACGAGTACGTTCGCGCCAACCTTCGTCCTCACCAACTCCTCGGATAACCTTATCTTCGGCCTGTTTAACTCTGGCGGCTCTGCGCCACTTTCTGGCCTTTTAAATAGCGGACTCAGCAACACCCTTACCAACTTCGCAACTGGAGGCGCGAAAGGCTGGCTTGGCTATAATGCCAACATACCCCTAACCGGTAGTTCGCCAAAAATGCTCAATCGCGCCGCGCAAACTGCCGCCAACAACACAGTACAAGATGTGTTGATCGACTCACAGTCGACCTCGGTGGGCTACAGCGTTCCTGCGGGCACGAGCGCCAGCAGCGTCGGAGCGATGTCCAGCACGTTCATTAACGGTTCGACCTACACACTCGACTACAAGCTCTCGCTCTCCGCCGACGGTTTAACACTCACGGCCTCGGTGAGTCTGTACAATGGAGCGGGCACGACAGGCACAGGTGCTAACACGCTTATTGGCTCCTACACCGGAAAATTTACAGGCGCCGCTTTGCTCACAAAATCCTTCGACGCATTCGCGATTGGCTGGCGCGCTGATGCCGGCACAAGCAGCCCGTCGAATCTCAAAATCAACGCTTTCAAGGTTAGTACAACTGGCGGTGCACCTTGGTTCGTCACGCAGCCTCCTGCCAACATTGCCAGTTCAATCGGAAGTGATCTCACCTTGACCACGGCCGTGGGAGGCATGGTGAACAATTATCAATGGCAGGTAAGTACGGACGGCGGCAGCACCTTTTCAAATCTAGACACCTCCGCCATTCCGTCGGCAGCGACGGCTTCTGTGACGCTCTCGAATATCCAATTCACCAATGCCGGGATTTATCGGCTCATCGTTACCAATAACGCCGGTTCTTCAATAAGTTCGAACTGCACGGTCACCGTTTCAGTCACGCCGGTCGCACCCACTATCAGCACCAACCCAGTCGGTGCGACTGTGCTTGGGGGCACGTCCTACACGTTCAATGTTATCGTCAACGGCACCTCACCGCTCACTTACCAGTGGCAAAATAGTACCGACGGCGTGACCTTCACGCCTATCACGGGAGCCACGAGCGCATCGTACACGATTCCATCCGTAGCGCTTTCAGACGAAGGCTATTATCTGGTGACAGTCACCAACGTAGCCGGCAGCGCGACGAGTACCGCAGCGCAGTTGGTTGTGGATCAGCCGCTCGCGATCACAAACCAGCCGGTAGGAACAGCCCTTAATCTAGGCGCGAGCTATGTCCTTTCCGCCACCGCGGCCGGCAAACCCGCTCCCAACTACCAATGGTATCTCAACGGCTCACCGATTGCCGGTGCTACTAGTTCGACTTACACGATTGTGTCAGCTTCCGCGACCGATGCAGGGATCTACACCGTCATTGCCAGTAACTCGGCGGGTGACAGCGTCACCAGTACGGGTGCAGCGGTCGCGGTACTGTCACCGACGTTCGCGCCCACGGCGATGACCCCAACGCCCACTCCAACGGGAGTCGCGCCAGACACACGCCTTACCCTCACATTTAATCAACCCGTCTCGATCGGGATCATGGGTACAATAAAAATCTACGACGCATCGAACCCAACCACTCCAGTTGATACAATCGACCTCATTGCTGGAACAGCGCTGATGAAAACACTCCGAGCTGGAGGCACAATTTCCACGCTGCCTCTCCCGGTGCAGAACAAGACCGTCGGTGGGCTGACGAATTTCAACTATTACCCGATCACGATTTCGGGCAACACGGCGACAATTTACCCGCGTAATAACGCCCTCACCTACGGAAAATCGTATTTTGTGACCATCGATCCTGGTGTATTTACCGATAACACAGGGTTGTCTTATGCTGGTATCAGCAGCAGCTCCGGATGGACATTCTCGACCAAGACAGCCAGCCCGTCGACCAGTGCGACTCAGTTTGTTGTCGCTGCCGATGGTTCGGGTGATTTCTACACCGTACAAGGCGCGCTAGACTTCATTCCTTCTGGTAACACGACCCCGCGCACCCTCTTTATCCGTAAGGGCACCTATTTCGAGCAGATCTATTTCACCGGCAAACATTCGCTAACGTTTCTCGGCGAGGATCGCGCGCAGACCGTGATCGTCTACCCCAATAACAACACGTTTAACAATGTTTCAGGTTCCTATCATCGAATGACGCTACAGGCGGACAAGGTGAACAACGTAGTGTTTGCGAATCTGACCATTCAGAATTCTACGCCACACCTCGGGTCCCAGGCAGAGGCGCTGATTTTGAATGGCACGACGACGGCACGAGCGATCGTGAGTAACGTTAACCTTTTCAGTTATCAAGACACGCTTCAGGTCAATGGTCAGGCCTACGTCACCGATTCTCACATCTCAGGCGACGTCGATTTCATGTGGGGCAGCGGCCCGTGCTTTTTCAACAATTGCGAACTCACCGCGCTCACCTCTGGCGGCTATTTCACGCAGATTCGAAACGGCAGCGCGAACCATGGTTTTGTTTACTACAATTGCACGCTCGATGCGGTGAGCGGTGTGGCAGGAATGTTCCTTTCGCGCATCGACCCTGCTGTGTCTGGCGGTTTTCCGTTCAGCGAAGTAGTTTGGTTAAATTGTATAATGGGTACGCTCAACGGTGCAACCTACTCGACGCCGATTAGTCCTTTGGGCTGGCTCCTCAACAATACGCCAGATCAGACTGCGACCAGCGCACCGAACATTCATTTCTGGGAATACAACAGCCACTACAGCGACGGCACGCCGCTTAATGTTTCATCGCGCATCGGAGCCTCGAAGCAGCTCACCTTGCCAACTGACGCAACCACGATCACCAACTATAGCACGCCTTCATATGTGCTCGGTAACAGCTGGACGCCGACGCTGTCACCCTTGATCGCAACGTCGCCCACAACGCAGTCTGTGAACTCTGGCGGCAGTTTCACGCTCTCAGTTCAAGCGTTTGGTATTCCCGCACTCACTTACCAATGGTTGCTCAACGGCCTGCCGATTACGGGCGCGACCGGTGCAAGCTACACCGTCGCGAGTTCGGGCAACGCCGACGCCGGTATGTATTCCGTCGTTGTCAGTAATGGCTCCGGCTCAGTCACGACCACCGCGGTTCCGGTCGTCGTTCACGACACCGCGCCCGTCATCACGTTGCAACCAGCCAATACGTCCGGCCTGCTCGGAACCACCGCCACACTCAATGGATGGGCAGTCGGCGACGGTCCGTTTACTTATCAATGGCTGAAAAACAGCACCCCGATCACGGGCGCAACAAACCAATCGTTACGCCTAACTGAGCTGCAGACGTCGGATGCCGGCAGCTATGCCGTCGCTGTCACCAATGCAGGCGGCACCACGATCAGCACGAGTGCCACACTCAACATCGTTTCGCCGGCTACAACTTTGCCCACCACTCCAAAAATTCCTGCCGGGATTTTTGACGCCACCACTTACGGTGCGATCGGCGATGGAATGACAGACAGCACTGTAGCCATTCAGGCTGCGATCAACGCCGCTAAAGCAGCAGGTGGTGGCACGATTGAGTTACCTCCTTCCAGCGGTGCTTATCTATGCGGACCCATTACGCTTTCCAGCTTTATGAATTTGCAGGTGGATATGGGTGCTACGCTTCGTGCGCTACCCTTCGGTGTGTATCCGAAGAGCACGACAGCGCCCGCGCATTTTGTCACCGTCAGCAGTGGCTCCACCGACGTCGAATTCAGCGGCGGAGGAACGATCGATGGCGACGGCACCGCGTGGTGGGCAGCGTTTAACTCCAACACGATCTCGAATCGCCCACGCCTCATCCAGATCGGTCGGTCGACGAATTTCTTGTTCACCGGTCTCACGTTTTTAAATTCGCCGAACTTCCATCTATCGTTCAGTGGCCCGGCTAACAACGTGACTTTCTTCGGTGTCACGGTCAGCGCGCCCGGCAATTCGCCCAACACCGACGGCATGGATCTCGCGGGTTCGAATATCCTGGTACAGAATTGTTCGGTCTCAGTTGGCGACGACGACATCGTCGCGAAGCCCGGCAGCACTTTCTGCCGCAATATATATATTGCCGATTGCGCCATCGGCACCGGTCACGGTGTTTCGATCGGCGGCCAGACCAACACTGGTCTCGATGGTATGATCGTGACGAATTGCACATTCAACGGCACGAGCTCAGCGCTGCGTTTCAAAGCCGACCCAACCCAAGGCGGTCCCGTACAAAACGTCACGTTCTCAAATCTCACAATGACGAATGTCCAATACCCGATCTTGTTTTATAGTTATTATAATCAGCTCGGCAGCCCGGGCGCCACTTCGGGTAGCAGTCAAACGACACCGGCAAAAGTGAATGCTGCAAACATCACCCCTCCCAACTCGCTTGCGTCATCCACCATTCCGACTTGGAAAAATATTACTATCACTAACCTGACGGTGATCAACGGTTCGGGTTATAGCACAATCTGGGGCCTGCCGCTTGCAAACGGGCTGATCGCCAACGTCACCTTAAACAACGTTAATATCCAAGGAGGCGCGGGACTCGAACTCTACGACGCGACCAATATCCAACTCACTGGATCAAACAGCGTCGGCCCGATTATTACCTGTAACGCGCTCGCAATCACAGGACAGCCGCAAGACCAGACCGTCAATGCCGGCGGCAGTTTCACTTTGAGCGCAACAGCGGTTGGTGGCAGTGGCACGAATAATACCGGCCTCACCTATCAATGGAATTTAAACGGCATTCCGTTGAGCGACGGCGTGCAATCCGACGGCTCGACCGCCAGCGGCTCGACGACCTCAACCCTCACCGTTGCGAACGTGAGCACACTCGGTGCTGGCGCTTACACCTTGACCGTTTCGACCGCGCTCGACGGCTACAATGTCGCCACGAGTTCACTCGTACCTAACAGTCTGCCGGTCTCTGCGACGAGCAGTCCCGCCATGATTACCGTGAACGTCGGCGATGTTTTTGCCTATGCCTTAGGCGTACCGAGCAACGGACTATGGGTAGGCGCGCCGGCCGTGGGCACCAGCGGTAATCAGCTCGCGCTCAGCTTCAACCGTATGCGCAGCGACGTGACCTACCTCGTACAACGTTCGAGCGACCTCGTTACCTGGACCGACGTAGCGGTAAATCCTGGTTCGGTCGGTTCGCTCGTCACTGTAGCCGATCCAGACTCGGTTGGCGCTGTACGTAGTTTCTTGCGCATCCGAGTCACTGTGGCTGGCCAGACTGGAACCTGGGTACCGGAAGGTGAAGTGCTGGTCCGTTTGCCTGCTGGATCGTCCACAACTTACACGGGACATCCGCTCGATATTCCCGGCATCTACCATGGTCCGATCGCAAGCGTGTCAGGCGGAACGATCACGATGACGAGTTCGCCGTTCACCGCTGGCGCATTTGCTCAAGCGAACTCGCCCTATTGGTTGCGCGTGATGACGGGTGCACAAGCTGGCCGACACGCCTTGATCACGGCCAACACCGCCAATTCAATTACGGTCGACCTCACCGATGGCACTAGCTCTCCCGTGGCGCTTGATGCCAACGGCTGGGCGATGGCAGTAGGTGATATCATCGAAATCGCTCCGGCCGACACGCTCGCGTCTCTTTTTGGTGGGCTGTTAACCGGAGGCGCTTCGATCCTTTCAGCTGATACCGTCAGTCTCTGGGACGGCACACGCTGGGTCGCGTTCTACTATTCGACCACCCAAAACACTTGGCTCGGCCAACTAACCGGCACCACATCTCAATCGAATCGCGTGGTGCGCCCCGACGAAGCTTGGGCGATCACCCGGCGGAGTGGCCGGCCAGCACTTTCTGTGTTGCAGTTCGGCGCCGTGCCAGTCCATCCGCAACTTCTCCGACACCCGGGTGGTGGTTCGCGTATGACGTCGCTACGGTTCCCGGTGCCTCAACCACTCTCTAGCTTTGCGTTCACAGGTGGCCCTGGCATTTGGTTAGCTGCCGACGACGAATCGACAGCCGACACTATCGGCCGCTGGACAGGAACCGCGTGGCGGACCTACTGGGAACTCACCGACGGCACCTGGCTACAACACGGCGATACTACTTCAGCCGACCAGAGCATGTTGATGGTGCAACCCGGCGAAGCCCTCAACGTCTTCCGCCGTAATGCCGCCTCCGGTCCGGCCTCCTTCCTCTCACAACCCGTTCCTTGCGCTGACCCACGCCAATGAAACACACGACTATTCGCCATCTCTTCTGCGCCGCGCTCTTCCTGGGAGCCGGCCACATCGCTCACGCCCAATTCATTTGGACCAATGCCGGAGGCTCTTTCGCGCTCAGTGATCCAACTAACTGGCTCGGCGGCGTTGCTCCCGGTAACGGAGCCGACCTTGCCATCGCCAGTAACGATCCGCTCGGGCTCGACATGGGCAGCCCTTTTACCGCCCACAGTCTCACGATCAACTCAAGCTACTTGGCCACCGTCGCACCTTTTGGCAGCGAGACCTTGTTGATCGGCGCAGGTGGCATCACCAACTTGGGTAACGGAGCCGATTTCCAGCTCGGGCTCACCGCACTCAATAGTCAGCTCTGGTCCGTAGGTACGGGAACTTTCACATTGGAACAAAGTTTTGAGATCCAATCTGGCATACTCACTGTTTCACTCGGCACCGGCGGAATGTTTGCCTTCGCCAACAACTCCGGGCTGAACCCGACTTGGGCCGGCACGCTAGCGTTCACTGGTGACATCAGCGCAACCTCCATCGCTGCTTCCGATCTTAGCCTCAGCGCGCAGAACATCGGGAACATTACTATCGGTGGAAATCCAGCTGCGTTGGTGAACGGCTATCTCGTAGCTGCCCCGAGCAATCCTGGCGCCGTGCCGGAACCGTCGAGCTACGGCCTATTCGCCGTCGGCGCACTCATCAGCTTAGTTGGTTTCCGCCGTATCGCCCGAGCTCGTTACTCTAAAGTGAACGCCTGAGGGCAAACACAGTACCACTCCGTTTTTTGTCCTCTGTATGCATGCCGTTCGTTTTGCATCCCACGAGTTCACAGTGACCTTGGCTCAAAACCGGTCTGACTCTCAGCCTAAGAGAAGGGCAATGAATGCAATGAGCAATTGACCTGCAGGCCTAACTCAAGGCACAAACCAGGTTCACATGCCGAAGATCGATATTAACAAAGTCGCAGAGATCCTCAAAAAAAACCAATTAGACCCGGCATTGCTGCGTCGCGTTGTTGAAGAGCTGAACTTGGCCGCGCAGCCTGATGGTCCGGACTCTGAAAAACCTCCTGCAGTTAAAAAGCAATGGGCGATCGTTTTGTCGGACCCGGACGCCGCGATGCCCAAACGCGATTTCGTTGGCTGGGTGGTTCAATTGCCTGAAGACGAAAACGTCCTCACGGCGGTCGAACGTATTCACCGAGCGGCATATGAATTCAATGCGAGTAAGAAAGGCAGGCTGCTACCGGTGAAAACCGTTGGCGAAGCGATAGAGAGCGTCCCGGCCAAGCACTTCAAAGATGCCGAACTTTGGGTGAAAACAAAGATCCCCGTTTTGATACTAAAGACCGACAACGAAATTCCCTCGGAAGGGAAAATTTCTAAAAAAGATTTGAAATAAAATACTGCGCGCCCGGTCCGCAAAGAAGCCGGTCGCGAGGGCGGATAAAGCCTCGGCGAAGTACATCGGCGATTTGGAGTGAGCCGCAGCAGCGAGGCGCGGCTGCGGTGGCAGTATCAGCAAAGCGGGCACTGCCGACCCAAACAGATCGGCGGTTATCGGCTCTGGATGCTATTCACCACGGAGTTTAAGACAAAACATGAACGGGAGAACGCCGTCATTATTCTCGCGCCACTACGTCTTTTGGCCCTGGCAGGTCCCGTGATTGCCATCCGCCACCTAGTGCTTCGATCAATGCGACCGTTGAGTTCAACCGATTTTGCAGGATAGTAAGTGCCGTCTGCCGATTGTTGAGTTCCGTCACTTGCGCAGTCGCAACCGTTGTGTAGTCCACCGTGCCTGCACGGTATTCGTTCATCGCGATGCGGGCTGCCTCGGATGCTTCGCTGACCGCAGCGTCTTGAACTTTTGCCTCCTCGACGAGTAGTCGCAGACTCACGAGATCATCTTCGATTTCTTGGAAAGCGCGAAGAACCGAGCCGCGATAGGCAGCAACGCTCGCATCGTAAGCTGCGCGTACCGACGCAAGTTCCCCGCGGCGACGGCCAAAATCGAAAAGCACATCAGTGAGATTTGCGCCGAGCGACCAAAAGCGATTTGGGGTCCGAAAAATTTTATCCAGCTGAGATCCGGCGTAACCGCCGTCAGCCGAAAGTGTAAGTTGCGGAAAATACGCGGCGGTTTGTACGCCGATACGCGCGTTAGCTGCAGCGACATTCCGCTCCGCCGCAGCGATGTCAGGCCGACGCTCCAGCAATTCTGATGGCATCTGCAACGGATATAGAGGCATCGCAACGCTCAAGGCAGTCTGCGGTGCAAGCGAGAATTCAGCGGGCGTTTTCCCAATGAGGACCGCAATCGCGTGTTCATACTGAGCTCGTAGAATCCCTGCATCGATCACCTGTGCGCGTGCGGCGTCGAGTTGCGCTTGTGCCGAGATTACGTCACTGCGAGCAACGATGCCGACCTTGTATTTATTTTGAGCAATCTCGAGTGTGCGACTGTAGGCGTCGACAGCGGTTTGACGGAGTCTGATACGTTCGTCAGCGATCCGCAGTTGGAGGTATGTTTGTGCCAGAGTCGCCTGGATCGAAAGCCGAGCATTCGCGAGATCGGCTGCACTCACCTGCGCAGAGGCGATATCAGATTCAGTCAGGCGACGCACGCGGCCCCAAAAGTCAGGCGTCCAACTCGCGCCTAGCGATGCGGAGTAGTTCGTCGTCGGCGCACCGGAGGACGATGGCGTGATCGCGACAGACGGTGTCGATCCTCCTGAGTTCGTGTTCGTCGAATTCGATCCCGACGAAGCTGACGATGACGCCAACGCGACTGAGCGCCCACTTCCAGACTTCGAACGTTGTGCCGATGCGGAGCCTGAGAAAGTCGGGAAAAATGTGGCGCGGTCGGCGCGAGCGAGTTGGCGCGCCTCTTCGTAATTCGCGGCCGCTTGAGCGATCGAGAAATTAGAGCGACTAGCTTGGTTCTCTAGATCGTTGAGGATTGGGTCATTGAAAACTTCCCACCATGGGCCGCGTTCGTTGCTATCCGCCGGTGTCGCGATTTTCCAGCCTTCGGCTTCCTTATACGATTGCGACACGTCGGAAGTCGGACGCTTGTAGTTAGGGCCGACCGCGCACGCGGCGAAACATACGAGAACCACCGGCATCAATAGATACAGGATTCTTTGAACAAAGGTGGTGTGCTCGACGCGGTTCATCACGCAGGTGCTTGTGTGGTTTCGATGGTGGTGTGTGACCGACTTCTATTTTTTCGACGCTCAACAATCCAGAGCCTCGCACGATCAATGTAGAGGTAAACGACCGGCGTCGTATAGAGCGTGAGCAATTGGCTCACGAAGAGCCCGCCGACGATTGCTATACCGAGCGGCCGACGCAGTTCCTGACCAGCGCCGAAACCAAGCGCAAGAGGCACAGCCCCCAGCATGGCCGCCATAGTTGTCATGAGAATGGGCCGGAAACGCAGAAGAGCTGCGCGGAAAATCGCGTCGCGCGGGCTAAGCTTTTCATCGCGTTCGGCCGCAATCGCAAAATCGATCATCATAATCGCATTCTTCTTAACGATGCCGATAAGCAAAAGGACGCCTATAAGGGCGATGAGGCTGAATTCCGTATTGAACAACATCAACGCGAGCACAGCGCCGAGCCCTGCAGACGGTAAGGTTGAAAGGATGGTGAGTGGATGCGTGTAGCTTTCGTAAAGAACGCCGAGCACAATGTAGATAGCAACTAGTGCGGCAAGGATCAGAACCGGCTCATTACTGGTCGATTCTTCGAACGTGCGTGCAGTGCCTTGAAAACTGCCGTGCACTGTATTGGGCATATGGATGCGCGCGATCTGCCGGTTGACTGCGGCCGTCGCATCGCTGAGCGAGGCTCCTTCAGTCAGGTTGAACGAGATCGTAGCGGCCGCGAATTGCCCTTGATGATTCACCGATAACGGCGTCGTACCGGTCTCGTAATGTGCAATCGCTGAAAGCGGGATCATCGTTTCCTGACGGGTGCTGACCGCTTGACCAGACGAAGCACCTCCCCGTCCCCGCGCACTGATGGCATTAAGCTGAGCATTGCGCGCTGCGTCACTCGCCACCGCAGCAGCATTCGTCGTTCGCGTGGTTCTTCCCGCTGTGCTCCCACCTAAAGCAACTGTGCCAGCAACGGCATTGGTCGACTGCGTACCGCCAACAGCGCCACCCGAAGTGCTAACAAAAATATTCTGCAACGCCGTTGGGTCCTGCCAAAATCGCGGCGCGACCGTCATCACAACATGGTACTGATTAAGTGAACGGTAGATCGTGGAGACCTGGCGTTGCCCGAAAGCATCATAAAGCGTGTTGTCGATCTGGCTCGCGGAAAGTCCAAGGCGCGAAGCTCGATCGCGGTCGATGACAAGATCTGTTTCGAGTCCTTTGTCTTCCTGATCGGAGTTGAGGTCCTGCAAAATCGGTTCGGCTTTCAAAGCTTCGAGCAAACGGGGCGTCCAAATTCTAAGATCCTGCAAATCGTCAGCCTGCAGAGTATATTGATAGAGTGAATTGCTCTGTCGGCCACCAATGCGAATTTCCTGCGCGGGAGCGAGGAACACCGTCGCTCCTGGCACTGCGGAAAGTTTCGGCCGCAGCCGTGCGATGACCTGCTGCGACGAAACCTTGCGCTCGTTGAGCGGCTTCAAGTTTACAAACAACCGTCCTGAGTTGGTACCACCACCCCGCCCTCCCGCGCCCGTTGAACCAGCCACCGTCAGTACGGCCGGGTCGTTCCGCACGATATCGACAAAATGGCGAAATTTTTCCGACATCAATTGAAACGAAATACTCTGGTCAGCTTGGATGCCGCCGAATAACCGCCCTGTGTCCTGCTCGGGGAAAAAACCTTTCGGGATGATTGCGAAAAGCCAAATATTTAGACCAATCGTGCCAATTAGCACGAGCAGCACGAGCGGCGCTTTCCCCAACACCCAGCTCAGCGAGCGTTCGTAGGTATCGATAAGGTCCTTAAAAACACCTTCACTCCACCGGTAAATCCGCCCGTGCTGCTTCGCGTTGCGATGAGTGATGATGCGTGCACACATCATCGGCGTGGTCGTAAGCGAGATGACCATCGAGACAAGAATCGCGATGGAGAGTGTCATCGCGAACTCCCGGAATAGTCGTCCGACAATTCCGCCCATCAACAAAATCGGAATGAACACCGCAACGAGTGATAAGCTCATCGAAAGAACGGTGAAACCGACCTCGCGAACTCCCAACAGCGTCGCCTTGAAACGCGGCATTCCTGCCTCCATATGCCGAACGATATTTTCCATCACAACAATAGCGTCGTCTACAACAAAACCAGTTGCTATCGTCAGGGCCATCAGCGACAAATTATCAAGGCTGTAATCGAGCAAGTACATCACTCCGAAGGTGCCAATCAGTGAGATTGGAACCGCCACGCTCGGGATCGCTGTCGCTCGCGGATCGCGAAGAAATAAAAATACTACAAGAATTACCAATGCCACGGCGATGAGCAGCGAGACTTCGACATCGTGCAACGACGCGCGAATCGTACTGCTTCGGTCCACCGCAACTTCGATTTTTGACCCTCGAGGCATCGATGCTTCGAGTTGAGGCAACAACGACTGGACCCGGTCGACTGTGGAAATGATGTTCGCTCCCGGTTGCCGTGAGATGATCACGATTACGGAGGGTTTGCCGTTCGCCAGGCCGAGATTGCGAGTGTCTTCCACCGAGTCGCTGACATCGGCGATGTCGGAAAGTCGGACGGCTGCGCCATTGCGATAAGCGACCACAAGCGAGCGATACTCGATAGCGGTGATCGCCTTGTCGTTACTGTAGATTTGCCAGCGCAACCGGTCGTTTTCGACCGCGCCTTTTGGGCTGTTGGCGTTGGCCGCGCCGAGCGCGGCGCGAACATCTTCCAAGCCGATACCATATTTGGACAAAGCAGTCGGATTGAGCTCAACACGTACTGCGGGTAACGAACTACCTCCAACCGACACGTCACCCACTCCGTCGACTTGAGATAGCTTCTGCTGGAGAACGGTCGCCGCCGCATCATAGAGCTGTCCCTGATTTAGGAAATCTGAAGTAAGCGCGAGAATAAGGATCGGCTGATCAGCAATGTTGAATTTGCGATAAGTCGGGTTGTTCCGAAGAGCTGAGGGAAGATCCGCACGCGCGGCATTGATCGCCGCCTGCACATCGCGCGCGGCACCATCGATGTCGCGACTGAGGCCGAATTGAAGGACAACACTCGTGTTTCCCACCGAACTTCGCGAGGTCATCTCCGTCACGTCGGCGATCACCCCGAGATGACGCTCAAGCGGCGTGGCGACACTACTTGCCATGGTTTCGGGGCTGGCACCGGCCATTGATGCCGAAACGACGATTGTCGGGAAATCTATTTGCGGCAATGGCGACACAGGCAAACGCAGGTACGCAGCTAACCCGGCCAGCGCAATGCCAATCGTGAGCAAGGTCGTGGCCACCGGTCGACGAATAAACGGCTCGGAAATGTTCATATCGGCCTTTCCTCCGTTTCTAGCATGCCACTTGAAGGCGTCCGGCGAGCGCGACGTTCTCGAAGGCGCAAAGCAATTCGGTCAAACGTGAGATAGATGACCGGAGTCGTATAGAGCGTCAGCACCTGGCTAACAATCAGCCCACCGACGATCGTTATACCGAGCGGATGGCGTAGCTCAGATCCAGTGCCAGAACCTATCATAAGAGGTAATGCCCCCAGTAACGCCGCCATTGTGGTCATCAGAATGGGCCGGAAGCGAAGCAGACACGCTTGATAAATTGCTTCTCGCGGTGCCTTCCCTTCGCGCTCGGCCTCGACCGCGAAGTCGATCATCATGATCGCATTTTTCTTAACGATGCCGATCAGCAAAATGATACCAATGATACCGATTACGCCCAGGTCGGCACCGACAACCATTAGCGCAAGCAAAGCTCCCATTCCAGCGGACGGCAAAGTCGAGAGAATCGTGATCGGGTGAATGAAGCTCTCGTAGAGTACGCCCAGGATGATATACATCACAACGATCGCTGCTAAAATTAGGAAGAGCTCGTTGGATAGAGAGCTCTCGAAGGCGGCTGCTGATCCTTGAAAGTCCGTAATGATGTCCGCGGGCATGCCGAGTTCTGCCTCCGCAGCACGAATCGCCTTAACTGCTTTTCCTAGCGAGCCACCAGGCGGAACATTGAATGAAATCGTGTTAGCCGGAAACTGACTAAGGTGATTGATCAAAAGCGGTTCCGGGTGCTCCTCTACTCGCGCGATTGCCGCCAGCGGAACTTGTCCACCGCCCGCGGAAGGAACGTAGATTTGTCCGAGCGATTCAGGCGAGCGTTGCAGCGCTGGGTCGACTTCCATGATCACGCGGTATTGATTCGCTTGGGTAAAGATGGTGGAAATAATTCGCTGCCCAAAGGCGTCGTAGAGCGCGTTGTCCACAGTCGCCGCCGTGATACCGAAACGTGCGGCCGTATCGCGATCGATGACCACCGTCGCCGCGAGCCCACCCTGCGCAAGGTCTGTGGCGATTTCGTTAAGTTCGGTACGTTGTTCAAGTTTCTCAACCAGTTTGGGAACCCAGGTGTTCAGTTCATCGGCATTCGCGCTTTCCAAAACAAATTGGTACTGCGTACGACTGACTCGATTCTCGATCGTGAGGTCTTGAACCGGCTGTAAGTACGTCCTGAGTCCTGGGATCACAGCCGCCGACTGCTGCAATCGGTGCATGATGGATACGACGGTATTTTTGCGCTGATCGCGCGGTTTCAGATTTACCGACATCCGACCCGTATTGAGTGTGGGATTACTTCCGTCGATGCCGACAAAAGATGAGAGACTTTCGACGTCGGGGTCTTTGATAAAGATCTCCGCGAGGTCACTCTGACGGCGCACCATCGCCGCGTACGAAGTATTCTGCGGCCCTTCGGTGATCACTTGAATCAGCCCAGTGTCCTGTACAGGAAAGAAGCCTTTGGGAATTACAACGTAGAGAAGCGCGGTGAGCGCGAGCGTGCTAATCGCGATAGTGAGAACCAGAGGTTGACGATCGAGAACTACGTTGAGAGTACGACCGTAGTTAGCGATCACGCGGTCGAATCTTTCCCCGACCCAACGGCTAAACCTAGGTTCTTCTTCAGCGCGGCGATGACGGACCAATTTTGCGCACATCATCGGCACAAGCGTGAGAGATACGACAGCTGAAATCAAAATCGTGACTGCAAGCGTGATCGCGAACTCGCGGAAGAGACGGCCGACAACGTCGCCCATGAACAGCAATGGAATCAAAACTGCGATCAAGGAGATCGTGAGCGAAATGATCGTGAACCCAATTTGCTGCGAACCTTTCAAAGCAGCGTCGAGCGGTTTGTCTCCCATTTCGACATAACGCGCGATGTTTTCGATCATCACGATGGCGTCATCGACAACGAAACCAGCTGCTATCGTCAGCGACATCAGCGAGAGATTGTTCAGGCTGAAGCCGAGCAAGTACATCACGCCAAAAGTCCCAACCAGTGAGAGCGGAACCGACAAACTCGGAATGAGGGTGGCGGGCAAGTTTCGCAGAAAGACAAAAATCACGAGCACGACGAGGATGACCGCCAGCGTGAGTTCGATTTCCACGTCCCGAATCGAAGCGCGAATCGTTGTGGTGCGATCGGTGAGAACGGCGACATCGACTGATCTCGGCAGAGCGGCCTGAAGCGCCGGCAGTAACTTCCGCACGCCTTCGACCACGCTGATGAAATTCGCGCCCGGCTGACGACGGATATCGAGGATGATAGCTGGTGTCGTATTTACCCAGGCTTGAAGTTTCGTGTTGTCGGGCGCGCTCTCGACAGTGGCTACGTCGGAAAGCCTGATCGGTGCGCCGTTGCGGTACGCAAGGATGAGTTTCTGATATTCGTCAGGCGACTTGAGTTGGTCGTTAGCATTGATCGTGTAGGAACGCGTAGGACCGTCGAAATTTCCTTTTGCGGTATTAACGTTGCCGTTGTTCACCGTGCTCCGCAGGTCGTCGATATTGAGACCATACGCGGCGAGCGCGCGCGGATTAACCCGGATGCGCATGGATTGCCGTTGGCCGCCTCCAAGACTCACCAAGCCTACTCCCGGAAGCTGGGAAATCTTTTGTGCGAGCCGTGTATCCGCTAGGTCCTGGACAGTGGTTAGAGGAAGCGTTTTCGACGTGAGCGCGAGCGTCAGCACAGGAGCGTCAGCGGGGTTGACCTTTGCGTAGATCGGCGGCGCAGGCAGATCGGAAGGAAGGAGATTAGCTGCGGCGTTGATCGCGGCCTGCACCTCCTGTTCGGCGACGTCGAGTTTGAGGTCCAGGTCGAATTGAAGCGTGATGACGGACGCACCTGCCGAACTTTGCGAGGACATCTGCTTCAGGCCAGGCATCTCGCCGAGCTGACGCTCGAGCGGCGCCGTGACGGACGAGGTCATCACATCGGGACTCGCACCGGGATAAAAAGTCTGAACCTGGATCGTCGGATAGGAAACCTCCGGAAGCGCGGAAAGCGGCAAAAACCGAAACGCCACGATGCCCGTAATCATAATCGCGGCCATCAAGAGCGTCGTAGCGACCGGCCGAAGAATAAATATCCGGGAAGGGCTCATCGTTGGAATCGTTCCTCTGACAACAAAAAGAGGTTCAATCTCGGTTGCCGGAATCGGGCGCAGCTTTCTGCGATTTGCGTTGATCACCGTGCTTTGTCCGACCGTCTCCAGGAGCTCCGCCCGCTGGCCGATTACTCCGTCCGCTGCTCTCAGAGCCGCTCGGAAGAATCACCTTCTGGCCGTCTTTGAGTCTGTCGGCTCCGTCTACGACCACATTTTCTCCAATCTCCAGTCCTGAGGTGATAGCGACTTGTTCGCCTTCCGATACACCAAGAGTGACTGGGCGCGCAATTGCGGTTTCGCTTTCTCCCACCACATAAACAAAGGTCCCTTGCTGACCACGCTCGACAGCCGACGATGGAACAACGGTCGCGTCGTGAATTGTGTCGAGAAGCACGCGGACGTTAACAAATTGATTGGGGAAAAGACTTTCATCTTCGTTCTGAAATTCCGCGCGTAATTTGAAAGTGCCAGTCGTCGGATCGATTTGATTGTCGATTGTTACAAGTTCGCCAGTGGCGAGTTTTTTGCTCTGGGTTCGGTCAAAGGCTTCGACCAGAAGTTTTGCACCGCTGTGGTAGCGTTCAACGATTGTACCAATGTTATCTTCGGGCAAAGTGAAGATAACGTTGATCGGTTTTACCTGCGCCAGAACGACGATGCCATTCGCATCACCGGGAGTGACGTAGTTGCCAGTATCTACAAACCGAAGTCCGACTCGTCCGTCGAAAGGTGCTGTGATATGGCAATAGGTTAGGTTGAGCTTCGCTGTATCGATAGCGGCCTGAGCCGCTTGTGCGAGACTCTCGAATTGGCTGACTTGGGCACGCGTGGTGTCGACCTGCTGCTTCGCGATCGAGTCTTCGTTGGCCAGAGTGTTATAACGCTGAAGATCGAGTTGCGCGGTTTGTAGCTGAGATTGTGCCTGACGGGATTGAGCCTGCGCCTGCTCGAGCGCGTTTTGATACGGCCTCGGATCAATGACGGCGAGAAGATCGTGCTCGTGGACGAGTTGACCTTCATGAAATGCAATCTGCTGGAGTTCACCACTGATCTGCGTGCGGATCGTCGCCATATGGGCGGGTGTGATCGTGCCAAGCGCGTTTAGGTAAATAGGAATATCTCCCTTCTGCGCGGGTAGGACTCCGACCGGGAGTGGAGCATTCGGTCCGCCAAAACCACCTCGCCGCCCTCCCCTATTTCCGCCTGCAGGATTTTGCGCGGTGTCTCGATGACTGAGCCACCAAATGACGCCGAGCGTGAGTACGCCGATGATTGCAACAACGATCAAGGTGCGTCGCCGGCGTGGAGACGTTGCCGGCGCTTTTTGCAGAGGCTCACGATCAGGATTTGGTCGTGTCTCTGCGGTCGTGGAAATTTTGGTCAGCTCTTTATTCATAGAAGTTTTGAAGTGGTGGCTGAAAACACCGACGAAGATCAAAGACGCGGACTTCTAGAAAAAGTGACAAAAAGAAAATTCTCCGCGGGTAGATTGTGCAGAAAGGCGGAACAGCCTGGATCTTACTTACGCGAAATTTTCGAG
>Ga0302321_100001731_pt1 | contig 18666 bp, 16 predicted proteins | sample Fen_T0_1_FD_202505 | JGI IMG/M metagenome (GOLD analysis project Ga0302321, IMG submission 202505) | Peat permafrost microbial communities from Stordalen Mire near Abisko, Sweden - Fen_T0_1 | ecosystem: Environmental > Terrestrial > Soil > Wetlands > Permafrost | place: Sweden: Abisko...
TGTTTGGTAAAGCGTCGTGTTGCCCGTAATCAGCCGATTTTCCATGATGCTGGTCATAATAGTTTGGTCGTCTAATGCAGCCGCCACACATTGCTCAACCGTGCGTACGCTTAGGCCTGGTTTTAAGCCAATATCCCAAAGAAAGTTAAGGAAATTGGTCAGCATTTCCTGATAAACGGAAACTTTGTTGGAATCCAGTAGGATGACAATATCAATATCGGAATGCGGGAACAGTTCCCTTCTGCCATAACCGCCAACGGCAATCAAACACAGGTTTTCGGACTGACAGCCAAGAAAATGGTGCCAGCTAGCGGTCAGTATCCCGTCGATAAAATCAGCCTTTTCTTTAAGCAGGTCTCCGACGGAGGTTTGCGGATCAAATTTTTGTCGAAGTTCTTGTTCTTTCAGTTTGATAAGGTGCTTGAATTGCTGTAAGTGATCCTTCTCGGAAAACCAGTCGGATGTGATGACTTTATTCATGTTGTTCCCATTTCTTCTTGGCGTAAGGTCAGGATTTCATAGCCCTGTTCAGTGACCAGCACCGTGTGTTCCCACTGGGCGGACAGGCTGTGATCTTTGGTGACCGCCGTCCAGCCGTCCGCTAATACCTTGATGTGCCGTTTTCCCAGATTGATCATGGGTTCAACGGTGATAATCATGCCTGCTTCAAGGACTTCGCCTTCGCCGGCTTTGCCATAGTGAAGGACGTGGGGATCTTCATGAAAATTCTTGCCGATTCCATGCCCACAAAATTCCCTGACGACTGAATAGCGGTTGGCTTCGGCATAGCTTTGGATCGCATGGCCGATGTCTCCCAGTGTGGCACCCTGTTTGATCTGTTTAATGCCAAGATACATGGCTTCCTGGGTGATTTTGATGAGGCGTTTGGCATGGGGGCTAACCTCGCCTGCACAAAACATTTTGCTGGTATCGCCGTGATAACCCTCTTTAATCACAGTGATATCGACATTGATAATGTCGCCGGATTTAAGTTTTTTATTGCTGGGGATGCCGTGGCATACGGTGTGATTGATAGATGTGCAGATGGATTTTGGAAAGCCCCGGTAGTTAAGTGGAGCTGGGATAGTCCCCTGGATGTTCACAATGTAGTCATGGCAGATTGTATTTAACTCGTCCGTCGTAACCCCTGGGACAATATGAGGCTCGATCATTTCCAATACTTCGGCGGCCAGTTTTCCGGCGACACGCATTTTCTCAATTTCGCTTTCGGTTTTAACTATGATGGGCATAACAAATATAAGGCAAAAGGCGCAGGGCAAAAGGCTCAAAGTGCAAATTGCTTGGGTTTTTAGCCTTGTGCCTTTTGCCTTGAGCCTATGTAATATCTGTGAGTTTAACAGAGTTCGGCTTGTTGTAAAAAGCTGAATATGGTATAAAGACGAGTTGAACTTTACAACAAATACTCACGCCTATCGTCACGCTTGGTAGGGTGCTGGTCTTAACACGTTTAAGGCGGGTTACCAGGCGGGATAAGCGGAGGCTTAACCCAACTCGAAACAAAGGTTTCGAAAATATAATCTTAGGAGAAATGAATGTCGGCAGTATCAATGCGTCAAATGCTTGAAGCGGGAGTCCACTTTGGACACCAAACCCGTTATTGGAATCCCAAAATGGCTAATTACCTGTTCGGTTCCCGTAACAAAATCCATATTATCAATCTGGAAAAAACGCTTCCAATGTTTAATGACGCGATGAACTATCTAGGTCAGGTAACAGCAAATAAGGGTACTGTACTTTTGGTAGGTACCAAAAAAGCAGCGCGTAAACTGGTTGCGGAAGAAGCAAAGCGTTGCGGTATGCCTTATGTTAATCACCGCTGGTTAGGCGGTATGCTGACCAACTTTAAAACTATAAAGAAATCAATTACACGCCTTAAAGAACTGGAAGCCATGAAAGCAGATGGCACTTTGTACCAACGCTTTGGTAAAAAGGAAGCGTTGGGTATGGAACGCGAACTGGAAAAACTGGAGCGCAGTTTAGGCGGAATTAAAGACATGAAAGGTGTTCCCGATGTGCTTTTCGTGCTAGATGTCGGTTACGAAAAAAATGCCATTAGTGAGGCAATAAAATTAGGCATTCCCGTGGTTGGGGTTGTTGATTCCAACAATTCGCCAGAAGGTATTGATTACATCATTCCCGGCAATGACGACTCAATCAGGGCAGTAAAGCTCTATTGTGAAAGCGTTTCTGTGACGGTTATGGATGCCAAGTCGGCGGTTTTGGGTTTATCAGCTAAAGTTGATGATTTTGTTGAAGAATCAGTAGCAGAATAAAGAATCTGATTGGGTTTATTCAGGCCGCTGCTCAGTAGCGGCTGGTGAAATGTAGTTCAAAACGCCTCCTTATGGGGGCGTTTTTATAGTGATGAATAACGAGAGATTACACATGAGCGAAACAATTAGTGCAGCAATGGTTAAGGAACTGCGTGAGCGGACTGGTTCAGGCATGATGGAATGCAAAAAAGCCTTGGTCGAAACCAACGGTGATATGGAATTAGCCATTGAAAATATGCGTAAATCCGGCTTAGCCAAAGCGGATAAGAAATCGGGCCGTATTGCGGCAGAAGGAATTATTGGCGCAAAAGTGAGTGACGATGGCAAGACGGTCGTCATGGTGGATGTTAATTGTGAGACTGATTTTGTTGCCAAGGCAGAAGATTTCGTTAAATTTGTCAGCAGTATCACCACAACGTTGTTAACTGCTTCTGTTACGACTGACGATGAGTTATCGTCCATGCAATTAGCAGACGGGCAGACGGTTGAAGAATTACGCAGGAGCCTGATTGCCAAATTAGGTGAAAATATAACTGTCAGGCGTTTTCAAAAATACCAAACAGCAACAGGCGGCACAGCCTGTTACCTACATGGCAGCAAGATTGGTGTGATTGTTGAGTTGGCTGCGGCAAACCCAGAGCTTGGTAAAGACATCGCCATGCACGTCGCCGCAAGTAAGCCTATTTGTGTGTCCGAAGAACAGGTTTCCCAGGAAATCATAGAAAAAGAAAAAGAAATTTTCAAAGCGCAAGCGGCGGAAAGCGGTAAGCCAGCCGACATTATTGAAAAAATGGTGGCTGGTCGGATAAGTAAGTTTTTTGGTGAAATTACCCTGTTAGGGCAGCCATTTATCAAAGATGACAAGGTGACCGTCGGCAAATTAGTGGCATCTAAAGCGAATACGGTGGTAGGTTTTACCCGCTTTGAAGTGGGTGAGGGGATTGAGAAAAAGGAAGTGAATTTTGCTGAAGAAGTGATGGCGCAAGTCAGGGGAAGTGAAGACAAACCCGACTAAGGTGTGTTAACCACAGGGAACATGAAGATAGTAATCCCGATAATTTCCATATTGAAATCTTCGTGTTCCCTATGTTCTTCGCGGTTATTTTTTCGATTTATGATAAAACACACTACTTTCGCAGCCTTTATCCTTGACCACAAAACTTGACCTGAACATGTTATGACAAACACGATTTGCCAAAGAATATTGCTTAAATTGAGTGGTGAAGCCCTGATGAGTGAATCGGGCGGTAGTATTGATGCCGATATACTTAAGCGCTTGGCTTTGGAAATCATAGAGTTATGCGGCATGGGCATTCAGGTGGGTTTGGTTATTGGTGGGGGAAATATTCTCAGAGGCGCCCAAAAAGCTGCCGAGGGCTTGGATCGGGTAACTGGTGACCAGATGGGTATGCTGGCAACCGTGATTAACGCCTTGGCGATGCAGGATGCGATAGAACATTTGGGTCAGCAAGTCAGGGTTATGTCGGCGTTGAAAATTAATCAGGTGTGCGAAGACTATATTCGCCGCCGGGCTGTCCGCCATTTGGAAAAAGGTCGTGTAGTCATTTTTGCGGCGGGGACAGGCAACCCTTTTTTTACGACCGATTCAGCCGCAAGTCTCAGGGCTATCGAGATTAATGCAGAATTGATGATTAAAGCCACCAAAGTAAAAGGTGTGTATTCCGCCGATCCTGAAAAAGCAAAAGACGCGATTTTTTATCCACGATTGACATACGATGAGGCTTTGGATCAACGGCTAAATGTCATGGATACGACCGCGCTGGTATTATGCAGGGATAACAACGTCCCTATGCGGGTCATGAATATTTTTGAACAAGGCGCAATAAAAAGATTGATGCTGGGCGAAGATATAGGCTCTCTTATTGAACGAGGAACGTAAGATGATTAGTGATATTCAACAGGGCGCTGCAACCCGTATGGGCAAAAGCATAGAAGCCCTGAAACATGAGTTCTCCAAAATCAGGACAGGGCGGGCGCATCCCAGTTTACTGGATCAGATTACCGTCTCGTACTACGGCAATGAATCGGCTTTGTCGCAAGTTGCCAATATTGCCGTAGAAGATGCGCGAACCTTGACTATTACGCCGTGGGAAAAAAACATGGTTCAGGTTATAGAAAAGGCCATATTAAAATCCGATCTCGGCTTGAATCCTGCGACCAACGGTATGGTGATCCGTATTCCATTGCCCTCGCTAACAGAGGAGCGGCGTCGAAGTCTGGTCAAGGTCGTAAAAAATGAAGCAGAAAATGGCCGCGTCGCGATCAGGAATATCCGCCGCGATGCCAATGCGGAAATCAAAGATGCACTGAAAGAAAAGCTGGTATCCGAAGATGAAGCGCATAGTGCAGAAGACAAAATTCAAAAATTAACAGATCAGTACGTCAAAGAAGTCGAGAAATTATTGGAAGCAAAAGAAGCCGATCTTTTGTCGATTTAGTAAGGAGTTATTCAATGGCCACTAATGATAACACTGGTTTGGTAAATGAAAACGGTATGCCGCGTCATATCGCGATTATCATGGATGGCAATGGCAGATGGGCCCAAAAAAGATTTATGCCCCGTGCTGTCGGCCATCAAGCGGGTGTTAAAGCGGTCAGAAAAATTGTTGAACACTGCGCTAGACAAGGCGTTGAAGTGCTAACTTTGTTCGCCTTCAGCAGCGAAAACTGGCGGCGACCCAAAGAAGAAGTTTCCTTGTTAATGTCGCTGTTTGTTGAAACGCTGCAAAGTGAAATAGACACACTCGATAAAAATGGCATTCGTTTGCGGTTTATCGGCGATAGATCCGCTTTCCCGGATATCTTGCAACATAAAATGGCAGAAGGGGAAGCGCAAACAAAAAACAACAAAGCATTAACCGTAGTGATTGCCGCTAACTATGGTGGGCATTGGGATATGTGCCAGGCGTTTCAGAAAGTCGTCGATAAAATGGCGGCTGGAGAATTAAGCAAACAGCCTATTAGCCCAGAGCTTATCGAGGGACACTTATCTACCGTTGGTTTGCCATGCCCAGACCTTTTTATAAGAACGGGCGGTGAGCAACGGGTCAGTAATTTTTTGTTATGGCAATTGGCGTATACAGAACTTTATTTTACAGAAACCCTCTGGCCGGATTTTGACCAGAATTCACTGGACAATGCCATCAATAGTTTCAAAGGCCGCCAACGGCGCTTTGGACATACGGGTGAGCAAATACTCAATAAAGCAGCTTCACTTCAACTTTAGACAATAAAAAAATGTTATTACAGCGAGTAATTACGGCCGCCATTTTGGTGCCTTTGGTCGTCATGGCAGTGTTTCAACTGCCTGGAGAGTATTTCACTTTAGTGTTTGGGCTCATTATCTTGATGGCCGCTTGGGAATGGAGTCATCTTATCGGCATCAACCCGCCTTACAAGAAATACTTATTTCTGTTAAGCCTGATTGTGCCGATGTTATGGTTACATTTTTGGACGCAATTCCTTGAAGGCTTACAATATGTCATCGAAACCGGGCAACAAGACGTTTATCAGTATGTCAAAAAAGTTGGCTGGACATCCATTAGCACATTTATGGAATACCTTAATATACCGGACGTCAGGTTGTATTCGGGCGTATTAGAGTGGTTTGTGATTCCGCCGGTGATTTTTTGGGTATTAGTCATGATACTCATCAAACACTCGCCGACAGGCGTATTAAAGCTGGAATTAAAAACCCGTCACAAAGCATTGATAGGCTGGTTTATTTTACTGTCGGCGTGGTTGTTTTTAGTTCGCCTCAGAATCCTTTACGGTGCGGAAATGACGATGTATTTCTTAGTGCTGATCTGGGCAGCCGATATTGCCGCTTATTTCGTCGGGAAAAAATTTGGTCAATCAAAACTTGCGCCTGAAATTAGTCCTGGTAAAACAATGGCTGGCTTTTATGGTGCATTATTGGCAGGCGTAGTCTGTGGCGTACTGTTAAGCCTGGTTTATGGTTTTCCGCTTATGAACGCTTCTGACGTTGTATTACTGTCAATATTGACCGTATTAATTTCAATTTATGGGGACTTGTTCTTTAGTGTTGTCAAACGGCAAAGTGGCGTTAAAGAAAGTGGTTCCATATTGCCTGGGCATGGCGGAATACTTGACCGGATAGATAGCTTGATTGCAGCAACACCTTTTTTCTACGCAGGCATCTACCTGATTTATAGGATAATTGAAGATGCCCAAGCGACTGGTGCTGCTGGATGAAGGGGCTGTGCATACTTGGTGCAACTGGTTCAATCGGTGTAAGCACCCTGGATGTCACGGCGCGGCATCCACATCTTTACAAAATCGTAGCGTTAACGGCAAACACGAACGTTGAGGATTTATTCGAGCAATGCCTCGCGCACCATCCCCAGTATGCGGTAGTTGTAGACGAGGGCAAAGCCCAGGAATTTCAACATAAAATCAGCAATTCTGCCGTAGCTGATATTAAAGTACTGACAGGTGCAAAAGCACTGGAAGAAGTTGCCACACTGGATGAAGTGGATTCGGTTATGGCTGCTATCGTTGGTGCGGCGGGTTTGTTGCCCAGTCTTGCTGCGGCGAAGGCAGGAAAAACCGTGTTACTCGCCAATAAAGAAGCCTTAGTGATGTCTGGGGATATTTTTATGGATGCGGTTTCAGCGTCAGGCGCACATTTACTGCCGATTGATAGTGAACATAATGCCATCTTCCAGTGCATGCCTGCCCATTATAAAACCGGGACGGATGGCAAGCAGGTACGGCGCATACTATTAACGGCTTCGGGTGGGCCATTCCGGGAAATGCCGATAGAGCTTATGGCCGATGTTACTCCGGAACAAGCAGTCGCTCACCCAAACTGGGATATGGGCAAAAAAATCTCCGTAGATTCAGCTACCATGATGAATAAGGGTTTGGAAATGATCGAAGCCTGTCTGTTGTTCAATATGTCGCCAGACCAGATACAAGTGGTTATCCATCCCCAAAGTGTGATTCATTCTATGGTCGATTATGTCGACGGCACGGTATTAGCGCAAATGGGCAATCCCGATATGCGGATACCCATTGCCCATGCGATGGCATGGCCGGAACGGTTTGATTCTGGCGCTAAGCAACTGAATATTTTTGATGTCCGTCGCATGGATTTTGAAGAGCCAAATCTGGAACGTTTCCCGTGTTTACGCTTGGCTTATAAGGCGATACATGCGGGTGGAACCATGCCAGCCATACTAAATGCTGCAAATGAGATAGCCGTGGAAGCCTTTTTAGATCGACAGGTAAAATTTACCGATATCCCAGTCATTATCGAGCGTTGTATGGATACTATAGCCGTTGTTGTTGCAGATACTTTGGCTGTCATCCTGGAACAAGACCTTCAAGCAAGGTTGGTTGCCAAACAGATTATCGCTGGGATGTATCCTTGATGGAAATGTTACATACCCTGTTTTTTTTCGTCATAGCTATTGGCATCCTGATTTCATTTCATGAATTCGGCCATTTCTGGGTTGCCCGTAAAACTGGGGTCAAAGTACTCCGGTTTTCCGTTGGTTTTGGTAAGGTGTTATGGTCACACCAGAAAAACCCTGATGCAACGGAATATGTCTTATCGGCGATACCCTTGGGCGGTTACGTCAAAATGGTCGATGAGCGCGAGGGTGCAGTCAAAGCGGAAGACGTGCAGTTCGCCTTTAACCACCAATCGTTGTGGGTAAGGACTGCCATAGTTGCAGCAGGGCCGATTTTTAACCTGATGTTGGCTATTGCCCTTTTCTGGGCGGTGCTAGTGTTGGGCGAAACAGGAATGAGACCGATATTGGGAGAAGTCAAACAAGGTACGCTTGCTGCGGCGGCGGGCTTTGTCGAAGGCGAAGAAATAATTTCCGTAAACGATAAAGCCACCAAAACTTGGACGGAGGCAATGAGCGTCCTGATTACTTCCGCAATGGATGGTGAGCCGAACATCAAAGTTAAGGTTAAGAATATTACTGATGAACAAAATGACAGAATCATCAACTTAACCGACAACGATATACAAGATTCAGAAAAACTGTATGACCGTTTAGGATTCAAACCTTGGTCACCCAAATTAAAGCCAATCATAGATAAGGTGCTTCCTGATGGTGCAGCCTTGGCTGCTGGCCTAAAAAACGATGATTTAATCATCAGCGCGGACGGAAAAGCTATAACAGATTGGATGCAATGGGTAGATTACGTAAAAAAACGGCCTGACATTACTATCAGCGTGATCGTTGATCGTCAAGGGATGCGGTTAATTTTACCTATAACGCCGAAAAGCGAGCAGTCCGGCGCGGAAACTGAAGGTAAAATTGGCGCATCCGTGGCTATGCCGGAAGGGTTGATAAAATCCATGATGGTTGAATATTCTTTGCCACCGCTTGATGCTATTCCAGTTGCGTTCAAAACGACCTACGATTATTCCATTATGACTTTGAAGATGATGGGTAAGATGCTCATCGGCAAGGCATCGGTCAAAAATTTGAGTGGGCCAATCAGTATTGCCCAGATCGCCGGGCAGTCAGCCAGTATGGGGCTGGTCTATTTCATTAAATTCATGGCATTGGTCAGCGTGAGTTTAGGTGTGCTGAATTTGTTGCCGGTGCCTGTTCTCGATGGCGGTCATCTTATGTTTTTCGGCATCGAAGCTATCAAAGGCAGTCCTGTTTCAGAAAAAGTACAGATTTTTTTCCAGCAGATCGGTATGGCCTTGTTGTTGTTGCTAATGGTAACCGCCATGGTTGTCGATGTTCAGCGCTTGTTTGATTAGTGTTGCCATGCAAAAAATTATTGACAGAACGTGAACGAATTCCAGATCAATAACTCCTACCCTTGAATTACCTAATAACCAAATCAGAGAAACCCATGAAAAAAATAACCCAAATCAGCGGATTGTTGCTGTTTACCTTGCTACTTCCTTTTGCCCATGCAGATGATGCGGCGATCAGGAAAGCGCTACAAAAATCTATGCCGACAGCAAAAATCGAATCAATCAAGCCCTCTGAAATAAAGGGTTTGCAGGAAGTTGTTTTGGGTTCTAGCATCTATTACGTATCTGATGATGGTAAGTATTTGCTGCAAGGACGCTTAGTTGATGTGGAAAACCGCACGGACTTAACAGAGCAAAAACTGGGTACTACCCGTAAGTCTGCTTTGGAAAAAATGGGCGTGGACAATATGATTGTGTTCAAACCCAAAATAGCTAAGTACAAGGTATCCATTTTCACTGATATTGACTGCGGTTATTGCCGTAAGCTGCATTCCGAAATTGACCAATACTTGGCGGAAGGCATTACGATACAGTATTTGTTTTTTCCAAGAGCCGGAAAAGGTTCAGACTCCTATAACAAAGCGGTATCGGTCTGGTGTGCTAAAGACCGCAACGCAGCTTTAACAGCGGCGAAAAAAGACCAAAAACTGGAAAGCAAAACCTGCGTTAACCCTGTCGATAAGCACATGCAACTGGCTACCGAATTCGATGTAAAAGGTACGCCCATGATTGTGACTGAAAATGGCAATATTTACCCAGGGTATTTGCCAGCAAAGCAACTGCTTGAGGCTTTACAGAGCGAGAAAGCTCCCCAATAGGCTTTAGTTTTGTCGGCTGGGTTGAGAGGAACGAAACCCAGATTATTAGCTTAGCTGCCATGGAAAACGCTGGGTTTACCAACCCAGCCTACAAACTTGAACATTTAAACTAGCCAAGCAGGGTACGCATTGCGTACCATTTTGAAGCGTTTCAGGCGAGGTAACCTACAAAAGGTACGCGATGCGTACCCTACAAAATTAAACCAATCCTTTAAGCCGATAAACCAATTCCAATGCTTGCTTAGGGCTGAGATCATCAGGATTGACATCCTCAAGCAACATAATAGCCGGATGACTTTCCTGGTTGGCAAATAAATCCAGTTGGTTTGTGCCCGATTCCGCCTGTTGCTCAATATAAGCCTTATCTTCCAAATACCGCAGCTTGGTTTTGGCTTTCTCGATAACAGACCGTGGCACACCCGCCAATGAAGCGACTTGCAAGCCATAGCTTTGGTTGGCCGGGCCGTCCTTGACCGCATGAAGGAAGATGATCTTGTCGCCATGTTCCATCGCGTCCAAATGTACATTAGCAATGGTTTTTTGCTCATCAGCCAATGTAGTCAATTCAAAATAGTGGGTGGCAAACAAGGTAAACGCTTTGGTTTCTTTGGCGAGATAATCGGCACAAGCCCAAGCCAGGGAAAGGCCATCGAATGTGCTGGTGCCACGACCTATTTCATCCATTAAAATCAGGCTATTCGCTGTTGCATTATGTAGGATATTAGCGGTTTCGGACATTTCCACCATAAACGTTGAACGGCCACTGGACAAATCATCCGATGCGCCAATGCGGGTGAAAATCTTGTCTATGAAGCCACAGTTTAAGTTTTTGGCTGGCACATAACAGCCAATATGGGCGATGAGAACAATCAATGCGGTTTGGCGCATGTAGGTCGATTTACCGCCCATATTAGGCCCAGTGATGACCAGCATCCGGCGTTTGTTGGACAGGGACAAATCATTGGCGACAAAAGGCGTATCCGTGACCTGTTCGACTACCAGATGCCTGCCGGCTTCGATATGAATGCCCGGTCTGTCCGATGTTAGTGTTGGCTGTGATAAATTCAGCGTGTAAGAGCGTTCGGCAAAGTTGGTCAGTACGTCCAATTCAGCCAGAGCCGCCGCGCATTGTTGCAAAGGCAGTAAGTCTAATGCAATCTTGATCAATAGTTCGTCATACAAGGCTTTCTCGAAAGACAGCGATTTTTCCTTGGCACTGAGGACTTTATCTTCAAAGGCTTTTAATTCCTCAGTAATGTAACGCTCCGCGCCTTTTAAGGTTTGCTTGCGGGTGTAATGGGGCGGGATCTTGTCAACATGTAAATGAGAAATCTCTATATAGTAGCCATGTACACGGTTATAGTTGACCTTAAGCGTATTGATGCCAGTTGCCGCTCTTTCCCTGCTTTCCATATCCAGCAAGTATTGGTCGGCATTCTGGCTCAAGTTCCTCAGGTCATCCAGTTCCTGGTTGTAACCTGTTGCAATAACGCCGCCATCACGAATCAATACCGGTGGGTTCTCGACAATAGCTTGCTGCAATAAAGATAAAAGGTCAGGATGTTCACCGATGTTTTGCATCAACAAGGTCAGATGAGGGTTGTCACTGCTAGTAAGCACACCTTGCAAGTCAGGTAAAACGGTCAATGTGTTTCGTAAAACCAGCAAATCGCGTGGCCTTGCCGATTTCAGGGCAATCCGCGAACTGATTCGTTCAATATCACCTACTCGACGTAAGTGAGTTTGCACGTTTTTATACAGCTTGCCGTCGAGCAAGCTGGCGATACAGGCATAACGATGCCTTAGAATTTGATGGTCACGCAACGGACGATTAAGCCAGCGCCGTAAACAACGGCTACCCATTGCCGTCGCGGTTTTATCCAGTACGCCCAATAAGGTAAATTCCGGTTGCCCGGTCGGGTGAAAATCCAGTTCAAGATTACGGCGGCTGGCAGCATCCAGCAAAATGCTGTCGGTGCTACTTTCCGTGCTGATTCCTTGAATATGCGGTAATGCGCTTTGTTGAGTATCCTTAATATACTGAAGCAAAGCACCGGCGGCGGCGATGGCAGCAGGCAGGTCGTCACAGCCGTAGCCTTTCAGGTCTAGCGCGTTGAATTGCTTGAGCACCAGCGAACGGGCACTTTCCGGTTCAAAATGCCAGGGCGCTCGTCGGCATAAGCCACTGCGTTGTTTCAAGCTCACAGGCAGCGGCCAATCTTCGCTAAACAATAGTTCAGTCGGGTTAAGCCGACCGATTTCACTGAGCAACTGATCTTCGGTATCAACCTGTTGCAATACAAACCGTCCACTGCTTACATCCAGGCTGGCAATGCCGTATTTGCTATTAAATGCACACACAGCGACCAGCAAATTATCCTTTCGGTCTTCCAGTAAGGCTTCATCAGTGACCGTACCGGGCGTGACAATGCGTACCACCTTGCGCTCGACGGGACCTTTACTGGTTGCCGGATCACCGATTTGCTCACATATCGCCACCGACTCGCCATGTCTTAACAGCTTAGCGAGATAGTTTTCAGCGGCATGATAGGGGATACCTGCCATAGCAATCGGTATTCCCGCCGATTGGCCTCGGCTGGTCAAGGTAATATCGAGTATTTGCGAGGCTTTTTTGGCATCATCGTAAAACAACTCATAAAAATCGCCCATACGGTAAAACAGTAGGGTATCGGGGTGTTCTGCCTTGATACGCAAATATTGCTGCATCATTGGCGTGTGTGGACTGGCGGTTTTTTGTTCTATACTCATAGCCCTATTTTATCTGAACTCCAGGGAGTCCACAGCATGGATAATGAGTTATTTGCACTGGCAGAACGATTAGGGCAAAGCCTAAAAACCAAAGGCCATAAAATCGCCACAGCGGAATCATGCACGGGTGGCTGGATTGCCCAAGCCCTTACCGAAGTGCCGGGCAGTTCCGCCTGGTTTGACAGGGGCTTTGTCACTTACAGCAACAACGCAAAAGTGCAGATGCTGGGCGTAAACCCGCAAACATTGGCGCAGAATGGCGCAGTCAGTGCAGAAGTCGCAAAGGAAATGGCAGCAGGCGCTCTGGCAAACAGCGAGGCAGATTGGGCGATTGCAGTGACAGGCATAGCAGGGCCTGATGGTGGCAGCGAGGAAAAACCCGTGGGTACGGTTTATATCGCGTGGCAGAATAAAACCGGGTTTTCAAAAGTGGAAAGACTATCTTTGTCAGGAAACCGGCATAAAGTCAGGAGTCAGACGGTAAAAAAAGCGATAGATGGTATGTGGGTTTTTAATACGCAATAAAGCACAGGGATACGGAGCAAATGAATAGATGTTCTCACCAAGTCGTATACATTCCTTATCCTCGGCTTCCTTACACTATATCGAGGCGTGTGCCGTGAACTATTTCACATTTTAATAGTGAAATAGTTCACGGTTTTAAGTTTTAAATTAGCTTAGAGTGGAAGCGTATTAATCAATAGAGTCAAATCAATCGAGTCTGACTCTGAGCTATGACCCCGTTGGTCGTTATTGCCATCCATCTTTCTTTATCGGGAGAACACACATGAGATTATCGAAGAACTACTTTCTGAATTTTCGCATCATCACTATCGCTTCTTGTTTTGTATTTTGTGCACTCAATAGTGCACAAGCACAAACACCTGAGGACAACAACAAAATCTGGACTGCGATTGGCTCAGATGGAACAGTTGACGAAGCCGATATAAGCAAAGTTTTCTTCGACCGTAGCGTCGTACAAATGGGACGCCCACTAGTAATAGTAAATTCACCCGCTGCCAATCCAGCAAAAGCCAATGTGCCCGCTGCACAAAAACCGGCAATAATTCTGCCACAGCAATCACAATCAGCGGTGATTCGTTATAACGTAACACCCGTAGATGGTTTATTTGCTCCTACGAAGCGCACTCAACCCGGTAGTAACGGATTTGGCCCCCAATTGAAGTTACGCTACTTAGCTGAGGGCAGCAGTGCACAGGTAGCCGCCAAACTCATCGAAGTTGATTTGACAACCGGGGTCGAAACCGAGCGCTTGCTATTCAACAGCAACAATCCCCCCGCTGCCGCTGCCAAAGGTTACCAAGTTAAAGATGGTCTAGCCGACTGCGGTGGGAGCTTTGATTTTATACGAAAGGCGTACTACATCGAAGTTACATTAACAGTCAGTAGTTTAGTTGTTAACAGCGCAGCAGGAATCCAAATGATCAAGATCGTTACTGGAATCTGTCTGAGTTGATAATAAAATAATCAATCGTGTCAGAAAATCATCTAGCCGACCTTCCACTGCCGAGGGCAATGGAGTTAAAGTGAGTTTGCGAACTTGCCTTAACTAACAGGAGACCGAAATGAAGGAATAATTGGGGTCAGAGTAAAATTAAATACCTAACACAACGCTCAACCGGAGCGCGTTATACTACGGTTTTGTTTTTCAGCTCCCCGTGCCGCGCCCGGTTAGCTTTAAGCTGACTCTAAACAACGAATTACATAGAAAGGAGATGCATCTATGATTACCTTATTTGAATGCTGGAATGGAGGAACAGTTCAGTGGGATCGCATAAGCCCGCCTCAATTTGTGTTCAATTTTCCTTCTGGAAACCCTGAGATAATTACGTTTTTTCAGTTGAGTGGTCGTATGTGTGAAGTTATGACCCAATGCGACTGGCATCTGAATATGGGCGGACAACTCTTTGATATTCCGAACTTACCTTCACAAGAGATCGACGCGTTTGCATTTAATATAAGGAATACAATGGGCTATACGGCTATGTCTATTCCATATCAACTCGGCAACCCATTTATAGGATACATTACCATCCCAATTATTTTATGGGTGAGTGTTTATACAGGCCGTGCTGATATGTATAACCCATTCACCGGATTGGTTTATGGCCAGCAATTGCATCCCCCTCAGCAACAATTCAATATGCCTATGCCAACAGCGAACTTCGCGATGAGCATAACCCCGCAGGGAACCGTTCAGGGAAGCGGTGCAAAAAGTGTCCTTCAATCTATAGTTACAATTGTGGGAGAGGCCGGTAAGATTGCTGAGTTCTTGACACAAACAGGCCTATTTCAAGATAGTTCACAATCTAATTAGCCAAAGTAGTTGGGGTCAGAGTAAAATTAACTCGTAACCTGTGGCGGTTTTCGCGCTAGCAAACCGCCATAAACGGAGCGCAGAGGGTCGATTGTTAGGTGGTCTCCTCAAGTTCTTTTTTATATTTTGGGTATGCTTATTTTAGTGTGGTTAGTTATTGGGCATGGCGCTTTGCTAGTGCGAAACCGCGCCCTACTCTTTACCAGAAATAGCGATAATTCGGGCATCCAAAATTGGTTTTTCAAGCATCAAGGATTAATAGCATAAGGACAAAGGCCGATCTCAGCGCTAAATGCTACCTCTCGGCCATCGCCAATAACTGACCCCACAAGGCATAGGTCGCTTCAAACGCCATGAAGCCCACACAAACGCAGGAGAACTGCAGTTTCAAGCGGCGGCCTGATGATAATCTGTGCCGGGTACATGGGTTCTTGTATCACGGTTCGTAGCCGTCGTCGCTTGGCAGGATGCCGGACTGGGCTGACCGTGCCGAGCAAGCCGATACGCCTTTAAATTGTTACATGAACTTGGCGGTTGGAGTGATTATAAGATGGTTCTTAGATATGCCCATTTGGCACAGGAATCTCTCAGAACACATTAACCGTCTTAATGGAATCGTTGCAAATTCGCTTGCATACGATAAGGTAACTAAAATAAAATATTGCTAACTTATTGATATATTTGGTGGCGATAGGTGGATTTGAACCACCGACCCCGGGGTTATGAATCCCGTGCTCTAACCAACTGAGCTATATCGCCGCATGAGGGGACTTGACAAAGAGCCGCGAATTATAGATACCACCCCTAATTTTGTCAAACGTTGAATCTGAAATGCACGACATCGCCGTCTTTAACGACGTAGTCTTTACCTTCCAGCCGCCATTTACCGGCATCTTTAGCGCCTTGTTCGCCTTTATAGCTAATAAAGTCTTGGTAGGAAATAACTTCGGCGCGGATGAAGCCCTTTTCAAAATCTGTATGTATTACACCTGCCGATTGGGGCGCGGTAGCACCGACGGGAATAGTCCAAGCCCTGACTTCTTTGACTCCTGCCGTGAAGTAGGTGGCTAGATTTAGCAGGCTATAGCCTGCCCTTACGACGCGATTTAGTCCCGGCTCTTCCAGACCGAGATCATCAAGGAATTCTTTCTTCTCGTCGTCTTCCAGTTGGGCTATTTCCGATTCAATGGCTGCACAGATCGCCACCACCATAGCGCCTTCGTTATCGGCAAACGCTTGAACTTTATCTAGCAAGGGATTATTGGTAAAACCGTCATCCTGAACATTGGCAATGTACATGGTGGGCTTGAGGGTTAACAGGCACAAATCTTTGATGAGTGCTTTTTCTTCATCCTCTAAATCTAATCCTCGAGCTGGCTGTCCCGCATCAAGTTGTTGGTAAACGCGCTCCAATACCTGTTTTTTTGCTAGATCATCCTTGTTGCCGGACTTCGATGTTTTGCTTACGCGGTACAAGGCACGTTCTACGGAAGCCATATCGGCAAGCGCCAGTTCGGTATTGATGACTTCAATATCTGATAGTGGGTCGATTTTTCCGGCAACGTGGACAACATTGTCATCCTGGAAGCAGCGGACAACATGGGCAATGGCATCGGTTTCGCGGATATTTGCCAGGAATTGATTGCCCAAGCCTTCGCCTTTCGATGCACCTGCAACGAGTCCGGCAATATCGACGAATTCGATAGTGGTAGGAATGATGCGCTCTGGCTTGACGATTTCTGCCAATCTATCCATTCTTGGATCGGGTACGGGCACGACACCCACGTTGGGGTCGATGGTGCAAAACGGGTAATTTTCCGCCGCGATTTTTGCCTGGGTGAGCGCATTAAACAAGGTTGATTTGCCCACATTGGGTAAGCCAACAATTCCACAGTAAAGTGCCATAAGTTCTCTAAGAAACGAATAAAGTGTAGGTGTTAAGGGAGAATCAACTTGCTGATGGATTCTAAATAGGTTCCTGCATTATACAAGTTCCAACGCTAATCTGGGCGATTAATAAGGTTGAGTAAACCCTGAACAAGTTGATTCTGTTCATGGTTCGACCGTTCGACAAGCTCACGACTCGCCACGAACGGACTGAACCATTTCTTACTACGGATGAAATCAACCCATTGCTATTTGTCTTTCGGCACACTTAGGAGAGCCTTGTCTAAGGACTTAATCAGAGTTTCCTTATTGATTCGGCCTGTTGATGTTTGAACCGTTCGTGCTGAGTGAGTCGAAGCACATAAGCCTTTCGACAGGCTCAAGGCGAACGGAAGTTAATCTTCATAAGGCCGAATCAAAAATACGACTAATGCACCGTCATTTTCAGCTTGACGATTAGCTGTCTGTAATCGTCTTCGCTTAAGGCATCATTGGCAATAAGAATGGTGGGTTTATTTTGAATTTGCAGGAATATAAAAAATATTGTGACGACGGTTGATTTTAATATATCCGCCGCTTCAAAGTCTCCGCCCTCGGAAATTTCCCAGCCCAGCTTTTTGGTATATCTGATTTTGCGTTGCTCATTTTTAAGGCTAGGAAAGTTGAGCTTGAAATTTAACCCGATGAGAACGGCTAACACCAGTTTCAGTATAAGCGGCAGGGCGTTAGAGACACTCGCACCCAAGGCGATAAGATGGGTAACGATGACTAATCGCTGTAATTTTTTTGACGATTTAAGTTCGGCGACAAACGGTGCGCCGTGTTTTTTTGCGATCAAATGGATGTCCTAAGTTTTTACAATTTCAACAGGTCAGGTTAATGTCGCCGCGTTTCTCGTAAACAGACCAATTATGCCTTATGAAGCACGGTATAATTAGCTAAGATTTTTTGGGCTTTACCTTATCGTGTATGAATACAAATTGGAAAACATTTTTACAAAGTCAACAGAAATTTGTCGATCATGAAAACCTTGCCTCTATCCCAGACATAGCTAATTTTAGCGATAAAAGCATTTGCTTATTGGGGCATCTCTCCGTTGTAATGGTGACGGGAAAAGATGCAGGAAAATTGTTACAAGGACAAATCACTTGTAATGTCAATGACATCAGCGAAACCAAGAGTAGTTTAACAGCGATGTGTAATCCAAAAGGCAGGGTGATTGCTACGTTTTTGCTAGTGAAAAAAGCGGATACTTTTCTTCTGATTCTCCCGGTAGAGCTTTTGGAAACCATCAAAAAAAGATTGCAGATGTTTGTATTGCGTTCGGATGTCAAGATAAGGGATAGTTCTGATGAACTCTGCTTGTTAGGCTTATGTGAGCCAGAGCAGCCCATTCAGTCTTTCGTCACAGAGGCCCAACAAGACATCATCTCGGTCAATCTTCCCGCATTGACAAGCCGTAAAATGTTGATAACCGATGTCGATAACGCTATGCGTTATTGGTCAGGGCAGGTTGATACACAAGGTTTTCGTATAGCCAGTTCAGATGAATGGCGTTATCTCGATATTGTTTCAGGCATTCCTTGGGTAACGGCGGCAACCTCGGAAGAATTCATTCCGCAAATGCTTAACCTTGATAAATTGGGTGGCATAAGTTTTAACAAGGGTTGTTATACTGGGCAGGAAATCGTTGCCCGAACACATTATCTGGGCAAGGCGAAACGCGAGATGTTTCTTGCCGAATGCCAAACTTCCGTGCTGCCAGAACCGAATTCTACGATT
>Ga0302321_100001732_pt1 | contig 18666 bp, 17 predicted proteins | sample Fen_T0_1_FD_202505 | JGI IMG/M metagenome (GOLD analysis project Ga0302321, IMG submission 202505) | Peat permafrost microbial communities from Stordalen Mire near Abisko, Sweden - Fen_T0_1 | ecosystem: Environmental > Terrestrial > Soil > Wetlands > Permafrost | place: Sweden: Abisko...
GCTGCAGCGCTGCAAGCCGGGGCGCCCGCCGGTCTACCGCGAGGGCGACCTCTATCACCTCGACCCGCACGATGCAGATCTCGATCTCTGGGTGTTCCGGCTCGGGCTGCGCCCGCCCAAGGTCGCTCGGATCCTGCCGAGGACTGTCGAGGCGGCGCCGCTCCCCGGACCCGAGACCGCGCTCACCGTCGGCGAGCTCGACGAGGCGTGGAGGGACGCGAGCCTCTTCGGCTGGTCGGCTCAACGCCTCGCGGTCGCGGTGCTCGACGCCCACGGAGGGCCGCTCACGCCCGCCGAAGTCGTGGCGGCCGTCGCCCGGCGCACGAAGTGGCACCGGCTCAAGGAGGACGCGGCGAAGTTCAAGCGGCGTGGCAGCGCCATCGAGGTGCTCGTGGACGGCCGCTGGGTTATTGCCGCGGACGCGGCTGCGACCGTGAACCAGGCGCGGGAGGCCGTGCGCGACAGCGTCGCCCTCGCGCGGCGGCACGCCGCGTCGCGTATCGATCCCGCGGTCCTCGAGCGGCAGCGCGCGGAGTGGCAGAAGAAGCGCGCCGCACATGGCGCCGAACTCGTGAGCCTGTCGCGCGCGCTCCTCGTCGCCTTCCCGCCGGCTCGACCCGAGGCCGTCGCGCTCCTCGACGTTGGCGAGCACGAACTCACGACCTTCGTCGGTGACGAGCTCGCCTCGCTGCCGTCGCGGCTCGCCGCCTACGACATCCTCGGCGGCGTGGACGTGCGCGGGCTCCTGCGCGCGCTCGGCTTCGATCCAGGCGGGCGCCGGCTTGCCGAGCTCGGGCCGCCGCAGAAGACCAAGAAGCTCAACCAGCGCGGGCGCACGCTGAAGATCACCACCGCAATGCTCGTGCAGAGCTCGTGCGGGTTCGGCAAGCCGTTCGGCGACGAGAAGAAGCTCGCCGAGTACCTGGCCAAGGGCGAGGTGACCAAGCTGCGTCACCGGCTCGAGGCCGACGTGAAGTCGCTCTACGCCCTCTACGAGTACGGCCGCCTCCACGGCGCGGTGCGCCTGCGCTGGGGCTTCCTCGACGAGCGCATCCCGGCGCCGTGGGTCCACCGCGACGAGCCCATGCTCCACGACCTCAAGCGGTCCGCGTTCGCGATGAACGTGCCGCTCGAGGTCGTGGTCGGCAGTGCGCCAGGGTGGGGCGAGCCGTGGTCCCGCGTCCGCCTCGCGTATGTTGAGCAGGACGACAGCGGATGGCGGACGTCGCTCACGGGTGAGGACGGCCTCCCGATCGACGAGGCCGAGGTGCAGCGCGCGCGGCTTCCGGTGGCGCTCCATTGACGGGCGCGTGAAAGAGATCGACGCCGTCTGCGGGTCCGGCCCAGGCCGATCAGTGACTCCGGAGCAAGCCGATGGATCTCATCGCGACTCGCAGAGTGCCCGTCGCCGAGAGAACGCTCGACCCGCTCTGGTCGCGAAAGTCGCGGGAGGGCACCGAGTTGCTATGCAACTGCCGGCGGATCACTGGGAAGCTCGAATAGGGGGTTCCTCGTCGAGCCGACCGTGTTCGCAGGCGTCAAGGACGCAGGCTTGGCGGCGGACAGTGGGGCGGGCATCGGCCTTGGCGACCCCCCAGAGGGAGCACTGCGACCACAAGTGCGTGCGGTTCGGTAGAGGAAGACTTGGCAGGGTTGCACCACCGGCTGGTGCGCCGCGCAGCACCCGTTCGTCAAGCACGGGCTGAACTGCTGGCCCGCCTCCACATCGACCGCGCCTTCCGCTTGAATTCGGAAAGAGCGCACTTCAATTTGATCGTAGTCCTGGGCGGCATTCCCTCGCGAACGGCAGGACGCCGGCGGCATGCCGGATGCAAGTTCCCGGGGGCCACGGGATTTGGCAGGCGTGTTGATCGATGCGCTGCGAGGTTCCCGTGGGTTTGTTTCACTGGCTCTGGAGGAGTGAGAAATGGGCAAATTGATCAAGAAGACCAATGGCAGGATCAAGCAGGCCGTTGGCGGTCTGACCGGCGACAAGGAGCTCAAGCGCGCGGGCGAGAAGGAGGAGCGCGAGGGCCGGGTCGAGGGGGCGGTTGCGGACGTCAAGCATGCAGCGAAGGGAGCAGTGAAGGACGCGAAGCATGCGTTCAAAGAGGTCTCTAAGTAGAGCTTTCCAATCCCGCATTTCGGGGAGCTCGCCTTTGGAGCGACCGAGTCGGAAAGGCGTCGGCCTCGGCGCCTCCTTCGATTTGAAGGAGGTCATCATTCACTTTGATGTGGACAAGGTGGAGCCCCGCTCGAATCGTTCCTTCAGCTGAGCGGCATGACAAGTGTAATGAATGCTCTCCGGTGACTAAACCATTCTGCGCGCCGATGCGGCAACTTCGCCGCCTTAGTAGCGTGGAGAGAAGCAAGAGGAGACGACCATGGAAAGTCGCACGGATACGACCACTCGCACCCCCGCTTGGTGGACCGACAAGCACACGACAGCCTGGGATCACGTGAAAGGGGCGCTCGAGAGGGATTGGGAGCAGAGCAAGGCCGACCTCTCGAGGAACGGCGGCCGGAAGCTGAACCAGACTGTCGGCGATACCCTGAAGCAGTCGACCGGCTCGGAGCCGATCCCGCCGCTCGACATGAAGACCCGACCGACCGACCCGAAAGCCGCGACGAAGGAAGAGGAGAAGGCACGCAAGAGCATGGATAAGGAGTCCGAAAAGAGCGCGAAGACGGTGTCCAAGGCCCAGGAGGACATCGCCAAGGAGCACAACAAGCTCAGCGAGAAGGTCGGCGACCTCCGGGAGGGCTTGGCCACCCAGCATGGGAAGGCGAGCGACAAGATCGCCGACGCGCAAGACACGGCGGCAGAAAACATCGCGAAGGATCGCTCGAAGATCGATGAGGCCGGGGCCAGGCAGGACGAGGCGGTCGCGAAGTGGCGCGACGCGGAGAAGGACGTCCGCTACGGCTTCTCCGTTCGGAGCCAGTACCCCGCGAACTATTCGTGGGACGACAAGCTCGAGGGGAAGCTCCGGGGCGAGTGGGAGGCGCTCGACACGGACCAGTCGTGGAGCGCTTCCAGGACGAGCATTCGTCAAGGCTGGGACTATGCAGGCAGAAAGCTCTGAGCAGATCTCACCGTCGATTCTCGCTCGGCGCAAATAGTGATTTCTCGCGTTGCACGGCAGGCTCACTGAGGTTCTTGAAGGAGAGGCACAGGCCATGAGCACCACAACCTTAATTGTCTTGGTTGTTTTTGCGGTCCTTCTGTTTGGCGGCGGCGGCGGCTACTACTGGAATAGTCGGCGTTCCTGAACGGACTTGCTCTGCCACATCGTGGTGTTCGGAAGCTGATCAGGGCCGACACCACGATCGCGGCAACGTGCCAGGTTGCGGGCGCGAGCCTGAGCGCCGCGACCGGGAGCACGGCACGGCTTCGCCTCGATCGCCGTGCCCGCCATCGGCGCGGGGAGCGGTCGTTTTGACGAAGCGAGGTCGTTCGGGTTGATGAAGGACGAGCTGGAGAAGCTCGACTATTCGGGCCGGGTGATCCTCGTGCGCTTCCAACGTCCGTAGACGCGCTGCCCGCGTACCGCTGCTCGACGAGCCGCGTGCGACGTACCCGGCCGGGACCGAGCCTTCAGCTACCGTTCCCTCCACGCGCAAGTCTGGGAAGGCGCGGATCGTCGCCGGAGAGAACGCTCGCGGCACCAGATCTGGCGCCCTCGCAAGAGCGGCGGATCATGCTTGTCCCGCGCGACACCGCGGGGCACTCTGGTGGCCCATGAAGGCGAAGAAGGGCGAGATCTCTGGTTCGGCCGGTCACGGCTACGCGGCCGTGCTCGCGGACGTAGTTCGCATCATCGAGGTAAGCCGTGGCGCTGCCGCCCGCTCCGTGAATGCGGTGATGACGGCCACCTACTGGGGGATCGGTCGACGCATCGTCGAGCACGAGCAACATGGTTCCCATCGAGCTGCCTACGGCGCGGAGTTGCTCAAGCGGCTCGCCAGTGATCTCACCGCCAGACTCGGGCGTGGTTTCTCCGAGCGCAACCTCGAGCAGATGAGGCTGTTCTTCCTGGCGTGGCCAATTTCGCAGACAGGGTCTGCGAAATCACTGCCCGCGCTCGAAGGAGCGCCCCGCATTTCGCAGACGACGTCTGCGATTTCTTCGTCTGCCGCTCCACTTGCCGGGCTCCCGGCGTTTCCTCTGCCCTGGTCGCACTACGTCCGGCTGCTCGGCGTGGCCAAACTGGAAGCTCGGCGCTTCTACGAGGTCGAGGCACTCCGCGGTGGCTGGACGGTGCGGCAGCTCGATCGTCAGATTGGCAGCCAGTTCTACGAGCGCACGGTCCTGTCCCGGAACAAGGCCGCCATGCTCCGCAAGGGCCAAGCGGCGACGCCCAGCGACTCCGTCACGCCGGAGGAGGCGCTCAAGGATCCCTACCTGCTCGAGTTCCTGAGCTTGAAGGACGAGTACAGCGAATCCGAGCTCGAGGCCGCGCTCGTCTCGAAGCTGGAGACCTTCCTCCTCGAGCTCGGCGAGGACTTCACCTTCGTCGGACGGCAGCGGCGGCTCCGCGTGGGCGACGAGTGGTACCGGATCGACCTCTTGTTCTTCCACCGTCGGCTGCGGTGTCTAGTCATCATCGACCTGAAACTCGGCAGATTCACGCACGCCGACGCGGGGCAGATGCACCTCTACCTCAACTACGCCCGCGAGCACTGGACGCTCCCGGGGGAGAACCCGCCGGTCGGCCTCATCCTTTGCGCGCAGAAGGATAGCGCCGTGGCCAAGTACGCGCTCGAGGGTTTGCCCAACAAGGTGCTCGCGGCGGAGTACCGAACCACGTTGCCCGAGGAGCGCGTCCTGGTTGACGAGATCGAGCGAACGCGTAGGTCGCTCGAGGGCAGGAGCGCGTCCGCTCGTCACCCGGAGCGCAAGTGATGTGGAGGGTGCGCCAGCTTGCATCGAGGCAGGCGAAGCCCGACTTCAGTTCCTCGGGGCAGGCGAGTCGGCAGCTCACTCAGGTCATCGCCGATGGCATATTGCTCGCAAATGCTACGGAGCTCTCGTCCTGGAATGAGAGGCGCGTCCAAGTGATCGTCTGCGAGTCCTGCGGCGTCGAGCACTGTCAGCCCGGCGGATGGCTGGCCCCGCGGCTTGCAGGGTTGGACGTCGTGTTCGCACCGGCCTTCTCGGACATGACTGCTGGGGAGTCAGAGCGGAGGGAGTACGCGCCGCCCGCCTTCGTGGCCGATCGAGGTGTGCCGTTGTTGGATGAGGATGCGTACGCGTCCTTCTGCAAGTACGCGGGCGAGCTACCTCTGGCGAAGGACCTGCCGGCACTCTCGGGCGCCGACCTCGTGCGCTGCCTGCAATGGGAAGCGCCCCTCAGGGTGCTGGGGAGCTTCCCCGCGCCGGTCGCACTGCGACGCGAGTGTCTTCTGGCCGTCTCGGAGGGCGATCTCGCCGAGACGGCAGAAGCCCTCGATGCAACGATCCGGCAACTCGCCGCTTCCGAGTCCGTGGCCATCAGGCCGATCTTGCCTGGCACCACAACGCGCACCTTCTACCTTGACGGACAGGGAACGCTGGAGTGGCCGGTGGTCGCGGTTGATGCTGCTGGCACCGCATACATTCTGGCCGCCGCTGGACGCATCGTAGTTCCTTCGGCTAGGGAGAGCCCCTGATCGGCATCGCCCGGATTGGCCGATCGGCTTGGCCGGAATCCGCAATCAGCCAACGCGGTCATGACCGCGACCTACTGGGCGATCGGCCGGAGCATCGTCGAGGAAGAGCAGCGAGGTGCCACCCGCGCAGGATATGGCGAGCAACTCGTCGTGAATCTCTCTCGGGACCTCCAGGCTCGCTTCGGACGTGGTTTCGGCCGCGCCAACCTCTTCCAGATGAAGGCCTTCTTCCTCGCCAGCTCGAGCTCGACCCTGCAGCCCGGCACCGCGAGCGCATTCGGGAGCTGCTCGAAGAAGGCCTTCCGCTCGCCGGTGGCCTTCGTCCCCTCGTTCCTCCAGTTCGACACGCTCGGCAGCGCGGTAGCCGTGCCGGGCTCGATCTTCAGGTCGAGATCCTCGGAGAAGCGCTCGATGAGACCGAAGCCTTTGGAGAGGGAGGTGCCGCCCTTGAACCAGACGTCGAGCCCGGTCGTCGACAGCGCCCACAGCGTGTGTGTGGCCCAGTAATCCTTCTCGACGATCGAGCGGCGCAGGCCCCGCTCACCGGCGACGATCTGAACGAGGTCAGCGAACTCCTCGGCGTTCTCGTGGACGAAGCTCACGACGCGCTCTCTTGGAGTGCACCCTCGACGAGCGCGTAGGTGGCCCGGGAGCCGTAGCGCTTCGCCATCTCGCGCAGCCGGTCGCGATCGAACCGGTCTTGGGCGAGCGCGCGGGCGAGCACCTGCGCGATCTCGACAGTCGACGCGGCGGCTTGGTCGGCGTGTTCGAGCAAGTCGATGATGAACCACTCGGTGGGCGGGTTCTCGGGGAACGCGACGCGCCGGAGCACGAAACGTCGGTTGCCGAACGTGAACGTGCCCGAGCGCTTCGTGTTGTAGACGAGCGGTACGGCGAACACGGCAGTGGTGCCGAGCCCGAGGGCGTTCCAGCGCTCTGGCCCCGTGAACACGAAGGGGCCGCCATCGAGGAACGCGCGCATGATCTCCTCGTCGAGCGGCGGCACCGGGCCGAACTTGGTCTGCCTCAGGTGCGCGAACAGGCCATGGGCCAGAGGCACGAGGTCCCCTTGCTCGACCATGCGCTTGGCGAGTCGGGGCGCGTTTGCGCTCCAGGCGGCCAAGTCACGCGTGCGGTACACGCGGCCGGGCTCGAGGTGGGGCTGGCTCATGCTGTATTAATCCTTCGGGAGAAAAGATACATGGAGATCCGAGCCACGGCAAGGTCTGCGGTATAATGTGGCGTGATATCAATGGCTTGGTGGCGTAACGCTACGCTCGCGAGGACCACCGCCCGAGTGGTTCGTCGTGGATCTGCTGGAGAACGGCCGATCAGGCGGCCGCTGAGCCGGAGAAGTTAAGGGGCGCTCAAGGTCCCGCTTCGCGAGGGCAGGTTCGACCGGTACCGGCTCGCGTCGATGGCGGCGCGCGTTGGCTCGCGGCGCACGCGGGCGCTGTTGGGCTGGGCGATCGAGGCGACGGGGGGATGAGCTTCGTTCACGAGGATGCCGACTTCGATGCCCTCCTGCAGATCGTGGCGTCCGAGCGTGGTCTTGGAGTCGCCCTTGTCGAGAAGGACTATTGGGTCACGCACTCGCTCTGGCCTCTGCACGCGCATGGGTTCGAGGTCTGGTTCAAGGGCGGGACGTCGCTTCCGGACGAAGGCCTTCTTCCCCGCCTACCGCGGCACGGTTCAGGCAGGATCTGAACCTTCCGAAAGCGACGCTCCCGCGAGAACTGCCCAGGCGGTGTCTGGACAATTTCCAGCGGCGGCAGGGTTGCGGCCATCGCCGCGCGATTCCCGCTCCCCTGGTCGCACTACGTCCGTCTGCTCTCGGTGCGCAGCCCGGAGGCGCGGCACTTCTATGAACAAGAGGCCCTTCGTGGTGGATGGACCATCCGGCAGCTCGACCGTCAGATCGACAGCCAGTTCTTCGAACGAACGGCCCTCTCGAAGAACAAGGCGGCCATGCTCCGCAAAGGTCAGGCGCTCGTGCCCGGCGACATTCAAAGGAGACACCGAAGGTCCTCAGGTTCTCCCCGCTGGACTCGTCAATCGGTACTTCTGCAGCCGACTTCCCGGTTTCGCGGGGATCGTGTACTCGATGACTCCCTTGGCTAGGAGCGCCGAGATGGCCTTTTTGAACTGGCCGGGGACTCCCTTCAACCCGAGGGATCGAGCAAGCTCCGAACGCGACAACGTACCCGAAGTGAGGGCAGCGACGATCCGATCCTCAACTGAGCCAGAACCCGACTCTGGCCGTGACTCTGGCCGTGACTCTGGCCGTGACTCTGGCCGTGACTCTGGCCGTCCCGCCACCAGCACCCTGAACGTGACCACGGCCGCGCCGGTGATCTCCCTGAACTCAGGCTGTGCGATGCCCGCCGCCCGGCACATTTCGGCGACGCGGTTGGTGCCTCGGCCCCAGCGCTCGATCAGGCCGGTGCGGTGGAAGACATCAGCGATGATCGGGTTGCGTTGCACGGAGAGGTGCTCACGCGCGAGCGACTCGGGTGTGATGCCGTTCGGATACTTGCCTGCGCTCCAGACCTCGACGCGGTCGTCGAAAATCGCGAGAGAGATGGCGCCCCCCGTGATCGAGTAGTCACGGTGGACCAACGCGTTGACGAGGATTTCGCGCATGGCGTCTGGCGGGATGAGTGGCGTCTCAACTCGCCGCAACTGCTCGGGGACGATCTTCGCCGGAAGTGGGAAGTGGCGCTGGCAGAAGAGTTGCGCCTCCTCGAGGAGCTTGAACGCCGGCCCGCGGAGCTGCCGCTGGTCCATGAACTCGGTCTTGGTGACGCCCCGAAAACGGGCCAGGCGCAGCTCGCACTGCGGGTAGTCTGGCATGAACGTCTTGCCGAAGAGCACGACCGCAGCCCGTAGGAGCTTGCCGTTCTTGCGCAACCCGAGGCGGTCGAGGGCAGTGGTCAACCTCCCCGCCGATGGGCCGGTCAGCCGGCCGATCGACTCGATACTCTGGAGGATCCGAAAGACCTCGTCGCGGTCGATGTCCTTGATGGTGATCTCGTCGGCGAGCTGGTTCTCCCAGCGCCGGCGGCTGTGCGCGCGCTCGAAGAGGAGCGCTTCGTAGCGCTCCTGCGCCATCTTGCGGGTCGTGTTGCCTACCCGCTCGTAGGCGCGGCCATCGAACGTGAATGGCACCGAGTCCGTATGGCCGGCGACGGTGAGCACGAGGACACCGAGCGCAGCGCCGATCGGGATCGTCTCGACGTCGACCTCGATCGGAGGCTCGAAGCGGTCGCGGTGCGCGGCGATGTCGTGCTGCGTCTGCTCGCTCACCTGCTGACCAATGATCTTACCGTCGGGCTTGATGCCGATGATCACCTTGCCGCCGCCAGCGTTGGCGAAGGCACAGAGGGTCTGCATCGCCTCCCGTAGCTCGCCGGTCGACTTCTTGAACTCGAGCGTCTTCGACTCGCCCTGTGCGACAAGGCGACGAAGCTGAGCGGGCAGGGTGTTCGTCGGCGTCATGGTCTGCTCTCACGTCATGAGATAGATCCGCGCCGAGCAGTCGAACGCCTCCTCCGGGGTCGCCTCGAAGCTTCCCGAGGCGCCCAGGGACAACTCGTACTTCTCGTCGCTGTATTTGAAGAAGGCGTACTCCCAGGCGTCGTCACTGCCGAGGTACCGCAGCCTGAACAGCCGGGTCGGGGTCGCTTGGATCTGCTCGCGGCGCTCGCGCGGCGTGCCTGGCATGGACTGGCGTTTGCTCGGCAACGCATCGACGTAGGCGAAGGCGGCGCGGAAGCGCACGACGACTTCGCGGCAATGCTGGCGCCATCGCTTCTGGGCGTACTGCTCGAGCCGCGCTTGCAGCGCGTTCTGTGTGGCCTTGGGGATGCTCGCTGGCTTGCTGCGAGTCCAGCTGACTTTCGTTGCGCACCTCACAGGTCCCCCTTGAACGCACGGTCGAGGATCGCCGGAACCATTGCGTCGATCTCTGCGCGGACGTTCTGCTCCTCCCGCAGAATCGCTCCCAGCCTGGCCTCGACCGCTCGCGCTCTGCCCAGAACGCGCTCCTGTTCGTCGAAACTGGGAATCGGAATCGCGATGTTGCGAATGTTCGTCAGATTCAGCCCCGGCTTCCCCTGGCCGTACCTTTGCCCCAGGAGCTGTCCACGGCCTTGAGGGCTTCGGAGGCAATAAAGGCCGTACTCGGGTAATACCCGCGATTGAGGAAGGCGGCAAATCGCGACATGCTGGCTGACGAACCCGGATTCGTGACTGTCGGAGAACAGGGCCACGCGACCGACGGTCGCGCCGGTAATCACGATCATCAAATCACCAGGTTCTAGATGAGCGATGCGCCCTTGTTGCCCGTTGGGGGGGGTGATGAATAGGCGGCTACCATCGAGCGTGCGACCGTCCGGGCCAATGTCCTGGGCGCGGTAGAACCGCTCGCCGGTTTCTGACTGGTGCTGGCTCCAGTTTCGCGGACCGCTGGTCACGTGGGGTTCCAACTCTCCCAGCCGCGTAACGCCGACCCTCTTCGCTACCGCCGTGAACAGACGGTCGATGGCTGCCTGGCCCAGTGTGCTTGCTCCTTGGCAGGTAGCGAAGTTGAGTCCCTTTGCCTCCTCCACCAACCCCGCCAGCCGCTCGATCTTCGCCACGATGCGCCGCTGCTCGGCGAGCGGGGGCAATGGTACTTGATGCTTAAGGAAGTCGGCTGGATAGATTCTTCGTCGCCGGATGTTGGTCCCCGAGCTGCCGCTGGACAGGCGAGGCCAGACGGACGCCTGTCTAAAGTAGTAGTCGATCCATCTCGGGTCGGCTGCATCGCGGTCAACATCGAAGACGCAAAACTCCGGGGACACGAAGAGACCGTCAAGGTTCCCTGGAACAATGCCGAGAGCCCCCTCCCAGGCCATCAGCTTGGGATAGATAAATTTGCCAGAACGAATCCGGGACAGCCGTCGATAGGAGAACTGCGAACCGGCTTTGGAAGGGCCGCGAAAGACGCCGCCGCCGAAACTCTTGACTCCCGCGAAGTCATAGGTGGCCGCCGGAGACACAACAATATCTGGCGTACGAAGACGAAGAAGGTTGCAGAGTGGAGCAAGCGGCATAGTCGTCATTACGCGCTCGCCAGGTCGGCCTTGATCGCCTGCATGATCTCGATGATGCGCTGTTCCTTCTTGAGGATGTCGTCGGCGAGCTGCTCAGGCGGCAGGTGCTCCAGCGCTTCGGGGGCGTTGGGGTTCTTGACGTCGAGGTTGACGGAAACGAGCTGGCCGTCCCCTTCGTACTTGAGGACATCCCCGGCTTTCACCTTCCAAGCGTGCTCATTCTCCTTGCGCTTGCCCCACCACGCGATGCAGTCGGCGAACTCCTCGAACTGCATGGGCTGCGTCTTCGTGTAGTTCTTCCGGCCTTCCGGCAACGGATGTTCATAGAACCAAACGTTCTTTGTCGGACCGGAACGGTCGAAGAAGAGCAGATTGGTCGGGATGCCCGTGTACGGCGAGAATACGCCGTTGGGCAGCCGTACGACCGTATGAAGGTTGTACTCCTTCAGGAGCAGCTCCTTGATGCGAGCGCATACCCCGTCACCGAACAGGGTGCCGTTGGGCACGACGACCGCGGCCCGCCCGCCACGCTCCGACCCGTGGCCCGGTCGCTTCAGCCGTCGCATGATAAGTTGCAGGAAGAGCAGTGCGGTCTCCGAGGTCTGCATGTCTCCCGGGAAGTTGCCCTTGATACCTGCCTCTTCTTCGCCCCCGAAGGGCGGGTTGGTGAGGATGACGTCAACCCGATCCTTGTCGCCCATCTCGGTGAGCTTAAGGCGAAGGCTGTTCTCGGGATCGATCTGCGGCGTCTCCAGCCCGTGCAGGAGGAGGTTCATCTGGCAGAGCAGAAAGGGCAGCGGCTTGGCCTCGCCGCCATACAGGCTCTTCTCCTGCAGTAGGCGCCGGTCGGCGACCGTCTTGCACTGTTTCTCGAGGTGCGTGTACGCCTCGACGAGGAAGCCGCCCGTCCCGCAGGCCGGGTCCATCACCGTCTCCCCCAGCCTGGGATCCGTGACCGCGACCATGAAGCGGACGACCGCGCGCGGCGTGTAGAACTCGCCGTTCTCTCCGGCCGCGTCGCGCATCTCGCGCAGCATGGTCTCGTAGAGGTGCCCGAGGGTGAATACCTCCTCCTTGGCAAGGAAGTGGATCCCGTTCACCTTGTTCACGACGTCGCGAAGCAGGTATCCGGAGAGCATCCGGCAGCTGATGTCCTTGAAGACCGAGGCGATCACGCGTCGGCGACGCCCTTGGGTGCTGTCGCCGTTTCCCTGAAGGCCGCGAAGGTAGGCGAGGAGACCGGCGCCCTTCTTGCCGTCGGGGCGCGTCGCCTCTTCGTGGTTGATGAAGGCGAGTAGCTCCGGGCCGGTCATGCCGGTCTCCTGCGAGCCCCAGTTCCGCCACCGGTATGGAGCCTCGATGGCGCCCTTGTGCTTGTCGCCACGCATCTTCGCCTTGGACTCCTCGATCTGCTCCATGTCGTCGAGGAACTTGAGGAACATCACCCAGGTGAGGAGCGGCAGGCGGTCGAGGTCAGTCGAGAGGCCCTTGTCCTTGCGCATGATGTCGCGCGCTGACTTGATGAGGCTACCGAGCTGCTGCGCCGTAGTTTGAGGTTGCGCGTCGCCACTGGCCTTCTTCGTCCGAGCCATCCACTATTCCCTTACGCCGCGTAGAGCAGCGTTTGCAGTTGATTCACGGCCTCGACGAGCTTCGTCTCATCGCCGAAGAGCTTGGCGATCTCGATGACGTTCCCGTGATCGCTGATCGGAGGAACTTCGAGCGCCTCGGGCAAGACGAATTGCGCCGTGCCGTGCTCGGTATACTTGCCGAGGAGTTCATCCAGGATCTGGCGTGCCCCCGGACCGAAGGCCTCGAAGAAGGCGTGTTTGTCGCTGCGGAGGCGCTGGGCGCGCTCGCGTCTCGTCCGCAACGGCGCGTTGAACGCCAGGTGGCAGAGGAGATCGAGTGGATCCGCATCGGGTTGGTGCGCCACCTGCGCCAGATCGTCGAAGTCGATGCCACGCTCCGCGAGCCTCTCGATGATGGCGCGGCGGTGCAGAGGGTCGGCCCATTCTCCCCGAAGCTCCGAAGCGCTGCGGAAGAGCGTCCGAACCTTGTTGGCGGTGTAGTCGGTGAACTGGACGACTTGAAGCTGGCGCCCGTCCGGGTCGAGCTCATAGACGAGATGGGAGGCGATCTCGACGCGGCCTCCGTCGAAGTAGAACTTGCGGCGCTCGGTGGGCTCGGACTGGTAGGGCGCAAGCGGCTCAGCGACCTGGTCGGCGAGCTCCGCCTCTGGGGCAGGCGACTCCTCGTGCAGGATCTCTTCTGGCTTCTTCGGCTCGCCGTTGTCGTCGATCACCTGTTCCGTCTCGATGCTAGGCTCGCCGTCGAAGTCTGGATCGGCGAACATGCGCGTGGCTGAGCCGGTGTAATCGATGATGTTGAAGAAGAGCTTGCCGTAGTCATCGCGAACGCGGGTCCCGCGGCCGATGATCTGTTTGAAGTCGCTCATCGAGTTGATGACGCGCACGAGTACCACGTTCTGGACGGTGGGGGCATCGACTCCGGTCGTCAGCATCTGCGAGGTCGTCAGGATGACGGGGGTCTGTCGCTCGAGGTCTTGAAAGTTGCTCAGGTGACCGCGACCGATGTCGCCCTCGTCGGACGTCACGCGGCAGACGTAGTCGGAGTGCTTGCGGCTGAGATCCGCATTGTGGTTATTGAGAGCGCGCCGCATCTCGTCGGCGTGTTCTTGATCGACACAGAAGACGATGGTCTTGGCGTAACGTCCGGTCGCCTTCATGTAGGAGCTGAGGTGTGCCGCCACCGCCTCAGTGCGCGCCTTGAGCGCGACGACGCGTTCGAAGTCGGTGGTGTGGTACTCGTCGTCGGGGATCTCTCGCCCGAAGCGGTCGAGATCACCCTTGCTCGGGCGCCAGCCCGCCGCATCCCAGGTGGTGATGATGCGGTGGACCCTATACGGTGCGAGGAAGCCATCCTCGATCCCCTGCCGCAGGCTGTACGTGTAGATGGGCTTCCCGAAGTAGCGGTAGGTGTCCGCATTGTCCTTGCGTTGCGGCGTGGCCGTCATGCCAAGCTGAAAGGCGGGCTCGAAGTACTCGAGGATCTCGCGCCAACTGCTGGCGTCGTTGGCGCTACCGCGATGGCACTCGTCGATGATGATGAGGTCGAAGAAGTCAGGCGGGTAGTCGCGGTACAGCCCTGGCCGGCACTCGTCGCGGGCGATGGCCTGGTAGATGGCGAAGTACATCTCGCGGCCCTTCTTGGCCGTGCCCTCGATCTTCCACCTGGCGTCGCCGAACGGCGTGAAGGTCTTGTCCTTGGGATCGTCGATGAGGATGTTGCGGTCGGCGAGGTAGAGAACACGCGGGCGACGCGGAGCGCCCTCGCGGTTCCACTTGGCGGTCCAGAGCTTCCAACAGATCTGGAACGCCACGACCGTCTTGCCCGTACCGGTCGCCATCGTGAGCAAGATGCGGCGGTCCCCCTGCAGGATGGACTGGATCGTTCGATTGATGGCGATGGTCTGGTAGTAGCGTGGAGACTTGCCGCTCAGGTGGTAGCTGGGAGTCAAGAGCCTTTCGGCCTGGTCCGCAGATAGCTTCTCCTGGCTGCACAGGCGCTGCCAGAGTTCATCGGGCGTGGGGAATGCCTCGATCTCGCGCTCGATGCCGCTTGTGTAGTCATACTCCACGATGCCGAGGCCATTGGTGGCGTAGGCGAACTTGAGGCCGAGGATCTCGGCGTACTCCTTGGCCTGTTGAAGGCCTTCCCCCGCGGTCTTGAACTCGGGCTTGGCCTCGACGACCGCCACCGGCATGTCGGGGCGGAAGCGAAGAACGTAGTCGGCGCGCTTGCCGGGGCGTCGGCGTGCTTTGCGACCGGCGACGATGATCCGGCCGTCGGTGAAGGTGACCTGCTCATTGATGCTGTGCGGTTCGTTCTCCCAGCCCGATGCCTGGAGCTTGGGGACGACGAACTTCCGGCAGGTATCCGCCTCGTTCAGCGTCATCGCTTCACCCCTTGGTCGGCGCCTCGACGTCGCCCGTCACGCCGGCACGGATCCCCTGTCGGTCCAGGGTGATTGTCTCACCAGTGGCGAGACTTTTGGGGTCGAGCGACACGACTCGAAGAGTTGGCGCACAAAACACCAGAAGCCCCGACCAGCTTTCGCCGATCGGGGCTCCGTGAACGTCTAGGTCACGCTGTTCCCGTGACCGCTAAATGGCTCCCCAGGCATGACTCGAACATGCGACCCGATGATTAACAGTCATCTGCTCTGCCAACTGAGCTACTGGGGAATGGCAGGGCCGCGAATCTAGAGGGCCTTCTGTTTCCTGTCAACCGCTTCGAGAACCGCGCGGGGCGTTTTCCGCCACCCCCTAGGTCGCCTCTTCTTCGTCCACCAGTCGGGCCTTCAGCATCAGCTTCGCGGCCACCATCCCCGCCAGCTGACCATCCTCGAACTGCCAGCTCGAATCGGCACTTACCTCGGGCAGGTCGCGCAGGGTGCGCAGATCCACGTCCGTCAGTCCGGGATGCAGGAGCTGCGCGAGCCGAATCACCCTCCGCCGCTGCTCCTTGATCATCTCCTCGATCAGCCGGAGCGCTGCATGGGCAGCTTCCCGATCGACTTCGGCGCTCGCCATCGACGTCCCTCTCCAGGTCTTTCGCGACTCTACCGCCGCCCCTCGCTATACTCCAGTGGCGATACCCAGCTGGGATCCACTCCCGCTGCAACTCGCACGGTAACCGGGTAGCCAGAGCCTTACTCTCTCCGAGGGAGCCTCGAGACGGCGATGAGCATCCCCGCCATCGATAGCAAGGCGCGCATCCACTTCGCCGGCCTCCTGGGCCAGCACAGCCTCCCCTTGGCCGAAGCCGCCCTGGCCATCGCGGAGGAGGAATACCCTGACCTCGACTGGCAGGCCTACCTGCGCATGCTCGACGCCCTCGCGTACCGCGTCGATCGCATCCTCCCTGCGGTCCGCCGCCCAGCCGCGGCCATCATCCGCTCCCTCAAGCTCGTCCTCACCATGGAAGGCTTCCGCGGCAACGAAGAGCACTACTACGACCCGCGCAACTCCTTCCTCAACGAGGTCCTCGACCGCAAGACCGGCATCCCCATCACCCTCTGCGCGGTCTACATCGAGGTCGCCCGCCGCCTGGGCATCGAGCTCCAGGGCGTCGCCTTCCCTGGCCACTTCCTGGTCAAGTACGCGGCCGGCGAGCGCGAGCTCTTCCTCGACCCCTTCAACGCCGGCGAGATCCTCACCGCCGAGGACTGCCGCGACCGCTACCGCACCATCGCCCCGGGCCGCGAGCTCGACGCCCGCCTCCTCGAGGGCGTCAGCTCCCGCCAAATCCTGATCCGCCTCCTCAACAACCTGAAGCGCGTCTACGTCGACGCCGGCGACGACGTGCGCGCACTCTGGGTCATCGACCGACTGCTCATGCTGTCCCCGGGCGCTCCAGAGGAGCGGCGCGACCGCGGTCTGGTCGAGGCCCGCCTGGGCGGCATCAACGCGGCCATGAAGGACCTCACCGCCTACCTGGAACGCGCCCCCGCTGCCCCGGACGCCGAAGACGTCGCCTCGCTCCTCGAGGAGCTGCGCGGCCGCACCCAGTACTTGAATTAACCGTCCGTCACGGGTCACCGGCTACCGGCTACCGAGCCTGGATCCGCAGCCGCTCCACCGGAATGCCGCGGACGAAGTGGCTCTCCACGATCTCCGGCACGTCCGCCACGGTCACGCGGCCGTACCAGACCCCCTCTGGATAGACCACCATTGTGGGCCCGAAGGCGCACCCGTCCAGGCACCCGGCGCTGTTGGCCCGCACCTTCCCCTTGAGCCCTCGCCGGGCCAGCTCCGCCTTCAGCGCCTCGCGGATCGCCCCGCCCCCCTTGCTCCCACAGTCCCCGCGCGGATCCCCGGCGGGCCGGACGTTCTCGCAGACGAACACGTGGTGCTCGAGGTGGGGCATGCCCAACTTGTAGGGGAGATGGAATACCGGATCCAGCACTTCAGCCGAGCGCTCGTGCACGACGCGCTCCCCTCCCTGCAGGGCGGGGACGTGGGCTGGCCCATCCCCGACTTCGACCTCCCCACCACCGATGGCGGCCGCGTCCGCAAGCGCGACTTCCGGGGCACTTCTCCACTCCTGGTCACCTTGGCCTGCCTCACCTCGCCCGCCACCGCCAGCGCCGCCCCGGCCCTGCGCCGCCTCCACCGCGATTACGGCGAGCGGATCGCCTTCCTCACCGTCTACGTCCGCGAGACCCACCCGGGCGAGAAGATCCCGCAGCCCCCCACGGCCGAGTGGAAGCTCCGCCACGCGGCCACCTACCGCCACCGCGACGCCATCCCCTGGCCGGTCGCGGTGGACGACCTGGAGGGCTCGTTCCACCGCGCCATGGGCGGCGGCAGCGGCACCGCCTTCCTCATCGACAGGAGCGGGCAGGTCGCCTTCCGCACCCTCTGGGCCAATGACGAGCGACCGCTCCGGCGAGCGCTGGCCGCCCTGGCCCGCGGCGCGCCAGCCATCCCCTCGGTCCCTCCGCGCCAGAAGCCGGTCCTCCCCTGGCTCCGCAGCCTGGTCCGCGTCGACGACGTGGTCCGGGCCGCGGGCGGCGACGCGCTCCGCGACCTGCGACGCCAGACCCCGATCCTCTACGCCGCCAGCGAGCTGGCCTGGATCTGGCGCACCCTCACGCCGCTGGGACGGACGGCCCTGGCCGGCGCCGCCAGTGCGCTGGGCGCCGCGGGCTTGGTGGCGACGCTCCGCCTGGCCCGCCACCACCGCTGAGCCGCTGAGTTCGCCGCCAGGCTGGTGGCGCTCGCCCCGCTCCCCCGGTACCATGCGCGCGTGCCGAGCTGGAAAGCGGTCGTCACCGACCTCGACAACACCCTCTATCCCTGGGTGGACTACATCGTCCCGTGCCTGGAGGCCATGGTCGCGTCCCTGGAGGCGACCACCGGCCTGCCACGCATCCGGATCGTCCAGTCGCTCAAGGCGGTCTACGACAAGCACGGCTCGAACGAGTACCCCTTCGCCATCCAGCAGTCGGACATCTTCAAGCCGTACGAGCGCGACTTCGACTCCTTCAGCAAGCTGGTGGTCGATCCGGCCCGCCGCGCCTTCAGCTCCGCGCGCGAGCGCTGGCTGCGGCCCTTCCCCGGCGTCGTCGACACCCTGGCCGAGATCCGCCGGCGCGGCCTCTCGGTCATCGCGCTCACCGACGCCCCGCGCAACGCCGCCGAGCTCCGGCTCAAGTGGCTCGACCTCGACGCCCACTTCGACGCGGTCTACACGCTCCCCGGCTACGTGCTGCCCCAGAACGTCGATCCGGAGATCCGGCGCCGCCACGAGGCCGGCCACTACTTCTCCAAGAAGACCCGCGTCATCGAGCTGCCCCGCCGCGCCGAGAAGCCCAACCCGACCGGCCTCCGGCGCATCCTGCGCGACTTCAAGCTCGAGCCGAGCGAGGTGCTCTACGTCGGCGACAGCGTCAAGAAGGACATGGGCGTGGCCAAGGCCTGCGGCCTCCTGGGCGTCTGGGCCGAGTACGGCACCTACGTCTCCCGCGAATACCGGGAGCGGCTGGCGATCATCTCCGCCAACACCGTGACCCGGCGCCACGTCTCCGAGGACGGCTCGGCCCGCTGGCCGCTCGCCATCTCCTCGTTTGTCCAGCTCCCCCAGATCCTGGACGGCGCCCGGTGGACCGTTCCGGACCGGCCTGCCCGCTCCAGACGGCCCGGCCGGGCCTAAGGTCCCGCCGCGAGACGTCGTGACGGAACCCGCATCCTCCGGTACCATTGAAAGATCGATGACCCAGGTGCCCCGATATCTGGTGCTGGGACCGCTTTCGCAAGGCGGAGAGCACCGGGCTGCGCTCGGACTGGCGTTCGACGCCGGCGGCAGCCCACGCCCGGTGGTCTACGTCTGG
>Ga0302321_100001734_pt1 | contig 18659 bp, 14 predicted proteins | sample Fen_T0_1_FD_202505 | JGI IMG/M metagenome (GOLD analysis project Ga0302321, IMG submission 202505) | Peat permafrost microbial communities from Stordalen Mire near Abisko, Sweden - Fen_T0_1 | ecosystem: Environmental > Terrestrial > Soil > Wetlands > Permafrost | place: Sweden: Abisko...
TCCCCACCAGCCTGGCTGAAAATCATTTCTGTTTTATTACCAAGGAGTTCTTTAATAATTCCCTCACTCTTTTGTAAAGTACTTTGCGTCTCAGTGAGGCTGGTGCCTTCAGGAAGGGTTAATTCAATTGAAAATTCAGATGAAACAGCCTTAGGCATAAATTCGCTTCCCAGCTTTGGGATAAGAAGTGCACTAAAAGCCATCAGTATAAAAGAAAGGAATATTATCAGATTTCTTTTTTCCAGAACTGCAGAAAGAAAATGTGAATACCACCTGAACTGAAGCGGACTATTAATATGTTTGGTCTCAGCACCCTCTTTGTCACGGAAAAGTGTGTTCATCAACATTGGGATTACAAGCATTGCCACAAAGAGTGATGAGATAAGAGCAAATGCGACTGTCCATGCCTGATCCTTGAACATCTCGCCTGATGCACCATGGAGATAAACAATTGGCAGAAAAACAACAATAGTCGTTACGGTTGAAGCAGTTATTGCACCACCAACCTGTCCGGTCCCGATTATTGCAGCATCTTTCAGAGACAGACCTGCCTCCCTGTTCCTGGTAATATTTTCCAGAACAACAATAGCATCGTCAACAAGTCGGCCCGCTCCAAGAGCCAGTCCGCCAAGAGTCATGATGTTTAAGGTTAAATGGCTGAAATACATTAGATTGAATGTTGCAATGATAGATATTGGTATTGCAACACTTATTACCATAGTTGTACCTATTCGTCTAAGGAAAACATAAAGAATTATCACAGCCAGAAAAATACCTGCCAATGTGGAATTCTGAACTTCTTTAATGGCATTGTTAATATATTTGCCCTGATCCTGTATACCTATAAACTGATATCCCGGAAGAGCTTTGGCGAGGCCGGAGAATGCCTTATTAAGACTTTTTACTACTTCAACGGTATTAAATTTCGGTTCTTTATAAATTGATAATCCTATACAGCGCTCACCGTTTATTGTTACGATATTTTTAGGATCCTTGTTTGCGAATTTTATTTTAGCAACATCTCTCAGATAAATTGGAACCCTTCCGGATGTTGAGGCAGATGATGATGCGGTTGAGGATGTTGAATTTTGAGGAAGTGCCGATACCACCGATTCAGGTTGTTTGAAGCCCACAACAATATTTTCCAGATCGCTGATATCTTTCAGAACACTTACTCCTTTCACTACATATTTAAGCCCCATATCGACGATCGATCCGCCCGATACATTTTTGTTGTAATTATTTATCTGTGCAGCAATAACATCTGATGTCAGTCCGAATGATTCAAGAATGTATTTATTAGTTTCAACAACAACTTCACTTTCCTCAATTCCTGTAAGTTTTACATCGGCCACACCTTCAATACGCACTAACTCATTCCTGATATAATTTTCAGCTACTTTCCTGAGTTCATCCATATTGGTTATGCTCTCATTCTTCAATCCCACTATCATCACCGGAGATGCATTAGGGTCGTACTGGGATATTGTAAAGCTCTCAAGATCAGAATTCTGTCTGAAAGCGTTTAGCTCTTTCTGGAGATCAAGAAAGGCTTCATCCATATCCTTATTCCACTCGTATTCTACGGTAATTGTTGCAGATCCTACCTGGGAGACAGATGATACATTAACCACGTCGCTCTGACGCGATGAAAGGGACTCAATCTGATCAACATAGTTTTTCTCGATCTCTTCAGGCGGTTTCTGTCCGGCTTTAAGTTCAATATAGATCTTTGGATTGTTCAGATTGGGAAACAGGTCGGTCCCTAGTTTACCGAAGGAGATAAATCCGAGAAGAACTATTCCCAGCACAAACATTAAGACAGTAACCGGGTATTTTACAGCAAATTGAGCAATCCTGTTCATGTCTCTTATTTAATGATTTTTACCTTCGATTTATTACTGAGTGTTTCAAAACCGCTGCTAACTATCCGGTCATTCCTGATCAGCCCTTTTGTAACCTCAACTTCGGTAATATTCTCAAGCCCTGTCTCTATAATTCTTTCTGTAGCCACTCCTCGATCAATAATAAAGACAGTTTTTCCCCGCTGACGTGAGAGAATAATGCTTTTTGGGATTACAATGACAGAGTCTTTATGATTGGTAACAATATCTGCTTTTACAAACATTCCCGGGCGAAGAAGATATTTTGGATTGTTAATTGAAATATTGCCCTTAAATGTTCTTGTATCTGCATTGATTGCCGGTGATAGCTGGGTTATGTTTCCAATGATAGTATCCTGTGGTATTGTATAATTAGTAAGCTTAACCAATTGTCCCGGTTTAATTACAGAGATATATTTTTCAGGAAGTTGAACATCCATATACATAACCTGGTAATCCATAATCTTGGCGATTGTTGACCCGGTTTCAACCTGGGTACTTTGGGTATAATATGGAAGATCTACAATGACTCCGTCGATTGGTGCAAGTATCCGGGTTTTATCAAGCTGTAGTTTTGAACTCTCAACCGTTGATTTGGCGTTTTCATAATTTATACTTGCAGTCTTCAGATCCTTCAATGTAACACCTCCTTTTTCATAGAGCGATTCCTGCTTTTTAAGCTCACTTTCAGTAAGTTCAAGATTAAGTTGATTAGTCTCGAGCTTGATTGAATTCACATATTCTTTATCTTCGAGCCTTGCAATAAGCGCCCCGGCTTTTATTTTATCCCCCAGCTGCCAGAATCTGCTGGTTCCCGGATTCTTTTCAAGATAATATGAAGCAGTTATCTTTGATTTGAGAAGGATTTCTCCTTTAGGGAAAGCTGTGCCCGTCGTGTTAATAAATTCTTCAATCGATTTTAGCTTTATGTTTTCAACTGAAACAGGGATTTCTACATCCGCATTGAGGTTTTGCTCCTGGTTCCTGCAGCCGCTAAATGTTATTATCGAAACTGCAATAATGAAAATACTTTTTTTCATCTTATTATCGTTAAATATTATTTCTTATCAATTGTCATTACAGGTGTAACTCCTTCTTTCTTCTCGAAATCGTAAAGAGTCTGGATCTTTAGATTAAGAAGTTCGAGTTTATAGGAAATAAGAGAATTTGTATAAGTCAGCTGCTTGTCGGAGAGCTGGTTCTGGTATATATTCAGATCCATACCGGTAAGATCGCCATTTTTATATCTCTCAAGATTGAGATCATATGTCAGCTGTGCATTTATGACGTTTTGCCTGGCTATTTCGATCTGATTCCGGAGATTGAGCAGGTTCCTGTAAACTTTTCTTATATCCAGAATAATATTGTTCTGTTCCTCTTCAAGAGCTATTTGGGATGTTGCGATCCCTGCTTCAGATGCTTTTATCATCGATTTTCTTCTTCCCCAGTCCCATAATGGTATTTCAAGTGACAATGAGACTAGTTCATTATCCGTCCTGCTTGAATTATCGTAAACATTTCTCAACTTTTCATTGTCTCCTGTGAGGCCGAGTGATAATCCCAAGCTCCCTTTGAATTCATTCTGGGCTTTAGTCTGGATAAGGTCGAATTGCGATGTTTCGATATCAATCTTTCTCTGCCGTAACTCCATCCTGTTATGCAATCCCTGGTCAATAGCGAAGGATACGTCAATAGCTACAGTATCGACTGCAATATTTGGTATTACAAGAAGATCGTCATAAAGATTCATGCCTATAAGAAGTTTAAAGTCATCTTTTGCGTTTTCAAGCAAAACCTGTTTGTTCTCAAAATCAGATTTTGTGGTTGCAAGGTTCAGTTCTGCCTGAAACATCTCTTCCCTTGGTGATATGCCGGCGTCAACCTTGTTTTTGGAGACTTCATAGCTCTTTTGCATATTCTGATACGCCTGTCGTGATATTTCGAGACTCTGCTGCTGCTGATAGACAGAATAAAATGCCTGTGTAACATTCTTCTCCAGCGCCAGTAACTGTATTGCATAGTTTAATTGTGCATTTTCAAGCGCCAGTTGAAGTTCCTTAAGGGTAAGTTTTGTCTTGTTATAAGTGAACAGAGGCTGATCCAGACTAATTGCCAGGTTATTACTGAATACTTTTTGTTGTTGAGTACCCACGAACTGACTGTAACTATCAAGGTAACCAAAGGTGTTTGTCAGGGAAATAGTCGCATCAGTCAGTACAATAGGCTGCCTGATCGCAAAGGTACCGGAAGTCTGTATATTCTTTTGGGTATTATAGCTGGAAATTAGTTCATTGAATACCTTGCCCTGATTGTAGCTGATAGGCGTCAGCGATAACGAGAATTGAGATTTCAGTGAAGCATTCTGGGCATTGAGATTCTCCTGGCTTCTGATGAGGCTGAGTCTTGTCTTTTTCATCGTGGGGCTATTCACCTCTGCAATGTTCAAAGATTTTTCAAGAGTCAGCCCTTCCTGTGAGAAAGCTGATATGTTGCAAATAATCAGAAAGGATAATATTAGGAACTCTAGTTTTATTGTTTTGGTAATGTGTTTCATATTTATATTATTTGTTCTTAATTTTATATTCTCCCGCAGATTGCGCAGATTTTCGCAAATCAGCTTCTTTGTAAATTCCATTGTCTTTTTACTTTTTTCTTTTATCTTTTATCTTCTAGTTCTGTTTCACCCATTTAACTGCATCACCGATTACAATTCTTCCGGTTGATTTATTGGTCAATACCACTTTAGCTGTATCATGTGAGAGATAAAATCTTCCGAGATTATTCCATCCTCCTTCCGCATGTTCGTAGTCAAGAGAGATGTCATCTACACCGTCGTCGTGATATACTTTATAATGCATGTCTTTGTAAGGACTGTTTCCTTTTGATTCATCATCGTTATTATCGCCGCCATCGGAGACGTTTCCTGATCTTACTGTCATCCTGTCGGCAACCTTTCCAATATAGCAGTATATATCATAATATCCGGGCTCTTTAATAGTTGTATTCCATGTAATTGATTTATCGCCGGTTCCCGACCTGGTATATACTGCTGACCGGATATATTTTCCAAAGTAAGAAGTAAGCACGACGGGTTGCCAGTACTCGGGAGTATTCCAATCACTGATTTTCAAATAGGTGTTTACATTCTTGTTTTTTACACCAAGAAGTTTTTTCAGCGGGCTCGAAGTGTTTTGTTTGCTGGAAGTAAAACCCTGATCCTCATTATCCACAATTATCTCTGAAGGATCAGAGTATATTGGGATTGAGCTAAGAGGTTCTTCTCCTGAAAACTCTATAGTATTGCTTCTTGCTTTAATAACTTCATTAACCGGCAAGTCTATTTCTCCCGGTATATTTTTTGCGAACAGAGTGTTTATCATCATTACCCTTGGTTCCTCATCAAGCACAATTCCTATTTTTTTTGCTTCACGGGGTCCGATAAATACAATCTTCGAGATATCATCCGCATCCATTCCCCTGCCACGCAACTCCATAGTTAACTTATCTCCTCCACTGCCATTAATCTGTGCTTTATCCATAAGTCCCCTGGTGCTTGAACTGCCTGTTTTGAAGGAAATATTAAGCAGGCCTGCTACAGGTTCAGGGTTTGAGACAATGAAAGTCACCTGGTATCTTGATCTCTCACCGACAATGATTTCACTTGCTTTTAAACCGGTGAAAAGAAATCCCGGCTGTTCTTTGCTATTGAACCAGTCATTGAGTGTCTGATAGAATTCGAAGCCGAATTTTTCTTTTATATCATCATTAAGCGTTTTAATATCTATTTTTTTAAAACGATGATTGTCTATGTACTCCGAAAACCATGGTTTAAATTCCATTAACCCTGCTCTGGATCTTAAAAAATTAAAGAGCCAGTCTCCTTTCACAGTTAATACTGTTCTGATTGTATCGCCTGAAGGATTCTTTGCGAGCAGATCCCTGAAGCTTGTATTTTTCAGGATGAGATTTGCTTTGTCGTTATCTGAAAGGGCGCCAAACCCTGCCATAAAACCGTCCTTATCTACCTGACCGGTTAAATGCTGAAGATGTGATTCAAAAACAGCATTTATGACCGGATAATCAGCTGAGTAAAAATTATTCTTAAAAAAATAAAAGCTGGGTCCAAGACGGTACCTTAAAGGTTCATTCGAAGGAACGCCGTTTTTAAAAGAATAATTTTCACCACTGATAAAAACATTCCTGATAAAATCGTTAAATAACCTTACCTGTAATTCCTTATCTGTTATAATCTGGTTATTACGGGCCATCCGCTTCTTCTGACTTTTAAATCTTTTATTGAAGCCGGCATTCTCTATGGTCGATAACTTCTCAGGAAGAAGAACCATTGAAGGCTGAACTTCTGCACGTGTCTGAGTATTTTTCCTTGGATATGAGTAAAACTCAACCGGAACCTCAACCAGACTCAGTGTATTGAAAGGATATCTGGTCGAGAAATTGGTTTCAAGTTCTCTCATAATACCTGAAACCAGGTTTGGAAGGGTATCCTTAATTTCACTGAGATCCTTTTTGTAATAGTCATGTCCCCGGAAATAATAACTGATATAGTCAACTGAATCAATTTTTAGAGTATCTGACTGATAATTACCAATAGCAAGTGTGAGGCCTGTCAGAGGCATGTCAGGTTTAAAAAGAGTGAATCCATTTTCAGTTTTCATTCTTCCTTGTGATACTGCAGAAAGACCATTCTCAGTTTTAACCCGAAGAGTATATTTAGTGAAATCTATCTTAATCCGTGCCGGGTTGCCGGGATAATAGTTAAGCGTTGCCACCGGGTACCAATGAGTTTCCGGAGTTAATAAGACATACTTTTCATCAAGGAACGCCTGCCTTTTATGAACGTTTAGAAAAGCGATTCTATAGGGAGTTTCTTTTATATTATCACTGTAATTTGGATAACAAAATGATTCATTAATAGTTCCTTTGTAGAAAATGGTAAGACTGTCAGTTTTCCCGGGGTCAAGTTTTCTTCCCCGTTCAATTTCAATTATCTGATTTGTTCTTAGAAATTTCAAATCCTTCCCTTCAGCAGTTATTTTCAGAATGTTCAATGAAGGATTAAGGGAAAAGAGGTAACTGTTAAGAGGTTCTTTGTTATCATTAATTATTTTAAGATTTGCAGTTGCCTCAAACGATTTTCCTTTATGAACAAAGGTTATCCCGGCATCAGTTACAGATGCAAAATCTTTATTCTCGAACCTTCTGTTTGTCTCAATTACCAGTTTTTTAAAGTTTTTATCATTTTTGTAAACTGAATATGTGTTGAATCCGCATATAACTGCTCCGGCGAGAAAAACAAAAAGAAAAATCACAGTAAGTATTCTATGAAATCTCGATTGAGGCAATCGCTTGAATAATAATACTGTTGCTAAAACCAGCGCCATGCCAAGGAAGAAATAGAGGAGCCTCTGGTTGATAATAAAACCCAGGTTGTCAAATCCGATAACACCCGATTTATATACCGGAATTCCGAATGCCATATAATCAAAAATTGACCCCACTCTGAACCAGAGGTAGAAAATGTCGAGAGCGGCTATTCCTAAGAGCACGAGGAAGGTTATAGCCTGATTTCTGATAAGTGACATTAATACAAAGGCCAGCCCAAGGCTGAATACTAATGTCGGTACAGAAATTATAAGAACGTAGGAGATATATGACATGAAATCAACTGCCATGTTTTTTGATATGACGTTCATCAGCATCCCGATCGAGAGTATAACAATATTAAGTCCAAGGAACAGGCGCAAAATCCCCCAGGTTTTTCCGATTACATACTCAAAATTCGACATTGACCTTGTGTACAATACTTCATTTGTATCCAGTTTTTTATCTCTTTTCAGGAAATCAGCTGCAAGAAAAATCACAACAATTGCTTGTCCTATGTTAAGAAGATAAAGATTCATCAGCGGCACTGACGAGGAGATTGAAACCAGTTCCCAGTTCTCATCACCAATGGGTGAAAAGAGTCCGATATTCATAATTGTGAAAATAAAAAGCGCACCCAGCGTAAAAAGCCTGAAAAACCAGCTTCTTCTTAAAGTCTTTGCCTCATACTTTGCAACAGTTCTAATATTATGAAGAAAAGTCATTGACTTATATTATTGTTAATCAGTAATTTCAGTGTGTAATTTGTGTTCCATAAAATATACGTAAGCATGTTCGATGTTAGGAACAATGTCAGTCAGACTGAAGTCGGGTACAATATCCGAAACGATCTGCACTTCCCATCCTGTCTCCACAGGTATAGTAGAAATAACGTTGTAGTGTTCTTTTACCCTCTCATAATCGTAAGGGTTCAGAGTAAGCTTGAAAACATGACCCTCTGCAAGTTTTACAAGAGTTTCCGGTGAACCGGAAAAGACCAGTTCTCCTTTGTTCAGAAGTGCCATTCCCTGGCATGTGGATGAGATGTCGCCAACTATATGGGTTGAAAGAATGATTGTAACATCGTGCTGACTAAGTTGCGACAGAATATTTCTGAATCTTATTCTTTCATCAGGATCGAGACCTGTCGTTGGTTCGTCGACGACAATTATCCTGGGATTTCCAATCAGTGCCTGTGCTATACCCAACCTTCGCTTCATACCTCCCGATAATCTGTTGGCCTGCCGGTCGCGAACCTCAAGAAGTCCAACCTGGTCAAGAAGCCGGTCTACCTCAGCAATTCTTTCTTTTTTGTTTCTTAATCCGGCAAGGGAACCTGAATAGTCGAGAAATTCCCATGTTTTAAGTGAGGTAAAAAACCTGAAATCCTGAGGCAGGTAGCCAAGTATGCTTCTGAGTTCTTTCCTGTGTTTCTGTATATCTTTTCCATCTACAAGCACCAGGCCTGAAGTAGGTTTCATTAATGTGACAAGTATACGCATGAGGCTTGACTTTCCTGCTCCGTTGGGTCCAAGAAGCCCGAACATTCCGGTTCCAAACTCAAGGTTAATATCTTTTAAGGCGTGATTCCCATTCGGATATATCTGGTTAAGTCCCTGAATTTCAATTTTCATAAAAGCCTTAGTTAAGTTCGATCTGTTCAGAAGGTTATTAGCCTTTGACGCTATAAAGACGTAAATTTTTACAAATGTGACAATAAAAATTTATGTTATTCAACATAATTACAGCTAATCTTATCTAAACTAATTCATTAACTCAAATTGAAACAATATCGTTTGTCTATGGATTCATTCCTCAGCCTCTGTGTTTAAGATGTTTATGGGTTCATTACATAGATATCAATCTGCTGTTCATAACTTGGTCTGGTATTGTCCCGGGCATCACTATCTAACTACTGTTGTTTAATCAATAGTCATTTACAACTGCTTTACTCGTGGAATCTGTTTTCAATGAAATTTCCAGTGCCTGACGGATACTAACTCTTGAACTATCTGACAAAGTGCCATTTATCTTGTTTGTAATAATTTCAAGATTAACCTCTGATTTCTGAAGATTGATTGAAAGGTTTTCTATTTTGAATTCGTTTGAATAGATACTTGAATGATTTTTTGCCAAAATATCCAGAGAGCGGAATGATGAAATGATTTTTTTATCCTGATTGAGCCAAACCGAGCTATTATTCATATTCAGATTCATTTTTTCCACTTTAAAACACTTAATAGTGATATCAGAATTTTTCAATATTAAACTCTTCAGTGAATCCGTAGCAGATATCCTGACTGTAGGAAAGCCATCTTTTTTATGAGATTGACTTTTATCAGAGACCATCAGAGTGTCACCTTTCATCGAATAATCTAACCCGGGCATAGGAGAATCTTTCAGGCAGGTTGTTTCGATAAAAGAAGAGTCATTCTGCATCAGGTCGAAATTACAGTTACTGATATAAATAACTTTGAATGAAGGGAGTATCTGTCTGTTTACTGTGGTATCCTTGTGTCGATGACTGTTTATCTTTATATCAACAAAAGCAATCACAATAAGGAAAGCAGTTGCACTGATCAGCGAGATAAATATAATTTTACTGGTTTTCATTTTTATCAATATTTGTTGATTCGAAATAGGGTTTAAGGTCATCGAATGTAATATCAAGGATTTTGGTCTGCCTGAGGATTAACGGTAAATCATTTTCAAAGAATTCCCGTTTCTTCCACTGACGAATGATACTGACTGCATCGCTGCTGACATAATAACCCACACCTCGCTTATTGTCAATGATTCCGCGTGTTTGTAATTCGCTATAGGTACGCATAACAGTATTAGGATTTACTCCCATCTCAGCCGCGAGATCGCGGACAGAAGGTATCTTTATACCGGGTGAGTACTTCCCTTCCATCACTTTCTCAGAAATGCTGTCGGCAATCTGCAGAAAGATTCCCTTTGTATTTTTAAATTCCATAATTATGCCTCCTTTTCTTTTAAGCTGAACCAGGCAATGCTAAGTAATGACAGATTGACTGCCAATACGAATAAAGAGTAAAAGACAACAGCGTAATCTTTCCCTCTAATAAAAAGTATATGGTTGATGGAATAATCGACCTCTTTAAGGTTTAATACCTTATAGAGGATGTAGATGAATAATATTCCTGTCACCTGGATTATTGAAAAAGTAGCTATAGTTTTCATCAGTGGAGCCCTTGAAAAATGACTCGCACCAGTGAAAGCAGCAATAAAAGCAAATAAGGCTGTTTGTATATAACCAAACAGAGTCCATCCCTTTACCGGATTGTGATTATTCAATTCTGCCCAGGCAGTGAAGAATGAAAACTTATAATTAACTAACTCCGGCACAAAGTGATGAACAATAAATCCTTCAAGATTTGCAACTACCCAGAATAGCAGAGGCATAAAGAGTATAAATGCTACAATACGGGTTAGAAATTCAAAAGTAAATTTTTCCAGAGCACTGACAGGAAGCATCAGGTACGACATGGTTTTCTCCTTTGTCCTGAAAGCAGGGAATGCAAAGCTTGCATAGACTATCCCGAATGAAAAGAAAAATAATTCAAAGGTTATCAGACTATTGCTTTGAGTCCAGCCTTGAAAATGAGCAGCAGATTGAGAGAGTCCCAATATTATGAAAAAAATTCCTGTAAGTGCGGTTATGGTGACCCCCAGATGCTTTTTGTTGATTGTAAACGATTGCTCAAGAAGCAACATAAACCGTTGTAATGAGAATATATTTCCTGATTCCATATTATGTAATTTTTTTGCCCTTTATGATGGCGTTAAATAGTAATTCAATATCGACTTCCGTTTCGGTAAGACCTTTGGGCATAAGTGTACGATAGCCGCCCGGGATTGCTTCACTGTATATTGCTCCTTCCACCTCATCCGAAGCGCCGGAGACAAAACAAACTTGTTGTGAGATTTCTGCTATAGTCTGATGGAAAATCACCTTTCCGCTGTCTAGAATAATGATCTTGTCAATCAGGTTTTCAACATCTTTTACCTGATGAGTTGAAATGATAACAAGTTGATTTTCATCGAGAGAACCAGCCAGAATTTTTCTAAAAACTGATTTTGACGGAATATCAAGTCCGTTAGTTGGCTCATCGAGAATTAGAAGCCGGCATCTGGTAGCAAGAGTAAATGCAATCAGAAATTTTTTCTTTTGCCCGTAAGAAAGACGATGTAAATTACAGTCATCACGAAGATCAAACTCGGTTAATGTATTCCTCATTAAGATAAGATCGAAATTCGGATATAAAGGACTGTAAATCTTGATATAATCACTGATCATGATCGTCGGAAAATAGAATTCCTCAGGAACAAAAAACACATTGTTAAGCATTGATACTTCCCTTTTCCTCGGATCGTGGTTGTGTACATCAACTTCTCCGGACTTTGGATGAAGTTGTCCGGTAAGCAGTTTCAGAAGGGTGGTCTTGCCTGCACCGTTTTTCCCTAACAATCCTGTGATGCTTCCCGCTTCAAGGTGCATCGACAAATTGGTAAAGAGAGACTGTTGCCGGGGATAAGCAAAATTGAGGTCATTAATCTGGATCATAAGTTGTAATATTACTGTTTTAGTGTACTACATAACTAATACAGTGTAAAGATAAATCTATTCTTTTTATATTTCCAAATTATTTTTCATATTTTTTTTGTGAAAGGATTAAAGTACTCATAAAAGTATGAGATCCCAAGCGTCAGTGTGCGAACTTTCTCTCTATATTTGAATAGTCATCTGAATGGATGTTTGATCTCTTTGCGACCTTTGCATAAAATCTTTGCGAGCTTTGCGGTTAAATGGTGGTAATTCCTAATTTTGTAGTTTAAAATTCCCCAGGTGGTTTATCAGACTAATAAGCGAAAAATAATTAACGACCCTGTTTATGGTTTTATAAGCATCCCGGGAGATTTTGTTTTTGATCTCATTGAGCATCCCTGGTTCCAGAGATTGCGGAATATTAAACAACTTGGTCTGACAAGCTTTGTATATCCCGGGGCAACTCACAGCAGGTTTCAACACGGACTTGGAGCCCTGCACCTTATGAATCTGTCTATTGCTACACTCAGAAGCAAAGGAGTTATAATTTCAGCGGAAGAAGAAGAAGCCACTCTTATTGCGATACTTCTGCACGATGCTGGACATGGGCCCTTTTCGCATGCACTCGAAAATTCAATAATCAGTGGCATTACACATGAAGATATTTCACTTCTTCTTATGAAAAAGCTTAACGAAGAATTTAACGGGAAACTTGATCTGGCTATTGAGATTTTCACCGGAATGTACTACAGAAAATTTTTTCACGAGCTTATTTCCGGACAGATAGATATGGATAGACTGGATTATCTTAGAAGAGACAGCTTTTTTACCGGTGTAATTGAGGGATCTGTAGGATCAGACAGGATAATAAGGATGCTTAATGTAGTGGATGATAGTCTGGTGGTAGATGAAAAAGGGATTTACTCTCTTGAAAAATTTCTTATAGCGCGCCGGCTGATGTACTGGCAGGTATATATGCATAAGACTGTACTCTCTTCCGAAAGTCTCCTTGTAAATATTCTTAAACGTGCCAAAGAGATTGCTAATGGCGGTTATGATTTATATACCACTCCTGCTCTCAGGTTCTTTCTATACAATAATATAGGTCATGCCGATCTCACTGATTACGGAAAATTTACTCCGGGTATGATTGCGGCAAATTTCACCAGGCTCGATGATTCTGATATCCTGGTCTCTGCAAAATACTGGGCTGACCATTCTGATAAAGTGCTTTCCGATTTGTCGGGCAGGTTATTACGGAGAGATCTGTTCGCTATCGAACTACAGAATGAACCATTCTCTCTGGATAGGGTAAATGACCTTAGTAAAATTGCAAAGCGACTGATAAACATAAAACCGGGTTTAATAGATTATTATGTTTTTACGAATAGTATCTCAAACCTTGCGTATACACCCGATGCTCCTGTGGTTAAAATACTGCTTAAGAGTGGAAAAACAGCTGATATTTCTACTGTTTCAGATATGTTTGACCACCGGTTCCTCTCGGAAAGAATAACTAAATACTTTCTGTGTTATCCAAAAGAATGCCGATAATTAAAATATAATATTATGGAATTTACTGCTGCAACAATCGCCGGATTTCTAAAAGGTGAAATAGAGGGCAATGCCGACATAAAAGTAAATACAATTGCTAAAATTGAGGAGGGGCAAACAGGAGCTTTGTCATTCCTTGCTAATCCGAAATATGAACATTATTTATACATTACAAAATCTTCAGTTGTATTGGTAAATAAAAGTTTTGTGCCTGCTCAGAAAGTTGAAGCTACTCTTATAAAAGTCGAAAATGCATATGAAGCATTTGCCTCGCTTCTTCGACTTGTAGATCAGGCCAGGCCGAGAAAGAAAGGAATTCATGCTACAGCAATTATTGAAGATACTGCAAAAATCGGTTCTGATGTCTTTATCGGACCCTATGCCTATATAGGAGAAAATTGCATTATAGGAGATGGATGTTCCATATACCCGCATGTTTATATAGGAGACAATACTAAGCTCGGGAATGATTGTACTATCAACCCAGGTGTCAAGATTTATCATGATTGCATTCTTGGTGATGGCTGTACTATTCATGCCGGGACTGTAATAGGAAGCGACGGATTCGGATTTGCACCCCAGAGTGAAAGTGAATTCATGAAAATCCCCCAGTTAGGAAATGTTGTTCTTGAAGACCATGTTGAAATCGGGGCAAATGTTACAATTGATCGTGCTACAATGGGATCGACATTTATCCGGAGAGGTGTTAAACTGGATAATCTTATTCAGATCGGACATAATGTTGAAGTGGGAGAGAATACAGTTATGGCTGCTCAGACAGGTATTTCAGGATCTACAAAGATTGGTAAAAATTGTATGTTTGGAGGACAGGTTGGGCTTTCAGGGCATCTAAAAATTGCAAACGGGACAAAAATAGGGGCACAGGGTGGAATCCTGGGCGATGTGAAAGATGAAAATACAACTATCATTGGGTCCCCTGCGATCGAACTGAGGCAGTTTCTCAAGTCATCAGTTCTTTTCAAAAGATTACCGGAAATGAAGCTGAAAATTGATTCCATCGAAAAAGAGATAGAGTCTCTGAAAAAGAAGTAGTTTTGTCCCCAAATCGGGATTGAATCTGTTGTAGTGAATTCAGTTAAGCGAAAATTTTCTGGATTGTTCGATTTATTTTTATTTTTTTTGTACCCGGAATTTAAATTAATATTTAGCATTGATGAGTGAAAAACAAAGGACGCTTGAAAATGAGATAAGTCTTACGGGAAAGGGGCTGCACACTGGTAATAGTGTGACTATTACATTTAAACCAGCTCCGGTAAATCATGGGTATAAATTCTGCAGAGTTGATCTCCCGGGAAAACCTTTGATAGATGCTCTTGCTGAAAACGTTAGTGATACTTCACGAGGGACGACTCTTGTGCAGAACAATGTCTCCGTATCGACAATTGAACACGTAATGGCCGCATTTCATGGCCTGAGAGTTGATAATGCACTTATAGAGCTAAACGGACCTGAGGCGCCGATAATGGGCGGTTCTGCATGGAAATTCGTTGAAGCAATTAAGGAAGCAGGCATCGTTGACCAGAAAGAAGACAGGAATTACTTCATAGTAAAACAAAAGATTACCTACTCTGACGAAGAACATGGAGTAGATCTGATAGTTTATCCCGACGATCATTTCAGCGTCAATGTACTTATTGATTATAACTCTAAGATTCTTGGAAACCAATATTCGATCCTTGATTCAATTGATGACTTTGAAGAGAAAATATGCAAGAGCCGGACATTTGTGTTTTTTCATGAGCTGGAACCACTTTATAATATGGGACTTATAAAGGGCGGCGATCTCGATAACGCGATTGTTATTCTTGAAAAAGAAGTTGAACAGTCTGAAATAGACCGGATTGCCAAACTCTTTAACCGGCCTGGAATAAACACTCATACGGCTGGGATTCTTAATAATACGGAATTGAGATACCCTAATGAACCGGCCCGTCATAAACTTCTCGACATTATGGGGGACCTCGCTCTTGTTGGTCATCCTATAAAAGGTAAGATTGTTGCTACACGTCCGGGTCATTATGCCAATACAAGACTGGCAAAAATCATCCGGCAGGAAATGAAAAAAGCATTGTCGAAGCATGATATTCCGGTTTATGATCCATCACAACCCCCGGTTTTTACTACAGAAGATATTAAAAAACGATTGCCACACAGATTCCCTTTTTTATTTGTTGATAAAATAATAGCACTTGATGAATCCTCCATTGTGGGAATCAAAAATGTTACCTTTAATGAATCATTTTTTCAGGGCCATTTTCCTGAAGAACCCGTTATGCCGGGAGTATTGCTGGTTGAGGCACTTGCCCAGACCGGAGGACTGCTTGTGCTGAGTTCTGTTGAAGATCCGGAAAAGTATTCAACTTATTTCCTTAAAATCGACAAGCTAAAGTTCAAGCAAAAAGTAATACCAGGAGATACTATAATACTTAAAATGGAATTGTCTGATGTTATGCGAAGAGGAATAGTTACAATGTTTGGTCAGGCATTCGTAGGGAACAAGCTGGTTTTGGAAGGAGAAATGACAGCACAAGTAGTAAAAAACAAATAATATACTTAATGATCTCAAATTTAGCTTTTATACATCAGGAAGCAAAAATCGGAATAGATGTCATTATTGAACCATTTGCATATATCGCAGCCAATGTCATTATCGGCGATGGGACCTGGGTTGGCCCTAATTCAACTATATTGGATGGTGCCAGAATCGGCAAGAAATGCAGAATATTCCCCTCTGCCGTTGTTTCGGGAATCCCTCAGGACCTTAAGTTCAGAGGGGAAGATTCAACGGCTGAACTTGGAGACAACACCACAGTAAGAGAGTGTGCTACAGTTAACAGGGGTACAGCAGCTGTTGGAAGGACTGTGGTTGGAAACAATTGTCTGTTAATGGCTTATTCTCATGTTGGTCATGACTGTCTCATAGGAGACAATGTTATCATAGGGAATTCCACTGCTCTGGCAGGTGAGGTTGATGTTGATGATTGGGCTATTCTCAGTGCAGGTTCCATGGTTCACCAGTTCACACATATAGGAGCCCATGTAATGGTTGGTGGAGGTGCAAAGGTCAGGATAGATGTTCCCCCTTTTATAAAAGCTGACCGTGACCCCCTCTCATTCCTCGGATTAAATTCAGTTGGACTTACCAGACGAGGCTTTGAAAAGGAACGAATCGACGAAATTCACGAAATATACAGAGCAATTTATCAGAAAGGGATGAATATTTCACAGGCATTGGATTACGTTGAAGAAGAATTCAAATCATCACCTGACAGGGATTACATTCTTGAATTTATCAAAAAATCGGAAAGAGGAATTATAAGGGCCAGGTAAGACACCATCGTTTCTATTCTTTCCAGCCCTGTGCAGATAATTCAACTTCAGAACCGTCGTCACCTACAATGTAGTAGCCTGAACCGGATGTGGTCATATGACCAATAACTTTCACAGACTCTAACGTTTTGATCGTCTCAGCCATTTCAAGAGGAATGGTAAAAAGAATTTCGTAATCCTCACCTCCGTTTAGTGCCGGTGTCATAGGATCGATATTGAATTCCTCAGCAAGCCTTGAGGTTTCGTAATCTATAGGCACTTTACTGTAGAAGATTCTGCAACCGGTATCTGATAACCTGCATATATGAATTAAGTCGGATGCTAATCCGTCAGTAACATCGATCATCGAAGTTGGCCTGATTTTATTGTTTTTTAGTTCAGTTAATATTGAAACCGGAAATTCTGGTTTAAGCTGTCTTCCAATAACATATTCAAAACCCGAAAGATCGGGTTGAGTCACTTTCTCTTTTATAAAAAGCTTTCTTTCCCGCTCCAGAAGCTGAAGACCCATGAATGAGGCTCCGAAATCACCGGACACACAAATAAGATCATTTGCTCTTGCACCGTTTCTCTTAACAAGATTATTTTTCTCGACTGTACCCACAGCTGTAACACCGATAGTCATTCCGGTAATTGAACTGGTAATATCTCCTCCAGCCAGATCTACATCGTATTTTTTACATGCAAGAGATATCCCTTCATAGAGATCTTCAACCTGTTGAAGATTGAATTTAGAACTGATACCAAGTGCAATCATTACCTGTCCCGGAGTACCATTCATGGCATAAATATCAGATATTGCCCTTATAACAGCCTTGTATCCAAGATGTTTAAGAGGAGTATAAATCAGGTTGAAGTGAATTCCCTCAAGGAGAAGATCTGTAGAAACCAGAGTTAGATTCTTCCCTGAATCAATAACTGCTGAATCATCCCCGATACCTGTTATTGTTGAGTTATTTATTGTTTTAACGTCCCTGGTGAGATGGTTTACAAGTCCGAATTTCCCAAATTCGTTAATTGACTTTTTATTATCAGATTTGTCCATATTTTAGTTTTATAGTAAGCTAAGCGAAGTTTTTAACTTCGCTTTTAACTAAATTTATTCTCAAACTGGAATATATACGAAGAAGTCAAAGACTTCGCCGAGCAAAGATTATCACGAAGGTTCACAAAGGACTTATCAGACAACTTCAGATCATTTACTGACAATATCTCTTCCGAAAGGCGATAAAGCAACAGCTGTTAGTTTAAAATGCTGCAAACCAAAAGGGATACCGATAATTGTTATGCACAGGAGAACTCCGAAAATTGCATGAGTGATCGCTATCCATAATCCACCGGTAAGGAGCCATATTATGTTCATTATAATATACAAACAGCCTGAAGCTCTTGATTGTACTACCGTATCACGTCCAAATGGCCATAATGACAGTGATGCCATTTTCAGCGTCTGTATACCAAAAGGAATACCGACGATGGTTATCATTAGAAAAATACTTCCAATGAAGTACTCAATTGCTATGATTAAGCCACCAAATATAAGCCAGATAAGATTTCCGAAAAAATTCATGACAAGTCAATTATTGATTTATTCGAGGATTAATGTTTTATCTTTAGGATATTTAACAGAATAAGTAAGCATTATCTGCTTGGTTTCCTGAGGTTTTATCTCAAGATCCCATTTTATCTCACCAGTCAGCTGATTAAGTTTTCCACCCGAAAGTTCAATGGGATCAACGTTAATACTGCTGTTCGATGAAACAGGAATCTGATCATTCAGCGTTATTTTAACTAGATTTGATTTATTATTCCTTATGGTAAGCAAAAAAGAATAAGTATCGGTCCTGTTAGCCCCGATTACCTTCCTGCTTGTAAAATCTTTTCGTTTTTCCCTTTTTACCAGGATACTGTTATCTGTA
>Ga0302321_100001736_pt1 | contig 18658 bp, 14 predicted proteins | sample Fen_T0_1_FD_202505 | JGI IMG/M metagenome (GOLD analysis project Ga0302321, IMG submission 202505) | Peat permafrost microbial communities from Stordalen Mire near Abisko, Sweden - Fen_T0_1 | ecosystem: Environmental > Terrestrial > Soil > Wetlands > Permafrost | place: Sweden: Abisko...
TGGATCTTGGTGATGTCGGAGAGGAAGTTCAGACTTCGTTCGAAGCCATGCGTGACTCACTTTAACCAATTAAATAATCCAAGAATATGATTCAATGGAACGAAACTCTCGCAACTGGGCACGCCATGGTCGACACCGACCACAAGCAGCTCATTGATTCGCTCAACCAACTCGAAGACTCGCTTCGGGATGGCGCGGGCAAAGAAAACATCGGCAAGCTCCTCGATTTTCTCAATCGCTACACGCGTGATCATTTTGCCCGTGAAGAAGCTCACATGAAAAAAATAGGCTGTCCGGCCTATAATGAAAATTGTCGCGAACACACGCTCCTCATCTCAAGGCTCGACGTCTGGCTCGAGCGACTTCAGCGAGGAACTTCGATCACCCTCGTGCTCGAGGTACATCGTGAAATCGCGAACTGGATACGCGGGCACATCCTCAAGACCGATTGCAAGCTTCGCGGCTGCCGCACGCAGTAAGTCTATTTAATAACTAGCTCGCACACGTTTTCATAAAGGCTGATTAATGATCAGCCTTTTTTGTTTTTACGGTTTCCCGCGACGAGTTCCTTGAGATTTTCCTCGAAGGCGCCGAGCACGTGACTGCGGCGAAACTGGTCGACCCAAGCCAAACCGTTAGCCGCCCAGTGACGGTGTTGCTCGCGTCCAGCAAAGACCATTTTGCGCGCAGCCTCAAGCAGCGCCGGCGCATCACCGGGCGCGACGACCAAACCAAAATCTCCCTCGCGCATCGCGCGGGCAAGCTCGCTCGAATCATCTGCCACCGCCAAAACGGAACGCCCGAGCTGCAAGATCGAGAGAAGCTTGCTCGGAAAAAAGAACTGCCCTGTGCCTTTTTGCTGCGTGATCAAACACACGTCCGCCTCGCGCAACAACGACTGGTAAAGATCGTCGGCCTGGAGCGGGTACAACTGCGCGGTGCGACAATTATTGCCTGTGATCGTCTTTTGCAGCTCGTCCTTCGCCGCGCCTTCGCCGCAGATCGCCCAATGAATCGCAGGTTGGTCAGGCAGGGCAGACTTCTCGGCCAAGACCGCGGCATCTGCGACAACCTCTAGGCCTTGCTTCATGCCGAGGTTACCCGAATAGGCGATTAGCGGTGTTTCGGGTGAGATATTATTGGCCGCACGAAACGAGGCGGCGGGCGGCGGCTGTTCGGTAGCGTCGCCATCGGGAATCCAGTTGGGGAAAAGATAGGTTTTTGATTCGCGCACGCCTTTATTGCGAAACGCGGTCATCATGCCCTGCGAGATTCCTGTGACGAGCGAGGCTCGGGAATAATTCCATTTTTCAAGCGCGTAGAGAACACGCACAGCCGGGCCAGGCTTGATCATACCGAGACCGAGCGCCGCGTCGGGCTGCAAATCCTGTACGTGATAAACAAATTTTCGCCAGCGCAACCAGCGTACGAGCGTCGCGCCTAGTCCGAGAAAAAGCGGCGGGCTCACCACAATGTACACGTCGGATCGCGGCAGGAAGAGAGCGCGCAGGGTCGAAGTCGCGACAAAACTGAGTTCGTGCAACAGGCGTTTCAACGTCGAGGGCTTGGCTGGTACGTAGTGCCAGCAACGGTACAAAGTTATTCCAGGCCGTTTTTCGCATTCGTAAAGTTTACCGCGGTCAGCCTCACGCTTCCGCCACCACGGGTAATACGGGAAGGTAGATAACATGGTCACCGTGTGGCCGCGCTCGGCCAAATATACACAAAGATCGGTATTAAAAGGCCCGATGCCAGTTGGCTCAGGGTCGTAATTGATGCCCCAGACTGTAATTTTCACGTGGAAGCTATCTCAAAAGTGAAAAAGGCCAGCGGCACGAGGAAATAAGCAGACTAAGGGTAGATCGGGCATAATGCCATGGCCCAATACCATCTCAAAGACATGCCTTACCGCAAATTGGAAAAGTTTAGCACCACCAAAACTCGTTTATTGCGACAAATTATGCATTAGGGGTTTTCCTGATTCTTAGGTCCTGGCACAGGATAAAATGGACACAGGTGGTAATTTTTAGCGTAACTCATTTGCCTGCTTTGCAGTAAATATCACTTTGCCACACCTGCCACGGATGAAGGAATTTCCGACCAGACGACTCGTCGTCATCAATCTATTGTTCTTAGCCTTTGTGTGGCTGCTTTTGTTTAGACGGTTGTACACCGAGTGGACGGTTAACACGCTCTATTCCTACGGTTGGTTCGTACCTGCTTTGGCTGGCTACCTCTTTTACGAACGCTGGCAAGATCGGCCGGCGAATGCGGCTGAACGACCAAATCCGCTCTGGTTGGTTTTCCCGGTCGCCTTGATTTTGGCTTATGCGCCGCTCCGCGTCATTAACGAAGCCAACCCGGACTGGGTTAAGGTTAATTTTTATCTGACATCATCAGTCGTGTGTCTGTCGTTTGCGGCGATTTTTTCGTTTGGACGCGTGCGCAACGTGTGGCATTTCGCGTTTCCGGTTTTGTTCGCTTTTACCGCGATGCCTTGGCCAGTCTGGGTCGAGGAAAACATCGTGCAGACACTGACTCGGCTGAACACTGCTTTCAGCGCGGAAACGCTTACGCTCTGCGGCACGCCAGCGCTTGCAAACGGGAATCTCATCAACGTCGGTGATACCTGGGTCAACGTTGCCGAAGCTTGCAGCGGCATTAGATCGCTGCAGACGGCGTTCATGATGTCGCTTTTCTTGGGCGAGTTTTACCGTCTCCGCTTGGTGTTGCGCGTACTCCTGATGGCCTCGTCGTTCGTCGTCGTTTTCGCGCTCAACGTCGGCCGCACGATGACGCTCACCTACATCGCAGGCACTTCAGGGAATCATGAAATGGAGAAATGGCACGACCCTCTGGGCACCGCCGTCATGATCGTAGGACTGGCAGCGCTGTGGTTTTTGGCGCTGGGCTGTGAAAAGCTCCAAACCCGCTTTTTTGCGCGTAAGCCCAACAGTAACACCGCGCTCGCGCTGGGCTCACCCGCGGTCCCCGCTCCGTTCCCGCTGGCGTTTATCGTTTTTGGATTTGTCTGGTTGATTGGCGCGGAAATCGCAACTGAGAGTTGGTACCGCTACCATGAAGCCTCGTTGCCACCGCCGGCTGAGTGGACCGTGAAATGGCCTGAAAAAGCTTCCGGTTATAAACCTGCCGAACTGCCTGAGCGCACTCGCGCCATTCTGAAGTACAATTCCGCCGAAACTGCCTCCTGGAAAACCTCCGATGGTTTTAACTGGAGTATGTACTACATCCGTTGGCTGCCGGGCCGCGTCTCAAAGTTTCTTTCAGGCGCACATTATCCAACGGTTTGCTTACCCGCTACCGGTTTGAAACTGGTTTCGGAGACTGGCCGTTACGAATGCCCGCTTGGAAACATGGAAATTCCCTTCACAAGTTATTTGTTCGAAGCCGGCACACAACCTGTCTATGTGTTTCACGCTATCATCGAAGACCAGCCTGCCAACGACGGTGAAAAAATCTCCTACAAACAGGTCAACTCGGAAGAACGCATTGAATCCGTCATCCACGGCCATCGTAATCTGGGTCAACGCGTGCTCGGCATTACTTTAACCGGCCCCTCCTCGCTTGAAGAAGCCAAAGCCACCGTGCGAAACGTTCTCGCTGAAATTTTAAGCATCACCCCTAAAACAAAGTCACCGAGCCAATAATCCCCCATGGCCTATCTCCTGAAAAAGAATCATAAACTTCGTATCCCGGTTATCCTCGGCGCGCTCGCCGTCATCATCGTGGCAGGCCTTGCCGGTGGCAAGTGGATCGTCTGGCCTCGCGTCAAGGCATGGCGCGAGCAACGCACCAATAATGTCGCCCGCGAGAAGCTTGCCCAAGGCGATTACGCAGCGGCCATGAACGCCGTCCGCACCAGCCTGCGTTACAACCAAAATAATCTCGATACGTGGAAACTTGGTGCAGAAATCACCACAAAACAGAAGTCGCCCGAACAATTCACCTTCCTAAATCGTCTGGCTCTACTCGAGCCCACACTCGAAAACCGGCTCAAGTTCATCCGCTTAGCCGTTGAAAACAATTACTATCCACAAGCTCAGGACATGATCGCGAAGGTCGGGCAGGAAGGCGCCACCTCCGCAGACTTTCTCGAACTTGCCGCACTTGTCAGTCAACGCACGGGGAAGACAGCCAGGGCCAAAGCCTACCTGATGAGCCTGTTGGCTCTGCGACCCAACGATAGCAACGCTCGCTTCGAACTCGCGAAGCTGAGGCTCCTTGATGGCTTTACTGAAAACCGCCCGGCCGCGCGGACTGAAATCCGTAATCTCGTCAGCGACCCAGCCCTACGCGAACGCGCCCTTTCGCTCCTGATCATCGACGCCATTAACGAAAAGAATGGCAATGATGCAGTCGAGTTCGCTGATCAGCTCGCCACGAGCGTCAACAGCTCCGCGCAAAACCAACTTCTCATCGCCGAAACCTATCGGCGATTTGCTCCTCACAAACACGACGCTTTTTTGGCCCAACTTGAAAAGAACTTTGCCGATTCCCCCGAAAAAGCCATCGCGCTCACCGGCTACTTCATCACCAGCGAACAACCAGCCGAGCTGACGCGCTGGATCGCGACACTTCCTGAAGCGACCAAGACCAACGAAGGCGTTCAGATAAACTCGGCGTTCGCGTTCGTGCTTCAGAAAAAATGGGACGAACTGGAAACCTATCTGCGCAACTGTAAGTGGAAAGATAACGAATTCGTTCGTCACGCGTTGCTCGCTTACAAACACCGGGCAGTCGGCAATGAACGCCTTTTCAGTGAAGAATGGAAACTCGCTGTTATCGAGATCGGCAACAACCAGCGCAAACTCCAGTCCCTGCTCGCCCGAGTCAATTCATGGAACTGGGTCGACGAGCGCTACGAACTGCTCTGGAAACGCTTCTCAATCGATCCCGCAGACGCCACCACACGCCAACAGCTGACTGCTTGGGAAAGCAGCCGAGGCAACACCTCCGGACTCAATCGCCTTTTCAGCCGCATCGTTGAAGTTTCTCCGCAAGATACCAACGCGAAAAACAACTTTGCATACACCAGCCTCCTGCTCGGCACCAATCTTGACCGCGCCTTCGAGATCGCCCGCGACAACTACAAGATAGAGCCAAAAAATCGCGATTATCTCGGAACCCTTTCCTTTGCTCTCTATAAACAGGGCAAGCCGCAAGATGCGCTACAAACGCTCGATTCCGCCGGCATCGGCGCTTTGATCGACCCAGAACGCCTGCTCATGCGTGCACTTTACCTGGCCGAATTGGGCAAGACTCAAGAAGCCAGCGACGTCCTTGCAAGCATCCGCGTCACTTCACTGCCGCTTCCTGAGGAACGTCGTCTTCACGAAACTGTCCTTACGCTCATCGCAAAAGGCGAGCGGGAGCAAGGCAACGTCGCCCGTCTGGCTAGCCTCACTGCGCAACACTCTAATACAGGCAACGACCGCAAGAGCTGGATCACCATGCTGCCCGAAGCATTTCGCAAATCTCCCCCCGTATCCATGGAACTCGCTGACAGTTTCTATGCCTCAGACGATTTTCGCGGACTCGAAAACGTGCTCAAAAGCGATCGCTGGGAGCAAAACGACTTCCTCCGCCTCGCCCTCCTCGCTTACGCTCAGCGCAACCAAAGCCGCGACAGCGACGCTCGAGCCACCTGGCGCACAGCCTTGGCCAGCGCGGGCAACAACAACGCTAACCTTTCAGCACTCACCGAGATGTGCGAACGCTGGGGCTGGCAGCAAGAACGCATCGAACTTTTCAGCCGAGTATTTCAACGCGATCCGCTCAACGAAAAAGTTTTCGTCGAACTCTCTGAACATTATACGAAGACTGGCCAAACCGCCGAACTCGCCCGCCTCTACGAACAACGATGCGACGCAAGCCCGGGCGATCTCGACGCTAAGTGCCGCCTAGCGTATTACAGCCTGTTAACTGGCAACAACGTGTCTCGCGCCCACGTGCTCGCCCGCGAAGCTTACGATGCCGCTCCGGAGGACGCTTTCCGCACCAAAGTTTACGCATTCTCCCTCTTCAAACAATCGCGCACCAGCGATTCCTGGCGAATCCTCGAACCACTCCCCGATAAAAAAGAGTCCGGCCAAGCTCAAACTAGCTTGTTGAAAGCCAACATCCTCGTTCAACGAAAAGACGAACAGCAGGCCAAAGCTTGCCTCGAACGCTTTGATGCATCCAGTGCACTGCCTGAGGAAACCAGTTTGGCTGAATCGCTCACACAGAGCCTGAACAAAAAAGAAAATTAACCACTTAAAACAATCTACCCAAAGCGCCGCTTCTTCACCAAGAACCACGCGTGAAAAGACTCTATCCAGAGATTATCCAGTAACATTTGAGACCTAAGTGAGAAATAGTTATCATAGCAATTTGCCACTCAACTCAACCGCATCACCCAACCACAACACATCAACCGAAGCCGGCCCAGCAACGGCCTTCTAAATTAGGCACGCTCGTGACAAAGTTCATACGCCATCATCTCACCACCGCCACACTCGTCGCGCTTACGTTGCTCGCGCCCGTGTCGCTCACACCTGTTCGCGCTCTGGTCGAGTTTCCCAGCGGCAGAATCAGCCTGCAAGCCTCCGCCACCGGCACTTACGACTCCTACATGATCGGTACGCAAAACCGCGGAGACGACTACTACGCCACCTTTGTGCCAAGGCTTTCCTACGACCATCTGATTGGTCCCACTCAGCTGAACATCTATGGCGCGGTATCCATGATTCGCTACATGAACAATCCCCAGTTCAATGCAAACGATCTCTCCGCTGGTATTAGTTCCAGTCTTCCCGTCGTCGAAGGCTCGCGGCTGAGCGGGAGATTCGGCGCCTCCTATAACGAATCCACCCAAATCGATCCGATCGTCAACGATCGCATCCCGACAAAAAACTATCAATTCGATTTCAGCGCAGGCTATCGCACAGGACTGAAAACTTCGCTCACAGACAGTGTTAACTATTCACGCAATGAACGTGAAATCTATGGCAATCAAACCATTTGGTCCAACAACCTCGGGTTTACCTACAGCGACTTCCTCGAAGACACCAATCTCACCCTCACCCACGGTTATACCCGCACCAAAAGCACGGCCAGCGACTATTCCAAGTTCATCGATCCTGAACTAGCCGGCAACATCCCCCGCTCCGACCTAAATCAAAACGCTAACAGCTTGAACGTAGGAGTCGCCCATCCTGTTTACGGTCAAATTATAGGTGAAGCCTCCTACGGTTATATGGTGATCCATCGCGGCGCCAGCGAAACGATCGGCGGTGAAACCACGCAAAAAAGCAGCGTGTACACGTTCAACCTAACAGGCCCGCTCCTGCCACCGACTCGCTTTCCAAAAATCGAAAGCTCAGCAACCTTATCGTATAGCCAGTCGCAATCACCCGGTATTAACGATACCGGCAACAAGACCCTCACCGGCAACGCTAGATTAGCTTGGAACGCCCGTGAACGAACCCGCGTTTCACTCGGCGCCTCACGCTCGACCTCGCTCGGAGCAAACAATTTCAGCCTGGATACGACTCAGGTAGATTTTGGTGTTTTGGAAAATATCGGCTTAGCCACTTCGTTGAATTTCACCGCGAGCTATGTATGGCGAACCTTCCGTGGCATTAACCGCCACGACAACGACATTAACGCGGGTGTTTCATTAAATCACTCGCTGACGAAGCACTGGTCGGTCGGAGCCAATTATACCTATCAGAATAACAATACAAATACTCCGGCCTCCAGCTTCCAAGCCGTTCGCTATCAACTTGACGATTACACGCGGCACGTCGTGTCGCTTTCCGTCACCGGTTCCTATTAACCGATTTAAACAGGCAATCCACGACCACAGCACGCACGTTTATGCATAACTTCCGCATTCTGCCCGCAGCCGCTATCGCCCTTTTCGCGATCGGTCTTCCGCTACTGAGCGTAGCGCAAACTCCCGCCAATTCCAGCGGCGCCGGAAACAACAACGCGCCTTCAAACGCCGTTCGTTCGCGGCCAGCTTCAGGCCTAACGCCCGTCTTCACGCCAACGAACCAACCCTCCGCGGCCGCGATCGCTGGCTCCAACGCAGTCAATAATCTCGACCTTCCCGCCACTGATCCCGGCTACCACCTGAGCAACGGCGACGAGGTTGCCATCATCATTTGGGGCGAGGCCGATGTCTCCACCGATCAACGCATCGACGCCAAAGGCATCGTCCGCATGCCACTCGTCGGCGATATGAATCTCAGCAGTAAAACAGTCCGTGAAGCGGAGAAATATCTCGAACAAATCTTTATCGACAAAAAACTTCTGAAAAGTCCCATGGTCACCATCTCTGTGCGTGATTATGCTGGCCGCGACGTCGCTGTCCTCGGCGCCGTACCCGCCCCCGGTAAATTCCGCATGCCTAAAGAAGCGAGCAGCATTGAGATTGTTGAACTCATCACCAGCATCGGCGGTTTCAAGCCCACAGCCAAATCTGACGAAGTTAAAGTCACTCGCGTCGACGAAGCCGGCATCGAAACCGTTTCCATCGTGAACGTCGAATCGATGATCACTGGCAAAGGCGCCGGCAAAAACACTCCAAAGAGCTTCCTCGTGTATCCGGGCGACCGCATCTACGTGCCCGAACGCCTCTTCTAAGCACTCACCAACTAATTTCCAGGCACAGTATGTCCAAAAATCAAAAAGCTAAATCTGCGAAGCGCGACGAACAGCCCAAAGCATTCGCGTCGATCACACCTCGCAGCGTCCTGAATCTCTTCCTCGAACGTTGGTGGATCGGTCTCATCGTCGGAGCCGCTGTAGCCGCTGGCGTTATTCTGGCCCAGCCCAAACAGGACATCTTCTACCGAACCGAGGTAAAGATGCTCTTCGATAAAAAAGAGCGCGTTCTCAATGTCCAAGAGGTCGTCGATACCTCCACCACGCAGCTCGATATCAACCACCATCTCGAGCAGATGGGCAGCAACACCTTCTATGAGTATTTCGCCAGCTCTTTCACCCCGAAAGAAATTGAGCAGATCCAAAACGCCTACCGTGATCCCGAGCACCCCGACCGTCCACCACCGAGCTTCGCCTCGATTGTTCGGTCAAATCCTAACAGCAGCCCAAACATCCAGTTTTATAACAAACGCGGAACCGCGATCATAGTAATCACGGTCTTCAATCGCGATCCCGACGCCGCTGCACTCATTGCCAACCGCTTCGCTCAAAAATACATCTACTTCACGCTCGATCGTGCCAATACCGGCACTAACTCAGCCATCCTTTTCCTCAAAAACCAATCCGAGGAAAAACGCATCGAAGTCGAGGGCGCCGAACGCGCCATGCAGGAATACCGCGCCAAGCACAATATGGCCTCGCTTGGTGAAAACAAAAGCGTCGTGCAGGAAAAGGTCAGCTCCATCGGCAGCAGCCTCGTACAAAATCAGCTCGAGCAATCCAGCCTCAAGACCTTGATCGAAACCGTCGAAGATTTCCAGAAAACCGGCAAAGACCTCTTCGAACTTTCCGCCATCACCTCCTACGGTTCCGTTCTCGCCCTCAAGAATGAACTTGAAGGCCTCAGGGCTGAACGTCGCCAGCTCTCCGAGCGTTACCTCGACGAATGGCCCCGCATGAAGGAAAACTCCCTCGCGATCGACAACGTCGAGAAACGTCTTCGTGAAAACATTGCCCTCGCGATCGCCGAACTGCGCACTCGCTTGAACTTCGCCCAACAACGCGAAGCTCGCCTTCGCAACGACTTAGTCGAAGCCGAAAAACAAGCCCGCGAATTCGATCGCATCGCCATCGACTACAAATTCCTCGAACAAGATGGCGCGACAAAACGTTCCGCCTATAACATGGTTAATGACCGCCTCAACGAGGCGTCGATCGTCAGTCAGTTGGAGAACGTGAACATCAAAATCATGGACCGCGCCCAAGTGCCCACTTATCCGGAAAGCGGCACCCCTAAACAGGTCGCAGCCCTCGCTCTGATCTCCGGCCTAGCATTCTTTCTCGGAGTTCCCGTCGGTATCGGATTCATGGATACCCGAGTGAAATCACAGCATGACGTCGAAGCTGGCCTCAGCCAGGTCATGCTCGGCGGCATCAAGACCATGAAGAAATTGAGCGAGACTGAACGCCCCAATGTGTTTCGCCTCGGCAAAGACGACTCCCTCTCCGAAGCGTACCGTGGCATCTTCAGCGAAATCGAAATTCGCTCCGTCGTTTCCTTCCCGAAGCGCATCCTTGTCACCAGCAGTATCCCGAGCGAAGGCAAGAGCCTCACTGCCAGCAATCTTGCCGCCGTTTTTGCCGCCCACGGCCGCAAAACCCTGCTTGTCGATTGCGACTTCCGGCGGCCCACCTTGCGACGTTACTTCGGCGCCCCCGGCGGCGTCGGCCTACTCCCCTGGCTACGCGAGCACGGCAACTCTGCTGATGCTCCGATCGATCCCAAGAAACTCGGTATCACAAATATCAGCACAGGCCTCGATCTGCTTCCGGCAGGCGACGCCATCAAAAATCCTACCGAGATCATTGACCAAATCGCCGCCTGCGACCTCTTCAACAAGCTCTCGAAGATCTACGATCTTATTATCATCGACACTCCCCCCTCGGTCGTTTTCCCCGACGCCCTGTTGCTGTCGCGCTTCTGCTCCGAGCTCATCTACGTCTGCCGTTTCAAAACAGTACGCCGCGCCCTCCTCAAGAAGAGCCTGAGCAAATTCACCGAGTCCGGCATCACAACCCTGGGACTCGTACTCAACTGCGTGCCGAATTCCGCACTTCTCAATTACGGCTACGACGGTTACGGAGCGTATGACTCCGACTACTACAAATCCTACCAGTCGGAAAAAGCACCCACGACACCTTCAGCAAAATAAACCGAACCGCAACCGGATACCACCGGCATGCCTTCTCTGATTTCCACCCGTATGCCAATCGGCAAAGGGTGATGACCTCGGGCAGGGCACGTCGTGATCCTGACCACCATCAACCTTTGTGAGCACGATAGAAACCCAGCCAAAAACCGAAATCCGTATCCGGCCTAACCAGGGCTGGCTCAGTCTCGACTGGAGAGGACTGCTCGAATACCGAGACCTGTTAACATTGCTTGTCCGCCGCGATTTTGTTTCGCGCTACCAGCAGACTATTCTCGGTCCGCTTTGGTTTATCATCAATCCGCTCATCTCGGCGTTGATGAACGTACTCGTCCTCAGCGGCATCATCGGCGTCAAGACTGACGAGGCTCCTCCACTGCTCTTTTTTCTCTGCGGCCAAATTACGTGGGGTTACTTCTCAAGCATCCTGGATTCCACAGGAAATACGTTCATCGGCAACGCCCACCTTTTTGGCAAAGTCTACTTTCCCCGGCTCATCGTCCCGCTCGCCCAAGCGGTCTCGAACCTCATCAACTTCGGCATCCAGTTGGTCGCTTTCCTCGTAATCTGGGGCTGGTATAAAATTAATCCGACGACCCACATTGCCCTCGATACTTCCGTGCTGGTACTTTTCCCCGTTTTCATTCTTCACATGGCTGTCCTCGGCCTCGGCGCTGGCATGGTCATCTCCGCGTTCACCGTCAAGTATCGAGATTTCCGATACTTGACCGGCTTCATCCAACAAATCTGGATGATGGCCTCCGCCATCTGGTACCCGCTCTCGAAGCTTTTCGAGAAACTGCCCGAAAAATGGCACTGGGTCATAGCCCTCAACCCGATGGCTTCCATTATCGACGGCACTCGGCAAGCCTTTCTCGGGAAAGGCACTTTCGTGCCATCCTATTACGCTATTTCAGCCGGCATTACGCTGGTGGTCTTTTGCATCGGACTGATGCTCTTCCAGCGCAGCGCTCGCACCTTCGTCGATACGATATAATACGGTCCTCTCTCAGTTATGAAAACCGTCGTGTATCAATCCTTCCGGACGGAAAACGTCCCAGGCTGGATCGATGCGTGCATGGCCACGGTTCGCCAATGGGCCGGCCTAAAGGGGTTTTCCTACCGTTTTTGGGGCGATAGTTTTTTCGATTTTGTGCCGGCCGAACTGCGCTCCCGCGCATCGACTCACGTGTGCCTGCTCTCTGACTACGCCCGCCTTATTGCCGCCCGCGAACTGCTCGCTGAAGGTTTTGACCGCGTGATCTGGGTTGATGCGGATGCTGTCGTTTTCGACCCAGAACATTTCAACATCGACATAACGACTGGATTCGCGTTTTGCCGCGAAGTCTGGCACGACCTCACGGTATATGGACGGCCGTTCTTCAAACTTACAGTTAACAACTCAGTCTCTGTTTTTTGCCGCGACCAGCAAATCATCGATCCGTACCTCGAAGAGGCTACCGCCATTCTCGCAAGCAACCAGCCACTCTCTGCCGTTTCCATTGGAACCGAGTGGCTTCACGCGCAGAGACGATTCACTGAATTCCCTCTTCTTAACAATGTCGGCATTCTCGGTCCCGAAATGATGTACCGCTATTTACTCGATGACGGCCGTTTCCTGCGCGCTTACCTTCGGTACCAGACGTCGCCCGTCTATGCAGTCAATCTCTGCAATTCAAAACTCGGCACGACTTACCGCTTCGCAGGTACAAATAAACCCTGGGTTCTCGACGATGCCATGCTCTGCAAGCTGATCGCCTGTCTCTGTCAGGACAAAGGTGCCTCCCTTAACCATCACTTCGATCGGCCCTACGCTCAGCATCGTAACGAATTTTCGCGTCCACTCTCCCGCACCCAGCACTGGATACGACGCCTCCAAATCTTCACCGCCCATAAATTTTCGATCCACCTCGGCAAGTCGCCCGCCTGCTCCCGATAAACGGGACCATTTTTCGAACCATCCTCCATGCCTCAACCGATCATCGAAGTCAGAGACATCTCCAAAAAATATCAGCTCGGGAAAATCGGGATGACCAGTTTCCGCGACGAGATCGGACGCTTCACCGACCGCTTACGCGGCCGCCAAGCTTCGACCAAGCCGGACGAGACCGAGTTCTGGGCATTGCGTGACATCAGTTTCGATGTTCAACCTGGCGAAGTGGTCGGCATCATCGGTCGGAACGGTGCCGGCAAAAGCACTCTGCTTAAGATTCTTAGCCGTATCACCGAACCCACGAGTGGTGAGATCTGCATGCGCGGCCGCCTCGCGAGCCTGCTGGAAGTCGGAACCGGATTTCATCCCGAGCTCAGCGGACGCGAAAATATTTTCCTCAACGGCGCCATCCTCGGCATGCGCAAGCAAGAGATCGCCAGAAAATTCGATGAAATTGTAGCCTTCTCCGAGATCGGAGGATTCATCGACACTCCGGTCAAACGCTACTCCAGCGGCATGTACGTGCGCCTGGCTTTCGCGGTCGCGGCCCATCTCGAACCAGAAATCCTCCTCGTCGACGAAGTGCTCGCCGTGGGCGATATGGATTTCCAAAATAAGTGCCTTGGCAAAATGGAAAATATTTCGCACGGCCAGCATCGCACCGTGCTTTTTGTGAGCCACAACATGACGGCCATCCGCCGTCTTTGCAGTCGCTGCGTTCTGCTTGAGCGGGGCAGCCCCAGCCGTGTCATGAGCGTGAACGACGCGGTCGAATATTACTCCACCCGTCACGCCGCCTCTGCCTCCACCGTCAGCCTCGAAGATCGCGAACGTTATTCCAAACAGGGCCGAACCGCTCGACTGCTCTCAATTGGCATCGAAAACAGCCAGCTCGCCTACGGCCGTCCCGCCTTTATCACCGTAACCTTTGACCTGAAGGAAAGTACAAAAGGCGTCATGATTGGCATGGGCTTCGACACTCTCGAAGGTCAGCGTATTCTCACTCTCGACAGCGACACCAACAGCCAAGCCTGGGACCTCGCCCCCGGCCGCCACACGGTTCGCGTCGGCCTGGACTATTGGCCGCTCCATCCTGGTTCCTACAAAGTCAGCACCGCCGTCATCTCCGGTCACAATTGCCTCGATTCGGTCGCGGGTGCCGCGATCTGGGAGGTTCAGACCAGCGAGGCTGATAACGTCTCTGACCGCGGTTTCGGAGCCGTCCGCCCAAAACCTCTCGCTAGTCTCGTATCCTGATATTCCCTACACGTCGTGTCCAGCTCCTCGTCCAGCTCAGCTCGAAGCCGCGGCGTTTTCATCCTCGGCAATGATGTCGTACTCGAGTTCGCCATAAGTCTTTTCCGCAGCCTCCGGCACTACAGCCCGGATATCCCCGTCCGCCTATTGCCGTACGACAACCGGCTCGAAAAACTCCGTCCGTGGATGGAGCGTTATAACATCACGCTTCACGAAGATCCCGATTACAGCTTTTACGACCACCTCGGTGATCAGCTCTGGGACGAGGTCCACATCGGGCACCACATGTTCCGCAAGTTCGCCGCCTACTGCGGTCCTTTCGACGACTTCCTCTATCTCGACATCGACATCGCCGTCCTCGCCCCGCTGGAAAAAACGTTCGACGATTTTACCCGCTCTGGCGCCGCGTTCATGACTTTCGATAACGATCTCGACAACGTCTACAAACGCACTCCGTGGCGGGACGCACTCGAACAGGCCGGCCGCACCAAAGGTTTCAATGCCGGTGCCTTTCTCTCGCAACGCGGACTCTTCACTCGCGACGATCTCTCCGCCCTTCTTGCAGACGCGAAACGTCTCCGCGACAATTTCGTTTACCAGTACGACCAGCCGTTTTTCAATTTCGCCATCGATATGAAAGGCCTGCTTCAGGTTCGCCTACCGGAATTCAATCCAGCTGTGCCCGACAAACTTTGGGGCGACCAAATCCCTATCTCTAATAAGGACGGCGCCTGGCGTTTGCTCACTCCCGGTCATCGCGATTACGGCAAAGCCGAGCCACTCATTCACTGGGCAGGCCACCGCGGCGACGATCCATTCCCCAATCGTCATATTTTTTATCATTTCCGCCTGATGGACGAATCTTGGCTGAGCCGTGTGATTTATCGGATCGCCGACCATTGGCGCTGGCATGTGTATCGACCTTGGAAAAGATTAAAAAAATGGTGCGCGCATAAATGGATGCGCCTGCGCATGGAAGGTGGCAATGCTTTGAGAGCCAGTCGCCATAAAGCATGATCCAAATCAGTCAGCTGGCCGGCAAGACCGAGTCCAATCCAGTTAGCCCAGAAACAGTTCAGCATGTCTCATCTGAGTGCTTCGCCCGCGCAGGCGCCCTCCTGATCGGCTCATGTTTCCGCGTCAAAACCGCTGTCAAGCCATGAACACTACGCTCATTGAGAAAATACATCGGTTTTTAGCAGATGGAGGACAACGTCTGAGCCGGGGATTCCGTACGACACTCAGTTCCCTTTTCACGTCACCATCGACCGCACCGCGTTACTTGGCTATTTCTCTTCTCGTTGTCGCAGGTCTTCTACACTGGCGCGCGTTCTTTGGTCCCGAACCACTCGCCTTCGACTTCGAAGATTGGCCGAAGGAACGTTGTTATCTCAACATTCTGCGTGAAGCGATAACGACTCACACTGTGCCCCTGCACATGGACGCCAATCTTCAGATGACGCAGCGTTTTCTAGCCCTGCCTGAAACGATGCTCGCGCCGCATTTTGTGCTGCTGAAGTGGATGACGAATCAGCAATTCGTTGCATTTCATTCAGGCCTGATGTGTTTGATCGGCTTAGCCGGATGCTGGATTCTCGCGAGACGTTATGATTGGAGTGCTTTCACACTACTGGTTTTTGGATCCATTTTTTCGTTCAACGGCTTCATCACCTGCCGTCTCGCCGTTGGTCACTTCATGTGGGCTGGCTACTATTTTTTCCCGTGGATGCTACTCGCGACCCTGCGGCTCATGAACGAACCCCGCATTGTCCGGCGCTGGCTAGAACTCTCCGTCGTTGTATTTTCTCTTTTTCTCACGGGCTCATTTCATCTCGCCGTTTGGTGGATGTTGTTCCTTGGCGTGCTAGCGCTCGCCAGGCCAAAACTATTACTTCCCATCGGCGCTGCACTTGCACTGGGTGGTGTGCTTGGGTTGTTCCGCATCGCTCCAGCGGCGATCACGTTTGGCGGCGTGCATCGCGAGTTCGGTACCGGCTACCCTGATCTTCTGTTACTTTGGCGGGCATTCGTTTCGCCGCTCATCTACGACACTCCTTTTGTGCAAACCAGCACCGCCGCGCTTGGATGGTGGGAATTCGATCACTTCGTTGGCCTGCCCGCAGTGTTGTTCGTCCTTTGGTTCGCGCTAAAACCTTTAAATATCGCCAGTGATAATGACGATGTTGATTACTCTGCTTTGCTTGTAGCCGCCGGCACTCTCGCGATCTTCTCGCTCTCTCGTTTCTACGCTCCAATCGCCAATGCACCGCTTCCGCTCTTCAATGCGGAGCGCGTCTCCACGCGTTTCATTTCGGTCGCGTTCGTTGTGCTCCTTTTCTGCGCCGCTCAGCGTTTCAATCGCTATGCAACTCGCCTCTCGGCCGGCTGGCAGGCACTCGCGGTCGGTCTTTTGTTCCAGACAGGTATTGAGCTCGCTGGTCACTCCGCCGCATGGCGCCCTGCCCTCCTTGAAGCAACCCACGGCCCATCCACTTACTGGGAGAACTCAGCCACGATGTCGGCCCATATCGCCCATTTCGCAATGGAATCAAAATACAAGCTCGTCGTCGCCGCGTCTTGGGCGATTTCCGGGCTAACTCTTTTCAGCGCTTTCATCGCCTGGCTCCGGCTTCGTCCAGCTAACAGTACCAAACCTGTCGCTACCTAACGTGTCTGCTGCACCGACCAAATTACTCTTCGCGACCCGCACTTCGCCTTTCGCCGGCGACTCAGGCTCGGGTACGTACGTATTTGATCTTTTGCGGCACCTTACCGAAAACGGTTTCAAAATTCACGTAATCTGGACCGAACCGCCCGACCTTATACCTTCGCGTGGTTGGTATACTCCACCAGAAGAAAGCCACGCTGTTTTTTGTCTCAATATCATGGGTATGGTCAAAGTCGGTGAGCGCTTCTTGCGGCCTGACGTGGTTTGGCTCCCGTTTAAAGCTAAAGTCAGCCACGCAGTAAAAACCGTGCTCCGCAAAATCGGCCTCTGGCGTGAACGCCCTGCAAACGTCTCCGCCGCTCCCGCATCTTCTCTAGTTCCAGCTACACCGACGGCTTGGGGTGGCGAATGCACTTCTACCGAGGTATCCGCTATCCACAAAGCGATCCTCTGTTTCCAACCTGACGTCGTCCTAGCCAACTATGCCTGGATGGCACCCGCCTCGAATATGCCTGGTGAGCTACGACGACCTTGTGCCGTCCTCACTCATGACGTTCGTCACCGTCAGCTCCATCTACGTGAAGGCCAGTTGACGGAGATTCTCGGCGAACACATGTCAGTCGAAACCGAACTCGCCAGCCTTCAATTCGCAGACGCCCTCATCGCCATTCAGCAGACTGAGGCCAAAGTGTTTTCGCGTCTTCTGCCTGGAAAGCAGGTCATCACAGCGCCCATGCCGGTGCGGCCGCGTCCACTGCCCCTGCCTGCCAAGCCCGCAGTCCTTTTCATCGGCAGCCAACACGGCCCAAACGTCGCCGGCTTAAACTGGTTTATAGAAAAAGTTTGGCCGCTCATCATCGGCGAAGTTGCGTCGGCAAAGTTGCTGGTCGCCGGCTCTGTATGTCGGGCTTTTTCCGAACCCCAGCCTGCAGGCGTAGAAATCTTAGGCCGTTTACCGGACCTCGCTACGGCCTATGCTCGCGCGAGTGTAGTCGTCGCGCCAATACTACAGGGTAGCGGTATCAAAATCAAAATTCTCGAAGCAGCTAGCTACGGTCGCCCCTGCGTCACGACCTCTGTCGGTGTCGAAGGACTTGAAGCGCTTCAACCAGCTCTCCGCGTCGCAGACACTCCTGCGGCTTTCGCCTCCGAAACCGTTCGCCTCCTGCAAACGCAAAACGCCGCCTCAGCGTCCGAGCAGATTCTCGCTCTCGCTCGCGCCCACCTTTCCGCTGGTGCCTGCTACGATCCAGTCGTCAACCTGCTCCACGGCTTGGCGCGCTCTTCCCCATGACGCTCGTTCGCATTGTCAAGTCCTGGACCAGGCCCGATCTCCTCCGGCAAACGCCCGGCGGCTCCGGCTTATGGAATGGAATTCAGTTCACCCTCGATCCAGTCGATCGCTGCGATTGGCTCGTCATCCTCAACCATCCGCCTGAGGCCATCAATGTAGAAGTCCCGCGCGAGCACATTCTCTGCTTCGTTCAAGAACCACCCATTCCCGCCTATAGTTGGATGCGCAAAGGCTTTCATCACTACAGCCGCGTTTTCACCCAGGACCATCGGGTTCGTAAGAACAACGTTATCCAGTCGCACGGTTCACTGCCTTGGCATCTTAACCGCACTTACGACCAACTCACATCTCTTTCGTGTCCCGAAAAAACCAGCGATCTCTCCTGGATCACAAGTAATATGGCCTACTACGAAGGCCACCGCCGTCGCCTGCGTTTTCTCGCTAACCTGCAAAATGCAAAGACTTCTTTTGATTTGTTCGGCCGTGGTTTCACCCCACTTCTCGATAAGTGGGATGGCATCGCGCCATACCGATATACCATCGCAGTCGAAAATCACTCCAGCCCCCACTACTGGACGGAAAAAATCTCCGACTGTTTTCTTGCGTGGACCATGCCAATTTAT
>Ga0302321_100001740_pt1 | contig 18634 bp, 12 predicted proteins | sample Fen_T0_1_FD_202505 | JGI IMG/M metagenome (GOLD analysis project Ga0302321, IMG submission 202505) | Peat permafrost microbial communities from Stordalen Mire near Abisko, Sweden - Fen_T0_1 | ecosystem: Environmental > Terrestrial > Soil > Wetlands > Permafrost | place: Sweden: Abisko...
CATCGACGGGCACCGTCAGGCCGTGCCCTGCCAGCCCGACGAGGGCTGGCGCAGGGCCGGGGAGAGGTGCTCGCCGACCCGGTCCACGAGAAGGGTCATCTCGTAGCCGACGAGGCCGATGTCCGACGTGGGCGAGGCCAGGACAGCCAACCAGGACCCGTCGGAGACAGCCATGAGCAGGAGGAAGCCGCCCTGCATCTCGACGACCTGCTGCACGACCGCACCCGCCGAGAAGCACATGGCGGCGCCGTTGCTGAGGCTGCCGAGGCCGGAGGCCACTGCGGAGAGCTGGTCGGCGCGATCACGCGGCAACCCTGACGAGCTGGCCATGAGCAGCCCGTCGGCCGACACCACCGCCGCGTGCGCCACTCCTGGCACACGCTGGGTGAAGCCGTCCACGAGCCACGCGATGTCCGTACCGGTGCCGGTGCTCACTGGTTCCCTCCCTGGTCGCCGTTCCGCTGACCGGCGTCCTGCGGTCGTGACTCGGATTCGCCGAGCGCTTGTCGTGTCGTACCGGTACCCGGCAGGTGCCGGGCCCGACGGGCCGTGGTGAGTCCTCGCTGGTAGCTGCCGAGCCGTCCCCGGACCGCGTCGGCGTCGGGGCGGGCCCCGGCCGACGGCGCGGATCCCGTGACGACGCCTGCCGCCAGGGGCTCGGAGGCCGTGGGCACGGCCGTCGCGGCCCTGCCCGGTGCGGCCTCCACCGCCGAGGGGAGCAGGTTAGCCCCCGGCTGACGCCGCGGGAGACCGGCTTGGGTGTTCCCGGCGATTTCCGGGTTCGCCGCGGCGCGGGCATTCGTGGCGAGCCAGCGCTGGTCGCCCAGGGCGGCCCACCGACTCGGCGTGCCCGGGGCGGGGCTTGCGGACGCACCGACGGTCGCCGGTGAGTCACGCAGGTCGATGACCAGCGGCTCGTCGCCGCCCGGCCGCCCGCCGGTCGCCCCGGCCGCAGCCGCAGCCACCGCACCGGGAGCCGGCTCGGTGGCGAACCAGGCCGAGATCGAGTCGAAGATCGGCGTCGCGTCCTCGGTGAACGAGCCGGCCAGGACGGGTGCGGGCCGGTCCAGCTCGGTCGGGCCGTCGAGGCTGGCCGGTGGGGCCGCCCCCGGGATCGCGACCGGCGGGATGGACGTCATCGGCACCACCGGCCGGCCGGACTCCGGCCGCACCGGCAGGCCCGGGAGCCCGCCGTCGGCGCGACCGTTGCCGCCCGGCACGACGGGACGTGGCGCCGGGGACGTCGGGCGGATCCCGGCGGGGAGCGTGGCGGGACCGGTCGCCGCGAACAACCCGGTGCCCGGCGTGGGCTCCCGGCCGCTCGCCGCGGCGCGGGCTCGGGCCGCGGCTGCCGCCGCCGTCGCCGCGGACGCCCCGGCCTGGGCGCTGCTGGCGCCGGGCCGGAAGGGCGGGCGGGACGGGCCGGACCCCGAGCGTGGCTGGGCGAAGGGCCGGATCGGCGGGCGGGTGCCGTCCGCGTCGTCCGGGCGCTCGCCGTCCGGCCGGGCGAAGTCGTCGGAGCGCGCGGCCGGCGCCTGCTCCCGGGGCTGCCCGGGCAGCGGGAGCGACCCGGAGCCGGGCCCCTGGAGGGCGTGCGGGCCGGTGCCGGACTCCGCACCGGGACCGAACATCTGGGCCGCCTCGATGCCGTTGAGCGGCGTCGGGTCGGGTCGGGGTACCGCCAGGGGCGTCCCGGCGAGCGTCGTGCCCCGGGTGCGGCGCGGCAGGTCGCTGGTGAGCGGGGCCTCGAAGCGCGGGCCCGAGGGGCCTTCCGGCTCGGGCGGAGCCGGCGGAGCGGTCGGCGCGGGCGCCGGTGCCGGTGGCTGGGGAGCCGACCGGGGGCCACGCGCCTGCGGACCCGAGAGACCCTGCGGACCTGAGGGGCCCTGCGGGGCCGAGGGCCCCTGCAGGCCGGTGGGCACGGGACCCACCGGACGGACCGGAGCCTGCGGCGGCGCGGCGCCGCCGGCGCGCGCCGTCGGGCCCGAGGGCATCACCGGGGCCGGTGGCGGCATGTGCCGGCCGTCGGGACCGGTGGTGTAACCGGGTGTGCGGAGCGGGGGCCGGACCGGGGAGGTGCGGGAGGTGACGTCGGGGCGGTCCTGCGGTTCGCCCGACGTCCGGGCGGCGGGCTGTTCGGACGGCGGGGCCGTGGTCGCCGGGGGCAGCCCGGCGCGGGCCGCGGCCATCGCGCCGACCGCCGCCGCGGCGGTGCCGGGGTTCGGTGCGACCGGCGCGCCGGAGGCCGGGGCCAGGCCGCCGAAGGCCTCGAAGCCGGGGCGGGGGGCCTCGCCGCCGCCGGGCCGGGTGACCAGCGGGTTGCTGGCCAGGGCCGCGCCGGGGCGCCGCGAGGGCAGGCCGCCCGGCGCACCGCCGGCCGAGCGCGGCGCGCCCGCCGGAGCACCGGGGCCGTTCGCCGCCGGCGCGGCGGGGGCGGCGGAGGCAGCGGCCGGTGCCGACGACGGCATGGCTGCGGCGGGCCGCTCGCCGGGCCGCTCGGCGGGCGGAGGGGCCTCACCCGGGTGCCCGGGACCGCCGGGGAGCGCCGGGATGCCGCGCGGCGACGTCCCGGTGGGACCGCCGGGGCGGCCGGTGAGCCGCAGGGCCGGGTCGAGCCGCATGCCGCCGGACATCGCGGGGGACGGCGAGGGGATGCGCCCGGGCTCGGGCGAGCCGGGCAGGCGCGGGCCGTCCGGCCGGGGCGAACCGCCGGGGCCACCAGGACCGCCCTGACCAGGGCCGCCCGGACCACCGGCGCCACCGGCACCGGGCTGGCCGGGCAGGCTGGTGCGGCCGCTGCCGACCACCATCGCCGCCGGGACGTCGACCTCGGCCACCGTGCCGGCCGCGTTGGCACGCGGCGCGAGCCGGACGCCGAACGAGCCGCGCTGGGCGAGGCGGGCGACCACGTACAGACCCATCCGGGACGGCACCTGGGTGTCGATGCTGCCCGGGGTCGCCAGCCGGCCGTTGAGGTCGGCCAGCTCGGACGGCGGGATGCCGACGCCGGAGTCGGTGATCTCCAGGTGGAGGCCGCCGTCCGCGTTCAGCGTGCCCGACAGCAGGATGGGGCTGGTCGGCGGCGAGTACATGGCCGCGTTGTCCAGGAGCTCGGCGAGCAGGTGGACCAGGCCACCGGCGACCGGACCGCTGACGGCGACGCCGTTGACCGGCTGCAGCCGCACCCGCTCGTACTGCTCCATCTCGGAGGTCGCGGCGCGGAAGACGTCGGCGATCGGGACCGGCGCCGCGCTGCGGGTGCGCAGGGTCGAACCGGCCAGGACGAGGAGGTTGTCGTTGTAGCGGCGCATCCGCGCGGCGAGGTGGTCGAGGCGGAAGAGGTTCCGCAGCTGCTCCGGGTCCTCCTCGGTGCTCTCCAGCTCGTCGATGATGGCCAGCTGCTTCTCGACCATGGACTGGCTGCGTCGGGACATGCTGACGAACGCCTCGTCCAGCGCGTGCCGCAGGCGCACCTGCGCGGTCGCCAGCCGGACCGCCTCGGCGGTCAGGCCGTCCACGGCCTGCGCGACCTCGAGGGTCTCCGGCCCGGCGTTGGTGCCGCTGGGCAGCACCGGAGGCATGTGGACAACGGCCTCGGCGCCCTCGCGCTCGATCTGCCGGACCATGGCCGGCAGCCGGACGGTCGCGGCGTCCACGGCGCCGGCACGCAGGCGGCGCATCGGGCCGGTCACGGTGCGGGCGATGTAGGTGACCAGGGCGAAACCGAGCAGCAGGCCGAGGATGGCGAGCGCGCTGACGAGGCCGGTCTGCACCAGGCCGTTGCGGGCGGTCGCCTCGGCGTCGTCTCGGGTGGCCGTCGCGGCGTCGTCGGTGAGCTTGTTGAGCGCCTCGACCCGTGCCCAGGAGGCGACGGCGAAGTTCTTCGCCTGGTCGGAGTCGAGCGAGCCGGACTGCTGGGCGGCGTCCGTCTCGGCGGCGACCCGGTTGAGGGCGTCCTGGCGGAACTGCTTGAGCTGGTCGTCGCCGGTGCGGATCGTGGCGATCGCGGCCTGCTGGTCGTCGGTGCCGTGGGCCCGGGCCTGGTCGAGCTGGTAGTCCTGGGTGACCTTCAGCTCCTGCAGGTTCTGCGAGGTCCGGTCCGAGATCCGCTGCTCGGTGAGGGCGCTGAGCAGCCGCACCGACTCCTGCGCGGCCGCGTCGCTCGCCAGGGACAGCGAGCCGATGGTGGCGGCGGCGTCGACCGTGGCGGCGCTCGGCGTGCTGGTGGAGAGGTCGACCGTGAGGGCCGACAGCAGGTCCAGCGCGTTCTTGACCTTCTGCACGTACTGGGACTGGATGTAGATCCGCCCGTTGGTGTGCTCGGCGCCCTTGCGGACGTAGTAGAGCCGGTCCATCCCGGCGACGAGGTCGCTGCGGGCGGCCTCGATCCGCGGCGACCAGGCGCCCCCGGGCGGGCTCTTCAGGTCCTCGGAGAGATCCTTCCAGGCGGCGTTGGTGGCCGCCTGCTGGTTGTTCTTCGCCGTGCGCTTCGGGATCGAGGTCGGTTCCGCGAGCCAGTCGAGAGTCAGTTTCATCTCGTTGTCCATAGCGCTCGTCAGGTGGTTCGTGAGCAGCGCGGCGTTCGCCAGGTCCCGGGCGCGCTGGGAGGCGCGCAGCGACGAGATCGACTGGGCGGTGAAGAAGATGCCGGCGCCGAGCAGCACGACCAGCGGGCCGGCGACGAGGGCGACCAGTTTCCGCCGGATGGGCCACGCCGCCAGACCGCGACGCGCCGTCACCACGGGAACGACAGGCTCGGGCTCTGTTTGCCCTGGCATGACTGTTCCGTGTCGGGGCACCGGAAACCTCCCTGTGGCCGCGGACGGGCGCGGTGACTGGCGGACGTCGACCGGAAGTACGGCTGGCCCGAACCCTTTGTCACGCTCCAGCCGCCGGTCGATCGGACCGATGGTGTCAGACCTTGCGTCGCCGAATCTACGACCTCTCCGCTTTCAGGCCCACCCTGGGTGAGCATGAGCGGTGTATTACACCCATGTGATCTGATGGATCAAAACCTCGGCCACGCAGGGTTACCATGGAGGCGGGATCGGGCATCACGCGCCGCATCTCCGCGGTGACGGTGGATGCGGGAAGTGCCGCCGTTCGGCGTTACCGTGCTCGTCGGCGGTCCGGACGACCCTGCGGGGTCCCGTCCGGACGGCGGGTCTGCTGCCCACCGGACGGCGCGTCCGGCCGGCGGGTCCGCAGGGCGCGCCCGATCCGTCCCGGGTCGGGCGGGACCGCGAGGTTTCCGTCGGGGCCGGGTGGATGTGACAGTGGTGGACGGATCGGGAAGCTCCGCAGGAAGATCCGCAGCAGAGCGGGAGAGGCGAACAGTGGCCAACAGCAAGGCCTCCGTGGTGCGACGGCTCGTGATCGTCGAGTCGCCGACCAAGGCCCGGACCATTGCCGGGTATCTCGGCGCGGGCTTCGACGTCGAGGCCAGCGTCGGCCACATCCGCGACCTTCCGCAGCCCAGCGAGCTGCCGGCGGACATGAAGAAGGGTCCGTTCGGCAAGTTCGCCGTCGACGTCGACAACGGTTTCGAGGCCTACTACGTCGTCGACGCCGACAAGAGGAAGAAGGTCTCCGAGCTCAAGAAGGCGCTGCGCGACGCGGACGAGCTCTACCTCGCGACGGACGAGGACCGCGAGGGCGAGGCCATCGCCTGGCACCTGCTGCAGGTCCTCGAGCCCAAGGTGCCGGTCCGCCGGATGGTCTTCCACGAGATCACCCGGGAGGCGATCCAGCGCGCCCTGCTCGACACCCGGGACCTGGACGAGCGTCTCGTCGACGCGCAGGAGACCCGGCGCATCCTCGACCGGCTCTACGGTTACGAGGTGTCACCGGTGCTGTGGCGCAAGGTGCGCGCGGGGCTCTCGGCGGGCCGCGTCCAGTCCGTCGCGACACGCCTGGTGGTCGAGCGGGAGCGCGAGCGGATGGCCTTCCGGGCCGCCTCGTACTGGGACGTGACGGGCACGTTCAGTGCCCGCACCGAACCCCCGAACGGGGGTGGCGAGGAGGTCGCGGCGAGCTTCCCGGCGCGCCTGGCGGCGCTGGACGGCGTCCGCGTCGCCACTGGTCGGGACTTCGACGACACCGGGCAGCTGACCCGCGCCGCGGCGACGGCGAACGTCGTCCACCTGGGTGAGGGGGCCGCGCGCGGCCTCGTGACGGCGCTGGACGGCGCCCCGGTCAGCGTGCGGTCCGTGGACGAGAAGCCGTACACCCGGCGTCCGGCCGCGCCCTTCACGACGTCCACGCTCCAGCAGGAGGCCAGCCGGAAGCTGCGGCTGTCGTCCCGGCAGGCGATGCGGGTCGCCCAGACGCTGTACGAAAACGGTTACATCACGTACATGCGTACCGACTCCACGCAGCTGTCCGAGCAGGCGATCACCGCCGCCCGCCGGCAGGCGGGGCAGCTCTACGGGGCCGAGTACGTCCCGGCGCAGCCGCGGATCTACCTCAGCAAGTCCAAGAACGCGCAGGAGGCGCACGAGGCCATCCGGCCCTCCGGCGACAACTTCCGGACCCCGGCACAGGTGGCCGGCGAGCTCCGCGGCGACGAGTTCCGGCTGTACGAGCTCATCTGGAAGCGCACCGTCGCCTCGCAGATGGCCGACGCCCGCGGGTCGACGGCCACCGTCCGGCTCGCCGTCCGGCCGCCGGCGCCGGCGCTGCTGCCCGGGCGGCTGGACGGCGACGACCCGCTGCGGGTCGCCGAGGCGGACTTCTCCGCGTCCGGCACCGTCATCACCTTCCGCGGGTTCCTCGCCGCCTACGAGGAGGGCCGGGACGTCGAGCGCAACTCCTCGGACGACGACCAGCGTCGCCTCCCGGAGCTGCGCACGGGCCAGCCGCTCGACGTCACGGACCTGGTCGCCGACGGCCACCAGACCTCACCGCCGCCGCGCTTCACCGAGGCGAGCCTGATCAAGGCGCTGGAGGAGCGGGGGATCGGCCGGCCGTCCACCTATGCGGCGACGATCTCGGTCATCCTCGACCGTGGCTATGTGATCACCAAGAGCAACGCGCTCGTGCCGACCTGGCTCGCCTTCTCGGTGACCCGCCTGCTCGAGGAGCACTTCGGCCGCCTCGTCGACTACGACTTCACGGCCTCCATGGAGGAGGACCTCGACCGCATCGCCGCAGGTCAGGAGGATCGCAGCCGCTGGCTGTCGCGGTTCTACTTCGGTGACCCGCTGGCCGGCAGCGCCGGTGCCGTCGGCGGCGGCGCCGACGGGTCCGGCGGCGGCCTCAAGCCGCTCGTCGACAGCCTCGGCGAGATCGACGCGCGGGACATCAACACCGTGAACCTCGGCGAGGGCATCGTGCTGCGGGTGGGCCGCTACGGCCCCTACCTGGAGGTCCCCGGCGAGGAGGGTGCGGAGCCCAGGCGCGCCAGCGTCCCGGACGACGTCGCCCCCGACGAGCTCACCGTCGCCAAGGCGCGCGAGCTGCTGGAGACCCAGGCGGACGGCGACCGGGTGCTCGGCACCGACCCGGCCACCGGCCGCGAGATCGTGGCCCGGTCCGGCCGGTACGGGCCGTACGTGACCGAGGTGATCGAGGAGGGCGCGCCCAAGTCGCTCAAGCCGCGCACCGGCAGCCTGTTCAAGACGATGCAGCCCGAGAGCGTCACCCTGGACGACGCGCTCCGGGTGCTCTCGCTGCCGAGGCTGGTCGGCGTCGACCCGGCGACCGACGAGGAGATCACCGCGCAGAACGGCCGCTACGGCCCCTACCTGCGCAAGGGCACCGACTCGCGCTCGCTGACCAACGAGGACCAGATCTTCGACATCACCCTCGACGAGGCGCTGGCCGTGTACGCCCAGCCCAAGGCGCGCGGGCGGGCCGCCGCGGCGGCCCCGCTGCGGGAGCTCGGCGTCGATCCGGTGTCGGGGGCGCCCGTCGTCGTCAAGGACGGCCGGTTCGGTCCCTACGTGACGGACGGTACGACGAACTCCACGTTGCGCAAGGGTGACGAGGTGGAGAGCGTCACGCTGGAGCGCGCGGCGGAGCTCCTCGCCGAGAAGCGGGCCAAGGCGCCGGTGAAGAAGGCCCCCGCGGCTCGGCGCGCGCCGGCCAAGAAGGCCACCGCGACCAAGGCGGCCGCGACCAAGGCGTCGTCGAGCACGTCGACGACCAAGGGCACGGCCACCAAGAGCACGGCCACCAGGAGCACGGCGAAGAAGACGGCGAGCCCGGCCAAGAAGTCCGTCGCGAAGAAGGCGCCGGCGAAGAAGGCCCCGGCCAAGAAGGCGACGGCGAAGTCGGCCACCGCGAAGCGCACCGCCTCGTCGTCCACCAGCTGATCCGGGTCACCTGCCCGAGGGCGTCGTGGCTGTCCGGGGGCGCGGCTAACCTGGCCCGGTGACCAGGCACCTGGGGAGAGGTGGGCGCGGCACCGCGCCCCCGGAGCCCCGTTCGGGGGAGTCCGGCCACGTCGGGGACGACGTGCCGGATCACGACGTCATGGCCGTGCTGCGCATCACGCCCTTCCGCCGGCTCTGGATGGCCCTGGGGCTGTCGAGCTTCGGCGACTGGCTGGGCCTGCTGGCGACGGCGGCCATGGCGAAGAACCTGGCGTCGTCGTCCTACACCGCGCAGAACTTCGCGATCGCCGGGGTGTTCATCCTGCGGCTGGCGCCGGCGGTGGTGCTGGGTCCGCTCGCGGGGGCCCTGGCCGACCGGCTGGAACGCCGCTGGACGCTCGTCATCGGGGACTTCATCCGGTTCGCGCTCTTCGCCTCGATCCCGCTGGTGGGCACGCTGGGCTGGCTGTTCGGGGCCACGGTCCTGATCGAGATCGCGGCCCTGTTCTGGGGCCCCGCGAAGGACGCCACGATGCCCAACCTGGTGCCCCGGCGCCGGTTGGAGGCCGCGAACCAGATCAGCCTCGTGGCGACCTACGGGACGGCGCCGATCGCGTCGCTCGTCTACGCCGGGCTGGCCCTGGGCACCGAGGCGTTCAACGGGCTGACGACGCGCCAGGACGTCGACCCGGTGTCCGTGGCGCTGTGGTTCAACGCGATTACGTTCCTGGTGTCGGGGCTGGTCATCTGGCGGCTGGAGATGCCGCCGAGGCCGCATCCGGCCGCCGCGAGCGGCAGCGTGCTGGGCTCCATCGTCGACGGCTGGCGGTTCGTGGGCCGCACGCCCGTCGTCCGGGGGCTGGTCACCGGGATGCTCGGCGCCTTCGCGGCGGCGGGCTTCGTGGTGGGCCTGTCCCAGACCTTCGTCAGCGACCTCGGCGCAGGTCAGCCGGGCTTCGCCGTCCTGTTCGGCTCGGTCTTCGTCGGCCTGGCGCTCGGCATGTGGGTGGGCCCGCGCGTCCTGGAGGGGCTCTCCCGCCGGCGGCTGTTCGGCCTGTCGCTGGTCGTCTCCGGGTGCTTCCTCGTGCTGCTCGCGCTCATCCCCAACATCGTCGCGGCGACGCTCTTCGTCGTGGTCGTCGGCATGGGCGGGGGCGTGGCCTGGGTCACCGGCTACACGATGCTCGGGCTGGAGGTGGACGACGACGTCCGCGGGCGGACCTTCGCGTTCGTGCAGTCCTCGGCCCGCGTCGTGCTGGTGCTGGTGCTGGCGGCCGGGCCGGCGTTGGCCGCCCCCGTCGGCACCCACCGGCTGCAGCTCTCCGAGCATCACGCGCTGACCTACAGCGGCGCCGCCGGGGTCTTCCTCCTGGCCGGCGTGCTCGCCGTCGTGATGGGCGTGACGGCGCTGCGCCAGATGGACGACCGGCGCGGGATCTCCCTGGTCGCCGACCTGCGCGCCGCGTGGCGCACCCCGCGGGCCGTCGAGGAGGGCGGCGCCGGCATCACCGGCCGGCGCGTGCTGCCGGGCGTCTTCATCGCGTTCGAGGGCGGGGACGGCGCGGGCAAGTCGACGCAGGCGCGACTGCTGTCGCAGTGGCTCGCCGACGAGCAGGGCCACGACGTCGTCCTCACCCGCGAACCGGGCGGCACCCCGGTCGGGCTCGAGCTGCGCCGGCTGCTGCTCGACCACGGGACGGAGCTGGGCCCGAGGGCGGAGGCGCTGCTGTTCGCCGCCGACCGGGCCGACCACGTCGACGCGCTCGTCCGGCCCGCGCTGGCCCGCGGCGAGATCGTCGTGACCGATCGCTACAGCGACTCGTCGATCGCGTACCAGGGCGCCGGCCGCGACCTGGACGGCGACGACGTCGCCCGGCTGTCGCGCTGGGCCACGGACGGGCTCGTCCCCGATCTGACCGTCCTGCTGGACCTGCCGATCGAGATCCAGCGGGTGCGGCGGGCGGGCGACGGCGAGCGCTCCGGCGACGACCGGATGGAGGCGCTGTCGGAGGGCCTGCACGAGCGGGTCCGGCAGCGTTTCCTCGACCTGGCCCGCCGGGACCCGCACCGCTACCTGGTGCTGGACGCGTCCGAGCCGCGCGACGAGCTGCAGGAGGCGATCCGGCGGCGCGTGCGTGACCTGGCGCCCATCTCCGCCCGCCGGCGGGCGGAGTTGGCGGCCCGGCTGGCGGAGGAGGAAGATGCCCGTCGGCGCCGTGCGGCCGCCGAGGCCGAGGTGCTCCGCCTGGACGCCAAGCTGCGCGGGCGCACCCGGGACGAAGCACGGTCCCGTCAGGAAGCGATGCGCCGGGCGCGCGAGGAGGCGGAACAGCACGTGCGTGACGAGGTGCAGGCTCCCGCCGCTCCCCCTTCCCCCGCCGATACCGGGCGGGGCGAGTGACCGTCTGGGCCGAGGTCGTCGGCCAGGCCGACGTCGTCGCCACCTTCGAGCGCGCGGTGCGCGCCGCCGCGTCCGAGCTGGCTGCCCGCTCGCCGGGGGCCGCGGGCGCCGCCCACGCGGCCGGCGTCCAGGGCGGGATGACGCACGCCTGGCTCGTCACCGGGCCGCCCGGCTCGGGCCGCTCGACGGCGGCGCGCGCCTTCGCCGCCGCCCTGCAGTGCGCGGACGGCGGGTGCGGGGTGTGCCACGAGTGCCGGACGGTGCTCGCCGGCGCCCACCCGGACGTGACGCTCATCGCGACCGAGCACGTCAACCTGCGCGCCGAGGACGTCCGCCCACTCGTCAGCCTGGCGCAGCAGCGCCCGTCGCTGGGCCGGTGGCGGGTCATCGTCATCGAGGACGCCGACCGGTTGAACGACACCTCGGGCAATCTGCTGCTCAAGGCGGTGGAGGAGCCGCCGCCGCGCACGGTGTGGCTGCTGTGCGCCCCCAGCCCGGACGACGTCCTGGTCACGATCCGCTCGCGCTGCCGGCACGTCGGGCTGCGTGTCCCGCCGGTCGCCGACGTGGCGGCGCTGCTCGTGCGGCGCTACGGCGTGGACGAGGCGGTGGCGGCGTTCGCGGCCCGGGCCGCCGGCAGCCACGTCGGGCTGGCGCGCCGGCTCGCCACGGACGAGGGCGCCCGGATCCGCCGGCGCGAGGTGCTGCGACTACCCGAGCAGGTGCGCAGCGTCGGGGCCGCCGTCATGGCCGCGGGCGAGCTCGTGAAGGTCGCCGCCGAGGAGGCCCAGGCGGCCACCATCGAACGGGACGCCGCCGAGAAGGCCGCGCTGCTGCACTCGCTCGGCGCGGAGGGGACGGGCACGCTGCCGCCCGCCGTCCGCGCCCAGGTGAAGCAGCTGGAGGAGAACCAGCGACGCCGGGCCACGCGCGCGCAGCGCGACGTCCTGGACCGCTCCCTGCTGGACGTGCTGAGCCTCTACCGGGACGTGCTCGTCGTCCAGCTCGGGGCCGAGGTCGACCTGGTCAACGCGGAGCTCGCGGACGAGGTCGCGAACCTGGCGCGGGCGTGCTCGCCGGAGGACACGGTCCGGCGGATGGATGCGATCGGGCTCGCCCGGGAACGGATCGGTGCGAACGTGGCGCCCCTGCTCGCCGTGGAGGCGCTCATGGTGGAACTGTCCCCGGTCAGGGGGCGTTGACCCCGGCGATGCTCCGTCCAACCCGCGCGCGGCGCGCCGTCCTGGCGCGCCTCGGCGCCGCCGTCACGGTGGCCGCGCTCGCCCTCACCGCCTGTTCCGCGCCGTTCGGCCACAGCGGCCCGGAACCGCGCACGCCCACCGCCGGGACGTCCGCCCCGCCCGCCCGCGACCCGGCGACCCAGTCGGCCTACAGCGCCTTCTACCAGCAGCAACCCGCGTGGCGCGGCTGCGGTGACTCGCTGGAGTGCACCTCGGTGACGGTCCCGGTCGACTGGGCGGCACCCGCCGGCCCGACGCTGGGGCTCAACGTGGTGCGCCGGCGTGCGGCGGGGTCCCGCATCGGCTCGCTGCTCATCAACCCGGGAGGCCCCGGCGTGGCCGGCGCCGACTGGGTGAAGAAGTCGTCGTCGCTCTTCGGGACGGCGCTGCGCGACGCGTTCGACCTGGTCGGCTGGGACCCCCGGGGCACCGGTGACTCCGGCGGCATCCGGTGCCTGGAGAGCGACCGGCTGGACGCGTTCTTCGCGGCGGACATGACGCCGGACGACGCCGCCGAGCGCGACGCGGACGTCACCCTCAACCGGGAGCTGGCCGCCGGCTGCCGGGCCCAGGCGGGCGCGCTGTTCGGCCATGTGGACACGATCAGCACCGTCAAGGACATGGACGTGCTGCGTGCGGTGCTCGGCGACCGGACGCTCTCCTACTTCGGTGCCTCCTACGGCACCTTCCTGGGGGCCTGGTACGCGCAGCTGTTCCCGTGGCGCGTGGGGCGGTTGGTGCTGGACGGCGCCGTCGACCCCTCCCTCGACGCGAAGGGCTACATCGCCGGTCAGGCCATGGGCTTCGACCGGGCGGTCACAGCGTACCTCGAGGACTGCCTCCACCAGGAGGGCTGCCCCTTCCGCGGCACGCCCGCGGAGGCCCGCGACCAGCTCGGCGCCCTGCTGCAGGCTGCCGACAGCCGCCCGTTGCGGACGTCGGGCGGCCGCGAGCTGACCCAGTCGCTCATGGCGACGGGCATCGCCTACGGGATGTACGCGCAGGGCTTCTGGAAGTCTCTCAGCCAGGCGCTGACCAAGGCGCTGCAGGGCGACGGGACCCCGCTGCTGGAGATGGCGGACGCCTACAACGAGCGCGACGCCAAGGGCCACTACGGCGGCACCCTGCAGGCCTACTCCCCGATCTACTGCCTCGACCACCCGGACACGCGGACGCTCGACGAGATCGCCGCGGACGCCGCCGAGCTCGGCCGCCGCTACCCGCCGCTCGGCGACTTCGTCGGGTGGGGCGCGGTCGCGTGCCTCGTGTGGCCGGTGAAGCCGGTCCTGACGCCGCAACGGCTGACGGCGCAGGGTGCGGCCCCGATCCTCGTGGTGGGCAGCACCGGTGACCCGGCGACGCCGTACGAGTGGGCCAAGGGCCTGGCGTCGCAACTGTCGTCGGGCCGGCTGCTCACGCGCGAGGGCACCGGCCACACCGCCTACCTGGAGGGGTCCGCCTGCATCAACGAGGCGGTGGAGGCGTACCTGGTCGCGGGCGACGTCCCCAAGGAGGGCACGGTCTGCCGCTGACGCGGTGGGCTGACGCCGGTGGGCTCGGGGCCGGCGTTGGGCTCGACGCGCCGTCCCGGGGCGAGGGCTTATCTGGTCGGGCGCACCTACCGGAGCCCGTATACTCGGTGACCGTGCCACGCACCTCGTGGCACGTGCCGCCTTAGCTCAGTCGGCCAGAGCGACGCACTCGTAATGCGTAGGTCGTGGGTTCGATTCCCACAGGCGGCTCCGCCGAAGCCCCAGGTCAGAGCGTTGGATCTGGGGCTTTCTGCTGTCTGGGAGCACCTTCTCCAGGGCCGTGCGGGCACGAAGTGGCTGCTTCTCCGCCTGCCGCCTGGACGCGAGGGCAGTGGCGGCATGCACGGCGATGGCCTGGGCGTTGTGCTGGGCGTGCTCGGCCACAGCGAACTGGACCACGGTCAGAACCAGCACCCGAAGCAGCGGAACGCGCGCGGCACTCTGCCGCACGTCAGGTAGCGCCCCTCCCTATTGTCAGGGGCGGCCGCTCGACGCACGCACCGACGCCTGGGGTCCTGAGCGACTCGAGCTAAAGGCCTAGAGCGCGCCGATCTGCACGCTCGGCGCGGGAGAGAAGCTCGCTGAGGCTGACGCCGAAGGTGGAGCAGATCTCGACGAGTTCATCGGCGTACACGCGACGTTCTCCGAGCTCCATGGCGGACACAGTCGACTGGGAGACATCGAGCCGTTCAGCCAACTCGCCCTGCGACAGCCCCATCCGTGCCCGCTCGGCGCGGATGGCAGCGGCAAGTGTTCGGGCAAGGGTCGAGCTCACGGCGCGAGTATCGGCACTGTGATCGGTAGGCAGTAGCCAATGCGGGTGCGCTGCCGCATATGGACTGCATCAGTCGATATGGACTTTCCCACCGGGATCACGGTAGAGTGAGTTGCTCGTTGACAGTTGACCCGGAGGCGTCAGATGAGTCGCCTTGCGCTGCCGGACCCGCCCGACTGGGGTCGTCGGACTGTGAGGGAGCCAGATCGGGTCGTACACGAGCGGCTCAGCGTGCTGCACCCGGAGGTACTGACTGAGTTCATCGAGGAGGCGATGCCCAGCGATGTGTCGGTCTCGGTTGCCGATGTCCCCCGTGGGGGCGCATGGCAACGTCAGCTGCCGACCGTCCAGGTGGAGGGCGGGAGTTACTCCCTCCCGGCGGCCCGCCAGCTGTGCGAGGCGCTTCTCGAAGTGCTGTCCCTGGTGGGGGAGGAGATCTCCTATCGTCCGGAGTGAGGAACCCGCACCGCGAGCGGCGCTCCTAGAGCCTCCGTGAAGGTGACCGCTGCCGCGGCGATCAGGGCGCGGCTGACGACGGCGCCTGGATCGAAGATCGATACGGCGTGGCTCGTTGTCGCCGTCCCGGTTCCTCGATGGCGGAGGGGGACCCGAAGACTTCGCCGGCCACGGCGTGAGTGCGGCCGGAGAACCAGGCGGCGCGGGTGTCACTGCTGATGAGGTGACGGCTCGGTCCTTCACGCCGGTGGTCACCGGCCGGTTGATGGTCTTCGCCGACGACCTCTACCGAGGATCCTCGGACTGCCGCGCCACCAAGGCCCCTCTCCGGACTCAGGAGGAACAGGTGCCGTTGGGAGTCGTCGACGTGCCGATGGGCGGCCCTGATCCCCTGACCGCGGCCGCCTGCGGGGTTTCCGCGCTGCGCGTCACCGTGGTGATGCGGACTGACCATCCATGTCACGAAGCGCACCCGCCAGACATGCTCGTGCACCGGTGCACCACCGGTGCACCACCGGTCACGATGCTCGTAGGTCGCGTCAAAGGGGTCGCCTCCTCTGCGTCGACCGTCCTGCGCCGGCTCGGCTACACCTACGTCCAACCTCAGGTCCAGGTCTCGGGCCGGAACGCCTGCGAACGTCACGTGTCCGCCGGGATGGGCAGCCCGCCTCTCAGCTTCATCGTCGCGGAGAACCGGATCGCCGTGCCCGCCGACGCCGGGCTCGGTGTCCGCGCGGTCTTCAACTGGTACGTCGTCACCCGCCCGCCCCCCGGTTACGTCGAGCGCTGAGGCCGCCGCTAGATCCATCCGTGGTTCGCGGCGCTGCCCACGTCGATCAGACCTGTCCGCGGGGCGCCTCGGGGGCCCTGAGACGAGCTCAGGAAGACGAGTAGGTCGCCGATAGGAACGACGACTCTCCGCTGTCAGCGACGGCCGGAGCAGGCGGACAGGGAATTCGCCGTCCCGGGCGAGGTCGTAGGCCAGGCCGATGCCGATAGTGGCGACATCAGTCTCCAGGTCGGTGGTCATGTCCAGGCGACGGACTTCGTCGGGCGTCCAGACCCGCCGTCGCGGCGCGCCCGAACGGTCCTGTTCCCGGGGCGATGGGTTGCGGGGGAGGAAGGGGTGCGGAAACGGGTGACGGCGCTCGTGGTCACGCATGGCGGCCTGTCTAGCTGCGCAAGCTCAGGACGACGCGGTGCTGCCGTCCGGGGCGGGGGTGCCCTCCGGGGCGTGACCGTCGCCGCGGCTGCCGTCGCTGGTGCGCGGGCCGAGGGCTGCGCCGGCGCTGGTGGTGTGCAGGCAGATGATGTCCTGGAGATAGTCCAGGCCGACGTCGCGGGCGTCGGTCAGGAGCCCTCTGGTCCAGGTGATCGTTTAGGACTGAGGGGCGTTGGCTCAAGGACGAGGGCGACGTGCCCGCAGGGCACCAGGCACCCGGCGGCGGTGGCGAGCGTGTCGCGGCCCGCCGCGAAGGTCGGGGCGTGTGGACGGGACCAGAACAGCGTTACCAGGTCCGCGCCACACTCTCCTGGCCGGTCCGGCGCTAGCCCGCTGCGGGTCAGGGGGACGTGGGCGCGGTGGCCGCGGCCGGTGGGGGTAGGGCGCCTAGGTAGCCGCATGCGGTGGTCTGAGCGGCGGCACTCAGGACGGGGTCGTCGTCCCGGTCGACGACGGTCGGACTGGGGCCGGTGTTGGTAGCGAGGAGGGTGGACGGCGGCATCGCCGTCTGAGCCCGGCGGCCATGCGGCGCAGGGGCGAGGCTCGGCGGTGTGGCGTTCAGCCAGGGTGGGTTGTGGGCTCCCGCCGGTGGGAGTCGGTCTCGTTCACGCCTACCAAGAGCCCTGCCGGGCCGGTGGATCAGGCGGCCGCCGACCCAACAGCTTGACGCAGGCGCGATTGACGGATGACGGTCGGCCCTGGTTGCCGCTGTTGGCCATCAGGGGCACGGCGTCCTGTTGCCCAACGCGATCATGGCTCTCTGTTGGCCAACATGATCATGATCTTCTGTTGGCCAACAGTCTGTCGAATGGCTGTTGGCCACCGCGGCGATCACCGCCTGACCGGGCACCGGGCGGCCCAACAGTGCGGATCCTCGGCGTTGGGTGCGTGTGCACTGATGGAGCAGGACGACCCGAGGATCCAGCTTTGTCCGCGCTACGGCGGCCCAGGGCGGCCCTCACCGGACGGAGGCTCCCGTGACGAATCCCGACTATGACGCCCAGCCCAAGATGCCGCGGACTGAGGCCCCTGCTGTGTCGGTCCTATCGGCCCTGATGGAGGCGCCTGTCCAGGGCGGCCGCCCCGACAGCCTGAGCGATTCAGAGGGGGCCCGCCGTGCGCCGTCGGGCCGTTCCTCAGATCCGATGGTGGTGGCGTCCCCGCCCTGTCATCGATCGACGGCGACGAAGGGCCGGTGTGGACAGTCGTCGACGCCGTCGCAGTGCCTTGATTACTGGGCTGAACACGCGGCCGGCCCCGGGAGATCTTGAGCGGGATTAGTGCGAACCTCCAGCATCGAGGTCCACTTCTTGCGCTCGCCCGCGGTGTGAAGCTCCTTGACTGGTAAACCCTGCCGCGGCTCGACGAACGCGATCGAGCCCACCGGATGCCGAACCGTCGCCCGCTTGATGACCGGCGCTGCGACGACGCCGACGTTCACCCTCGCCACCAAGCCGGTCGCGGCAGCGAGTCGGCGGTCCAGGGTGCACGCCGCGGTCACCGAACGAGCCCCATCGACCCTATGCGTGACCCATGCACCGCCCCGTGCGTAGGGCCATGCCCGACCCCAGCGTTGCGTCCCTCGACCAGCGAGGCCAACAGTGCAGGTGGGAGGCCAAATGATACCCGCCGACCAAACCCGACAACCCCTACAGGGGGTCCCCTCTCAGCCGGGGGAGATCACTGGGGTGACATCTGCTGGCTCCGAGCTCCCTCGTTCTAGGTCTGCTTCGCACCCGTCCGGCCTTCTGCAGGTCTCCCACCGACTCACACCCCGTGACCTGCGACTGGCCCGGCTGCTGGCCGAGCACCGGACCCTGACCACCGCCCAGATCGCTGCCCTGCTGTTCGTCCATCTCGGTACCGCCCGCAACCGGCTGAGACAGTTGCGGGAGATCGGGTTCCTCGACCGCTTCGCCCACCGCGCTCCCGATGGCGATCGCGTCACCTGCTGGGTCCCCGGCCTGCTCTCCGCCCGTTACACCGCGCTCGCCGAGGACCGGCCGCCGCCGACGCCGCGTGCGGTGCGGGCGGGGCAGGACCGCATCGTGGCCAACCCGCAACTGGACCACCTGCTGGGCGTCAACCAGTTCTTCACAGACCTCGCCCATCACGCCCGCACGCACCCCGGCGCCGGGCTGCTGCGGTGGTGGTCCGCCGAACGCACCGCTGCCACCTTCGCCGGCCGCATCCACCCTGATGGCCACGGCCTCTGGCAGGCCGGCCAGGACGGCGCGTCGACTGACGGGGCGGAGAACGCCTCGTTGGTGGTCGGCTTCTGGCTTGAGCACGACCCCCGGAGAATCGATGCCGGTCACCCGGCTGGTGGCCAAGCTTGAGGCGTACGGGAGGCTGCAGCAGTCAGGCGGTCCGTCGTTCCCGGTGATCTTCTGGCTACCCAACCGCCTACGCGAGAAGCACCTGCACGAAGCCCTCGCCATGGGACCGGTTCACGCGGATGTCGCCGTTGTCACCGGTGTCCACGGACCTGGGCGAGGCGACCCCACCGTCGCCGTCTGGGCCATCGCCGACTCGTCGACGTCATCAGACGTCGCGACGCCGGCCTCGCGCGTAACGCTGGGAGCACTGTCCCGCTGGTCCACATCGCTGACACTCCCAGCGGAATCCACCGAAAGCCCGTGGCAGTAGACGTGATGAGTCGCCAGGGTCAGCTCAGCCCGGATCCACCGCC